>Ga0116142_10006449_pt1 | contig 10106 bp, 7 predicted proteins | sample AD_UKC033_MetaG_FD_89785 | JGI IMG/M metagenome (GOLD analysis project Ga0116142, IMG submission 89785) | Active sludge microbial communities of municipal wastewater-treating anaerobic digesters from USA - AD_UKC033_MetaG | ecosystem: Engineered > Bioreactor > Anaerobic > Digestate | place: USA... | reverse complement strand
GCAGGTACAGCACGCCGGGCTTCTTCGTGCAACGGCCCCACGGCAGTCTCCGAAACGGGCTTGCCGTCGTGCCATAGATCGACTCGCTGTTTACGTCCATCCATCGGCCCATCGCTTCGAGCCGCTCGATACTCGCCTCCGGGATTAGCCCTTCCGGCGTCGGACCAACGTTGAGCAGGAAATTGCCGCCCTTACTGGCGATATCGATCAGTTTGCGAATAAGGTCCTCGGTGGACTTCCAATTCGTGTCGTGGACCTTGAATCCCCATGTGTCGTTCATCGTCATGCAGACTTCCCAGTCGCGATCGGGGATGCCGGTGGCCGGGATGTACTGCTCGGGCGTATCGAAGTCCTGAGGGACTCTGATGCGGTTGTTGATGATGATGTTCGGCTGCAGATCGCGGATCATCGCCACGACTTCATCCGCGCGGTGTTCCTCGGGCGGATGCTCCCACCCGCCGTCAAACCAGAGCACGCCGATCTCGCCGTAGTTCGTGAGCAATTCGTGGAGTTGGCCCTTCATGTAGTCGATGTAGCGGTTATAGTCCGCGCCTTCGGTGGGTCGCGTGTCCCACGGACGCGGGCTGCCCTCGCCGCGCGGCAGATAGTCCGGGTGATGCCAGTCGAGGACCGAGTGATACCAGCACATCTTGAGTCCCTCGCGCCGGCACGCCTCCGCAAGCGGCTTGAGCAGGTCCTTCCCGTAGGGTGTGCTCATGACGTCCCAGTCGGAAAGCGCGGAATCAAAGAGGCTGAAGCCGTCATGGTGCTTGCTCGTGATCACGATGTATTTCATGCCGGCGTTCTTTGCGAGGCGCACCCAGGCGTCCGGATCGTATTGAATGGGATTGAACTGGGTGATGAGGGGTTCATAATCCTCGACGGGAATCTTGCCGGTGAACATGATCCACTCCCCCGCTGACGGCACTTCTTTCCCGTTCCATACCCCCGCCGGGACTGCGTAGAGCCCCCAATGTATGAACATGCCGAACTTCGCTTCGCGCCACCACGCCATGCGCGCGTCGCGTTCCTCCGGCGTTTCCTGCGCCGCCGCGCGAAGCGGCGTCCACCCCGCCAACAACACGACCATGATCATCAATACGGCCAAGTGTGCGTGCGACATAAGCGTGTCTCCCTTGCAGATAGTGCGGGCCTCCGCCCGCGCCTGACGCCGTAAAGGGCGCACCAAGTGTGGCGCGCCTCGGGACTACTTTTCGAGCGGCAACACCCAGACGTTGCGGAAGCGCACTTCGTCCCCGTGGTTCTGGAGCATGAGCGGGCCATGGGCGCTTTCGTCCCCGCTGACGCCGCCCGGCGTCGTGTGCGGCAACACCATGTTGTCGTACAGGGTCATGCCGTTGTGCAGTACGGTGATAACCGCGTCTTCCGTCTTCTTGCCGTTCGCGTCGAATCGCGGGGCCTTAAACGTTATATCGTAGGTCTGCCATTCGCCCGGCGGCAAACACGCGCCCGGCGGCGGCACGGCGATGCTATAGATCGCGCCGCAGGTCCCCACGCCCGGCGCGTCGCCGAAGCTGTCGAGCACCTGGACCTCGTAGCGGCCATGAACGTAGACGCCGCTGTTGCCGCGCGCCTGACCGCTGTCGTTCGGCATGTAGGGACAGATGAACTCGACGTGAAGCCGCGCGTCGCCGTGCTCGTACCCGCTCACGTAGGTATTGCCGCCGATGCGCAATTCGTGATTGACGATGTTCCCGGGCTGAAGCGTCCAGGCGTCTTCCGCCACGCCCTCGCCCAGCAACACGACCGCGCCGCGCGGCGGCGCCTCGCCCAGCGTCGGCGACTGCTTCAAGACCTTCTTCATCGTGAACGCGGCGCTCGAATCGCCGGTGATCGCGAGCAATTCGCCGTGCATCTCGCCGCCCCGCGCTTGGGCGCGCCCGATGAACTTACCCTTGTCCCCCAGCTCGAATTCGCCAATGAACACAGCGGCGTCCGACCGCGACATGCCGACCAGTTCGACCGCCGGCAAGTCGCCCACGCGGAGTAATGCCCGATACGTGTTCCCGGGCTGGCCGATGATCTCCGCGCGCAACGCCTGGTCCTTCCATCCGGCGGCGGTGAATCCGCCTTCCCAGTTGCCTTGGACCGCGCTGTTTCCGAATGCGGGCAGCGCCAACGCCGCCATCAAGACCGCCGCAAGACCCGTGTACTTCGACATCCCTCGACTCCTTCTCTTGCCGTGTTGGTTACACACTGGTTTCCCGTCACCTCCTCCGAGACTCTTCGCAGTCTACCACACGGGCCCAGCGCAGTTCGCGAGGGATTCCGCGCGTCGATTCCCCATCGTGAGGCCATGCGCGACGGACACGTTCAGGGACGAAAGGGGCCGAAAGGACGTAAGCGCCCCTCGAAGCCGATTGCCGGGGCAAGGCGCGGGGTGATACAATGTGTTTACGGAGATCACGATATGAAGACGCTTACCCGACACGGAAACAGCCTGGCCCTCATCATCGACAAGCCGATCCTGGACCTGCTCAAGATCGACGCCAACACGCCGCTTGATCTCTCGACGGACGGCGACGTGCTGATTGTGCGCCCGGAGCGGGATGCGAAACGCGCGGAGGCCATCCGGAGCATTAACGACCAACTCCATACACGTTACGCCAAGACCTTCAGGCGGTTGGCGGAGTGAGCGATGGACCCGCTATTCCTCAGTTTGGACGAAGTTCTCTTTTTCCATCGCGAGCAGATCGCCCGATACGGGGGCACGGAAGGAGTCCGCGACCTTGGTCTGCTACAGTCCGCCCTGGCACAGCCGCAAGCCATGCTCGGAGGAGAGTATCTTCATGCCGACACCTTCGAGATGGCGGCGGCTTACCTCTTCCATATCGTCAGGAATCATCCCTTTGTCGATGCGAACAAACGTGTTGGGCTGGAGGCCGCGCTCGCATTCTTAGAACTGAACGGCTTCTCGATTGTTGTGGATCAGGAAGCCTTGGCCGACATGGTCTTGTCAGTGGCGGAAGGCCGTTTGGACAAGGCGGGTATCGCTGAATTTCTACGCGCGCACGCGGCCCGCGAGTCCTGACGCACCCCCTGGCTTTACGGCGTTCGCACGACGTCCGTGGCCAGTTGTTCGGCCACAATCCGCTGCGTCTTCCCCGTCGGATGGCCGTCGAGGTAGTAATACATCGCTTCAGAGCCCGGCGCATCGGCCAGCAGGCCGGAATAGTCCAGGAACGTGACATCGACATCGGCTAGGTACCCCCACAGCCGCTTGCCTAACTCCTGCTTTGGATAGATGACAACGAAGAAGCGCAAGCCGGGGAAACGCCGCCGGAGCGCGGCAGCGGACTCTTCGGTCATCGTGGCCACGAGTCGGTAATTCCGCGCGCGGTCCACGGGCGGATAGTCGATCCGGAGGTACTGCACCGACGGTAAGCGCAGCAACGCGCGGTAACACCATTGGGTAAAGGGACGCCCCGTCTGGAAATTGCCGTGATGGACCAACCGCCCGCCTTCAAGCGTCAGATACGGCAGGTCGCGGCCCCAGGTGGTGCTCACACTCGCCGTGCCGATGGCGCGGTGCATCTGGTGATCGATGAATACGTACACGGCGATTCCGTTGCGTTGCGCTATGTCGTCGCCGAAGGTGTCCTCGACGACTTGCAGGTACATCGCCTGCGGCCCATACGCCTTGAAAGCGTAATTGTACGGCATGAACGCAGGCGCAGCGCGGGCGAAGTGGGCCGGCAACGTCTCGTCGTCGTTGACGCCCTCGCCGAAGGTGAAGGAGCAGCCGAAGAAAAGGGCGAACTTGTCCCGCCGCTCGGGATGATCGACGGGCGTGACGCGCCGCCCGTGGGCATCAATGGTGTAGACGCACTCCTGGATCGCGGCGTTCGAAGTTTCGAGTCGCATATGCGCCGTCGCGCCGGGCCGCGGACGGAATCCAAGGTAGGGGTCGGGCTCGATGAGGTCTCCCCCCTCCCACGCCGTCACGCCGGGCGATTCATGCACGATGCGAATGCGCAACAGGCCGTAGAATATGGATTCCAGGCCGCCCCAGAGTATGGCGGTCAACGCCACGCAGAAGAGGACAAAGAACCAGCGCGGATGACGATGCGCGAAGGCGGTTAACCGGTGGCTCATCCTGAATTCCCTACACCCACCGTTTACCGTCAATGAACACAGTAAGGAGGCGCCGCGGCCTGTCGAGGTCGAAGGCGATCACGTTCGCGCGTGACCCGGCCTTCGGTGGGCTGAACCGATACCGCAAGCCCATGACCCGTGCCGGTATGGTCGTGGCGCAGGCAATCGCCTCGCGCACGGACAAGTCCGTGACCGCCGCGACATGCGCCACGCCCTCGATGAGCGGCGTCGCACTGCCGGCAAGCAGTTCCGTCCCGACGAGGCAGACCTTTCCGTCCCGGCGCAGTTCCACCGGCGCGCCAAAGCAGGCGTACCGGCCCGGCGGCAATCCGGTGAAGGGCATACAATCGGAGACGAGGATGATGCGGCCCGCGCCCTTGGCGCGCACGAACGTTCTTAGCACTGGAACCGGCAGATGATGCCCGTCGGCGATCAGCGACGCGGCGAGCCGGTCCTCGGCGAGTTGCGGCCACAGGGGGTTCTCATGTCGCGGCATGTGCGGCGCGGAACCGTTGCCCAGATGCGTAGACATGCGGGCCCCGGCGACGACCGCCGCGTCGATTTGCGCCGCCGTCGCGTTGTGATGGCCGAGCGAGACGCGCACGCCGCGCCGGCTCAGGGACCGGATAAACGGAATCGCCCCGGACAACTCCGGGGCCACAGTCGCATAGAGCACCCTCCCCCGCGCCGCATCATACAGGCGTCCGAATTCGCGGATATTGGGCGGCCGCGCATGGGCGCGCGGATGCGCCCCCCGTGGGCCGTTCTCGGGCGAGATGAAGGGGCCTTCGAGATGGATGCCGGGGACCGCGCGCGCCACGTCGCGGTCTTCCATCGCGGCGACGATGGCGCGGCAGGCATGCGCCATCGCGTCCAGCGGACCCGTTATCAGCGTCGGGACCCAGTGCGCCACGCCGTGCCTCGCCAGCAATCGCGTCGTCTCGATGACGTGCTCGGGGATCAACTCCGGCGATTGAAGATCAAGGCCGCCGATGCCGTTCACCTGGATGTCGAACAACGGCGGCGCCAGCACGGCGTCGTCGTGGCCGACGTCCGGCGCGCCGCGCCCGGCTCGCCGCACCGAGACGACGCGCCCGCCGCGAATTGCGCAATCGAGCGCCGGACCTTCCGCAATAAAGCGGCCTCGAAGGACGAACGTATCACCGTTCACGGACACCTCCCAGATGCGGTAGACGCGGAATTCATTATACGCGAGGGTTGGAGCATGACGCACCGTGACGAGCACGCGTAAGTCGCGTTCAACAAGGAATATGGCGGCTTGATTGATGTTTTCTATATGGTGGCCTACAATGCCGTTTCTCGGTGGTTATCCGAGCATACTTCCTCCCGTGCAGGTGTTAGTATGAGCGCATGGCGCCAGCAAGGAATATGAAGTTCCGTGAGTGCGGAAAAACGACGCGAAACTGACGCGGACGCGAGTCTCCAGGATTGGCTCGCGGCGCTCGACACCTTTATCGCACGCAAGGGCCGCGACGCGGTCGCCGCGCTATTGGACAAGTTGCACGAGCACGCCGAGACCGAAGGGGTCCACCTGCCCTTCAGCGCGAACACGCCTTACGTGAACACGATTCCGGTGGAGGCGCAGCCGCCCTACCCCGGAACCCGCGAACTCGAGCGGATGAACAAGTCGATTATCCGGTGGAACGCGATGGCGATGGTCGTGCGCGCGAATCGGGAGTCGGACGGGATCGGCGGGCACATCTCGACCTATGCGTCGGCGGCCACGCTTTATGAAGTGGGGTTCAATCACTTCTTCCGCGCGAAAACGGCGGAATATGGCGGCGATCAGGTCTATTTTCAGGGGCACGCCGCGCCGGGCATTTACGCGCGCGCGTTCATCGAGGGCCGGCTCAGCAAGGATCAACTCAACAACTTCCGGCGCGAACTCAAGCCGGGCGGCGGTCTGTCGTCGTATCCGCATCCGTGGCTTATGCCGGATTTCTGGGAGTTCCCGACGGTCTCGATGGGGCTTGGGCCCATCATGGGCATTTATCAGGCGCGCTTCAACCGGTATATCGAGGACCGGGGACTGAAACCGCGCAATGGCGGGAAGGTCTGGTGCTTCCTGGGTGACGGCGAGTGCGACGAGCCGGAAACGCTCGGCGCGATCACGCTCGCGTCGCGCGAGCGGCTGGACAACCTGATCTTTGTCGTGAACTGCAACCTCCAGCGGCTCGACGGGCCGGTCCGGGGCAACGGAAAGATTATCCAGGAACTCGAGGCGGCATTTCGGGGCGCGGGCTGGAACGTGCTCAAGGTCATATGGGGCAGTGACTGGGACCCCATATTCGCGAACGACACGGAGGGCGCGCTGGTCAAGGCGATGGGCGAGGCTGTGGACGGTCTGTTCCAGAAGTTCAGCGTCGCGTCGGGCGATTTCATCCGCAAGACGCTGCACGCAATCGACCCGCGCATCGCGAAGCTGGTCGAGCACCTCAACGATGAACAACTGCGGAAGCTCAAGCGGGGCGGCCACGACCCGGTCAAGGTCTACGCGGCCTATCACGCCGCCGTACATCACCAAGGCGCGCCCACGGTCATTCTCGCCAAGACCGTCAAAGGCTACGGCCTCGGCGAAAGCGGCGAAGGCAAGAACATCACCCATCAGCAGAAGAAACTGAACGAGGACGAATTGCGCGAATTTCGCAGCCGGTTCGGCATTCCGATCTCGGATGAAGAGGTGGCCTATGCGCCCTTCTATCGGCCCTCCGACAACAGCCCGAACATACGCTATCTCCGGGAGCGCCGGGAGGCGCTCGGCGGCTACCTGCCTGCGCGCGTGGTGCGCACACCTCCCATCGAGCCGCCCGCCGACGAGTTATTTGCGGAATTCCTCGCGGGCAATGACCGGCCCGTCTCGACAACGATGGTCTTCGTGCGCATCCTCGCGCAACTGCTCCGCGACAAGACACTGGGCAAATACATCGTGCCGATCGTGCCGGACGAGGCGCGAACCTTCGGTATGGACGGGCTCTTCCGGCAGGTCGGCATCTACTCGTCCATCGGCCAGTTGTACGAGCCGGTTGACGCCGATAATGTCCTGTATTACAAGGAGGCGACGGACGGCCAGATTCTCGAGGAGGGCATCACGGAAGCGGGCTCGATGTCGTCGTTTATCGCCGCGGGCACGGCTTACGCCACCCACGGCATCCCGATAATCCCCTTTTTCATTTACTACTCGATGTTCGGCCTCCAGCGCGTGGGCGATTTGGCGTGGGCCGCCGGCGATATGCGCTGCAAGGGCTTCCTGGTCGGCGGTACGGCGGGCCGCACGACGTTGGCCGGCGAGGGACTCCAGCATCAGGACGGCCATTCGCATCTGCTGGCCATGACCGTGCCGAACCTCAGGGCCTACGACCCGGCCTTCGCCTTCGAGCTGGCCGTCATCATCCGCGACGGCATCCGGCGGATGTACGAAGCGGGTGAGGACGTGTACTACTATCTTACGGTCGAGAACGAGAACTATCCCATGCCGCCGATGCCGCCGGGCGAGGGCGTGGCCGAGGGCATCTTGCGCGGCATGTACAAGTTCCGCGCGTCCGAGCGCAAGGACCTCGCGTTGCGCGCCCAGCTACTCGGGAGCGGCGCGATCATGAATGAAGTGCTCAAGGCACAGACGTTGCTCGAACAGTATGGCGTCGCCGCCGATTGCTGGAGCGTCACCAGCTACAAGGAACTGCGCAACGACGCTTTGGACGCGGAACGGCAGAATCTGCTCCATCCGGGAGCGTCGCCGCGAACGCCTTACGTCACGCAATGCCTCCAGAGTGAGGAAGGGGTCATCGTCGCCGCCTCGGACTACATGAAACTGCTGCCGGATGGCCTGGCGAAGTGGGTGCCGCGCCGTCTGGTCAGCTTGGGAACCGACGGATTCGGGCGGAGCGAGTCGCGCGAAAGCCTGCGCGCACATTTCGAGGTGGATGCGCGGTCCATCGCGGCGGCCACGCTCAGCGCGCTGGCGGAAGAGGGCCGCATGCCCATAGACACGGTGCGCCGGGCCTTTGCCAAACTCGAAATTGACCCGGATAAAGCCAACCCAAGGACCGCCTGAGGGGAAACGTCATGCCGACCGAATTCAAGTTGCCGGAACTGGGCGAGAACATCACTTCGGGGACCATTGCGCGTGTTCTTGTGGCGGTGGGAGAGACTGTCGCCGAGGGACAGCCCCTCATCGAAATTGAGACCGACAAGGCCGTCGCGGAAATCCCCAGCACCGTGGCGGGGACGGTGACCGAAATTCGTGTGAGCGAAGGACAGAAGGTGCAGGTCGGGGCGGTGCTCATGGTCTTTGACGCGGCCGAAGCAGCCGCCGTGCGGAAGACGGCCTCGCCAACCGCGGCCAAGACCCCACCGAAACTCGCGGTCCTCGAGCGCGCGGACGGAGCCGCCGCGCCCAAGACGCCGTCGCCGGTGCGCGCCCCGGAACGAGCGGCGGCGGCGCGCGGCGCGGTGGTCGCGTCGCCGACGGTGCGCCGTCTGGCCCGTGAACTGGGCGTCGATGTCAATGCAGTGCCCACGTCGGACCCGACTGGGCGCGTAACGGCGGAGGACGTGCGCCGCTTCGCGGAGAGCGCCAGTAGTAGCATGGGCATCCTGCCCACGGAATCTAATCATGGGCGAGACGCCCGTGCCACGGGTCAGGCGGGGACAACGCCGCCAAAACGGGCGCTCACCGAGGGCAAGTGGGGCCCGGAGTCACGCGAGGCGATGACCACGATCCGGAGCAAGACCGCCGAGCGCATGAGCGCGAACTGGGTGGGCATCCCCCACGTGACGCACCACGACAAGGCGGACATCACGGGTTTCGACGCCTTGCGCAAGAAATGCGGCCCGGCCTTCGAGGCCGCGGGCGCGAAACTGACCGTCACCGCCCTGCTCGTCAAGGTGGTGGTCGAGGCGCTGAAGCGATTTCCGAAATTCAACGCAAGCATCGACGTCGAGCGGGGCGAGCTTGTTTTCAAGCACTACTATCACATCGGCATCGCTGCGGACACCGAACACGGCCTGCTCGTGCCGGTGCTACGCGACGCGGACAAGAAGACGATCAGGCAAATCTCGGTCGAGATGGCGCAACTCGCCGCCAAGGCCCGGTCGCGTAAACTCGCCCTCGACGAGATGCAGGGCGGTACGTTCACCATCAGCAACCTGGGCGGCATCGGCGGGACCGGCTTCACGCCGATCATCAACGCGCCCGAGGTCGCGCTGCTCGGCGTATCGCGCGCGGCGATCGAACCGGTCTTCCTGAACGGGCAATTCGCCCCGCGCGCCATGCTCCCGTTGAGTTTGTCTTACGACCACCGTATTATCGACGGGGCCGAGGCGGCCCGCTTCGTCCGGTGGACGGCCGAGGCGCTCGAACAACCCTGGGGGCTCCTCCTCGAAGAATGACCTTCGCGAAAGGCGCGGCATGAGCGAAACACGCAGCACGAAACTGGCCATTGTCGGCGCGGGCCCGGGCGGCTACGCGGCGGCGTTCATGGCCGCCGACCTTGGCATCGAGGTCACGCTAATCGACGTCGAGCCGAACCCGGGCGGGACGTGTCTCTACCGCGGGTGCATCCCGTCGAAGGCGCTGCTGCACGTCGCCAAGATCATCAACGACGCGAAGGAAGCCGTGCACTGGGGACTCAAATTGGAAGATCCGGAACTCGAATTGGACCGGTTGCGGGCCAGCACACGGGAGGTCGTCGAGCAGTTGACCGGCGGGCTCGGCCAGTTGTGCAAGGCGCGCAAGGTACAGTACCTGCAAGGGCGGGCAAGCTTTCTCGATTCGAACACGCTCGAAGTCTTCGGCGAGAACCTGCACGTGCAGTTGCGGGCGGAACACACCATCATCGCGGCGGGGTCGCGGCCCGCCCTTTTCGGGCCGCTCATCGATTCCCCGCGCATGATGAACTCGACCAACGCGCTGCTCCTGCCCGATGTGCCCGAGACGCTGCTCGTCATCGGCGGCGGCTACATCGGCCTTG
>Ga0116142_10006444_pt1 | contig 10112 bp, 10 predicted proteins | sample AD_UKC033_MetaG_FD_89785 | JGI IMG/M metagenome (GOLD analysis project Ga0116142, IMG submission 89785) | Active sludge microbial communities of municipal wastewater-treating anaerobic digesters from USA - AD_UKC033_MetaG | ecosystem: Engineered > Bioreactor > Anaerobic > Digestate | place: USA... | reverse complement strand
TTAAAGCCATCCGATTTGGTTGTAAATGAAATTCCGCCTGATTGGATATCGTACACATTAAATGAAAGCGATGCGGTTATTGCAAGCAATTTGTTTCCTGAAATTTTTCCACTGTATGGCATAATGTTATTACCCCACACCACTTTCCCTTCCACGTCTCTGATTAGGTTAAGGGATGTTCCATTTAAAATTTCAACGGTTGTTTTGGTCATGAGCATATTCAGACTGGATACCACCAGGTTTTCGCCCTTTTCGTCAAACGCGGCCATGGTATAAAAACCCTTTTTCGACTCGGCCAATACGTTTCCCGAACTAATTTCAAAAACCTTGAGAGGATTCATTTCTTTTAGGAGCGGTATAACCCCAACCACTATGCTTTTGCCATTTGGATGCAGGGCCAATGCGCTCACATGATGCTTTTTATATTGAAAGGTGTTTATCACCTTAAGTGTTTTAAGGTCATAAATTTCAATCCAGCCTTCGCGCTGGCCAACCGCAAATAAGTTAGCCCGATCAGAATAAGATGATTTTGTTATCTCGCCTGTCGTGTTGAATTGAGCCAAGGTTTTCTCCCCTTTCCAATCCATAATTACTACCTGTTTACCCCCGGCCAATATCAACTTGCCATCGTTTGTCAATTGCATATCAAACAAATCCGCAAAGGGAATGGCGAATCGTTTGATAAACCTGCCTGCTCTTACATCAAATATTTTTACAACCCGATCTTTGAATGCAAATGCTGCGTAGGCTCCATCGGGCGAGGCGGCCATCCCCACTTGTTCTGAAGTTGTTTCGTTTTTCAAGTAACCCAGCCGCACCAAATCAACTTCAGGCTCTTGTGCATAGCCCATCGCACAAATCAAAACCAGCAATACGGTAAGTGCTTTCATAGGTTGAGTTTAAAGTTAAGCCACGTCTTTACCTGTTGCCACCCGCAACATTTCAAACCAATCCTGCCTGTCTAATTTTATAGTTAATGCCTGAGCCGCTTCTTTTATCCGCTCAGGTTTTGTTGTACCAATTACCGGAAATATGTTGGAAGGGTGCTTCAACAACCAGGCCAGCTAAAGTTGGCTGTAGGAGGCCTGATACCGTGTTGCTTTATGGAACAATTCACGCTCCCCCGTCAGGTTACCCCCCGCCAGGGGCGACCATGCCATAGGCGAAGCTTGTTGTTCCATCAACAAATCCACATCGCCATTAAACAAAGGTTCTACACGTGCCAGTGAAATTTCAATCTGGTTGGTAACTAAGGGCATGGGCAAAAATTTTTGCAGCATGTAAAACTGGGGTCGTGTAAAATTTGAAACTCCAAAGTTTAATACTTTGCCCTGTTGTTTGAGTTGCGAAAATGCTTCCGCCACTTCCTGCGGATTTAATAATGGATCGGGTCGGTGAATCAGCAGTAAATCTATTCTGTCGGTATGCAGCATCTTCAATGAGTTCTCGGCCGACCAGATGATGTGTTCTTTTGAGGTATCATAATGCTTTACCCAGGTTTTTGGTCGCTTGTCTGAAGGGAACTTTATTCCGCACTTTGTAACCAGCTCCATTTTATTGCGCAAAGCGGGTTGCTTGCGCAAGGTTTCACCAAAAATTTCTTCGTTGCTGTGGTCACCGTAAATATCTGCATGGTCAAAGGTAGTGATGCCTTCGTCAAGCGAAGTTTGAATTAACCGCTCAACCGCTTCGGGTGCAAGCCGCCAACGCCAAACTCCTGAAATAATGCGTGAGAAGATTGGCCCTTGTGGATGAATGTGTAACCGTTGCATATTTACTTAGGCTGATGCTGAAAACACTTTTTGTTTTTATTGGCTGTCATCCGCTTGCAGCGCGTGCCATCGGCTGTTTTGCTGCTGCATTGGTTTAGCTTGGCTTTGCCAAGCTCGTTGGGTTTGCAGATATCGCATGCACCTTTTCCGGCTTTTTTGGCATCGGCCAGTTTTACAGGGCTTGCCTCACCCGAAAGCCTACAATCAGCTGTGTGGTATTTTTCGCCTTTGGGCGATGTGTAAACGGTTTGACTAAACGCTTTGAAAGTAAGGCCGAGAAACAAAAAAACGGATAAGATCAGAATCTTTTTCATATCAAAAGCTTGAAGGGCTAAGGTCAAACTTTTTCGATAGAAATGCGAGTAGAAATTTTTTTCGCCTTTACAGAAATCCCTTGTTTAAAGAGTACCCGGGACGGGAGTATCAACTTTTTAATATCCGCTATAACAACTAAAATGGCCTTGAAAAGCCTGATTACATGGTTTGGTATTGGTTAAAAGACGTTATATCTGTGCACTCCATAAAACTTTCGGCCTCCTTCGGTAAGAAGTTATCGGATGTTTTCCGTTTTAGTAATGATGTTTGTCTCATGGTCATACTTTCAGGTATTGGTCCACAAGGGTTCATTTTGCCATGCAGCTGGAAATCCAAGAGCATTTAAGTCCACGTTTGGATACTTTACCAAAAGTGCAACCAACTTGGATGTGAAATGATGACCTGGGCTAATAACATCGAGTAAATACTTCATACAGCACATGTGTATATAGAGCATATGGTGATCAGTTGCTGGCGGAACATTTGTCAGCCAGGGAGCAGGCGGCTTGGATAAGATTTTGGGTCTTCCTGGAAGATTCTTATTCCATAGCCGACCATGGTGTGCACATACATTTCTGATCTGTGCTATTGATTGTAGCCAACTGTGCAGATATGTGTGATTAACTGTATTGAGCTCCGCGGCAATCGTATCTTTTGATTTTACAGAGGGTTTAAGATTTCCATACAATTTTGACAAATTTCCAAAAGTGGCAACCTCAAGTGTCTTCCACGCTGGAGGAAATCGATTATCTGTGCTGTACCGTTTTAAATGATCCCTAATAAATACATCCTTTGAAATTTCGATGCTTTCAGTAATTGCATTAAGGGTTTTTACTAACTCTGGAATGTTGACGAACAAAGCGGTGTTTTGAAACCACCAAGGATCAACTTCATGTGAAAGGTGGTAGATCAATTTGCTGCGTAGGCCGATTTCTATTCGCTCAATAACATCAAAGATTAGGAGCCTTAGCTCTCTATCGAAGTTGTAAAGAGCGATAACATCATCAAAACGGCTATTGGGTTTGAATGTATGATTAACCTTATTGGCTTGCATCGGCCACCAATACCCTGCGAGTCGATAGTAGCTGATGTTGGAAAGGAAATGCGCTGCTTCATTCTCATCTCTGATCGCAAGACCGCGCTGCTTTAACTGAGCAATCTGGTCTGCGATTGTTGTGGCTCCCTTATTATAAATCATGGTTGCTTAAAAATAAGGAAAGGAATATACTGCTTTTAAGTCGAGTTATAAGACCCCCGTAAAAGCAAAAGACTCGCCCTGGGACGCTGTTCTTATGGGTAGCGTGGCGAGTACTGTTAATACAAAAGTACAATATGCATGCCTTATAACCAAGGATTGAGAGTATTAAGAAGTGAGTGAGAAAATGAGTTCAGTGAGTTCAGTGAGTAACCTTAACTTATTGACAATCTGAATGAAATCAGTTCATTCCTGACACAAAAGCCTAAAAAAGCTTTATAAGGACGTATAAGAAAATGAGTTTATTTATAGGTAAATGGTTGCATCATATTGGAATTTGGCGTACTATTGTATCATGGTAGAGATGGATATAAACAGTATCGAATTTTTTGAGTCTGAGGATGGTATAGGCCCCGCTAAGGCTACGGTCCACAGATCGGGGAAACTCGGGTTTAGTCGAGCGGCAAATAAGCTGATCGACTTCGAAACCAATAAATTCTTCAAAATTGGCCGTAAAAAGCCAGATGGAGTAGATAAGGCCGATATCCTTTATTTGATCCCAGTAGCGGAAAAGGATGAGTTTACCTTTACAGTTATCAAAGCAGGAGGATACTACTCACTAAAAACAAAGCGTCTCTTAAATCAGTTGGGGATTGATTACAGGAATGAGGAAGAATCGGTAATATTTGATATAGATGAAGTCAGAGACAAGGAGAAAAAGTATTTTAAGCTGACCTCGAGAAAAGGAAAGCAGAAGGCCGCACAGTCTGAGTAGACATTGTGGCAGAAAATACACAAAATCATACATCGGTATGGTTTTTGCCGTAAAAATTGGATTTTTTTAAATGAGTAGACGGCTCGTTTTGTCACCTAAAAGAATGTGCCAGGTTCGTACCCTGACACGTTCTTATTAGGAACCTGTAAGCTTGTCAGGGGTTTTATACACACTTTCCCTGACGTTAGACGGTTGAGCACCGGATCTACGCCCTACAGGGATTTGCGTTTTTTTGTTTGCATAGGAGCATTTTCAAAACGACCGCAAATGTAAAAAGGTTTATCTAAAATAGAGATTATTAATTAAAAATAAAAACTCTGTTACGATGAACGGTGTATACGTCCTGTTGCCGGGTGGTAACAGGCGGTGTCAACGTCAGAGACGCCATATAACTTAAAAAAACCATAAGTATATGGAAGTTGAAATTTTTACACTGGCAGATTATGCCGCAGATCAAGGCAACAGCAAACTGACTGTCGTGGGTACATTCGATACCCTGTTCACACAAAATTTACCCACAAAGCACCCGCATTGCTCTTTAGCAGTTCGCATTAGAATAGCTAACAGCGAAGCAGGCAAGCACGATTTTGAGATCAAAACTATCGGCCCAGACGGGAAGGAGTTTAGTCCTAAAATCAAGGGTGATCTCACAGTAATGCAAAATCCTAACGCGGATTACACCACGCTCAACCTGGTTATGAACATGAATAACCTCAAACTGGAAAGAGCTGGGAAGTATCACTTTGAATTCCACTTTGATGGTGACTTTAGGAGTGGACTCACCATGACGGTTGTTCACGGTGTTCCGAAGGGAATGCAGAAAGCAGCCTAGTCCATTTGGGAGCAGATTTTCTGCTCCCATTTTTTCTATTCACTCATTTCAAAATTCAAAAAGAATAACATGGCAAACTATCATATTTCAAAAAACAAAGAATCTGGAAAATGGAATATCCAGAAGGAGAGCGCAGAACGCTCGAGTGGCTCAGCCGATACTCAGAAGCAAGCTGAGAAAATCGCAAAACAATTTGCTTCGAATTCCGGTGGTGGCGAAGTGAGAATTCATGGTCTTGATGGCAAAATTCGAGACAGCGATACCGTAGCACCTGGTAACGATCCAAGAGATATTAAGGACAAAAAGCATTAATCAACATGACTTTACTTCAGAGCATCGATCAGATGATCGATAACATCACAGTAACAGACCGACAAGAGGACAACATTAAGGCATCAATTTCAAACCTCAATGATCACCTCAAAGCAAAAGAGAGTAATCTCCATGTTTTAGAGACGTTTACAAACGGATCTTATGAAAGGGATACCATAATTAGACCTTTAAAAGACATCGATCTCTTCGCAGTTTTGGATCTCGAAAAATGGAAGGATGAGAACGGTAATTTACCGAATCCTCAAAGTGTTCTTTCAAAGCTCAAGGAATACTTAAATGGCTTGAACGACTACAAGGATAAAGTACGGCAAGATCGCCCATGCGTAACAATTGAACTTAGCAACAAAGATTTTGACGTACTTCCTAGTTTTGAACAGAACGGCAGCTACCTAATCCCAGCGTATGATCTAAAATCATGGACTTATTCAGATCCTAAGCGATTAACTGATGATCTAAGCAAGGTCAATGGGCAAAGAAGCTATAGGGTTAAGCCAACTATAAAAGCGGTCAAGTACTGGAATAGAGAGAATAACGGTTTTGTTCCGTCTTACCACATCGAGGAAGTTGCTATCAGTATTTTCCAAATGTACTCCGTCAAAAATTATGAGGAGTCAATCAGGCTATGGTTTGACAATGCCAGCCTCTATCTAAATTCTCAGAAATTTGATTCATACAACAAATATGAAAAAGCTATTTCCAAGATTGGCAAGGTAAAAGACAAACTTACTGAAGCCAAGAAGGACTTTGACAATGGTGAAGAGCGAAAAGCTAAGGAGTTATGGAAAAGTGTTTTTGGAGATGAGTTTCCTGACGTGGTGGATGAGGAAGTTGAGGAAGCAAAGACGTTTGCAAAATCACTATCAAGTGGGGCGTTGAAAATTTCAGCAGCAGGTACTCTTTCCGTAGCTGTTGGAAATACAGTAGCGGCCTCTAAAGGTTTCTATGGCGATGATTTACCAAACACCTAGAAATTATAATCCGATCCATCAAATTAAGTTCATGCGGGCAACATACCCACAATTTAAGGTGCGATGGAAAAGTGATTTCGAAGTTGAATTCGTGGGATCTCTTCGCGTAAGCGAGAGATTCCCTACTTATATTGTGTCAATACTTTATCGTAGTGAATTGAGTCCGATAGTTAGGGTACTTAAACCTGAGCTGGTCGAAAAGCCGCCACATTTCTATCACAACAGAAGATCCCTATGCCTATACCATCCTCTCAATTTCAAATGGATGAGTGGAAAGATTCTCGCTAAAGAGATTGTGCCATGGACTGCCGCATGGATATATTTTTATGAAATCTGGCTGAAGACCAATGTTTGGTACGGACCGGAAGTACAACATACAACCGAAATACAACAGAACTAATTTTATGAGAATTGTCCCGCACCAAGTATCATTCGATCAGGTCAGAAAATGGCGCAACGTCAATGATGGAATCTTGATTGCAACTTCAATAATAGCAATACTTACTACTATTCTTGAAAACGAGCCATCTGGCTCAGAGATCAATGATGGGTTAAATGCATTCAATTCAATCCTCATTGCTTTTTATATTGCTGGTGACATTGCTAGTAGTTATTTTCTTTTCAGAGCAGAATCAAAAAGGCGATTGGACTTTATTGACAACTCTTTCGATACTAGTCTTTCTGGGCGTAAGTCAGAGGGGTATTTCACAAACTCAGATTTATCACCAGGCTTATATAAGATGGCCGTCAATGGCTTCGAAAATGTCTTATTCAGCTACAATATAAGTCAGCGAATGCTCCCTCGAGTTCTAATCAAAAATTTAGCTGTGATCGTCATTTTTATATTAGCTGCTGCCTTGGGTAAGAAAGAAATTGTGATCCTAATTTTCCAACTGTCTCTTCCAGTGGTTTTATTTCAGCAGTTAATCAGACTTTGGGTTTATTATCTAAATGCTGAAAAAGTGCTAGAAGAATTCCAGTCTCTTTTTCAGGATCTCAAAAGCAATTCTATCGAAAGCAAATCAGCGCAGATACTCAGGAATATAATCCACTACGAGAGTAACATTAGCTGGGGTTCAGTGCTGTTGTCATCAAGAGTTTTTACAAAATTAAATCCGACTTTATCTTCAGAGTGGGAGGCGTTGAAGCAAGAATATAAAATCCACTAGCAATTAATGGAAGTCGGGATTAATAATCACTTGAAAAAAATATCCTCTAGGTTGCTGATCAAGCCTAAGAGTTTAACTGGTATCAACATTGCAAGATCAGTTGATAGTATCAGTCGAAACATTCAGACTTACTTTCAAGAGGATGTTACCCACGTAATGGTTTTCGGTTCTTACTCCAGAGATACTCTCCTTCCGAGAGAGTACGATTCAAATTCTGATGTAGATATCCTGATTCTATTTGCTTCAGAAAACGGGAAGCTAAAACCGGAGTCTTATAGAGAACGACTGAAGAAATTTGCATCACAGCATTATCAACATGGCAAAGTTGTCAAAGACCATCCATCTATCGTTGTTGAACTTGATCATATCAATTTTGACCTTGTCCCAGGAATTTTTGACGAAGGAGTATTCTATGATAGTATTGAAATCCCAGGAAAGGATAACGATTGGATAGAAACAAATCCTCAGACATTTAATAAAACACTGGTTGAAGCTAATACGCGCTGTGGTTCAATTTTGAAACCGATCATCCGAGTATTGAAGTATTGGAATGCATCTAGCGGTTATCCTTATAGTTCATTTAAGCTTGAGTCTATGCTTGCGGATTTCAACTACTCAGGAGATAATTATCAGAAAGCTTTTTTTTATGCAATTGACAAACTTGAAACGTGGAATTATCCAGGTATCGTCAACCAAAAGGTTGAAGCACTTCAAAAGAAGGCAAAGTATGTAAAGGAATTTCTAGATAATGATGACTTGATCAACGCCAAAAGAATGCTTTCTAAAATACTTCCTGGTTTTTAAACACAGCCGCATTCAGAAAAATGAGCCACACTTTCAGCCGCACCAAAACGAAAAAAGCTCTGACAGTCAGAGCTTTAATTCATACTTTAGTACCCGGGACGGGAGTTGAACCCGTACAGATATTACTATCCACAGGATTTTAAGTCCTGCGTGTCTACCAATTCCACCACCCGGGCAATTATTTATTGCTGTGGTAATCTTATAAAAGAACATCCTGGCCCTCCAGGCATACTTTAAAAAATAACCCCTCTCGTTTCGGAGAGGGGTATTTGAGCGGGAAACGAGACTCGAACTCGCGACCCCGACCTTGGCAAGGTCGTGCTCTACCAACTGAGCTACTCCCGCTTATTTTAAGATCAGAAACTCAATATACTTTCTGCTCTTCTTTTTCTTGATCTCCAATTCTCTGCGATTGGCTTCAAGTTTGGTACTAAATTCTTCAAAATATACAACTTTCCAAGGCCTATAGCCTTTTGTTGACTTTACCCTCCCTTCGTTATGGTAACTCAACCTCATTTCCAGATTTTCCGAATGCCCTATATAATAGCGATCTCCGGATTCTGAGTATAATATGTAGGTAACAAACATATTACCTTCAATGAACTTGCGACCCTCCCGATGGCCATCGGGATGCTCTACCAACTGAGCTACTCCCGCTTATTAAATGGGACTGCAAATTTAATAGCCAGTCTCAAATATCCAACACGCGGCTGTTTTTTTCAGATTAAATGGCTAGCGCCCTATTCTAAATCATGTAATTCCGATCCATAATTTTTTTCTCCGGCCCGGACAGCAATGGGTAAGACATTTTGCCTGGGTGGCAAGGGGCAAGTAGCATAGGGGGTAAACACACAAGGTGGGTTATACGCTTTGTTGAAATCCAATATTATCTTCTCGTTGCCGATTGGTATTTGTGTATAAACAAACCGGCCGGCTCCATACGTTTCTGTACCGCTGGTGGCATCTGCAAAAATGATGAACAATTCGTCACCTTCTTGAAGGGCATCCAGCCGATAGGTACTGCCATTTAATCTAAATACTAAGGTACCCGGAGAGGGTTGTGGTGTGGTTTGGCCCAGCACATTGGTAATTTCAATAGTACGGGTTGAATCACCCCGCTCTAAGGTTGCCTCCACCCGGTATTCGGGTAATACCGGGTAACGCTCAATTCCTGAAAATTGCTTCAATGCATCGGCATTATCATCGCGTAAGCGCACACCCAATTTGGTATCGCGCTTAATAATATTCCACCGCAGGTCGCCCAACTGTACTTGTGGAGCCCGGGTTGAATCGGCATGAAAGATCACACCTGCTGTAATTGTGTCTTTACCTATTGTAGCCTTTATCCCTTTGTTCAGTACTAGTGATACTGTGTTTTCTTTCACCAGAAAATACCCGGCCTGTGGTGCAATTTTTCCTTGTGGAAACACAAGCGCATTACTGTAATCGCTGCCAAAAGTGTTGATGCCCGACTCCAGCCAATGCAAGCCCACCAGGTTAAGCCACCCATTGGGCGCTTTAAGATCGGCCACGCGCTTTTCATACCATGTTTCTACTTCCTGTTGATGAGCTTCCCGCTCTTCTTGTGTTAACTCCTTTGGCGGGTTACAGGCAAACAATGTCAACACAAGCAACACATATCGCATAGTCTATAAAATTAATAGACAAAAGTGGGATTTCACGTAACTTCTTCCAAATCCACTTTCCTGATTTGTCGCATAAATTTACTTAACAAAAGTGAAACTAATTTATTAAATTCACGTTTGTTAAGTAAATAGTATGACACAACACTCGCTTGGTGAATTTGAGGAACTCGTTTTATTGATGGTAGCCGCCCAGCACGATGAAGCATATGGCGTAACCATTCTGGAAGGCCTTGAAGAAAAAATTAAAAAGAAAGTAAACATCAGTGCCGTTCATGTTGCCCTTAAGCGCATGGAAGACAAAGG
>Ga0116142_10006435_pt1 | contig 10117 bp, 4 predicted proteins | sample AD_UKC033_MetaG_FD_89785 | JGI IMG/M metagenome (GOLD analysis project Ga0116142, IMG submission 89785) | Active sludge microbial communities of municipal wastewater-treating anaerobic digesters from USA - AD_UKC033_MetaG | ecosystem: Engineered > Bioreactor > Anaerobic > Digestate | place: USA... | reverse complement strand
TGCAATATTAACCCTGGGATAAAAGAGAGTAAGTATCCCAAGATAAACTGGTGTCATCATACAGAAAGCCAGGCCAGCCATATTTGTGAATAAGTAGAGAGGATTGAAATCTGGCCTTAGTGTATTCATATTCAGTGGATACCAGAATGCTAGAAATGCAAAAGGAACAACCCAATATTTCCACAATGGCTGTTTTCGTGGAGTAAAGTCGTTCTTCCTGGCGATGACCTCCCAGAACCAAAGAGCAGCGACTACCAGAAACATCAGGAAATTTATGGTGACTATCCCTAAGCCATATTTTTCAGTTACAGCGATGTTCTGAAGAAAGGCGAAAAGAACATAGCTGATAGCTGCATAAAAGCTAAAGAGTCTTGCGACCTTATTTCTAAGAAAGAATATAGAGATAACCAAGATAATTGGAATTATCTTAAAAACTGGATACAATTTAGTGAAGTTATGTGCTATGGGGTGGCCAAGTATCTCCCCTATAACCATTCCCTGTTCGCCTAATTTATAACCTTTTGAAGCATATGGAGGGATAATAAACTGTATCAATATAAAGATTAGAAAAAACCACCATTTGCCAGTTATTAATTCTAACTTTCTTTGAATTTTTTCAATTTTTTCTTCTTTCATCTAACTCCCCCTTTCTATCAAATTGATGGCCTATAAGAGTTCTGGCCTAAAGGAAGTTTTTGCCAGGCAAAAATCTTATTAGAACTCTGAGACGCCAATCTTATGGGCCGTGCTATATACTGCCGGCGCCTGCTTCTTCATTTTGATTAAGGCACCTTTTGTTGTCTTTTTTCTCTTTTGCGGCTTGGCCCTCTTCTAAGCACTCTTTGATCTTGTTCGTTTATTCTTGCTTACCCCATTTTTATCTTGCCTGTACCCTGTAAATTTATTATAGGAGTATTCGTTCGGATATACTAATATTTTTTTGGCAGATATCTAAAGCACTATAATGGTTCGGGAAATTTAGGTCAAAGAGAGGCGTAATCTGCGGTGCCGTGGTAGAGCTCAACCTTTTGGGGCAGAGAGGATCACAGGTTAGTTGAGCTTCTCCAAGCCCTATGGTCAGGGGACCCGGGCCAAGTCTGAATGCCTATTTTTCTTTTGTAATACAGAGTCGCTCCCTAAGATCTTAGGCCATAAGACTAGGCCAGAAATTATTTTGGTGCCAGGAAGAGTTCGTGGCATTTGACTTGAATTCAGGGAAATAAGTAAAATGCAAAATAGAGGCAATTGAAATATCTATCTTTATCAGGTCATCCTGAGCAGGGCTTTTCTATTGGTTAAATTAACGGCCGCGGATCATGTGTCAAAGATTTCATTATTAATATGAATATAAAATGGAGAGAATATGGGAAAGACGAGACTTAAGCTAAATAGTTTTATTCTTAGCATTTTTCTGCCGCAAGTCTGGTGTCTAACGCTTCTGCTGATAATTCTGATAAATCCCTCTCCGGCGATGGCCCAGGGCACCGTCCAGGTAATCGAAAATAAGGATAAACCATCTGGTTCGGAGACTCTTTTTCTTAAAAAGAAAATGACCATCGGGAAGCTGGAACAAGGCGGCAGTGCCTTTGGCGCCATTGCTGCACCTGGTGTTACGGCTGATGGCCGGATAGTGGTGCTTGATTCCATTGACAAAAAAATAAAGATATTTGATTCGTCAGGAAAACCCCTTCGAGAATTTGGCCGGGAAGGCCAGGGACCGGGTGAGTGGATAAGTCCCCTTATTCTTCAGATGATTTCTGATGAGGAAATTATGGTCTCTGATACTGGCAACCGGAAGCTGGTTTACTTTGATCTCGAAGGAAAGTTAATTAAAGAGGTTTCCTATGCTAAAAGGATTAACATTGCCAAGATTTATGACAGTCAGGGTCAATATGTAGCTTGCGAAATCGGCCCAGAGGCTGGTTCAATAGCTTTTACTGTGGCTAAATATGATGCCAATTTTAGCCAGCTCTTTAAGATAGATACGCTGCTGACCCCGTTGCCTTTAGGCGGTACCAAAATCAATTTTTTTGATTTCGTGTATGATTTTTGTCTGGATAGTGCTGGCAATATTATTTATAGTCAGACTAAAGACTATGAGATTAAGTATTTCACTCCTGACGGCCAATTATTCAAAATAGTCCGCAAGAAGTATCGCCCGCAGACTATAAGCGAGAAAGATAAGGAAGAAATGCTGTCTATGATGCCAAAAACCGGTGCGGTTAATATGAAGGAAATGGTAGTATTTCCTGAAAAATATCCTCCTTTTCGTTCGTTCTGTCTGGATGAGCAAAATCGGCTATACGTTCGCACTTATGAAAAAGGTAAAACTCCGGGTTCTTACCTTTTCGATATTTTCAACCCTGAGGGGAAATTTATAGCTCGGTGTGAAATACCCTCAAGCTTTGTGGGATCACAGCTTGTCTGGAAAGGAAATAGGCTTTATAACGTAGAAAAAGATGAAGAAGGTTATCAGTATATTGTTATCTATGAGGCTAAGTGGGTAGAGGGCCGGCAACGGTGAGGTGTCGAAGATAATTAAATACCACCTTGATATTTTGAGCCCGAAAAAATGAGGAGGAGTATCGTTTTAAGGTAGAGGCAAAACCCGGTGAATTTATCCAGGTTGCTTTATTTTAGAATAAAGAGTTAGCTTTATATAAGCCCATTTTTTAGGGGGCTTCTATAAGAGGGTATATATGAATATCAGCAGGCTGAAAAATTCAAGAAAGCCAGAAAAGCCCGGCAGATTGATTCTGGGATTTTTAATATTTTCTTGGGTCTTATTAAGTTGTGAAAGTAACCAGCAGCAGGCGATTCGTCTGACTGAAAAGGGCGTTATACCCAACCCGGAAGCCAGCAAAAACTGCCCTCTGGCCAGCCTTCGGAGTCTACAGATTGATGATAAAGGAAACGTCTATATTCTGGACGCCAAGGATAAAAAGGTTAAGGTTTTTGGTGCAGAAGGCTCTTGCCTTTATGAATTCGGAAAATTTGGCCAGGGACCTGGTGAATTTCAATCTCCTACAGACATTTTTCTATATGGCCAAACGGTATCTGTCTTTGACATTGGAAATAAAAGAGGCTGCCAGTATTCTTTAGCCGGAGAGCATTTAGGGGACTTTGATCTTCGTTCGCTGCCGGGAATGTTCAGGCCAGAGGCTGAGGACGAGGAAGCAATGTATGGAAACATGATCGAGTATGCAGAAGATGGCGGAGATATCTTGAAACTAATAAAGTATGACAAAAAAACGAAGAGCCTGACCACTATCTCTGAGGTAAAGGTAGAAGAACTTTTTCCAACTGTAAATCCGCTTGAGGTTACGTTCAAATTGCGCCTGCGGAATGATAAAACCCTGGTCTGGGTTTATCCAGAGAACTATGTTATTTATCTGATGACTGAAGACGGGAAAAAGGTCAAGGAGATTGTCCAGAAATACCATCGGGTGGAAGTGACCTCAGAGGATAAGGACAAGCTGCTGACCGAAATTTTTGGCGGGAAAGAAAAAATTACCCCCGGTTTTAATATCGTTTGGCCAAAATATTTTCCGCCGATATCATCGCTTCTCGTGGATGAGGGCAACAATTATATTTATGTCGAAACGAACGAAAAGAGTAAGCAGGGTGAAATTAAGTATGATGTCTTTGATGACAATGGTAATTTCCGGGGTTCTTTTTACCATGGAGAGCGTATCCGGCAAATCAAAAATAATATGGCTTACGTCATTTTAGAAGATGCCGAGGGATTTCCAATAATCAAACAATATGAAATCCATTTTGAGCGGGTCCCTGGCCAGTAAGAGCCGCTGCCTAACTCAGGGGGAAAGCTGTCTTTTAGCTTTTTCAGGAGCTGTTTTCTATCGAGCCAGATAGCTTTCGCAGAACCTGATGAGGCTATTTGCCGCATCTATGGCCTCCCTGGCCTGCTTTTCAGAAAAATAATCAGGCAGGTTTTCCTCGAGATTTTAGACCCTGTTTAATTCTACATAATAGCTGCTTACCTGGCAGATTTCGAAGGTTCATGGCTCGAGTCAGATCAGTATAAAAACATATCATGAAAGCTAACTTAAAGCTTTCTCGGCTTGAGCAATTATTAATAAGATATCTATAAACATTAAGCAGGGCTGTGGCGTATCATAGATGAAGTGGGCTGAGAGATGGTGGCTGCGGTTGTGAATAATAAGTTTGAGCCCTGACTGGCTCTATGGATAATGAAGGTGAATGATGACGATTAACCTGGGCGAAAAGATCTAAGAGGTAATAGGAGGAAAGATGAAAGACATCAAAAGGCTCTGGGTTTTTATCATAACGATCTCTGCCCTCTTCCTGGGCTTATTTTCCTTATTTACCTGGGGGTCGGACCAGATGATAAAGGTCAATGTCCGGGTTGTAACTCAAATTGGCCACAGCGGCGAAAATTCCACTGCTGATGATCCTTATTTATTTTCACAGATTCGGTCTGCTGCCTGTGATGCTGAAGGCAATATTTATGTTCTTGATTATAAGGATGCCTGCGTCAAGGCCTTTGAGCAGTCGGGCAAGTTTTTAAGAAAAATGTTCCGAGAAGGGCGAGGGCCTGAGGAAATCGAAGTCCCTTACCGAGCCGTAATAAATAAATATTCAAATCACCTGTTTGTTCTGAATATGTATGGCTATGAACTAAAAGAATTTGATTTGTCAGGAAAATATATTAATGTTTTCCATCTTCCCCATCAGATAGGTATTTTCTTCGATTTTATTGACAAAGACCGGCTCATCTTTATTAATACCAAAACCGATGAAAGAATAAGGGTCTTAAATCTACGTTCTATGGAATTTGAAAAGGAACTGGCGAAGGTCGAACCTGTTCCCAGCGTCGTCTTTGGAGAACAAAGATTTGTAATAAAAGATGGCATTCTCTGGACCTGCCATAATGATGAAACTGAGCTAACAGGCTACGATTTTGACTCCGGGGAAGAGGTGGCACGGATTCCTATTCCTGAAAAGTATGAAAAATATGTAATTGACAAGGGCGAAGATTTCCAAGGCGCCTGGTGGATAGCCAGGCTCAGGCAGTTTGCACAGCCTATAATACTAAATGACAGCCTGTATGTATTGTTTACCAGATGGGGATGGACCTCGGATAAGCCGGCAAAAGAAAAGAGCCGGGATCTCTCCCTCTACCGTTTAAACGGCAAAATGCTGGAAAAGGTAACAGACTTGCCGGAGGGAAGTCTTATGTTTCTCGGCGATACCTGGAAGAACCGGCTTATTCTCTACGGCAGCGATCCATATCCACAGGTGAAAATATTAGAAATTACAGAATAGAGTTGGGTTACTCGAGTTCTAATCAACCTGGGCTGTGGATATTTTAAGCTGGATGTTTTTATACGCTTGAAACTGTTCCGGATGGATTTGTATTATAAACCCTCATAGTCACGCTACTGAATAAATTCAAACAACAAGTAACTATAGCCTACCCAATCTGCAGGATAAAATGCTAAACATGATCTGCAACTATCATGAGTTGATAGCTGCTCTCAAGATGGATTTGGCGGCCTTAGGATAGGCTGGAACCTCTAAAAAAGTCCGCACCTTAAGCCAGGATCGTAAAGTTTTGCGCCCATTTTTCTCCGTTCTCTTAAGTATCTTAAGTATCTAATGAAATTTGCCTCGAAAATGAACCTTTCAGGCAAATATTTCGTCTTAGATGATGAGCGGTTCGTGATAAACGAATAAAGAGCTCAGTCCAAAAGCAATCCAGGACATTAGTTTTGAGGAGATAGAGAGATGAATCGCAATTTTTTTCTGGCACCGGGCTTATCTAATTTAAATTTGCTCATCTTAACCGTAGTCATATCGCTTCTTTTCGCCAGTCCACTTTTTGCCTCAGGAAAAGCGGAGGAAGCCAAAAAGACTTACCGCATTCCGGAGATTGAAGACAAAATCAAGATAGATGGCGCGCTCAATGAAGAGGCCTGGGCGAAAGCCCTCAAGGTTGTTGCCGATATAGAAATCATGCCTGGCGAAAACATCGAAGCTCCGGCTAAAACAGAATGCCTCCTCTTTTATGACCGACATAATCTTTATATTGGCTTTATAGCCCATGACCCGGAGCCTGATAAGATCCGGGCTTTTTATAATGACCGGGATAACTGCTGGCAGGATGACCTGGTGGGTATTATCCTGGATACTTTTAACGATGAAAACCGCGCCTTTGCTTTTTTTATCAATCCGCTCGGCATTCAGGGCGATGAAATCATGAGCCTCGGCGGGCAGCAGGAAGACGTGACCTGGGATGCCATCTGGAATTCGGCCGCCAGAATTACCAGTTCCGGTTATGAGGTCGAAGCCGCCATCCCCTTTAGCTCTCTCCAGTTTCAGCCGTCAGAAGATGAACAGACCTGGGGTTTTTTGCCAGTCAGGATTATGCCTCGCAGCCGCCGCTATCAAATAACGGTAATGCCATTCAATCGCAATAATCCCTGCACGCTCTGTCAGGCTCCAAAAATTACCGGCTTTAAAGGAATTTCACCGGGACGGAACCTCGAACTTGACCCAACGCTGACTGCTGCCCGGACGGATGCCAGAGAAACTTTCCCGGCTGGTGACATGAAGAAGCTCGATTCCAGAGCAGATTTTGGAATATCGGGTAGATGGTATTTCAATAACAATATGAATTTGAGCGCCGCCGTCAATCCTGATTTTTCGCAGGTTGAAGCAGATGTGGCCCAGCTTGATATCAACAAGCAATTTGCCCTTTACTATCCAGAAAAAAGGCCCTTTTTCCTTGAAGGCCGGGATTTCTTTGAAACACCGGTGGAAGCTTTTTATAGCCGGTCTATTGCTGACCCCGATTGGGGGGTAAAAGTTTCGGGTAAAGCGGGGAAAAACGTCATCGGGATTGTCTCAGCTCAGGATACGATGACCAACCTGATTTTCCCCGGGGCGGAGGGCTCTGACTCAACCACTCTCGGGCAGAGGTCCTACGCCAATGTTTTTCGCTTTAGAAGAGATATCGCTAAGGGATCAACGGTCGGTCTGATAGTTACAGACAGAGAAGGGGAAGGCTATCATAACCGGGTGGCCGGGCTCGACGGTTTAATCCGATTTACTAAATCAGATACCTTGACCTTTCAGTTTCTCGGCTCTAATACTGCCTATCCAGAAGAAATCGCCGAAAGTTTCAATCAGAAGAAGGGTGATTTCACCGGCTATGGCGGTTCGATTGGATTCAGCCACAATAAAAGATCCTATTATTTAAATGCCGAATATGATTTTGCCGATCCCGATGCCAGGGCTGATCTGGGCTTTGTTCCCCAGGTAGGATACAGAAGATTTGAGGTTGGGGGAGGACTTAACCGCTGGGGGAAGAAGGGCGATTTCTTCAACCGGGTGTCAGTTTTCAGCAACTATGATCAAACTAATGACTACGATGGGAATCTGCTCGAAAGAGAGCTGGAAGGAGGGGTGGACCTCGAAGGCCCGCTCTGGTCCTATTTTAACTGGGACATAGGGACGAGGAAAAAAGTTTATCTGGGCAATTCTTTTAATCAGGTTTTCAATCAATTTTTCTTCAGTATAAGGCCAGCTGGCAATTTCAGCTTTAATACCTGGCTAAGCTTTAGAGATGAAATTGATTATGAAAATATCCGGCCGGGGAAAGCTTTTGAGGTTGAACCTGAAATGAACCTGAGGCTGGGCAAGCGCCTTGAGCTTGGCCTGGGTCATATGCTGAGCCGCTTGAGCGTCGAGGGTGGACGGCTTTTCCTGGCTAATCTAACTCAGTCGAAGCTTTTGTATCATTTTAACAGCCGCACATTTTTCAGAGCTATCCTTCAATACCGGCATGTTAATAAAAACCCCGCACTTTATAATTTCCCCGTTGATGAGAACTCTAAGAAACTTTTCAGCCAGTTGCTCTTTTCTTATAAGCTTAATCCGCGAACAGTGTTATTCTTAGGCTATAGCGACAATTATTTCGGCTACAACGGAGTCTCGCTAACTCAGGCCGACCGCACCTTCTTCCTCAAGCTCGGCTACGCCTGGAACCTCTGAAAATCGGGACACCCTAGATATTACCTATTTTTTCTCTGGCTGATTGATAGCCTTGCTGGCTGGTGGAAGATAATCCTTGAGTGCTTCCAGATACCCGGCGAAAGCTCTTTTCCCTCTTTCCGTAATTAAGCAGGTGGTTAGAGACTTTTTGTCCTTGAAGATATAACCGGGCACTAAATAACCAAGGATAATGAGCGGGATAAAGGCTGGACTTCTGTAACCCGCCGGCACTGGAATTATAGCGAGAGCCCTCGCCCACCATCTAGTGCCGCACCGCTTAACGAAATTTAACTTGCAGACGACACCTATCAGGAAAACAAACAAGCCGGGTGCCGATGGAAGTGGCAATTATCAAAAAGAGAACTCCAGTCCGGCATAAAAACTCCTGGGTTTAGAAGGTCCATAAACGTAGCCTGAGTCTCTGTCTGCTCCCAGATCAAGGTCCTTCTGATAGGAATCAAAGAGGTTAAAAATACCGGCCAGGAAGTTAAACGAGGTGCTGCTATTCAATTCGACCTTCCGGTTGAGTTTCAGGTTTACTACCCAGAAAGGGTCAGTCGTTTCGAGGCGGTCAGATATTATATAGCCTGCATAATGGGGGGCTTTCATTGAGCCGGTATATTCGACAGAAATCTCGGCATTTAACCAACGCTCATTCCTATACTCTAAGCTGGCATAGCCGTAAACCTTAGGTGTCCGGAAGAATTCCTTCGAGTTAAATTCAGGTTCCGGTTCGTCGAGTAAGTTATTCTGGATTGTCCAGCCGGAATTTAAAGCCAGTCGGCGGCCGATGCCCAGTCCAGCCACGGCTGATATCCCGTAGACTTTCGCCCCGGGGCCATTGATTCTCTCCATGAGTCGGGTATTCTCCGGGCCGCTAATTTCATGGAGAATAAAAGTATCAGCTAACCTGGTGTAGAAACCTTCCAGGCTGAGCTGTAAGTTGTATCGTTCATATTGGTGGCCATAATCAAAACCAGTGGTCAAGCTGTAGGAGCTTTCTTCCTTTAGGTTCGGAGAATTAATAATCATCATTCCTTCTCCTCCGACCTGAGTAATGTGAAGATCTTCATCGAAAACCTGAGGAGCTCTAAAACCAGTAGAAAAAGTTGTTCGCCAGGTTATCTTCCTGGTCAGATTAACCAGAAGGCTGAGCCTGGGAGTAAGAATGAGATGATTTAAAGCCGTATGCGTGTTTAATCTTAAACCGCTCAGCAGACTAAATTTCTTGCTTATTTTCCAATCATCCTGGGCATAAAGTCCAGCTTCGTCATAGATCTGGTCTATTATCCTGCCGTAACCTAAAGCCTGGTCATGGATTTTGTCTCGCCTGAGCTGAAAGCCAAAAGAGAGAAGATGCGCTCCGGCTTGCCAGTTCATCTGGCCGTTACCAATTAATAACGGATTTTTAGTTGATCCATAAGCATTTGGATCTTGATGGCTTCCGTAATAAGTATCACGTTTAGCGTCTAGATAAGAAAACGATAGGTTGTAATAGAGATTAGGCTTAAGTGCCTGATTCCATTCAGCCGACAGGCCGAGCTGATCAGATTTGGCCCATTCACAGACATCAGCATCATGGCAGGGGTGGTCAAAGAGATTTCCCCCTCGCCGGTCTTCGAATATCCTGAAAACTTCGAGCTTGGCTTTAGCTTTTATATCCTGAAAATCGTGGTAAAAATTCAATCCGAAAGAGGTATTGTTGATTAAACCCAGTTCAGAAAAGCTGTCGTCGTTGAGATCGACCGGGTCTCTTTTTTGATAGTTGGTGAATAGATATATTCTGGTATTCATATCACTGGAAACATGGCTGGTATTGAAGTTCAGGTTCAGATAAGGCTTCCCCGATAAAGATTCTCCAAAGAACTTCAGATTGCTCCTGGTTTCCTGGGGCTCTCTGGTAATAATATTAATAACTCCGGCCACGGCATTTCCACCATAAAGAGCAGAGCCTCCACCCTTGACGATTTCGATTTGTTCAATCATATCGGCTGGAATCTGTTCGAGCCCATAGACTCCAGTCATGGCACTGACCACTGGCAGCCCATTGATCAGAACCTGAGTATATTTCCCTTCCATT
>Ga0116142_10006431_pt1 | contig 10120 bp, 7 predicted proteins | sample AD_UKC033_MetaG_FD_89785 | JGI IMG/M metagenome (GOLD analysis project Ga0116142, IMG submission 89785) | Active sludge microbial communities of municipal wastewater-treating anaerobic digesters from USA - AD_UKC033_MetaG | ecosystem: Engineered > Bioreactor > Anaerobic > Digestate | place: USA... | reverse complement strand
CTTACCTGGTTTAGTTCGAAGGTATCTTTCAGATGGCGCACCGGGCTTACGGTGCAGATTACCCGAAGGCCTGGCCGGACGGTGTTTAGTTTTTCGTTGAGTGCATGAAAGGACGCTTCGATTTCAGAAGTTGATAAAAGTCTTTTTGTAAACCGATTGGCCTGCACTTTGTGGCAGTTAGTCACCAATTGGTTGCCTGCTTTCAGTTCGTACACCCAGGCGGTGCCGTAAGTCAGAATAAGTACATCGACCTGATGCAGAAACGCGTTTACTTTTGCTTGTGTTTGATGCAAGGTAGTTATCAGTTCTTCTTTTGATGCTGCCACAAACTGCGAGTGCCACGCATGGTGTAACCAAAATCCATTGCGTTCGGTAAACAGGGCAGGATCTATAAATTCGTTCAGCGAGTTTTCAATCAGTTGGTGAATGGAGATAGGATTGTAAGTTGTTCCAAAGGGATTGCTGAGAACCTGGAATTTGTTGTTCGTTAACCATTGGCCAAACTGATCGGCAAAGCAGGAACCAACCGTAAGTATTTTATGATCCGGATTAATTGGTAATGCAGGTGAACAATTTATTTCGGTTCGGAATGAATTCATTCTTTTTTTGAATAGTTTTAAGATTCAGTTTGAAAGTTACTACGTTACTTTAAACTGCGTACAAAAAGCCTTTGATTTATGAACAAAAATATTGCTACCCTGCATCGGATAGCCTCTAAAAAATCACGCCTCATAATCGGGCTGATGTCGGGCACCTCGTTAGACGGATTGGATGTGGCGTTGTGCCAAATCAGCAATAGCGGAATACAGACAAAGGTTATCTTAAAGGAATTTCACACGTGGCCCTATCAGCCACTTTTTAAGGATAAAATACTGGCAGTTTTTGCCAAACCGATAATTGATTTTCAAAAGCTAATCGAACTGAATGCCGAAATCGGGAGTGCGCATGCCGCACTTGTATTGAAGGCATTAAAAAAGTGGAAAATAAAACCACACCAGGTTGATGCCATTGCTTCGCACGGACAAACCGTATTTCATGCGCCAAAATTTTTATATCCGCAGGCTACCCGCAATGCAACCTTACAAATTGGCGATGGCGATCATATTGCTGTCAAAACGGGGATTGTTACCCTAAGTGATTTCCGGCAAAAGCATGTAGCAGCCGGAGGCGAAGGGGCTCCGCTGGCCGTCTATGGCGATTACCTGTTGTTTGCTAAAAAAGGTACTAACCGAATTTTACTAAATGTAGGCGGTATTGGTAACTTCACCTGGTTGCCGGCCACAGCCAAACCTACCGATGTTTTTGTAACCGATACCGGCCCGGGTAATACTTTAATTGATCAAGCGGTAAGGTTTTACGTGCCAGGACAATTTTTTGATCGGGATGCACGGATAGCGGGTAAGGGCAAGCCAGATCAGGCATTGCTATCCGCGTTAAAATCGCACTCCTTTTTCAGTCAAAAATTTCCCAAAACGATTGGACCCGAGTTGTTTAATTTAGATTATGTAAGGGCAGCTCAGGAAAAAAGCAATACACAGGAATTGCCCTTGCCTGATCTGCTGGCTACCCTTACTTATTTCAGCTCGGTAACCATGGCCGAAGCAATAACCCGGGTAATTGGCAAAAAGAAGGTTGAGTTATTTTTAAGTGGAGGCGGAGCACACAATCCATTAATGATGCAAACACTAAAAGAATTATTGCCGCGGACAATCAGTATGAATAGAACGGATGTGTTAGGAATACCGGGCGATGCCAAAGAGGCTGTTTTGTTTGCCGTATTAGCAAACGAAGCATTGGCAGGAGGTGCGCTGGATTTCGGCAAACGATCTAAAACCCCTTCCGTTTCGATGGGAAAGATCTCATTCGGATTTTAGTACCAGATCATGAAGATATGATGTCCTGAAGATTTTGCAGCAAATGCTGATACCTTGCAGGCAGAAATAAAGAAATCAGAAAGCTATGCCAGATTTTAAAAAGATAACAGAACAACCTTCGCATTATCGTCACCTCGAAAAAATGTCGGTAACTGAAATTTTAACCAGTATCAACAAAGAAGATAAAACAGTACCTGCAGCCGTAGAAAAAGCAATTCCACAAATTGAAAAATTAGTACAGGCGATTACCGACAAAATGATGGCCGGTGGACGATTGTTTTACGTAGGAGCCGGAACAAGCGGCCGGTTAGGAGTGGTGGATGCCAGCGAATGTCCGCCAACGTATGGCGTGCCTTACGGGTTGGTAATTGGATTGATAGCCGGTGGAGCAAAAGCAATTACCCAGGCTGTTGAATTTGCGGAAGACAGTTTGGAACAAGGATGGAACGATTTGCAAACGCATCAGGTAAGTTCGCAGGATGTAGTAGTAGGTATTGCCGCCAGTGGCCGAACTCCGTATGTAATTGGTGCACTTAAAAAGTGCCGTGAAAATGGAATAATAACAGGCAGTATTTCCTGTAATCCCGGGGCACCGGTAAGCCACGAAGCTGATTACCCGATTGAAGTGGTAGTAGGGCCTGAGTTTGTAACCGGTAGCACCCGTATGAAAAGCGGAACCGCACAAAAGTTGGTGCTGAATATGATTTCTACCGCTGTTATGATTAGGCTGGGCAGGGTAGAAGATAATAAAATGGTGAACATGCAACTCACTAACGATAAGTTGGTTGACCGTGGCATCCGGATGGTGATGGATAACACCGGCCTGGCCGATTATGAGCAAGCGCGCCAATTACTGTTGCAGTATGGCTCAGTAAAAAAAGCGGTTGACACCTGGTTAAAAAAATAACTTCATTCTACTGGATTGATCCTGAAACCATTCTAATTTTGACACGCATCTACCCCAAATTCTATGAGTCAGTTATCTGTTACCGAACACATTCCAACCCAGATTTTTAAAACCTCCGAAGAAGCCTCCGTTCATGTTGCCAACGAAATAGCCACGCTTATCCGCCAGAAACAGGCGGAAGGAAAACCCTGCGTGCTGGGTCTGGCTACAGGGTCAACACCTACCCGGGTGTATGCCGAGTTGGTAAAGCTGCACAAGCAAGGGCTTAGTTTTAAAAACGTGATCACGTTTAACCTGGATGAATATTATCCGATTGAACCCACTTCACTGCAAAGCTATGTGCGGTTTATGAAGGAACACCTGTTCGATTCAATTGATATTCCGAAAGCCAATATTAATATTCCGGATGGCACGCTTGCTAAAGATAAAGTAGCAGAGTATTGCAAGCAGTATGATGCTAAAATCGATTCGCTGGGCGGAATTGATTTGCAGATATTAGGTATTGGTCGCACCGGTCATATTGGTTTTAACGAACCGGGTTCGTCCGAGAAATCACCTACACGGATGATTACCCTCGATCAGGTAACACGCATAGATGCAGCCAGCGATTTTTTTGGTGAAGAAAATGTTCCGCGCAAAGCCATTACCATGGGCGTTGGTTCTATTCTGAAATCGAAACGCATAATTATGATGGCCTGGGGCGAAGGCAAAGGCCCTATCGTTCAAAAGGCAATAGAAGGTCCGGTTACCGATCAGATACCTTCTACGTTTTTGCAAAAGCATCCCAATACCCAGGTTATACTGGATGATGCGGCTTCTTCTAAACTTACCCGCATCAAAACACCCTGGTTGGTGGATAGTGTGGATTGGAACGACAAACTCATTCAAAAAGCAGTGGTGTGGCTGGGTTTACTATTAAAGAAACCCGTGCTTAAACTTACCAACCACGATTATATGGAACACGGTATGGGCGATATCATTACCGAATATGGTTCGGCCTACCAGGTAAACATCAAAATCTTTAATGCATTACAACACACCATTACCGGTTGGCCCGGAGGTAAACCCAATGCCGATGATTCGCATCGCCCTGAACGCGCCACACCATTTCCGAAACGCGCCATCATTTTCAGTCCGCACCCCGATGATGATGTGATTTCGATGGGCGGAACCTTTATAAGATTGGTAGATCAGGGACATGAAGTACATGTGGCTTATCAAACATCCGGTAATATTGCCGTGTTTGATGATGATGCCATCCGGTTTGCCGACTTTGTGCGCGATTTCAACCACTCCTTTGGTTTAAGCAAAGCCGATGGCGAGAAATTCTACGAAAAAATTGTGCGCGACATCAAAGAAAAGAAACCCGGTGCCGTAGATAGCCCGGAGGTTATGAAGATAAAAGGACTGATACGCAGAGGCGAAGCCAAAGCCGGTTGCCGGTATACGGGCATTCCGGATACGCAAGCACACTTTTTAGATATGCCTTTTTATGAAACCGGAACAGTAAAGAAAAAACCGATCGGAGAAAAAGATATCCAGATTATTGTTGATTTGATTGAAGAGATAAAGCCGCATCAGATTTATGCTGCGGGTGATCTTTCTGATCCGCACGGCACACATCGGGTTTGTCTTGCAGCCATCTTCCAGGCAGTGGATCGCCTAAAGAACAAAGACTACATGAAAGATTGCTACGTGTGGTTATACCGCGGTGCATGGCAGGAGTGGGATATCGATCAGATAGAAATGGCCGTGCCTCTTAGCCCCGATGAGTTATTGCGCAAGCGCAAAGCTATTTTTAAACATCAATCGCAAAAAGACAGTGCAGTATTTCCGGGTAGCGATAAGCGCGAGTTCTGGGTACGGGCCGAAGATCGCAATCATGCTACTGCCGAAGCCTATAATTTATTGGGCTTGGCCGAGTACGAAGCGATTGAAGCGTTTGTGAGATATCATTTTTAACAGTTGCTGGTTTTTGGTCGCTGGTTCCCAGCTGCCTGAAGCCAGTGACGCGTAACCAGCCACACGTATGCACTTTGTATCCTGGAATGTAAACGGAATCAGGGCCATCATAAAGAAAGAGTTTGTTGCCAGCGTGCGCGCCATGGCTCCGGATGTGATGGGCTTGCAGGAAACGAAAGCCTCTAAAGAAGAAACCCTTTCTACACTAGAGTTATTGCCGGAGTATAAAGTATATGCAAACGCATCGAAGGCGCGCAAGGGGTATTCGGGCACGGCCATCTTAACCAAGACCGAACCGCTGGATGTTACTTACGATATGGGTATTGATGTGCACGATCAGGAAGGGCGCGTAATTGCAGCTGAGTTCCCGACTTATTTTTTTATTACCGTTTATACGCCCAATGCAGGCGAGGGGTTAGCCCGGTTGGATTACAGGCAAACGTGGGATCATGCTTTTCGCGAATATGTAATGTGGTTAAACCGGAGAAAGCCGGTAATTGTGTGTGGCGATTTTAATGTTGCCCATAAGCCCCTCGATCTGGCGCATCCAAAAGCCAACTACAATAAATCGGCTGGTTATACTCAACAAGAGATTGATGGATTTGATCGTTTGTTAAATGCCGGGCTGGTAGATACGTTCCGGTATTTTTATCCTGAAGAAGTGAAATACTCGTACTGGAATTTTGTAACCAATGGCCGCGCTAAAAATGTGGGCTGGCGCATCGATCATTTTCTGGTGCCGCAGGATACCATGCCCCTGGTAAAGGATTCATTTATCTACAATGAATTCTATGGATCGGATCATTGCCCGGTAGGGTTAAAGATGGAGATTTGAGCTGCTATCCTACAGATCGCGAATCACCAATCACGATTCGTTAATCGGCAATTAACTAATACGCTCAATCTGAGCTCCTAATTTTCTTAACCTTTCTTCAATATCCTGATACCCCCGGTCGATCTGTTCTACATTTGAGATTTCGCTTTCGCCTTGCGCAGATAGGGCTGCGATTAACAACGCAACTCCGGCCCGTATATCGGGCGATGACATCTTAATACCACGCAATGGATTTTTACGATCAAGCCCGATTACGGTGGCACGGTGCGGATCGTTGAGAATGATTTGCGCGCCCATGTCAATCAGTTTATCCACAAAGAACAACCTGCTCTCAAACATCTTTTGATGAATGAGTACGGTGCCCTTTGCCTGGATGGCAACCACCAGCACAATGCTGATCAAATCAGGCGTGAAGCCTGGCCATGGGGCATCTGCAACAGTAAGAATCGATCCGTCAATGAACGTTTCAATTTCATAGCGATCCTGTTGTGGAATATGAATATCATCCCCGCGAAATTCCATCTTAATACCCAGGCGCCTGAAAATTTCAGGAATGATACCCAGCATATCTACGCGGCAATCCTTAATCGTTATTTCAGACTGCGTCATGGCAGCAAGCCCGATAAAGCTGCCAATCTCAATCATATCCGGTAGTATCGTGTGCTCGGTACCGTTAAGTTTATCTACCCCCTCAATCGTTAAAAGATTAGAACCAACACCACTAATTTTTGCACCCATGCGGTTAAGCATGGAGCACAGTTGTTGCAGGTAAGGTTCGCACGCTGCATTGTAAATAGTGGTAGTGCCCTTTGCTAAAACTGCGGCCATCACAATGTTGGCTGTTCCGGTAACGGACGCTTCGTCCAGCAACATGTATTTGCCTTGCAGGTGCGAGGCATCGATGTGAAACAGGTTGTCGGTTGTTTCGTATTTAAATCGCGCGCCCAGGTTTTGAAACCCGATAAAGTGTGTGTCTAATTTTCTTCTGCCAATTTTATCGCCACCTGGTTTAGGAATACTTGCTTTTCCATACCGCGCCAGAATTGGCCCCAACAACATTACCGATCCGCGCAACGCAGCAGCTTTCTTACGGTATTCCGGTGTTTCGAGGTAGGCTGTGTTTACCGTTGCTGCGGTAAACCGATAAGAACCTTTGCTTAGTTTTTCAACTTTGCAGCCCAGGTCACCAATTAGTTCAATTAACTTATTTACATCCACAATATCCGGAACATTGTGAATGGTTACGGGTTGTGCAGTTAGCAGGGGTGCACATAAAACCTGTAACGCTTCGTTCTTGGCACCTTGTGGAGTGATTTCGCCTTTTAGCTTAACACCGCCTTTAATTTTAAAAGAACTCATTGCTCTCTTCTGCGGTGTTGATGGCGGTTCTTTTTGAATGAACGGTTCCGTGAATTGCGGTTGTCACGCTTCTCATTTCCTTGCTGCGGCCCTGTACTCTTGCGCTGCTCACGATATAGTTTTTCGAAGAGATTTTCTTCCCGAACTTTATCCAGGCTTAAACTTAGTTTTCCTTTAGAAAGAGTACTGATATCCTTAACAATTACAGAATCATCCAATGTTTCTTTGTTCCAGGCGCTGTAGAAGGTTTTCATTAGCTTGCCAATATAGATAGCAGCTTCCTCGCGTTCTTTCGGATCTTCTTTTTTGGTTGCTTCCAAAACCAACTGCTCTATATTTTTTCCATAATGACGAAACCGCACATCGTTTTGCGGATACTCCATTTTACGCGGCTTCTTGAAAAGAATAGTGCGGTCGGGTGTCGAAAACGGGTTATTTACATCAAGGTTAAAATCGGCCATGATATAAAGGTCATCCCACATGCGTTGCGGATTTTCCTGGGCCTCTTTGGCAACGGGTGCCAGTTGTTTGATTAATTCGATAAGGGTTGTGGCCATTTGTGTGCGCTTCTCCTTATCGGGTATGGTGCGAATGTAGTTTACCAGCTTTTGTACGTTACGGCCATACTCTTTCAGAATGATGGCTTCGCGCGAAGTGTTGTATTCTCCGATGGTCTTCAATTTTCGTGTATTTTCAATTTGGCAAAACTAAGCAATAAGGTTTTCTCCCCAAAATCGGCAAAATTAATGCGCGCTTTACGTTCTGTGCCTACCTCTTCCAATTTTGTAACTGTTCCGAAGCCAAATTTGGGGTGTTCTACCTTCATTCCCTCTTTTAACGCGCTCGTGTCGCTGGGTCTAAAATCGGCCGGGGGCTTGTATTGGGTGGGCTTAACCACGGGCTGCGAGCTAACCGTCTTCTTCATGCCGCTCACAAAACTCTTAGCAAAGTTTGGATTGGGCGCCACGGAATCAATACCCCCAAATTTGGTGCTCACCTTAATAAACTTGCCGCTAATATCATCCAGAAAGCGACTGGGTTCGCAGTTCTTCAACCTGCCAAACCGGTAGCGGGTAAGCGCATAGGAGAGGTAGAGTTTTTTTTGCGCCCGCGTAATGGCCACATAAAACAACCTGCGTTCTTCTTCCAGTTCCGAACGGCTGCTTAACATGAGTTGCGATGGAAACAAATCTTCTTCCATACCCACGATGTACACATTCTTAAACTCAAGTCCCTTGGCCATGTGGATGGTCATTAACGTTACCTTATCGGGATCCTGATCTTTATCTTCATCCTGGCTGGTAAGCAGCGATACTTCCTGTAGAAAAGCACTCAGGCTTTTGTCTTCCTTTTCAGGATCATCCACGTACTCTTTTATCGCATTCAATAATTCCTGCACGTTTTCGTAGCGGCTCAAACCTTCCACGGTTTTGTCTTCGTATAGCTCTTTCAACAATCCGCTCGACTTGGCAATTTCGGCAGCTGCTTCGTAGGCATCTTTGTTCTGGATTTCGATACCAAACCGTTTAATTTTAGTTACAAAATCTTCAATAGCATAAACCGATCTTCCACTTCCTAAAAAGGAAGGAATATTTTCCAACACTTCCCAAATGGAAATACCATGATCATTGGCAGCCACCATTATTTTATCAACGGTAGTATCGCCAATGCCGCGTTTGGGTAAATTGATAATTCTTCTAAACGAAGCTTCGTCTTGCGGATTTAACGAATAGCGTAAATAGGCCAGCATATCTTTTATCTCCTTGCGTTGATAAAAGGACAGTCCGCCTACTACTTTGTACTTGATGTTCATTCTGCGCAGTGCTTCTTCCAGGGCACGGCTCTGGCTGTTGGTTCGATACAGCACCACAAAGTCGCTGAACTTGTATTGATGTTGCATCTTCTCCTCAAAAATGGAGGAGGCTACTAATTTTCCCTCTTCATTATCCGATACTGCTTTGATCAACTCTATCAGATTACCCTCTTCGTTTTCTGTCCATACTTTTTTAGGAAGCTGTGCTTTGTTTTTAGCAATTACGGAATTGGCAGCTTCTACAATGGTTTGCGTTGAGCGGTAATTTTGCTCCAGTTTAATGATGCGCGCTTCCGGATAATCCTTCTCGAAGTTGAGGATGTTGGTAATATCCGCCCCGCGAAAGGCATAAATACTTTGGGCATCATCGCCCACCACACAAATGTTTTCGCGAACGGAAGCAAGCTTACGAATGATGTAGTACTGGCACAGGTTGGTATCCTGAAACTCATCTACCAGCAGGTAATGAAACCGGTGCTGGTATTTGTTTAATACTTCTAAATGTTCCTTAAATAATTTGTCGGTATTAAAAAGCAAATCATCAAAATCCATGGCCCCCGATTTGAAGCAACGTAAGGCGTAGGCTTTAAAAATATTTCCAATCTCGGGCCGCATGTTGGCGGCATCGTCAGCGGCAAAAATGGGATTGGCGAGGTAGTCTTGCCACGAAATTAGTCTGTTCTTGGCGGATGAAATCCGGTTATAAACCGAATTGGCTTTGTATTGGGTTTCATCAAGCCCCATTTCTTTAATAATGCTGCGCAGTAATGACTTGGAGTCATCCGTGTCGTAAATGGTGAAATTATTGGGATAGCCCAAATGGTGTGCCTCGGCCCGCAGAATGCGGGCAAATACCGAGTGAAAAGTGCCCATCCACAGGTTGCGGGCATCGCCACCAACCATCTTCTCAATCCGATCGCGCATTTCTTTGGCGGCCTTGTTTGTAAACGTAAGGGCCATGATGTTGAATGGATCAACATTTTTGCTTTGGATTAGATGGGCAATGCGAAATGTGAGCACACGGGTTTTGCCTGAGCCAGCACCCGCAATAATCATGGTAGGCCCTTCAGTATTTAATACCCCTTCGCGCTGCGGTTCATTCAGGGTTTGTAAATAATCACTCATAAAAGTTCGCAATATAGACAGGTGAAGTTCAATGTAGAAATCTTTAAAAAGGTACCTCGGGTTTCGGTTTTTTACTTCGGTTAAAGCAATTATTCCGGTGGGTTGCTAACTCACCTGATTCTTATCGGGTTACTGTTTCATGCGCTAAAGGCAAGGTTGTTTTTGTTATTTTTCTATTACTCACATATTTTAATACATAATTTTCTGCGTTGGCCATTCTTCCTCCTTTCCGGTTTTCTGACGAT
>Ga0116142_10006430_pt1 | contig 10121 bp, 9 predicted proteins | sample AD_UKC033_MetaG_FD_89785 | JGI IMG/M metagenome (GOLD analysis project Ga0116142, IMG submission 89785) | Active sludge microbial communities of municipal wastewater-treating anaerobic digesters from USA - AD_UKC033_MetaG | ecosystem: Engineered > Bioreactor > Anaerobic > Digestate | place: USA... | reverse complement strand
TATTGAAACCACTGCGGCGGCTTTGCTTGCTGAAGCTTCGAATAAAGAGCAGAAGCAGATTATTGCCAGTTATCCGGCAATTGTGAACATGCTGAAGGTTGAATTGAACGCAGCTTTGATTCAGACTGCTTCTCAACTTGGTAACAATTTTATCGGTTCGACTGTGGTGGCAGAGGCTGTTCAACAGTATAAAGCGCATATCGACGCAGTCGGCAGCTTTGACAGCGAGGCCGGACTCGCTTATCTGCAACAGGAAAACGATCTCGATGGCGATGGTATTGTCGATCTGCAGATTGTTCAGGTTGGTGGTGGGCAGCGCTTAAGGTTTTTTACTGCTCTGGCGACTGCAACATCTTTGTTCGAAGGTACCACGTCGATTGATGCCTACACAGACAATTCTCTTCTGAGTGATTTCTCTGACGGTCGTGTCAGTGAAGCCAACACTTTCAGTGCGGCTGACAAAGATTTTGCCGTTGGTCTTTATCTGAGTCGCTCAGCCTCAGCCGATCGCTACATCAAAATATTCGTCAGGCGTATCGATCTTAGTACTGATGGTATTTTTAGTGGAGTGGTCGTTGAGTATCGCTTGATTTCAACTGCTACAACTGCGATTACCACCGGGCAAAAAACATTGCTGCTGTTGAACGGTACGCCTGTGGAGGGTGCGGTTCTGGCTACAGATTTTTTGCAGGACGGTGTTCCGACTGACAACAACCTCGCATATGTCAGTGCCCAGACTGGAATCGGTTGCTACAGCGGTAACCAGGCCCTGGTGGCAGTGGTCGACGGGCAACCTGAGCTCGACAAGCTTTCAAGTGCTCCGCGATATTCGTCCGGAATGTATTTCACCGGTACCGGTGCGGCTCTCGAAGATCTCAGACCCGGCCGAACCCTGGAAGTAGGCGATGTTTTCAGCGCCTGGTTTCCGTTGACTAAAAATTACGCTTTGTTTAAAATCAGGCAGATCGATGCAAACAGTATTACGGTAGATTTTAAGGTGAATTCAACCCCTAATGAACCGCGTTTCTAAGATTGCAGAAAAGTTGATGAAATTTTAAGATGCTGGTATTTTAGGTGCATGCGCGAAGCAACTTTTTATAGAAAACAGGGTGACAGGATTAAATGTCTTCTTTGCCCCAATCATTGCCTTATAAGTGAGGGGGGAAGCGGGCGTTGTTTGAGCCGGAGTGCCGTTCGCGGCAAGCTTTGGGCGCATACCTACGCCCGGGTTGTTTCTGCCAGCGTCGACCCGATCGAAAAAAAACCGCTTTACCACCTTTATCCGGGTCGGCCGGTCTATTCTATCGGGTCTTATGGCTGCAATATGCGCTGCCGCTTCTGTCAGAACTCTGAAATTTCGCAGCACAAACAGCCCACGACCGAGCTGCGGCCCGAGCAGCTTGTTTTAGAAGCCAAAGGTATCGAGAACAATATCGGTGTGGCGTTTACCTACAATGAGCCGGGCATCTGGTATGAATATATTATCGATAGCGTGCCGCGGCTGCATGAAGAAGGTTTGCTGGCGATAATGGTTACCAATGGCTATCTGAATTATGAGCCCTGGCGCAAACTTTGCGAAATTATCGATGCCATGAATATTGACTTGAAAGCCTTTAATTCCGACTTTTATTCGCAGGTTTGTGGCGGCCGGTTTGAAACGGTCAAAGAAAATATCAAATTTGCCGTAGAGGCAGGAGTGCATGTAGAGCTGACCCACCTGGTGGTGACAGGTCTCAATGATAATGCCAGCGAGTTTGCCGAAATGGTTGACTGGATCGCCGGCATTTCTGATGAGCTGCCGCTGCATATCTCCCGATATTTCCCGCACTATCTCGAAACTGCTCCCGCCACTTCCCCCGCATTGATAAACAGTTTTGTCGATATCGCCAGGGCAAAACTCAAATTCGTCTACCACGGCAATCTGCCGGGGCATCAGGATACCCGCTGCCCTCAATGTGATTTGGTCTGGGTTAAACGTAATAATTACGAAGTCACGGTGGTTAACCACGATGAAAAATGTGAGTGCGGTCGCCCGATTCCCTTCATGAAGGGGCTTCGCAGGCTCCCTGAACCGAAAGGACACCTGTAGCCCGTGTCAGAGACCAATCAGCGCCAATTCGACTGGGGGCCGCCGGCCGGCTCAGGCGACGGATTCAAAGAGTGGTTGATCTACTTTGTCATTTTAGCGCTGCTGGGTATTGGTGCCTGGGTGCTGCTCGACATCAACGGTCGTAACGGTGCGCCAACAGCCACCCCTGTGGCGACATCGGCAGCCTCGAACGTTCAGCCGCTGGCAGTGCCGCCGACAGAAGAACGGTTGCCGGAAATCATGCCCAGCTTTTTTGTGCAGCTGGGGGCTTTCGCTGACGAGGAGTCTGCCAGAGAGATATATGCACAGCTGGTTGAAGACGGTCTTTCGCCGCGTTTGGCCGGCCCTGATGACCAGTATGAAATTTATCGTATTCTTCTTGGCCCGTTTCAATCGGAAGAAGAAGCCGAAAACAAAGCTGAACAGCTTAATTCGATAGGTTTGCACTGCTTTGTATCTGAATCCCTCTGAGTTTTTAATAATGGTTTTAAATAAAACTGTGATAAAATCTCTTTGAAAAATGAGTAAACCACACCTACCAGCAGGGAGGGCCTGATTTTGGCTATAAAAAGTTCTCAGGATACCGCGGTTGCAGCAGGGTTTCTTTTGCCTTTTATGCTTCTGTTTGGAGTTTTCCTTATTTTCCCGATCTTTTATTCTTTTTATCTGAGTTTTTTTGGTTCGCCTACCGACTATAGCCTCACCAATCTCGAATTTGTCGGCCTTGCCAACTACAAACGCATCATGAGCGATTTTCAGTTCTGGTGGTCTCTGGGAGTTACCGCTTTTTACGGTGTTCTCAGCATTCCGCTGGGTATCTGTGCGTCGCTGGCACTGGCTTTGTTGCTTGATAACAAGCTGTTTGGCAAAAGCTTTTTCAGAAGTGCGTTTTTTCTGCCGAACGTTCTCGACATGCTTGTAGTGGGCGTCATCTGGACTCTTATTTATGCCCCTAAGTTTGGCGCGCTGGCGCAGATTACAACCTGGCTGATTGGTGAAAACAATTTTTTCAACACCACTGGCTTGCTCGGCAGCCCCATGACTGCCCTTCTGGCGGTTGTTGTCGCTATGGTGCTCAAAGGCGCAGGGTTCGGTATGGTTTTGTTTCTGGCCGCTCTGCAGAATATCCCGGAAGCTGTTTACGAGGCCGCCGATATCGATGGCGCCTCTGAATGGCAGAAGTTCACAAAAATTACTGTGCCGCTGCTGCGACCTATAATAGTGTTCATGGTTATTACCGGTGTTATTGGCTCTTTGAACGCCTTTACCGAAATCTATGCCATGACTTCGGGCGGCCCGCAGGTGGTTATGGGTGGCGAAACCGTCGGCTCGACTTCGGTTGCAGGTTATTACCTCTTCAAACAGTTTGATTCCGGTAACTACGGCTATGCAGCTGCTATTTCTTATATGCTTTTGATCATAACTCTTGGCATCACCTGGCTGCAACAGAAGGTTGCCGCACGCAACAACGGAATGGAGGCCGGAAAATGAGCGCAAATTTCCATCCGGGCCGAATTTTGACATTTGTATTGCTGCTCGCTCTGATGATTTCTATGACCTATGTAATTTCGGGTCAGTTGTTTAAATTCGGGGCAATGACCGTATCGGCTTTTGCCGTCGGCGAAGGCGCGGAAGGAGCGACCAGAGCCGGTGAATTGATGCGAATGATGGTGCCGCTCCATAGCGGTCTTGCCATCATTATGACGATAATACTCACCTTTTATGTCGTGCGGCGTTTTCTGAAAACACCGATAGAGCAGCGTTCAGCCTTTTTGAAACGCATGTTTCTGTATGAAGCTCTGATTGCCGGAGTTGTAGTTGTGTTGTTTCCATTTTTCTGGATGCTTTGCACGTCTTTCAAGCCTTCCGGCCAGGAACTGGTTATCAGCAAGGCCAACCCATTCGATATCGTCCCTTCAGAACCAACTCTCGACAATTTTCGCCGTGTTCTCAAGACTGACGCAGCTTCAGTGGCGGCCGGCGCTCTCGATCCGATCGAAAATAAGAAGAATTTCGGTACATATTTTCTCAATAGTTTGCTGGTAGCGACAACCGCGGCGTTTCTTGTAACCCTGTTTGCCTCGATGGGTGCTTACGTTTTTTCCAAAAAACAATTGCCTTATAAACAGCAGATGTTCATGCTGCTGCTCGCTACAATGATGATTCCGGGCATGATGTTCATGGTGCCGCAGTTTTTCATGGTTTGCAAAATGGGGCTGTTCGGAACCAAGTGGGCGATGTTTCTGCCGCATCTGGCCTCAGTGTTCGGCATCTTTATGCTCAAACAGTTCATGGACACCATTCCAGATTCACTGCTCGAGGCCGCTCAAATAGACGGGGCTTCTGAATGGCAGGTTTTTCGAGTGGTTATCGTGCCACTCGCCTTTCCAATCATTCTGACTCTTTTTCTGCTGACCTTCCTGTTTCACTGGTCTAACTTTTTGTGGCAGCTGATCGTCACCAACTTTGAAAACCCGCTCAGCATAACTCTGCCGGTCGGTCTGGCACTTTTCAGGGGGCAGTATACTTCTGAACTGGGTCTGATCATGTCGGCTTCATGTTTCTCGATCGTGCCGATTGCCGTGCTGTTTCTGTTCGCGCAGCGTTACTTCATCGAAGGCATGACTCAGGGCGCAGTAAAAGAGTAGGAGACCCGGCAATGAAAGAAAAATATCTGATCGTAATCGCGGTAATCGCTTATCTGGCGCTTGTTTTTGTCGGCTGGGACGACTCCATAGCCACCAGCCCCGATGGTCGCACCATCTTGACTTTCTGGCATACCTACAACGACCAGGAAGAAGTCATTTTGCGCGAAATCATCAAAAAATGGGAAACCGGCAACCAGAAGTTTACCATTCGCCCGGTTCGTATTCCGTTCGATGGCCACAAACCGAAGCTGCGCACTGCGCTGACGGTTGGCCAGGGCCCAGATATGGCTCGTGTCGACTGGTCGTTCGTCTGTGAACTGGCTCGCAAAAATGCAGTAGTCGACCTCGGAACCCTCGGCTTCGAAACTATCAGAGCCCAGTATCTGCCGGCTGCCATCGGTTCATGCAATGTCGGCGGCAAGTTCTACGGTCTGCCTGATCAGAGCAACTGCGTCGCGATGTTTTACAACCGCCAGATGTTCAGAGATGCTGGTTTGTTGCCACCGCAGGCAGAAATTGACAATACTGCTGTGCCAGCCGACGAATTTGCCAGTGTTCTGCCGAAAACCTGGGAAGAATTCATCGAATTTGGCAAGAAGCTGACTGACGAATCGAAAGGCCAGTATGCCTTTGCGATGCTCAACACCTTGTGGTGGAACCTGACTTTTCTCAACACCTACGGCGCTAGAATCGTTTCTGAAGATGGCACCAGGTGCCTTATCGATTCAGATGCGGCGGTTGGCGCTGTCGAAATGATGGCCAGCCTGTTTGCCAAGCATAAAATCGAAGCCGGCGCCTGGCGCCCCGGGGCGATTACCCCCGAACAGGGTTTTGTTAACGGCAAATACGCGATGATCATGATGGGCCCCTGGAACCTCGCCAAATTCAAGAATGCCAAGATGGATTTCGGCGTTGGCCTGATACCAGCTGGCCCGGCAGGTACTTCGACCAATGTCGGTGGCACTGACGTTGTTATTTTCAAGGGTTCGAAGCATGCCGAAGCCTGCTACAGCTTTCTGACTTTCTTCACCAACGCCGAAAATCAGGTTCGTTGGTGCACAGAGCTCAATCAGTTGCCGATCAATCTCGGTGCCTACGATCTGGTCAAGTTCGAAGACCCGCACCTGATGACATTCATGGAACAGATGAAACACGCCGGCCCTAACCCGGTAGTTAAGGACTTTGGCCTGCTCGAAGACCTGGTGAACCCGGAAATCGAAGCGGTTCTCTCTGGCCAGAAAAACGCAAAAGACGCCCTCGGCAGCGCCGCGAAGAAAGTTCAGGAACGCCTGCTCGACTCATAAGCTCGTTTTATTTGCACTCCGACACCCGGTTTATCTGATTTTAAGCCGGGTGCCGTTTTTTTTTGCGCTCAGTATTTTCATGGTTTGGTAACGTGCTTGAAAAGGTTGGCTATTAAATTATATTTAGACTGGGTTCATATATTTTGAACTGTTGCCGCTTTGGTCTGCACTTTTCAGGAGAGGGGGCGGGAGCATGAAAGCCGGAATCTGTTTTAGCGGTACTGGGCCTGTTCTGTTTTTGACGACCTATGATTCATTTTTACACCCTGAATTGATAAATAAGTTGGCGGCCAAGGGAATCAAAAAATTTATAGTTTATGAAGTTTCGATCGACCTGGTTCAGGAAAAATACGGAAAGCATTTTGATGTAATCATGGGAGACCTGAGACAAGAAAGCGATCTGCGTGTTCTGGATTACGATGGCCACCATGTTTTTTATCAGTTTGCGCTCAACGAGCTTGGTCAACCCGTTATCTATGATGGAGCACTCTGAGGTGCATTTAAGTTGATTTTTTTTAAATTATTGAGCTGTTGATGATCGTTTGAGACATTCAAAGAATGGCTTTGTTGTCTGATGTTTGCTTGTGTTTGTCTTTGTCTGAGAGATTTTCGTTAACAAAACAGCATAATCTTCCGACAGGGTTCATGGATTTGTTTGCCTCCTTATTTTTCAGTCCGGGTATAGCCCGGATTCTTTTTTTTAGCCAATTTCAGCGGCCTGGTTTTTCGATGAGATCCTGCCAGTATTTTTTTGGGATGCATTTTTGTTGCAGAGCCAGATTCAGGCGTTCGCGCACCGCAATACTATCGAAAAAACACTGCCACAGGTGCTGGGCGGCGTCTTCTGTGGGTGAATCTGATGGCAGGTCGGCGGTATCCCGTTCGATCATTGCCCAGGTCTTGAGATTGTAAACCGCTGCCAGACCACGTTGACGGTCGTGAATTATCCAGCGTTGATCAGCAAAACGCTCGACGAAAAAAGGTGCCAGGATTGGCAGAATGAAGTTGTCGGGGCGGATCGCCGCGTAATACAGGTTTTCGCCGATGCAGCGAAAACGCAGCAGACCCATGAAACGGTGCCTTTCTGAGAGGACACGTCTGGCCAACTTGTGAATATTACTGACTCTTGTATCGGTGATATGAAAATCGACGCGCCCAGGCTTTTCAAGGGCGAACAGCAGATAACGCGCAATGTTCATTTCGATATTACCGGCTTCAGAAAGAAAGGCATGCCAGGCATTCTGCCAGGTTTCGTTGGTTATGCCAGGAATTTTGAATATTGCAGGGTCGTGAATGTTGTCGCCTGCCAGATCGAGCCTGGTAATATTTTGTTCTTCGTCAGGTGAGATTAGCGAAGGCTGACGGGCGTTTTCGCGCTCGATGGCGTCGGGCAGATGCCGCTGCCTTAAACAGAAAGCCAGAGACCGGATAAGTCCGTAAAAAGAGCCGTCGTAGCGAATGATCTGCATCAGAATTGCCCCATGACCGCATCTTTGAAAACGTCGAGCTGAAAGCCGGGAAGGTCGAAAAAAGAAAGCTGTTTTGCCTTTAATGGCTGCGGCTCGATTGCGAGAAGTCTCTGCCTGATAATTGCCGGGTCGAGGCCAAGAATGCTGTTCTCTGAACCTGGGGCGTGCAAAAAGTAGCGAGCGCGTTTCATGACAACGCCGAGCTTGACCAGATCGTCGTGTTTTAGGGCGCCTACTCGTCGAGCCTGCACAATACGCCGGGCGGAAACGACCCCCAGACCCGGTACCCGCAACAGTGTTTCGATGCTTGCACGGTTGACGTCGACTGGAAACAGTTCTGGATGACGCAAAGCCCACATGATTTTTGGGTCGAAATCACTGTCGAGATTGGGCGGACCATTTTCGAACAGTTCTTCTGCTGAAAAATGATAAAAGCGCAGTAGCCAGTCTGCTTGATAAAGACGATGTTCGCGCAATAATGGCGGGTTTTCGGGGTTCGGCAGGCGGCTGTCATGATTTATTGGAGTATAGGCGGAATAATAAACGCGTTGCAGCCGCATCTTTTTATACAGGTTCTGTGAAAGTGTCAGTATCTGGCGGTCGTCCTCAGGGGTGGCGCCAATGATGATCTGGGTGCTCTGCCCGCCGGGAATAAAGTTAGCCGTCGACTGGGTTTGGTTTTTTCGAGACAGCATCAGAGAGCTGTCGGCAGTCGATGACAATCTGAGGCGTTCGCCGATTTGAGGGTTATATTCGAGGTGCCAGTCACGCATGCGCTTCATGGGCATCATAATGTTTTCTTTGGATTTATCGGGAGCCAACAGACTAAGGCTTGTCTGGCTGGGTAACTCGAGATTGACGCTCATGCGGTCGACGAGTTTTCCGGCTCGAAATATCAACTCTGGATCGGCACCGGGTATGGCTTTAAGATGAATATAACCGGCAAAACCATGAACTTCACGCAGCAGTCTGACGCAGTGGAGCAGGAGTTCCATGGTGTGATCGGGGTTTTTGATTACCCCCGAGCTTAAAAACAGACCTTCGATATAATTACGGCGATAGAACGAGATGGTCAGTTCTGCCAGTTCAGCCGGGGTGAAGGCGGCCCGCTCGATATCGTTGCTGCGCCGGTTCATGCAATAAGCACAGTCATAAATACAGAAATTGGTAAAAAGAACTTTGAGCAGTGATATGCAGCGCCCATCTGCAGCCCAGCTGTGGCAGATTCCGCTTGATACGACATTGCCGAGACTGCCAGGCAGTTTTTTGCGACTGCTGCCGCTTGAAGCGCATGAAACATCATATTTGGCTGCAGCCGCAAGAATTCGCAGTTTATTCGCTGCAATCGACAGACTGTTGGTTGTCTGCCCTGAGTCACTGTCGGGTTTTATTAAAATATTCGCCATATATTCGCCTCTTCGTCTTAAATATAGGCGAATATATGGCGAATGTAAAGAGGGAAAATTATTGTCGACGAATAATCTGAAAAAAGTTGAGATTTGTTGGTATGTACAGCATTCCTTTAAAATTCTCAGATGTTTGTCTTTGTCTGTCGTTGCCCATCAACAGCCGAAAAATAATCGTAAACAAAACATCATTTCTGTTCGAAAATGGTTATGGATTTGTTTGCCTCCTTATTTTTCAGTCCGGGATAACCCCCGGATTTCTTTTTTTAGCTCGTTTTACAGATTAGTGCTTGGGGAGCCAGCGATCTGGTAAAATATGACGGGTAAAGTTTCGTAGATCGTTAAAATTCAAAAAAATTAAGTGTTAGAATAGATGTTTACCAAAAAAACAAAATGCGCCTGCTCTGTGTTGCTATTGATGTTGGCGGTTTTTGCCGGTGGCTGCGAAAGTTCTTCCGCTCCACCACCGGATGAGTGGAATTCTCTGACTTTCTGGAAATCAGCCACAATTCAGGATGTTCGCAACGGAATCAAAGCCGGTTATTCTGTCGATACGATCTTTGATAATGGTCATACGCCCCTGATCATGGCTTCTTTGTTCAATTCTTCCCCCGAAGTGATCGAAGAACTGATCAAGGCAGGCGCATCTCTAGGGGTTTCGAGGGGTGGTCAGAGCCCTTTGATGGCGGCAGCTTCGAACAATCGTAATGCTGAAATTATCAGAGTTCTTCTGAAGCATGGGTCAGACGTCAATGCCAGAGGAGTAAATGGGGTCACTCCTGTGATTCTGGCGGCATCTTCAGGTTCAAGTGTCGAAAATTTCATGTTGCTTGTCGATGCCGGCGCTGATTTGACCGCGCGTCTCGATGATGGCAAGTCGGTAAGAGATCTTGCGCAAAATAATGAAAAAATCGGACCGAGCATCTGTGATTTTCTGGATGGTTATATAAAACCAGAGGCCGAAGACAATTAATCCGCAGACTTTGTGAATGTCTGCAGGTTTTTTCTGTTGCCAGCCCCGCTGCCTGTGCCGCCGAATTATCTTGAATTAATGTTGCGCCTTATGCTATTCTCTAGCCGTTGCACCCATAGCTCAGCTGGATAGAGCGTCTGCCTCCGGAGCAGAAGGCCAGGGGTTCGAATCCCTTTGGGTGCGCTTTTGTTTTTAGGGCAGCCTGATCCGCATCAGCAGCAGAGTCGGCTTT
>Ga0116142_10006429_pt1 | contig 10124 bp, 7 predicted proteins | sample AD_UKC033_MetaG_FD_89785 | JGI IMG/M metagenome (GOLD analysis project Ga0116142, IMG submission 89785) | Active sludge microbial communities of municipal wastewater-treating anaerobic digesters from USA - AD_UKC033_MetaG | ecosystem: Engineered > Bioreactor > Anaerobic > Digestate | place: USA... | reverse complement strand
TCCGTCGTCCGCCAAGCGCTGCCGTCATAAATGGCTGCGGTTCCATCGCTGCCGACAGCAACGGCCTCGCGATCCGTGGCGAGCCAGACCGTGCGGAGGAAGCCGGTGACCGGGCTGGCCTCCTCCGTCCATGTTGTCCCTTGCCGGCGCAGGATCGTGCCGCCGCCGCCGACGGCGAAGGTTGTCCCGGCGAGTGTTCCGTCCAATCCGCGGATGATGTGCGTGGTAGTTGGGCTGAGAAGATGGGACCAAGCCGTGCCCTCGCAGCACAAGAGCGTGCCGCCATCGCCAGCGGCCACCGCTCCGCCTGTGGGAAAGACCCACAATCCTGTGAGATTATTGAAGTTATTGGAGGAGACGACGGTCCAATCACCGCCGTCGCGCCGCAGAATCAGCCCGTCCTCGCCCACAGCCCACACCTCCCCCGCCGCATCGCCTTGGATTGCCGTGAGATACTCGCCATCCTGCCCTCGTCGTTCTCTCCTCCAGGCTGATCCGTCGAAATGAAGAATACAGCCGTTATAACATGCGGCGAAGACGTCGTTGCCCGACCTGCCCCATAAGCTGGCCACCCCTCGTTCTATGGGCGAAGTGTGAATTTGCCAAGCGCTGCCGTTGAAATGAAGGAACCGGTAACCTTCGCAGGCGATGACGATGGAATTTTGTCCGCCGGTCCAGACGGATCCCAACCAGGCATCCAATCGGGGATTATCCAGGGCGATCCAGGCTTGGCCATCCCAGCGGTACGCTGCATCATGTTCGCCGACGACGACCACATGGTTTGGCCCAGCGCCCCAGATCCCGTAAATCGAGCGCACGCCGGGCGAGGGCAGTTCGCTCCAACTGACGCCATCGAAGCGATAGACCGCCTCTTGGCTGTAGGCGAAGAGCGCATCAGCCGCAGCGCTCCAAACACCCCATAATTCAAGCCGCTGCCCGGCGCACAAAGACCGTATCCGTTCACCGTCGTAACGCAGAACAGTCCCCCGCGAAGTGACAAACAAGGCAGCGGTTGGCCCGGTGCCATAAGCAGCGATGAAGTTTTGGCCGGTACTTTCCCATGTCCATGCTGCTTGGGTTGGGGTAGGTCCAGTGAACAAAGCCGCGGCGAATATGGCTGCCAGGGCCAGCCAATGCGTTGCAGCGGCTCTCTTTCTTCTGCGCTGCGACACTCGAATCCGCATCGGGCACCTCCAGAGTTAGTGTAGCACTTGCGGGAAGGTAATGGACAGCCCTTGGCAAGTTCAGCCACGGTGTTCTTCGTGCTCGATGTGTTGGGGGAGTAATATTTCTGGATGTCCTGGAGCTACTATGACGGAACAGCCGCAGCGTTGTGGCGGCGGTCCAATATGTGGCATTCGGCAACGCGCACGGCATGCGTGCCGTAGTGTCAACCGTTACGTTGTATCGGGTGGGCGATGTATGACGATTGGGTATCTCCAAAATCAGGGTGTTCGGGTCCTTCGCCTGCGGCCAACAGACAGACATGAGCGATGTCCATTTACTCGTCGATTTCGTTTCCGGTCAAAAAACCTTTTGCCAGTTCTTGAACGCCGGCTATTTCCTCGACGAGATCCTTGGCCGTAGGGTCGCGTTATCACACGAGAAGCTTTGGGCCGAACCTGTCCTAACGGGCTTACTCGTCCAATTGAATAAAAATGGAAAAAATGGACAGGTTGGACAATGTTGACCGCTTGGACAGCTAACTAAGCGCCGCCATCAAATCTTGCGGTCGCCACTAGGAAGTCCGCAAGATTTGAGGGCGGATCTCGGCCAGTTCCCCTGATTGACGCTCGCCAGGGGCTGTGTTATAGCGAGCGGGTCTTTGACTGAGGAGGTAAGACATTGTCGAGTAACATTGGATCTTACGAAGAGCGAATCGGAAACTTCGACTGGCCACAGGCTCGCAAGGCAATGGGGTTCGAGGACGGCGCGCCGCTGAACATCGGCGCGATTTGCACTGACCGCATTGTGGCGCAGGGCTTGGGCAACAAACGGGCTCTCATCTGGGAGAGTTCGACCGGCGAAGTCAGAACCTATACATTCAACGATCTCAAGCGGTACAGCAACGCGTTCGCCCAGTTGCTCCGCGGCTTGGGCATCCAGCCCGGCGAGCGCGTCTGTATCTTCATGGACCGCATCCCCGAGCTGTACATCGGTTTTCTCGGAATTCTCAAAGCCGGCGGAGTGGTCATGCCGCTGTTCTCCGCGTTCGGTGATGACTCCCTGCACATGCGCATGGACGATGGCCAAGCGGCGGCCATTCTGACGACGAAGAAACTCGTTAAGCGCGTCCGCAAGATCAAGGACCGCATGCCGTTCCTCCGGCACATCATCGTGGTTGATGCCCGTGACGAAGACCTGCGCGACGGCGAGATGGCGTTCGACATGGCGACCGCGCCTGCTCCAGAGGAGTTTGACGTGTTCCCCGCCCATCTGGAAACGCCTTCGGTGTTGCACTACACATCGGGCACCACGGGCAAGCCCAAAGGAGCGCTGCACGTCCATTCGTCGATCTTCTCCCAGTCGTTGACCTCGCAGTGGGTGCTGGATCTGCAGCCGGACGACGTTTACTGGTGCACCGTCGATCCGGGCTGGGTCACCGGCACGTCTTACGGCATTATCGGCCCCTGGAGCCTGGGCATCACCCAAGTCGTCCTTGATGCCGGCATCATCATCGACCGTTGGTACAAACTGATCCAAGACCACAAGGTGACCATGTGGTATTCGGCGCCCACGGCGATCCGGATGCTGATGCGCGAAGGCGTGGGCACTGTCCGCAAATACGACATGTCGTCCCTGCGCCATCTGTGCAGCGTCGGCGAGCCGCTCAATCCCGAAGCGGTGGTTTGGTCCAAAGAAGCGTTCGGCAAGCCATTTCATGACACTTACTGGCAGACCGAGACCGGCAGCATCATGATCGCCAACTATCCTGGCATGCCGGTGCGCCCGGGTTCGATGGGCAAACCGTTCCCGGGCATCACCGCCGAGGTGCTGGATCCTCGGACATATGAGCCGCTGGGTCCGACGGGCCGGATCGGCTTGATCGCGTTCCGCCCTGGCTGGCCGTCGATGTTTCGCATTTACTGGAAGAACGAAGGGGCGTACCGTTCGAAATTCCGCGATGGCTGGTATCTCCCTGGCGACCGGGCGCGGATCGATACCGACGGCTACTTCTGGTTCGTCGGCCGCGACGACGACGTTATCAACACGGCCGGCCACCTGGTTAGCCCATTCGAAGTGGAATCAGCGCTGCTGGAACACGAGGCGGTAGCGGAATCCGGCGCGATTGGCAAGCCAGATCCCGTCAACATGGAAGTAGTCAAGGCGTTCGTGGCGTTGAAGCCCGGTTATGTGGCGACGCCCGAGCTTGAACTCAAGATCATGAATTTTGTGCGGAAAAAACTGTCGCCGCTGGCGATGCCTCAGGAAATCGAGTTTGTGAAGTCGCTGCCCAAGACCCGTAGCGGCAAGATCCTGCGCCGCGTGCTCCGTTGCCAGGAGACGGGCGAGCCGGTTGGTGATTTATCGACGTTGGAAGAGGATTAGCCGGCCGCCGGCAACAGGCCGGCAGCCGTCAGTTGGACACACGATACTCGAGCCGCCGAAGTGAGTTGCGGCTGACTGAAAGGAGTTCGAAGCATGGCAGATGAACTGGTGAAAATCATTACGGATTATGTCATTGACGAATATTTAGAAGAGGATGATGACATCGAAGTGAAGCCTGATACGCCGTTGATCTCCAGCGGTATTGTCGATTCGTTCTCCATGGTGTCGCTCAAGCGTTTTTTGGAGAAGAAATACAAGATCTCGATTCCCGACGATAAGGCCACGCCGCAAGCGTTTGACACTGTTAACAAGATCGTCGCGCTGGTGCGCGAATACACCCGTTAAGAACTGCTGCGGCATCAGTCCCGGAGGAGAGAGTTATGGCATACGGTCAGTTTAAGGATTTTCTCAACAGCGAATTATCCGGCATCCGCGATGCGGGGCTGCACAAGGAAGAACGCTACATCCATAGTCCGCAGGCCGCGGACATCTCCGTGGAGTTTCCCAGCGGGGCCGCGACCGCTGACGTGATCAACTTCTGCGCCAACAACTATCTCGGCCTGTCCAGCCATCCCAAAGTGCTCGAAGCCGCGCACCATGGCTTGACGGAACGCGGCTACGGCATGTCGTCCGTCCGGTTCATCTGCGGCACGCAAGACATCCATCGCGAATTGGAAATCAAAATGTCCCACTTCCTCGGCATGGAAGACACAATCCTGTTCGGCTCCTGCCTCGATGCCAATGCCGCGGTGTTCGAAGTGCTGCTCGATAGCCAAGACGCGATCATCGCCGATAAATTGGTCCACGCATCTATTGTCGATGGCATGCGGTTGAGCAAAGCGCAGCAATACATCTTCAAGCACATGAACATGAGCCATCTGGAGCAGAAGCTGCAGGAGGCGCAGGAATGCCGGTTCCGCATGATCACCACCGATGGCGTCTTCTCCATGGATGGGGACATCGCTCCGTTAGACGAGATTTGCGATTTGGCGGAAAAATACGACGCGATGGTGATGGTTGACGATTCTCACGCCACCGGATTCGTCGGCAAAACCGGACGTGGCACTCACGAAATGAAGGGCGTCATGGGCCGCGTTGATGTTATCACCACCACGTTGGGCAAAGCGCTCGGCGGCGCCTCCGGCGGCTGCATCAGCGCTCACCGCGAAATGGTCGCGCTGCTGCGGCAGCGGGCACGGCCGTATCTCTTCTCCAATGCCGTGCCGCCGGTCATCGTGTCAGCGGCCAACGCTGTGCTCGATCTGATCTCCGAGTCAACCGAGCGCCGCGATAAACTGGAATGGAACACGATGTACTTCCGCGAGCAAATGGGCAAAGCAGGATTGGATATCCGGCCAGGAACGCATTCCATCGTGCCCGTGATGCTGTACAATGCCAAATTAGCCTCAGAATTCGCCCGCGACATGTACTACGAAGGCATCTATGTCGTCGGATTCTTCTATCCCGTCGTTCCCGCCGGCCAGGCGCGGATCAGAGTGCAGATTTCTGCTGACCATGAGAAAGAGCACTTGGACAAAGCTGTCGCCGCTTTCGCCAAAATTGGTGCGAAGCACGGCATCATCGGATTAGGGAAGAAAGAGATCATCGAGAAATTCGGTATGTAATTAGCTAACTCCTGCCACGGAATACATCGAACCAAATTTACCTCTATTGGTAGCAGACCTTCCTGGTTCTCTGTATTCCGTGGCAACGTTGATCGGAAACGACCGCAGGCAGATCCCCGTCACTTTCTTGTTGACAATCCTAGAAAAGTATGAGCCAACACCGGCGGCAATGAAGCGTAACTTATTGTAATTTATAGTCAATGCGAATTTGGTTTTTGTTGTCCGCGGGTTTTCCGGCAGCGCGCGGGAAGGGTTGCATTCTTGAGAAGATCGCCAACTTGTTACAAATCGCCCCATGGCTGTGAACAAGGCGTGAATCGGCGCTGCGGGATGCTTGCGCCATCGGCGCCCTCAGGGAGTTGCCATCGAGTTCGTTCAGCAAGATATTAGCGCAATATCAACATGATGTACTGATATTCCACAATGGCAGAATCGGCTGTTGCGGCGCGTCAGGCAGCGTGCGGCGCGATGTTCTTTGAACAGAATTTTATTTTTTAGAGCATATGTGCCGGGCCCTGTCGACGAAGCAGAGCAGATTGACGGCGGACGGCGGCGATGGTAAGACGGCAGGCGAAGACAGCAAGCCGCTGCGTGGCAAGGGCAAGCTGATGGTAAGAATGCTAAAAATTTTTATGCGCTTGGGCCGGATGCAGACCGCGGGCATCACCGGATTGCTGCCGGTGTTAGGGCTCTGGGCGGCCGGCAGCCATTTGCCGGTCCCCAGCTACCTCTGGTTGTTCGCCGTAGGTGTGCTGAATCATTATGCGGGATTCGCGTTGAACGAGTTTTTTGACGAGCGGATTGACCGTTTGTCCGGCGAGTTATCAGGCAAGCCGCTGCTCGCCGGAGATATCAGCGCAGCATGGGCCAAGCTATCGTCTGTTGCCGCGATATCCGCCAGCCTGTTGCTTACGTGGTTCTTTGCTCCGCGGCCGCTGGCGGGATTGGCGATCAACGCAGGGGCGTTGGCGTTGGCTGTGCTGTATGACAGCATGGGCAAACGGGTTCCCGGAATGGATGTAGCGTTGGCTGCCTCAGCGGCGCTAGGCGTTCTGTTCGGTCCTGTGGCTTACGGCAGCGAAATTGGCGCGCTGCCCGCGCTGTTAGCCGCGGCGTTCGCCGTGCAGCTTCTACTGCAGAACACTGCGGCGGGTCTGAAAGATCTTGATCAGGATGCCTTAGCAGGGGCGGTGAGTTTCCCCCTATGGCTCGGTTGTTGGCGCAAGGGCGATCAATTGCACATCACCCGGTCATTTTACGGCTGGCTATGGTCGGTTAAAATCGTTCAAGTGACGGTGCTGACCACAGCGCTCATCCACAGCGCGCCTGGTGGCGTCCGAGCCGGCCTAACTGCGGCGTTGCTGTTCGCCGGAATTGTTGCGTTGCGTCAACTTCCCGTAGCGCCTGACCGCCGCGCGTTCTTCGTCCGGCTCGGTCTTCATGAGGTCACGGGATTGCTGGCCATATTGGCCGCGTTTTATCCAGCGTTTGGTCCCAACGGGGCCGCGGTGATTCTGGCGGTGCCATCCGTGTGGGCGGTAGTCACCGTGTTGTGGGCGCACGGCGGGAAGCCGCCGGTTTTATAAACTCAACAGATCTGCCGGCTTCCTGTCGCCGTTGACCGGTCTGGCCGATCATGTTACAGAACCGGACGGCAGGCGGAGGAGGACCATAATGGAGCAACGGCTGATTAAATGGGGCGCAGTGTACGTTCTCGTGGCCTCAGGCGCGGTGTTCGTCATGTACCGGTTGATGAACCACATCAATCCAGTGGCCGTGTTAGGATTGAGTTTACTCTACTTCATTGGCTGTCTCCTGTATCTCATGCTGCACATGGTCGTGAGGCTTGGGCCGGTGAATGCGCTCCTATTTTGCCTGCTGTCAACCGGGATTTCCGCGGGCACGGAGTTGCTAGGGACAAAAACTGGGATCATTTTCGGCAGCTATCATTACACGGAGATCATGGGTCCCAAGATCTTCGGCACATTGCCCGCGCTCATTCCTCTTGTTTGGCTAGTGATCGGTTATTGCGCGGTGGAGGCGGCGGAATGGCTGTTCGCCTGGCCGGCGGGCCCGTTACGTTTGCGACGACGCTTGGCTGGAGCGGTCATTGCGGCATTCATGATGACGAGTTGGGATTTGGTGATGGATCCCGTTACCGTGGCGCAGAGCGCGTGGTTCTGGCATGGCGGCGGCGCATGGTTTGGCATCCCCATCTCGAACTACACCGGCTGGCTGCTCACCAGCCTGCTGATCCAGGTTATCTTCGCGGTTCTAAGGCGCCCCTATGACACTACGGTGCCGCACGCGTCGCTGGCCCGAGCCATTCCCGTCTTCGGGTTCTTTTTTGCGCTAACCGTCAACTCCTTTGGCGCGGTCCGGCTGCAGCTTTTTGGCCCGGCGTTCGCCGGATTTTTCATTCTCGGTCTATTGCTGTGCTTCGGATTGGGCCGCCGCGCATGAAAGATCCGGGCGCGGTCCGGCTGCTGGGATTTGCCGCAGCGCTCATAGCGGCACTCGCGTTCTATATCCCGCAGGTGAATCCAACCGTCGGTTTTGTCGATGCGCCGATTTACACGAGGAAAGCCGTCCAGCTCGATCTCGGCATCCGTTCGATTGATCATCCGCTGTTCATGGTTATCGCCCATGGCTTCACTCTGTTGCCATTGGGCGGGAATCCGGCCTACCGGGTCAATATTGCGTCAGCTTTTTTTGGCGCGTTGACCGTCGCGCTCGTGTTCCTCGTCACCGCGGAACTGCTGGGCAGCTTGCGTTGGGGCGCGTACGCTGCGGCGAGCGGGCTCACGTTGTGGAATCTGTGGTGGTCGAGCACTGAAGCTGAAGTTTATACATTGAACACCTGTTTTGTCCTCGCTATCTGCTGGGCCATGCTGCGCTTCCGCCGCGGCGGAGGTCCGCGGTGGCTGGTGTTCGCTGCGTTCCTCACCGGTCTCGGCGTCGTTAATCATCAGATGATCGTGCTGATGGTTCCAGGCATTGCGCTGCTCGGTTGGATCGCGCCAAGCGCTAAGCGGCGATGGTTGTGGAGCGGTACCGTGTGGATCTTCGGCGCTGTTGGATTGTCGCTCTATCTTTATCTGGTGCTCCGGCGCGGGATGAGCGCGCCCTGGTCTGACGTAGCCCTGGAGATCCGTGGCGGCGAATTCTCGGGACGGATGATGAGCGGGCGGGGTTGGCTGAATCTGTTCGAGTATATCGCCCGATTCGTAGGCGTGACGGTAGCCAATTTTGACTTCCTGCCGTTAGGTCTGGCCATTTATGGGTTCCTGGGATTGCGCCAGCGAGACCACAAGTATTTCCTGTTTCTATTTACATGCTTTTGTGTTCACACAATTTTCTTTATCAATTATCAGGTTCCGGACCGGTTCTTCTTCTATTTACCATCGTATATTCTGCTCTTGCCCGTTTTGGGCTTGGGCGCTTGGCGGTTCAACCAGCGCTGGCGCCGCGGGCGAGTGTCTCAGGTGTTGGTCCCATTGCTGCTGCTCTATCCCATCGTCGCCAAACCGGTGATGTACCGCCGGGCAGTGCCCAAAGTCGAAGAGGCGATGAAGAAGATGGGCGAGCGGTTAACTGATGCGTTCGTGCCGCACATTCCCGGGCGTGAGGATTATTTGTATTACGTCTATCCCAACAAGCGGATGCACACTGCGGGTGACATTTACCGGGAGATGATGGTCCAAGCTCCGCCTGACGCGATGATTGTTGACGATTGGTACCACGGATTCGCCATCATGAACGATTACTTTCAGCAAGTGTTGGGCGTCCGCCCTGATCTGACTGTCATCCGTTGGTTCGAGGTGTTCGGCGGCACCGAGCAGGATAAGGATGTCCTCGAAGAGCGGATTGATCAGGCTCTGCGGCACACGAGGGTGTTTACGACGCACACAGAATACCCGATAACCACCTTACTCGCCCGGCTCGAACGCCGCGGACCGTTGGTGACCGTCCAGCGAGGCTTACTCTGGGAGCTGATCCGGCCCGGTGATGACGGTTCTTCCCCATCAATTCCGGCAGCTTCTGCTGAGGTTGAAGAGCTATGAACGGACATCCGCTATCCTGGAGACAGATAAGCCTGTTGCTCGCTTTGGCCTGGTGCATCGCTCCCCAGGGCCACGCGGTCGAGTTGCGCGTTCACCAGCCCGTCGCCGGTCCGGTTGACACGTTCCTTGGGCGGCTGGGTTCGCGGGCGGCGATTCATGCCAGACCCGCGTTGGGACAACTCAAACTCCTGCCGCTGGGGACGTTTGCTCCCGGCGCAGCGGATCTTGTTATCACAGTTACTGACGGAACCCATGAATGGCGGGCAGGAGTGGGAGAGCAAGCGCTTGATTTCGGCGCGCTACACTTTTCCAGCGCCAGCGCGATTCCGGATATCGAAGCAGTAGTGGAGCTGTTAGCTCCATTTGAGCCTGGCAACTGGGAACTGTCGGAGTTGCCGGCGTTCTTCCTGCGCATCGCGGTCAAAAACACGGGGACCGTTCACCGGACGGCGCGCGTGGCCGTGCGTCTCCGGTCGTTGCCTGCCGCGGGAGCGCTCGTGGCGGACGGTGAATTTACGGCGGTCCGCTGGTCGTGGGAGCAACGGATAGGCCACGCTGACGTGCTGGGCAACGCCGACAACATTGGCCTGCCGCGCCGTTATTTTGGCCTCCGGCCAGAGAACGCAGCGCCTCCCAAGCTTGAAGTTAAAGGTAAAGTTGAAGTTTGGCTCGTCGCCGAGGCAGAGGGCTGGAACTGCGACGGCGATGGACTGCAGCAGTCGCTAGAATTATCAGCGGGCAGCGCTTGGAACGGCGAGGCGGTGGCGACCTGCTGGACGGCTTCTCCCGCGTTAGTTTACCGGCAAACGCCAGTGAACTTCCGATATCTGTCACGCTGGCCATCGCCCGAGTCATTGGCGCGCGGCGCCTGGCGCGCGCGATCTCG
>Ga0116142_10006422_pt1 | contig 10133 bp, 8 predicted proteins | sample AD_UKC033_MetaG_FD_89785 | JGI IMG/M metagenome (GOLD analysis project Ga0116142, IMG submission 89785) | Active sludge microbial communities of municipal wastewater-treating anaerobic digesters from USA - AD_UKC033_MetaG | ecosystem: Engineered > Bioreactor > Anaerobic > Digestate | place: USA... | reverse complement strand
TCTTACAACATCATCAAGAATTGTAGTCACTGTTATCTTACCGGTATCTGCATCTGTCGAGGCTGATATGGAGCAAAAATATTTGTCGAATCCGTTCCTTGCCCCATTTATTGTATCAGCACCACTAACTTCAATTAAAGGGTTAAATTTGTAAAAACCTCTGTAAATCTCTGAAATATCGCTTCCGCAGAATCCGGTACCGGGTTCGGCCGTTATAGATGTAATTATCCCTTTGATTCCCGGAATTATATATGATACATATGAAGATAAGGCGTCCTTACCAAACAGCGCAAGCATCTGCCCCTTAACTTCTTCAGCATAGTCCCTGCTCTCCATTTTGTATATCTTGCTGCCGTCGTCAGCGGTGATACCTGCACATTCAAGCTTATCTCCGCATCTGAGGCAGGAAATCCCCGACTTGGATTCAATAACCGCAGTATTTATATCAATCAGATTGCCTGCAGCCAGAGGCGCCAATCCCAGCATTGCGCCGGTGCAATAACTGCTTGGATTTGCAGCTATGGATGCATCCTTCATCTTATCCTTGTAAAGCTCAGACAGCCCAAATACTGAGCCGGGATATGCACTGCCGTCTATATGCTTATCACCGACATCTATTATTTTTTTTCCGTTGGAAAGTGCTTTCGAGTATATATCCTCTGCTGCAGTTCCGGAAAATCCGTTAAATATAACGTCCGACCTATTAACTGCATTCATCATCTTCAGGTATCCCGCACTTTTTCCATTGCTTCTGCCAAATCCGCATCCGGATTCACTCAGCTCCTGCAAGTCCAAGACAGTGCTCACCTGCGCCGACTGATGTCCGGCAATCAGCTTTGAAAGCTCTTCTCCAAAATATCCTTTTGCCCCTAAAATTCCAACCCAAATCATAAATACCTTCCCCCAATATATGCTAAAACTTAACTGTTTCCGCAAAATGATTCAGATACTCTCTTCCGCGCAATACAGCCTCTCTGACTCTCTGTTCGGAAGGCCCTCCTTCAGTGTTTCTTCTTGACAAACATACTTCCGGCTTCAAAAACTCATATATCTCTTCTTCAATACAGCAGGAAAATTTCCTGAATTCGTCCATGGAAAGCTCTGTCAGCTCCTTATTGGCGGCAATACAGTACTTCACCATTTCCCCCGCCGCCTCATGAGCATCCCTGAAGGGCAATCCTTTTTTAACCAGGTAATCAGCCAGATCGGTGGCATTCAGAAATCCGCCTATAAGATTGTTCCTTATTCTTTCTTTGTTTATTATAATAGCTTCAAGCATTGGAATAAATACTGAAATGCAGGACTTTAAAGTGTCCCCCGCGTCGAAAACCGATTCCTTGTCTTCCTGCATATCCTTGTTGTAGGATAGCGGAAGCCCCTTCATAATGGTAAGAAGAGCAATCAGGTCTCCATATACCCTGCCGGTCTTGCCTCTTATAAGTTCTGCAATATCAGGATTCTTTTTTTGAGGCATAATGCTGCTTCCTGTGCTGTAGCCGTCATCCATCTCAATATATCCGAATTCTCCGGTATTCCATATAATCAACTCCTCGCAGAACCGACTGAGATGCATCATTCCAACAGCACAACAGCTGATAAACTCAATTGCAAAGTCCCTGTCTGATACCGCGTCTATGGAATTCTTGGTAATATCCGAAAATTTTAGGATTCCCGCAACCATTTTTCTGTCTATGGGATATGTAGTCCCTGCAAGGGCACAACTCCCTAAAGGCATTATATCCATCCTCTTCATGCAGTCTTTAAATCTGCCCATATCCCGTTTGAACATTTCAAAGTAAGCCATAAAATGATGTCCCAGGGTTACAGGCTGTGCTTTCTGCATATGGGTATATCCCGCCATTATGGTTCCGGCATGTTCTTCCGCCTTGTCAAGCAGCAAGGCCTCAAGCTCCGTCAGCAGGTTCAGTATACTATGGATTTCATCTCTGAGATACATCCTGATATCCAAAGCCACCTGATCATTTCTGCTTCTTGCAGTATGAAGCTTCTTACCTGTCTCACCTATTTTTTCGATTAGAAGCTTTTCAATGTTCATGTGAATATCTTCAGCATCCTTTTTCAGGTCTATGCTTCCGGATTCAATCCCCTGTTTGATTTCCTCCAGCCCGCTTAGTATTTCTGCTGCTTCATCGGCACTGATTATTCCGCATTTTCCTAGCATAATCGCATGGGCTTTGCTCCCCTCGATATCCTGCAGGTACAGCCTCGAATCAACAGAGATCGAAGAGTTGAAATCCTCAGCCTCAAGTGCGGTATTCTTACTGAACCTTCCTCCCCAGAGTTTCATTTAACCTATCTTCCTTTCCTCCTGCTGCTTGGCCAGTTTTGCTTTCATAAGCGCCATTACCTCTATGGGCAGGCCGAACAAGTTGATAAAGCCTTCAGCATCTTTTTGATTATAAATATTGTCTACATTCTCGCCGAAGGTCGCAAAATCCTTGTTGTACAAAGAATAAATTGAGTCCATTCCGGAAATTACACAGGAACCCTTATAAAGCTTCATTTTCACAACACCTGTTACATTTTGCTGAGTACGATCAACAAAAGCATCCAAGGCCTCCTTTAAAGGAGTATACCATAAGCCGTTATATACAAGATCTGCATACTGGTCGGAAACCATTTGCTTGAATCGCATTGTCTGCTTGTCGAGAGTTATATATTCCAGCTCTTTATGGGCGGAGCAAAGTATGGTTCCGCCGGGAGTTTCATATACTCCCCTTGACTTCATTCCTACAAGTCTGTTCTCAACTAAATCTACCAGGCCTATACCGTTTCTGCCGCCTATTACATTAAGCTCTTCTATTAATTCCAAAGAATCACAGGCAATACCGTTAAGCTTCACAGGTATGCCCTTATTGAATTCGATTTCGACATACTCCGGTTTGTCTGGAGCATCCTCAGGTGTCGTTGTCAGCATATAAATATCCGTAGGATGAGGATTTTTGGTATCTTCCAAATCCACTCCCTCATGGCTTAAATGCCAAAGGTTCCTATCCATACTGTATGGGCGCTCTTTGGAAACAGGAACGGGAATTCCTCTTGCTGCCGCATAATCCACTGCTTCTTCTCTGGATTTTATAGTCCACTCACGCCATGGAGCAATGACTTTTATATCCGGATTCAAAGCTTTTATTGTCAGTTCGAAACGTACCTGATCATTTCCTTTACCGGTGCATCCGTGAGCAATATATCCTGCTCCTTCCTTCTCTGCAACATCTACCAGCTTCTTTGCAATCAGCGGCCTTGCCATTGCTGTCCCCAGAAGATATTTACCCTCATATACAGCTCCGGCTTTTACAGTTGGTATAATGTAATCCTCTGCAAATTCCTTTTTTGCGTCTATTATATACACCTTCGAAGCTCCCGTGCTCAGAGCCTTATGCTTTATCGGCTCCAGTTCATCCCTCTGCCCTACATCAACGCAGCATGCAATTACGTCCAAATCGTAATTTTCCTTTAACCAGGGAATTATTATGGAGGTATCCAACCCTCCGGAATATGCAAGAACTACTTTATTCTTATTAATATCCATATTTGAGACTCCCCCTATTGTATTAGTAATAATAATAGTAATAATTATAATTATAATATCGTATGCATAAATATGCAAGTACTTATTACAATATTTATTAAATTTTTTTCCTCTATGAATTTATATTCATATAATAAGAAGAATGCGACATGAGGACGCGGGGACGCGGGGACACGGGGACGTTTCGCGTGTCCCACTGAAAGCGGGACAGGGGAAACGTCCCCGTGTCCCCGCGTCCCCGTGTCCCCGTCGCAATTTTCTTATTATATGAAAAAAGGATGCCGCAGTTTTGCGGCACCCCTTTGGTTATACTCTTTTAAAACCTTATTACCTGTCTTCTCATACCCACATTAAGCACCAGTCCTACCGCAGCCATATTAGTCAGCAGGGAGCTTCCCCCATAGCTTATGAAAGGCAGCGGTATACCTGTTACAGGCATTAACCCTATGGTCATTCCTATGTTCTCCAATATATGAAAGAGAAACATTGATATTATTCCTACGCATATAAGCATTCCATAATCATCCTTTGATACTTTTGCAATATGTATGCATCTCAAAAGCAGCCACAGGAACAGCATCATCAAAACCAGAGCACCAATCAGTCCCAGTTCCTCCCCGATAACAGAAAAGATAAAATCCGTATGCCTCTCAAGTACGAAGCCAAGATTGTTCTGAGTACCTTCAAAAAGCCCCTTGCCCCATAATTGTCCCGATCCGATAGCTGTTTTCGACTGTATTACATGATAGCCTTTATCCATGGGATCCAATTCAGGATTCAGAAACACAAGTATTCTGCTCTGTTGATAGGGCTTCAAAAGCTTCCACATTACCGGAAGGCTTATTAAAAAGGCACCAAAGGCGCCTGCTATTATTTTGTAGCTAATACCTGCAGCAAACAGCATAAAAATCGAAATAAAAATAAATACCAATGCGGTGCCGGCATCCGGCTGCAGCATTATCAAGCCTACTATCAGTACCAAATGAAGCATTGCAGGTAATACATCAATTATTCTATTCAAGTTGCCCTTCTTTTTTTCCAGATACTTGGCAAAGGTCAATATATATCCTATCTTTACTATCTCAGAAGGCTGCATGTTCACCGGGCCCAAGTCAATCCAGCCCTTGGTTCCCTTGGTGGAAAAGCCAATAATCAATACCAGGGCTAAAAGAAAGACATTGACTATATAGATAAGAACATAATTATCCCCGAAGGTCTTGTAATCAATGAGCAGAATCAGGATTACTCCGATTATTCCCAGAATAAAAGCAATAATCTGTACCTTAAGAGTACCTACAGAGCCTCCGCTCCTAATATGAGTAGCACTTGAAATTGCTACCATGCCATATACAATAAGTAGTATAGTGGATATTACTATGCCCAAATCTATATTCTTAAGGAGCTTCCTGTCCACAAGATTCTCAACTTTCACAAAATCATTCCTCTTCTGTATTTCAATACTTAATATTATTCTAACATAAAAAATTCAACTTTGTTTTATTTTTTTGCTTTAATTCATACGGCACAGCATGCCCCGCCTAATATCCAGACACATTATGAAATATCCGTAGCTTTTTGTTTTATGAGGCCTGAATTCCATGAATCCTCTTGATTTGTAATACATTTCATTTCTTTTGCTATATATCGCAGGCACTCCAAAGAGAATATACTTTATCTGCCTTCTGTCATCATCCTCATCATCGTCTTCATATCTAACACCCAGTATATAATCCTTCCTGTCCATCATCATGCTGCAGCCTTCAGACAAAAATGGATACCCCAAAGGCATCATATAACCCATGTATGGAACCGATACCCTGTTTATCTCATACATGTCATCTCCTACCTTGAACCAACTGTAGCCTCTCTCTTTTTCAAAGGGTTCATATCTTCTCAGCTTTCTCAGTACTCTCTTAAGCCTGCTGTACATTCCTCCGCTGTAATAATGAGATGCAGTGTGCTTGCAGGGCTCTTCATCATCATAACAATAGTATTCTTCTAAATTCTCATATTCGCACTTATCTTTTATCGGTTTCACCTTTTCTATTTCGCAGGGTTCTTCCATAGGAGCAATTGGAGGACATTCAGGTATTACTATTTTAACCTCCACCTTGCTTTCAGGTATAATTACCGGCTCAGGAGCAGGCTGTATCAGGACTTCCGGTTCAGGCACAGGTTTAGGCTCGGGTTCGGGAACAGCTTCCATAATGGGGACAGGTGCCGGCTCAGGCTTCGGGGCAGGTTCAACAACAGCCGGTTCAGGCTGTGGGGCAAGCGGAACATGTATCGGCGGCTGCGGTACTTCCGGAACTATTTCTTCGATCTCTATCTTCTTATCTATCCTTGGTGCCTCTTGAACCTTAGGCTTGTTTACTATATCATATTTATTCTTCCACTCCAGCTTATCCCTCCCGGCATAACCGGAAAGCGGTATGGATGATCCGCAGGTCACAGCGGCAACATTGAAATCTCCAATACTCAAACCGCTTTTCAAAACATTATCCGGTTCAAGTTCATAGGAAAGCTCTCCTCTCCCGCTCCCATCAATAATTATCTTTCCTGCATCCACTGCCAGCTTCTTGGCCGATGACACAAGAATCAATCTATACTCAATCCGATCTTCATGCTTAATATTCTGAATAAACGCATTGAGTCTTACCTTATTATTCTTCACTTCAATTTTTACATAACCTGTCGGTATTTTCCCGGGTGACAATTCATATCCTTTGTCATCTTCCTGAAGTATTATAAAATATCTTTTATATTCATTATTTGATGCCACATAATAACCCCCTTCTATACATAGTCATTACTAATATATGTATGAGGGGGTTAAAAGTGAACAAATTTTTTCTGTTTTATCAGGATAAAAGGTCGTTGGCAATTCTCGCAAATTCCTCCAGAGACAAAGTCTCACCTCGTCTTTTTTCATCAATGCCGTTTCTTGCTAATATATCCTTAAGCTCATCTTTTGTTTTTCCCAGATTCCCTGCGGACAAAGCATTCAACAGGGTCTTCCTTCGCTGACCGAAGGAAGCCTTCACTACTCTGAAATACATTTTTTCATTTTTCAAAGTTATGGGAGGCTTATCCCTGAAGTCCAGCCTCACTACCATGGATTCAACTTCGGGCTGCGGCATGAATGAATCAGGAGGGACAACAAGAATTTTGCGAGGTATGCATCGGTACTGTACTGCCACTGTAAGGGCACCGTAATCCTTTCCCCCGGGGGCGGCGCAAATCCTCTCCCCTACCTCCTTCTGAACCATAATAGTGATGCTCCTGAGGTTAATATCCTCCTCCAGCAACTTCATTATTATAGGAGTTGTAATATAATAAGGCAAATTTGCCACTATCTTTACAGGAGAACTGCCGAACTTTTCTTCAAGCACCTTTTTCAAATCCAGCTTTAAAATATCTTCATTGATTATCTCCACATTTTCATAGCCGAACAGCGAAACCCTAAGTATCTGTATGAGCTTCCTGTCTATCTCCACCGCCAATACCCTGCCTGCTTTCTCACAGAGTATCTGCGTCATCACTCCCAGTCCGGGGCCTATTTCAAGAACGCAATCCTCCTTTGAAAGCTCTGAGCAGTCTATAATTGTCTTTAAAACAGTTTCGTCCGTCAAAAAATTCTGTCCTAATTTTTTTGCCGTCTTAAAATCATACTTCTTCATTAAATCTAAAGTTGACGTTTTAATTGATGTTTCCTTCATATCTATCATCCTTTTCAGTATTGCTCCGATACCTTTTCCAAAGCTGCTTCAAGTTCCTCTCTGCTAATACCATACTTATTCAAACGGTTTATGAACTGCTTTGCGTTTGAATAGCCTATACCTAATGCAGAACCTACCCTGTTCCTCAGTTCGGCTGAGTTTTGTCCTCCCATAAGGCCGTAATATGTCAAATCTTCACTTGTAAATGTCGCCTGGACCTCTTCCAGTTCGTATTTAGCCAAAGACAGGGCTCTTAAAATACTTTCGGGAGCTGCATTCTCCACCCCGATATCTCCTTTTGCTTCAGCCTCTTCCTTAGACAGGAAAGCATGCTTTACTCCCTTGACCTTATCGGAAATGGCCTTTCGTATCTTCTCTCCCACAAAATCGGGATCGGTAAGAACAATCACCCCGTTCCTATCCTGAGCAGTCCTTATCCTTTCCAGAATACTTCCGTTTATGCCAAAACCGCTGGTAATTATTATATCCGCTTCCACTGCCCGCCTAACTGCAGCAGCATCGTTCTTGCCTTCCACCACAATTGTTTCCTTTAACATTGATATACCTCGCAATAAAAATGCGTCTCTCGACGCATTTTTTAGAATTTGTATTTGGGCTTATCAAGCACATATACCTTTACAGTTCTTTTTCCATATTTCGCTACATCTTCCGGGGATTCATAATACAAGTCAATCCTGTTTCCTTTTATAGCACTGCCTATGTCAGCTGCAAGGGCTTCCCCATACCCTTCAACATAAAGATATGTCCCCAGAGGAATCACCTTGGGGTCAACGGCAACGATACCGGGCCTAACTCTTAAACCCGAATAGGTAATACCGTACTGAGGGTGATCCGGATGCTTGCCGCAGCTTTCAAAGGTGGCATCATAAGCTGTTGCAGTCATCTTTAGAGCTCTTACAAATCTGGTAACCTGCCCTCTTGAAGATACAAAGGTAGTTCTGGTTCCTTCCTCAATAATGCCGTTCACAGGCTCTTTAAGCACCTTTTCTTCTGCGATTTCCCGTTTAACTTCCTTACCATTCTCGAATATAACCTTTATTGACAGTTCTTTTGACCCTTGGCTGCCCTTTTTTATAACCCGTGCCAAGCCCTTGTCAAGGTTGTCGCTTTTTCTCACTTCATTGGTAAAGTCCATTTTCATCTCTTGCTTTACAATTCTCTCTTCCACTCTTGTTACTGCAATTGTTGTATCTCCCGTAATTGCAGTATCAAAACCGGGTGAAACCCTGTCTTTCTCCCCCAGCTTTATCTGAACTTCCCCTAATGCACTTTTCACATCAGGAGCAGTAGTCAGGATAACAATATCCTCACCATCTGAACTAATTGTAACCTTCTTTGCCCTGGATATTTTTATGTGCGTTCCGTCTTCAAGCTTTTCCGTCATACCCAGGTTTATCTTATCCTGTGGTATCAGTTGTATATTATTTTCTTCCAGCACATCGGATACGGTTTCCTTAAAGGTACTTACAACTTTTACTCCTCCAATATCTTCAATAGTAATTTCTTTTTTCATCGCACTGTAAACATAAGATGCAGCGAATATCAAACATATTGCAGCGACAGCAATAAGCTTGATTGAAAATAAACTCTTGAAATCCTTCAAGTTTATTTTCATCGTTCAACCTCCTTTTTGTTTAACCGAATGCCTGTCTTGATTTCACTTTTAGCATCCGTTTTACTTGCCAATTCTGCCTCAATCGTCAGGCAAGTATTTTTATTTTACCTGTATTTGCTTCCATTGTCAAATTTACCTTTTCCACGAAGCATCTATACAATCTCTGGTAAATTGGGGAATATTATCATTCATATATATATTTGCCATAATAAAGCATTTTATTCACCAAAACAGCACCTAACAATAGTGTCTGACTCTGAAGCCTGCGCCAATGCCTTCTGCTATGCCTCTGCATACCTCAATATCGTAGGCTGAAATCACGTCAACAACAGTAAGCCATACTTCCGGAATATATTTTATACATTCTCCCGCAAAATCCAATACTGCGCTGTAAGCTGCCTTTCCGTATTCCGGCCGGCAAAGCTCCGCATAGTCCTCCGCATTTTTTGCATTCAGGCTTATAGATATTGAATCCACCAGTCCTTTAAGCTCAGGTACAATGTTCCTGTTCCATATTAAATTTGCCTGCCCGTTGGTATTTATCCTTGTTCTGACTCCCTTTTGCTTTATATGCCTGCATATCCCGATTATTTCCCTGTATCGTACCAATGGCTCTCCATAACCGCAGAACACCACTTCATTATAAAGCTCCAGGTTCTCCAGGTCCGCCATTATTTCCTCAAGAACGGGTTCCTTCGGAAGCCAAAGATCAAATCCAAAACCTTCGGGATGATTTCTGATACAAAAACTGCAGTTGTTTGTACACCTGTTGGTAAGGTTTATATAAAGGGCATCGTTGATTTCATAAGTAATCATTGCAGTACCCCCGGAAGGTTTGATAATGCTTTGGAATATTGCTAATAAAAAAATAAGCTCGATATGAAAAACATTACATATGTTTATGCAAATTAGCTTCTTAATATGCTATATATGCTAATTTTACTATATGAGGGGAATTTAGGCAATATAGGAATGATGCGACGTGGACACGGGGACATGGGGACGTTTCCCCCGGGGACACGGGGACGTTTCGCGTGTCCCACTGGAAGTGGGACAGGGGAAACGTCCCCATGTCCCCGCGTCCCCGCGTCCCCATGTCCCCGGTCCTCGCGTCGCATTATTCTTCTATTCCGAAGAGGCGTTTTCCGTTTTCCAAGGTCTGCCTGGCTACTTCCTCAAAGGATATGCCTTTTATTTCCGCTATCTTCTCCGCTACAAACCTGAC
>Ga0116142_10006419_pt1 | contig 10135 bp, 8 predicted proteins | sample AD_UKC033_MetaG_FD_89785 | JGI IMG/M metagenome (GOLD analysis project Ga0116142, IMG submission 89785) | Active sludge microbial communities of municipal wastewater-treating anaerobic digesters from USA - AD_UKC033_MetaG | ecosystem: Engineered > Bioreactor > Anaerobic > Digestate | place: USA... | reverse complement strand
TTCCGGTGGAAGTGGTGTATGCAGCGGGTCATGTTCCTGTGGACCTGAACAATATCTTTCTCACCCTGGATCCTGTAAAAATGGTGCAACTGGCTGAAATGAAGGGCTTTCCCCGCACCATCTGTGCCTGGATCAAGGGAAATTTCAGCTCTGCCCTGGCCGCAGAATTGGATGAAGTGATTGCAATCGTTCAGGGCGATTGCTCAAATTCCGCTTCACTCTCCGAGATGATCCGGGAAGAGGGCATGCCGGTGTTTCGCTTTTCCTTTCCTCCCGAGCGTGATTACGATAAACTGGACTCAGAGCTGAGTCTTCTGGAAGCTCATTTTGGGGTTACCAGGGCGCAAACTGTGGCCATGAAAAGGCGATTGGACAGGATCCGCCGCAAGCTGGTGCATCTGGATATGCTTACCTATCGGGAGCGCAAGGTATCGGGGCAGGAAAATCATCTCTGGCTGGTGAATGCATCGGATTTCGAGGGCGATCCGGCTGGCTACGAAAGACGGCTGGATATATTTCTACACCAAGCGGAGCAGCGTGATCCGCTTCCAACCCGGATCCGGCTCGCCTTTCTGGGAGTACCACCAATTTTCAGTGATATCTACGCTTGTATCATCGAGCAGGGGGGAGATGTGATCTTCAATGAAGTGCAGAGACAATTTGCCATGCCTGCGCTCTGTGAAGACATCGTGGAGCAATATCTGCAGTTTACCTATCCCTACTCTGTCTGGGAGCGGCTGGAGGATATCTCTACCCAGCTCAAGCTCCGCCAGATCGAAGGCGTGATCAGCTATACACAATCTTTCTGCCACCTGCAGATCGACAATCTGCTGCTCAAAAAACACCTTGATCTACCTTTCCTGACCCTGGAAGGCGACCAACCGGGAGAGCTGGATTCCCGCACGATTCTGCGTCTGGAAAGCTTCTTCGAAGTCCATAGTTAAATAGCAGATCCTCCTCTACCGATTGAATCACGCTATCAATACGCAGTCATTACGCATCTGATCCGTATTGACTGCGTATTGATAGCGTAATGCTATGCAGGCACACAAAAAAAGCCGGCCTTCAAGAGCCGGCTTGATAATGCTTCTGTGCAACAGCTTACAACAGCTCGATCACGAGGAATTTCTGCTTGCGGAAGTTGGTGGGATCGGTAACTGTGAGTACATATTCATTCCCGTCTTTTTCGACTTTGTAAGTCGTGGCGATATGATTGGATAGCACGCTGTAGCCTTTTTTGGTAGCTGGGAAGCGGATTTGTTGCTTTTCAAGCAGATTGAATTGGGTGAATTTCTCCAATTCCAGCTTGTTTGCCACGGTTGTGACTCTGCCGATGCCGAGGATGCCGCCTTTGCGATCAATGATGTCTTTGTCCATCAGCTCGCTGCGGGTTCCTACTACGTAATAGATGGTGTTGGCATCAACATTGGCCATTTCGATCTGCTGCTGTTTATCCTGGATCGTTTGTTCCCGGGCGGCGATTTCCTGCTGGCTGAGCCGGCGCTCGGTTTCGATGGTCTCGCTCATGATCCCCAAGCGCTGTTGCAGTTCGTCCATGATCTTTTCTTTGTCATTAATGGAATTCTTAAGGCGGTTCACAATATCCTGCACACCTTTGAGCTGAGTGCGGGATTGAGCCAGTTGGGATTCCAGTTGGGCAATCTTCTTTTTATCTGCCTCTATCTGATTACGCATATTGGCAATCGAGCTGATGATGCTTTGACGACGGTCAGCGGGAGTAGCTCCCGGCAATTCGGACTGGGTAAAAAGTTGTCCGGAAAGGTCCTGATCGAGGGATTCGAGATTGGCTTGAATCTCACCGATAGTAGCGGTGGAAGATTCGTATAGCTTCTCCAATTCTTCATTGGATTGCTGCAAGGCTTTGTTTTTGCTGGAAGCATTCATCCAGACAATCCCAAAGAGCAGCGCCAGAACCGCCAGAATGACTATTATGACAATGTACTTGACATTCATGCTTGACTCCTTATGCGCATATTTCAGTTTGTCATTCTAATGATAAGCAGTTTTACTGTCAAGACAAAAAAGGATCTAAAAAATGAAATACGCATATCTGTCCGCTTGGGTGAAGGAGTTCACCGGGTTTACAGCAACCCTTGAAAGCATCTGGCTGAGCCGGGAGCGGATGGATATTGTCTTGAAAAAGAGTGGTGCGCTGGTTGCAGTGCTGGCCGCCCAGAATAGCTATATCTATCACGAGCAGGATCATTCCATTCCGGAACAGGCTGCTGAAATCTGGAGCTTCCTGAAGGGTGCAAGATTGAGCGGGATCAGGATTGAGCCCGGCGATAGAATCATCAGTTTTCGGCTCCTGCATAAAAACATCTATGGTGAGACCAGCGAGTTCACGGTGTATCTGGAGCTTATGCCCCCCCGCCCCAATGTGATTGTCTGCCGCTCTGAGGGAGATGCATTCATCGTGCAGGATGCCTTGGTGAAATACAGCTTTGGCGACAATCCCAAACGGCAGATCCTGCCGCATCAACCCTATTTTCAGCCTGAGGGCAGCTTCATTCCTGAGCCGGAGGAGATACGCCTGCCCGGGGAAATTAAGGGTCTGTATGCCGACAGCATGAATCAGTATCTCGCCCTGCTGTACCAGAACCGCCTTACTAAAACCACTACGGACGATGGCAGAGCCAGAAAAGTCCGCTATTTGTACAAGGAACTCAAGCATCTGGCCAGAAAGCAAGCCCTGCAGCAGCAGGATCTGCTCGAGGCAGCACAGGCATCATACTGGCAGGCCTGCGCTGAGGCGATCAAACCAAACTTGCATCAATTGATTCCTGAGCAGACTGAGCTGATCACCGTGGACTATCTTGATCCCGAGCTCAAGGAGATTGTCGTGCCCCTGATGCCAGATAAGAGTCCCCGGCAAAATCTGGATTACTACCTGAAAAAATACCGCAAAGCCAGGACTGGCCACAGCATCATCACCTTGAATCTGGAACGAACTGCCGCCGAGATTGATGCTATTCAGCTACTCATCACCCGGCTCGAATCGGGCGAAGATATTGATCTGGAGATCGATAGCGGGGTGAAGGATCTGAAACAGAGCATATCCGCTCTGGATAAGTTGCTGCATTTGCGGATCGGGGAGGACTGGCATATCTACATCGGCCGCAAAGCCCGGGAAAACGATTTTGTCACTACCAAAGTCGGCAAGCCACAGGACTGGTGGTTTCACAGCCGTATCTACCGCGGTGCGCATGTACTATTGCGAAACTACAAGAAGCAAGAGCCTCAGCCGGATTTGGTGGCAATATGCGCTTCCCTGGCCGCCTGGTATTCCAGTGCCAAGTTTTCTGTGAATGTACCGGTGGATTACACTCAGATTCGCTATGTCCGCAAGCCTCGGGGCTCCGCTCCCGGGTATGTAACCTATAGCAATTACCGCACCTTCTTTGCCGAGCCCAAAGACCTGCGCCGGATCCGCTCTGAACTGGGATTATGAGCAAGATCACCACTCCCGCAATCCTGTGCAACATTACTCCTTACAGCGAATCAAGCCTTATCATCAGGGCTTTCAGCTTTGGCCGGGGGTATATCTCCATTATTGCCAAAGGCTGGCGCAAAAAGGCAGAGAAGGAGCAAATCCTGCGCTTCTGGGAGTATGAACTGGTGCTCAGCGAGCCCCGGGAAGAAGGCCTGTATATCCTCAGTGAGGCCAATATGCTCACAGATTACAGCCATTATCCCTGTCTGGCCACCTGGGCTGCGGCAGAATGCGGGATTGAGCTGCTTTCTCAGCTTATCGTGCCTTATCAGGAATACCGGCACTACTACACCCTTGCGAGCGAGTATCTGAAATACCTCAGCAAGGTGGAAGATAACGCCATCCTGATCTTCTGGCGGCTCTTGGAGCGGGTATTTGTCCTTTCGGGGATTGGCCGTGATCTGCAAATGTGTCATGAATGCGGCACACAGGCTACGCCTTATGCTTTTGATCAGGGTTCCGGGGATGTCATCTGCAGGGCTTGCGCTCTGGACAGGCTTGAAACAGGCCGGTATCTGGAGCTCTCAGACACGGCCAGTAGTGTGCTCAGCTCGATGCATTCCATCGGTAATCACCTCAATGACTTCAGCCTGGAACGCAGCCAGATCAGCGAGATCAATACGCTTTACTTTGGTTATTATCAGGCTCATCAGAAGCACAAACTCAAGCTCAAGAGCATGAGCGTGCTGCTGCAGCTTTATCCTGAATAGGATTTCTAGAAAGGCTCGAACCGGTTTTTTTGCCAGTAATACTGCTCGGCCTCTTTCTGTATCTCCAGGAGGTCGTCGTAGTGCTTCATTTCCCACTTTACCAAGATTTCAAAGAAGGATTTCAGTGTCAGGATATCTGTCTGTTGTTGGCTTTTACGGTAATGCTCGATAGCGTCTTTTTCCAGCAGTAGCGCCGTGGAGATGGCGGAAAAGAGGGCTTGATCCTCACCTATGCGCTTCACGAAATCTGCGGAGAAGATGCTGCCTTTGAGATTGTCTGGGAGTAGGTCACTGGCCAGATCGCTGGGCTGGAGGTCATTGGAGATTTCCTGATAGTAATCCAGCAGATAGTTGTAGTGCTTGCGCTCCTCATCCCGCCGCTGTTGGAAGAATTCCTTTACTTCGGGATCATTGGAGTGGTCTGCTGCGCTCTGATATAGGGTTACACTGTCCATTTCGCCTTGCATAGCTTTCTTTATCGAGTTTAAGAGCTGTTCTTTCAGTGCCATAATCTGGTTCCTCTCTTGGTTTTTACGGAAAAGATAAGTGAGTAATGCCATTCTGGCACATGATATTTATCGGAGCATAGGTGTTGCTGGACTGCTGCACTCAGATACTGCCTGAACTTTCTCGATGCCTCGCCTGCACCTCTCTTGCCGGGTTGGGGAGGTTTTGGGGAGACCTGGCAGAAGTGCTGATGTTCTGGATGGTGGAGGTGCGATGTTGGCTTCTTGAGATCAGTTACCCTCCCCGGTCGTCATTTCAAAATCTATCTCATTCGAGTGCGGAGCACGACAGGGCGCATGCCCGTAGCCCAGCAGTTTGACTGCTGGGTAGGGCATCCATTTTGATTGAGTCCGGCAGGACGACACATTTACACATCTATTCGTGAGATCTCAAGGCATCACAAATCAGGGTGTCGTCCTGCACAGCGTTCCGGACTCATGTATTCTTTACAAAAAACTAGGATTCAAAATCCTGTGCTATGCCGACTACGCGGCTATCGTCCTACGGACTGATCTGGCATCTACTGAAAAAATACCACTAAATCCCCATTATTCCCTAAAAACCCCTCAACATCATGCCAGCCACTCCGCTGTCATCCAACTCATTGAAAGACTTCCTGCTTTGAAGGATATAACGTCTCAATTTGCTGGAATGAAAAGCTATTGAGAGCTTATACATCTTGTCTGGATCAGTTGGATTTCCTGGTTAACCATGCTACCCTTTTGGCGTTACCCGTATAATATAGATGATCTGGTGATAGATAAGTGCATCTGGCCTGTAGGGAAAGGACACTATCGACAATGGCATATCTTTCAATGGTTTACCATTGCAGATCCGGAACTATGACTAAAGAAATCCTTGACGTAATTGCCTGCCTCATAAACCATGCCCAAAACCTAAGACCTTTAATCATAGCCAGTGAGCTAGAAAGGAGTACCAATGACACCTCAATTTCTGGGACGCAACGTCTTCGATCTCGATGATTATTCACGTGAAGAAATCATGTACATTCTGGAAGCCGCCAGAGGCATGAAAGAAATCAATCTGCGTGAGTACAAAAAAATCCCCACCCTGCGAGGGAAAACAGTCTGCACTTTGTTTGTGGAAAACAGCACCCGCACCCGGATGAGTTTTGAACTCGCTGCCAACCGTCTTTCCGCCGATGTTGTTAGTTTTCAGGCCAGTATCTCCGCTCTGCAGAAAGGCGAAAGCCTGCAGGATACGGTCTATACGCTGAACGCCATGGGTATCGACCTCTATTGCATCCGCCACGGCAGCCCCGGCAGTCCCCAACTGGTGCATAAATACTCTGGCAAACCCGTCATCAATGGTGGAGATGGACGGCATGCCCACCCTACCCAGGCCCTGCTGGATATCTTTTCCATCTGGGAAAAGAAAGGCGATCTGAAAGGATTGAAAATCACCATCGTGGGCGATATCCTCAATAGCCGCGTGGTTCGCTCCAATCTGATCGGGATGTCGCTGCTGGGTGCCAAAGTAACCGTCTGCGGCCCCAAGACCCTCATGCCAGGCAACATGGAAAGCGTGTACGACTGCCGGGTGGAATACGACCTGGCCAGAGCTCTGCACAATGCCGATGTGGTGATGGGACTCCGCATGCAATTGGAACGCATGAGTGAAGGCCTGTTTCCCAGCCTGGAGGAATACAGTAAGCACTACGTGCTATCCAAGGACACCTTGAAATATGCCAAAAAGAACGCTCTGATCATGCATCCCGGCCCTATGAACCGGGGTGTGGAAATCCTGCCGGAAATTGCCGACAGCAGCGACAGCGTGATCGTGGAACAGGTAGCCAATGGAGTAGCTATCCGCATGGCACTGATGTTCTTGATCCTGGGTGGAAAAGCCTGAGCTTATAAAAAGAGGAAATGAAGATGAAAACTATTATAAAGAACGCCAAAGCCTATGTAAGCGGTAGTCTGACCAAAACTGACATTCTGATCGACAAGAAACGGATTGCTCTCATCAGCCCCAAGATCACCGAAAAAGCAGATAAAATCATCGATGCTCAGGGAGCTTGTGTGTTTCCTGGGTTCATTGACCTGCACGCTCACCTGCGGGATCCAGGCCAGACTTACAAGGAAGATATCGTGAGCGGAACCAGAAGTGCGGCCAAGGGCGGTTTCACAGCCGTTTGTGCTATGCCGAATACAGAACCGGTCACGGACAATATTGCCTCGGTGGAGTACATCCAGCTTCGTGCCAAAGAACTCGGCAGCGCCAGGGTCTATGTGGTGGGAGCCCTCACTAAAAAGAGCGCGGGGGAGGAAATCAGTGAAATGGCCACCATGAAATCCGGGGGGATTGTGGCTGTGAGTGATGATGGCAAATGCGTCCAGAACGCCCGTCTTATGCTTTCCTGTATGCGCTATGCAGCAAATTTTGAGATTCCGGTCATAGTCCACCCTGAAGATTATGCTCTGGCTGGTAAGGGGCAGATTCATGCCGGGAAAGTAGCTACCCGGATCGGTCTTTCCGGGATTCCCGGGCTGGCCGAGGAAGTGATCATTGCCAGGGATATCATGCTGGCTGAAAGCGCCGGAGCAAGGCTGCACATTGCGCATATCTCCACAGCCAAGGCCATTGATCTGGTCAGAGCCGCCAAAGCCCGGGGGGTGAATGTAACCTGTGAGGTTACTCCGCATCATCTGGTGCTAAATGAAGAAGCGGTGCTGGGCTTTGATACAAATACCAAGATGAAACCGCCTCTGCGCAGTGAAACCGATCGTCTAGCCTGCATCGCAGCCTTGAAAGAAGGTGTGATCGATTGCATTGCTACAGATCATGCCCCGCATGCAGATTTTGAAAAGGAGCGGGAGTTTGACTACGCACCATTTGGGATCATAGGTTTTGAGACAGCTTTTGCAGTTCTGTATCAAAATCTGGTGCTGACCAAACAACTGAGCCTGGCCCAGCTTGTTGATAGCCTGACGATCAAACCAGCACGGGTACTTGATCTCCCCGGGGGAGAGCTTAAAACCGGGGCTTTTGCAGATCTGAACATTATCCATCTCAAGGAAGAAACTCTGTTTTCTCCAGAGAATATCCTCTCCAAGAGCAAAAACACCCCCTGGCTGAACCAGACCCTGCCCACACGGGTGAAACTTACCATGATGAGCGGTAAGATTACCTATCATGATTGAACCAACAGCAAATTACTACCAGCGTGCCATCCACAGCCGGGAAGAGCTTTCGGGCAGCTATTTCATCCTCTGGATCTGGGATGATGTCCTGGGCAGAATCTGCAAAGCAGGCCAGTTCTTTGAGATCAGGCCCATGTCCAAATTGCAAAATGCTTTTTCCACCCGGGCAATCCCAAAGCTGTTCAAACCCATCAGTATCTATGATAACCAGGGCGGCCGCATTGGCTTCATGATTAAGAAAGTAGGGAGTGGCACCAATGCCCTCTCAACCCTCAAAGCCGGTGACACGCTGGAGCTTATTGGCCCGGCAGGGAATGGCTTTCCTCTGGTCAATTCCCGCAAGATCCTGCTCGTCAGTGGCGGAATTGGATATCCTCCGCTTTGGTTTCTGCAAAAAGAGCTGATCAATCACAACCAGATATATTGGATGCATGGTGGAAACACTCAGGCAGACATCTTTCCCAGTGACGAAAGCTGGACCGTGGATGGTTCATTGGGCCGACGCGGGCTGGTGACCCAAGGAGTGGAAGCCAATATCAGCAGGCTGAACATCGATCTGATCTATAGCTGCGGCCCCATCTCCATGCTGGCCCAGATAGCCGGTATGGCAAAGCGGATGGGCGTGGAGCACTATACATCGCTGGAGGCCTATATGGCCTGCGGGATTGGCGTTTGCCACGGTTGTGCCGTGCCGATTGGCACAGAGGCAAAGTGGGATTATCTGCGGGTCTGCAAGGAAGGCCCGGTATTCAATGCGGAGGAGGTCAGATGGGAACAGTTCTGAACGAGTACCGGAAACCACATTGTGCCGCCAGCAACCTGCTTGAGACAGCTCTGGGCCGGATCAAGCTGAAAACCCCACTCACTGTGGCATCGGGCACCTTCGATCTGGAGAATCTGGAGTTTTACGATCCAGCCTGTCTGGGTGCGTTTGTTACCAAAACCATCACCAGGCACCCCAAGCAGGGGAATCCGCCACCCCGGTTGTACGAGACCGAGGCGGGCTTGATAAACTCCATCGGGTTACAAAATCCTGGCCTTGATAGCTTTGTGGCAGAGCGTTTGCCTCTGTATCGGGCCAAGCTGCGCATGCCTTTGGTCGTCAGCTTTTCCGGCTCAACACTGGAAGAATTCAGTGAAATCCTGGCAGTTCTGGAAGGCTGTGAGGGGATTGCCGGATATGAGGTCAATGTCTCCTGCCCCAATGTGGAAAACGAAGGGATCGCCTTTGGAGTTGATCCTGATACTGTTTACAAGCTGACCAATCGCCTGGCCAGAGCTACCAGCCGGGAACTCTGTGTGAAGCTTAGCCCCAATGTCAGCGATATCGGTGCGGTAGCCCAAGCTGCCGAATCCGCGGGGGCTACATCTCTTGCCCTGATCAACACTTTGTGGGGTATGGCAATCGATCCTATGACAGGGAAATGCCGCATTCAGAAGGGTATCGGTGGTTACAGCGGGATCGGTATCAAGCCCGTGGCTCTGGCGCTTACATACAAAGCGGCGCAGGCTGTGAGCATCCCGATCGTGGCCATGGGGGGTATCTATGATTGGAAAGATGCGATGGAGTTTTTTTGGGCGGGAGCCTCCGCAATCGCTCTGGGTACGGCGCATTTCGTCAATCCTCTGGCTGCTCCGGAACTGATTATGGGATTGGCGGAGTATCTTCTGCAGCGGGATATGCCCCTCAGTGCGATCATCGGTAAATGTAAATAGTTTGCCTTGCCTAAGCGCTGGCCAGAATCTGAAACAGGGCTTTTAGATCCTTGATTTTGTGTACTTTGGCAGTGGCTTTGACCTTGGCATAAGCAGAGACGAAGATGTTTTTATAGCCCAGTTTACTGGCTTCAGAGATTCTGGCCTCGAGCTGTGAGACCGGGCGAATTTCCCCATTCAAACCTACTTCACCGATAAATACCGCACCTTCGGGCAGGTTTTGGTCTTTCAAGCTGCTGATAATGGCCGCTAAAATGGCCATATCCAGCGAAGGATCAGCGCTGCGGATTCCTCCGGCCAGATTGATGAAGACATCGCTATTGCGCAGATACAGCGCCAGATTCTTTTCCAGGATAGCCAGCAGAATGGCCAGCTTTTTCTGTTCCAGGCCCACCACTACCCGCTGGGGAGTGCCATAGTTTGAGCTTGTCGCCAGGGACTGCACTTCCACTATGAAGCTGCGGGTACCTTCAATGATGCAGCCAATGGCCGTGCCGATCTGAGATTGCTCATGGCTGAGGAAG
>Ga0116142_10006410_pt1 | contig 10147 bp, 8 predicted proteins | sample AD_UKC033_MetaG_FD_89785 | JGI IMG/M metagenome (GOLD analysis project Ga0116142, IMG submission 89785) | Active sludge microbial communities of municipal wastewater-treating anaerobic digesters from USA - AD_UKC033_MetaG | ecosystem: Engineered > Bioreactor > Anaerobic > Digestate | place: USA... | reverse complement strand
GAACCGGGGACAACCAGATCTTCAGTCTGGCGCTCTCCCGAACTGAGCTACTGAGGCAGGGAAACAATATTGTCAGTACAGACTAATAAAAGATGTGTTTTCTGGCATGAATACGAGGCAAGGCCCATTTTATCCTGCGCTGTGGCGGTGGATCCGGTGAAATTTCCCTGGACTGCTCCCCCCCGGAAAGGCCGCGACGAGGAACTCCAGGACCAGCTGCAGAAGCGCCCCCGCGGGGTAGTGCACATTACCCACAACGACCTTGATGCGGTCGGATGCGATGCAATCCACCGGAGAGTCTTTGATCCCGTTACGACGGTCTTCTGCTCAGTGGGGCGGTTTCCGCATGTGATGAGTGAAATCTCCAGGATGAGCGGGGAAGGAGATACTCTCAGCATTTCAGATCTCGGATACTACCAGGGGGCTGAAAGCGTGGTTGATACCCTCCGGGAAAAGGGCTGGAGAGTCGAGTGGCGGGACCATCACCGTTGGCGGGACGAAGAGCGGGCCCGTGTAGAGAAGAGGTGCAATCTCCTTTGTGTGCAGGTGGACACCTGCGCGACGGGGATCTGCGCCCGCGACCTTGCACCGGGCGATCCTGTTGCACTCGAGGTGGCACGAGTGGTCTGTGACTACGACCTGTGGATACATGCCGATCCACGTTCTGCAGTTCTCGGGCAGGTGATGCAGCGGAAGAAGAACAGGGAGTACGTGAGAGACTGCCTGGTGCAGGGGATCTTCTCCGATGCTCGCATCATGGCACAGTATCGGGAGATAAGGGAGGAAATGGAGAGGCTCATGGAAAAGAGTATCCGAAAGGCGCATATCCGGGGAAGCAGGTACCGCATCGCATTTGCACCACTCTACGGGTACCCGAGCGAGACTGCAGCCATGATGCGCAGCACCCTTTCGACCGACATGGAAGTGCTTATCTCTCCATCGGGGAGGTTCTCCCTCCGCTCTGTCCCCCCCGTAAGCCATATCCTTGCAAGGAACTTTGGAGGCGGGGGTCACCCGAATGCATCGGGAGGAAACTTCCCCTTCTCGTTCTGGGATGGCGTCCTCTTCCGGCTGTTCGGGAGATCCCCCCATATCGACCGGTTCGTGGAGATTGCAGAATCACTGGAGTGATATGGTGGCGGAATCAACGAGGTCCCTCCAGTATTCCAGGTTATTTCCCTTCCAATACCCACCCACCCGGATCTGATCCGGATCAAACGAGTGGTTCAGGTTCTTAAGATCCATGGCGTCGGGGTCCATGATGAGAACCTCCGTAACTTCGTATTCCTCCCTGTGCGAAAGGAGAACTGGGAGAAGGTCCCTCCTAATGGCGATAACCCGCTGGTACTCGAGAAGCGTGGCGATAGACTCTTCGTCAGGTTCCTCCAGGAAGAAGAAGACTTTTTTTCCTGCCAGGGACTCCAGTTCTTCGGGGACTGCATCTGCGCAGTGGAGCACGTGGCCTGCTACCCCTGCATCCCGCATTGCCCGCAAGAGGCGGCGATACTGTTGACAGAGTGCAGCAGAGGACTCGTCCACATCTCCATAATAACGGTCAGTCAGATCTAAGAGGTGGGGTGCAGGGAGGGCGACCCTGGAGCCGCCTGAAACAGACCTGACCCTCGCGGCATCATCCTCCACGAATTCCGGCATTAAACCAAGTTCATGTGTAATATATCCATCTTTAATCCCGGAAATCGACTCACGCATCCTTTTATGATAGAAAGTCCCGCCGGAACAGGGAATGTCCACTTCCGCCTCCTTCTGTGGAAGGAGCCCTTCTTCGAGGAGAAACGAGGTGAGGTCAGCCTGCCTTCCCCGCTGTGTGCGGACCCATTCGGAAAGCTCGCCGGCCTCCGGGATGGGCGGCTCTGAACCCATGGAAACTGTCTGGAAGACGAGCTTTTTCGCCATGTCTCTTCAGTTATTTATAGCATCATCATCAAAAGCATAGTGATGAGTGAGAAGCCCATTCTGGTGACTTGCGGCCTTCCTTATACTAATGGCCCCTGTCACATCGGGCACCTGCGGACCTACATCCCCGCCGACTGCTACGTCAGGTACCTGCGGAGGAGAGGCGAGGAGGTGGTATTCGTCTGCGGTTCGGACAACCACGGCACGCCCATCGTGGTCAGTGCAGAAGAGGCGAAGATCTCCCCAAGGGAGATGTCTGAACGCTACCATGCCCACTTCGATCTGACCTTCCGCCGGATGAAGGTTGAATTCGACCATTTCGGGATGACCGACGATCCCACAAACCACTCGCGCACGAAGCAGATCGTCGAAACTCTCGCAAAGAACGGATTCATCTACTCCAAAGTGATCAAGCAGAGCTATTGCACGAAGTGTCGCCGTTTCCTTCCAGATCGCTACGTGGAGGGGACCTGCCCACATTGCGGTGTGCAGGCCCGGGGCGATGAATGCGACCAGGGATGCGGCCGCCACCTCGAGCCCGGAGAAATTCGGGACCCGGTCTGCATGGTATGCAAGACAAAGGCCGAGCTTCGCGATCAGGAACACTACTTCTTCAAACTGAGCGAGTTCAAGGAGTTCCTGCTCCAGTACCTTGACGGTCTTGCGGGAACCCTGAATGCCAGAAACTATGCACTCGGGTGGGTGAAAGAGGACCTGCACGACTGGTGCATCACCCGCACGCTCGACTAGGGGGTGAAGTTTCCCGGCCGGGACGATCTCGTCGTCTACGTGTGGGTGGATGCCCCCATCGGGTACATCTCGTTCACCGAGGAGTGGGCGAAAAAGACCGGAAACGACTGGAAAGCCCTCTGGTGTGGGGAGAACCGCGTGACCCATTTTATCGGCGGGGATATCATCTACCACCACTGCATCTTCTGGCCGGCCCTTCTCAAGGGTGCAGGGTATGGGACGCCATACTCGGTCGTTGCCAGCGGGATGGTCAAGGTGGATGACCACAAGTTCTCGAAATCCCGCGGGTACGTCGTGTGGACAAACGACGATTACCTGGACAGGGGGCTTCCCGCCGACTACCTGCGGTATTACCTCCTCTCCTATACGAACCACACAAAAGACCTCAACTTCTCATGGAAGGTCTTTGGCGAGCGGGTGAACAACGAACTGGTGAACACCCTCGGAAACTTCATCTACCGAAGCCTTTATTTCGCGCACAAGGAGTTCGGCGGGATTCCTGATGTCCCCGCGAGGGAAGAGATATTCGCACAGATACGTCAGTCTTTTTCCCGGGTCGACAATGCAATGTGCGACTATGACTTCAAGGTCGCGGTGGACGAGATGATGGCGCTTGCGGCATTCGGGAACAACTACATCCAGAGCAGCGCACCCTGGAAGCTGATCAAGACGGATCGGCGGGCCGCGGCACAGGTGGTCAAGGACTGCCTTGTCCTGGCACGGGCGCTCTGCCTCCTCTCCGAGCCTGTGCTGCCGGAAAAGGCACGCGAGATATGGGCCATGCTTGGGAATTCCCGTCACATGGATGGATGCATCCTGGAGGATGCCCTTTCCGATCTTTCCCCCTGTGCACTCCCTGCACCAAGGCCGCTCTTTCCGAAACTCGAAGATGCGTTCATCAGCGAGATGGATACACTTCTGCAAAAGAGGGTCGAAGAGGCAAAAAAGAGATCACAGAGGGAGGTGCCCGTCTCCATAGAGGAGTTCTCCCGCCTGGACATCCGCACCGGGAAGATCCTCTCCGCAGAACCGATCCCAAAATCCACCAAACTCCTCAAGCTCCAGGTGGATATCGGTGATGAGAGAAGGCAGATTGTGGCAGGGATCGCGCCATTTTACGACCCGGCAGATCTCATTGGGGTACCTGTAGTCGTGGTGGCAAACCTTGCTCCGGCAAAGATATTCGGGGTCGAGAGCCGCGGGATGCTCCTTGCCGCCGGGGACCGGGCCTCGCTTTTAATGCCACGGATAGAAGTTCCCCCGGGGACAAAGATCAGGTAATCCCTATTCCTGCCTCATTTTATCGAGCATTTTCTTCAGGGTATCTCTCACAGCTCCTGCTGGCGCTTCCGCGACCGCTCGCCTGATCTCAATCTCGGCTTCTTCCCCGCCAATCTTCTCAAGTGAGTGTCCAGCCATGCGGCGTACGTACTCGTTCTCATCCGAGAGACGGGCAATGAGAGGAGTGATTGCACTTCGCACTCCCATGAGCCCAAGCGACTTCGCTGCCATGTACCTGACATGGTCTTTTTCATCAGTGAGTGCCCGAATAAGGGCTGCGGCTGCGTTCACGGAACCGCTCATCCCCAGGGCTTCGGCAGCCCTGTACCGGGTTCTCCATTCTTTATCCCCCAAGAGGTGGAGCAGGTCTGGAACAGCCTCTTCACCAAGGCCTGCAAGGGCGCGGGCGGCCTGGCCCCTCACCCCCTTGTCAGGGTCCTTTAACGAAGTGAGAAAGAGACTTTTTTTCGAGACGTCATTTTCGGCCCCGAGCAGGTAGAGGGAATACCCCCGTACATGCGGATCAGGGGACGACCTGGCCTCTCTTTCAAGCATCTCCGAAGTCGTCTCCCTGTCCAGCACAGGTACACCCTGTTTGGTCAACCGTTTCACGAATTTAGTAATGAGGGATATTCCAGTAAATGGTTTTTCAATTTACTGCCTGATTCCCAATGTGATCAGAAAGATCCCAAAACCAATGAACAGGATGGCAAGGGGAAGAGGAAGGATCTCTCCTGTTCCGGTTATGAAGGGGAATATCCCGAACAAAATGAGGAGGAGTCCAAGACCTAGCACTGGCCCGCCGCTCTCCACTCCGAATACCGGATACGACCTTCCCACTTCTTCTGAGGGTGTTTTTGTCGGACCCAACATTGGCTCCTGGTATTTTACGGACTGCCCTTGAAATTATCTTCCTTTCACCAATCCCCGACATACACAGCACGCTTCAGTGTATAGCATTATACGATTTATATCTGAAAAATTTGAAAATTTCGGATTTTTACGCATCTTTTTCTGGAAAGGAATCAACGTGCAGGAACGGTGCCCTTCGTGCTTATTTCTTTTATCCCTGGAATGTGGCACTTATTGTGATTACTATTTGCGAATGTCCAGGGCAAGAGGCGATACACCGAACACCATTGGGGAACGGTTTGCATCTGGGACTATTCTCCTTTAAAGGCACCCGTATGTTGAAAGATGCCCGGTTAAGAAGTCAGTATGAAATTCAGATACGGCCACGCAGTTCTCCAGGGGAGAAAAGCAAGAAAGGGGATTTTCAGTGAAACATTTGTGATATTGCCACCGAGGATTTATCCAATCACAGGGATTCCCGGGTTGTTTAATTTCGTCCTGCAAGTATTCCAAGAGTGCCCTCTTGCACTGGGAAGAAAAAAGAGAGGAGTATTTGATATTCAGCAGCAGTTACTGCAACCAAAGGGACAGCCTGATAAGTAAGAGGGTAAATTCACAACAGTGGTCTGGTTTGGAGCAACAACGGCACTCGCGCACCACACTGCGTCTGACGTTACCGATCTGGTTTTCGTTACTTTCAGGCAATACGAACCTGAAAGGATATTCTTATCGAAATTCACGGGAAGAATTCCACAAGAATGCCATTGCATGTCGTAATAGTCTTCCACATCTGTGGCGAAGAACAGGGGCTTAACCCAGAGGTAGTAAGGGCCTCCGGTGGAGGGCCCAGTGACAACCATCGAGCCATACCCTCTCTCAGCAGTCTCGGTTGCACTTGGATAGTAGGTTGGCCCGGTTGAGTAGTGGTTAATGACCGTATACTGGTTCACACCACTGCAGCTGCTGCAGTATCCATACGGAGTGACTGAATCCGTAACCACTGCGTTCGTTTGAGATGACCCAGATGTGGTGCGATACCGGGACAATTCATTCAGATACTGCGAGAACAGGGGGCTCTCTTTCACGGCGCTGAATTTCTCCAGTACATCCTGTTTTGTCACGCTGACGCCCAATGTAGATGAGGGTGCATTCAGATTCCTGGAATCAAATGCCGCAGATACCGGCATCAACACCATGAACAGTGCAAAGATGATTGCACTTACACCAAGAAATTTATGATTCATGCGATATTCGCTCTCCTCTGATCGTGTTTCGTGACACCAAGAGTGAATGTCGGGCATTGCAGCCTCTCTTCTCGGTGTTCCGTACCACTATAGATACGCCATAACAATAAAAGAATATCGCATTTGGTGAATTGAGTCATAGGCAAAATCCTTGTCTTAATCTTCTATCGGTAAAGAAAGCTTTCCGCGGAAGGGATGATAACCTTCTCATAAAAATGAGGGGAGAAAGACGGACGTCTCAAACGTGTATGTTTACAGCGTTTGCCCCAGGGGGTTTAAGATGTCCAGGAGACCAGGAAATTAATCAAATGAATGGGAGAAGAGTAGTGTCTGTATCCTCTCGCGAATAAATAAAAAGCGTCGATCTTTCAATGATTTTTATAAAAAATTTATTTAACCGGAAGTGTAACTCACTTCCTTTGCCAGGTTAAAGAGGCCGCTTGCCGTGGTGACATCACTATAGGTGATCTCGCTTCCAACCGCTGTGCTGTTGCCAATTCCCTCCTGGATGTTAGCGTTTACATAGACCGTAGCAGTACCTTCGGCACCAGTAGTCAGGTCTCCTTCGGTCTGGTTCACGCCTTCGATTTCAACGGAGTAATCCATCGATACCGGGGTACTGGTAGAATCTGCGGTAATTCTTGCGCCAGTCGACGAGGTCACTGCAGCCTCACTCACGACCATTTCAGACCCTGCAACAATGACACCATTGGTTGCCGGCAGTGCTTCGCCATCAGGGGCTCCCCAGACTGAGTCACAGCAGGTTTCTCCCACGGTGCATCCATAGGCAACAGTCTCGACGAGGATGCTCTCATCGGCGATCATCTTGCCGGTTTCGTCTCCGTCACCTTCCGTATCGTACGTCAGGATTTGAGTGGATTCGAAATTGTCGCTGTTGGCAGTCTTTGGCCCGGTGTCAAGGTTCGTATATTTATCATACGTTGCCTCACCGGAGATCGCCATGATATCCTCCTGGTAGCTGATCGTTGACTGTCCCTCTCCACAGGATGCATTCAGCGGCGGGTTGTCACTCAGGTCATTGTTGCCCTGGACATAGACAATGTCGGTATTTGAATAGAGGTTTCCGATCACCGCAACCGATGTTCTGGTTGTAATCGACGTGGTCTCATTTGTGGGCGGAAGCGTCCTTGCTGCAGACGCAAAAGACCCACAGACTGCAATAATCACAAGAATCGCAGCGATAAGTATACACGTATTCCTTTTCATAGTGCCACCTTGATTCGCATAAGCCTGCGTAATCAACACATTGTTGTCAACTTGAACTATTTATAGTTTCGGTTACCCCAGAGATAGATTGCAGAATAAATGCTAAACTGGACATTTTACGGGAAAAAAGTGCTTTTAAGCCTCTTTTCTTCATCGGGCATTTGTACGGAATAACGCTAATGTCCTGTGAAATTGGTTTATAAGGACTCGGTTATTCAATTCTAAAGAACGATGACTCCTTCTCCATATAAATGTTAAACAGATTCAATATGTCACTGCTATTGAAACCCAATTCCGAAAATCAATTGAATCTCTCGAAAAAGGCAGACCTATATAAAAATGGATACACCCCGTTCCAGTGAAGACAACAAAAAATTATGGAACTGATATTTTCTTGGTATAATAACTCCAGCGACTTTTGCCCGCACAATCGTAGCTCATGACTGCCAGAGTGACTGTGAACGTTCCTTTCTTGGAATATGTGTGTTTCGGGTTCCGGGATATCGAGACCTTCCCATCGCCAAACTTCCAGACCCAGGATACAGGATAGCCGGTTGACTTATCCGTGAACTGGATGGTGTGTTTTGGAGATGTGAGTGCCTTATAAGTAAAGGACGCCTGGGTCGGGCATGAACATGGATTGACTATCTGGTAATTCCCGAAGTTTTGGGTCTGGTTGGTTGCGGCCACTGCGGTGAACGCGAATTTTCCTGAAGCGGGCTCTGTCTGCTGCCACCCGGACTTCTGGAGCTCGTTTACGGTGTAATTGCCAGGGTTCTTGATCAGGAGCTGGTAGTATCCCACCGGTGATGAAACGGTTGACCCATAAAGGTGCTGCGTCTCGTTGTAGACCCTTATGGTAAAGTCCTGGAGGCCCTGCTCGCCGGCATCACGCTTCCCGTTCTTGTTGGTGTCAAGGTACTTGTAGCCTGTCACGTACAACCAGCGGAAGAAGCCGAAATTGTTGTTGGGATGATCTTCCTCTATAACATCAAAGAAAATACAAGTCCGGGGAACCGGGTCATCGCTGTAGACCACTGGCGGGACAAGGACCGGGTTTGCCATCGCATACAATTGTTCATTGAAGTCGGTGGTATCCCCATCCGTAACCCCGGGTACACTCACCACGTATGGCCCAGGAGTAAGCAGCGAAAACTCGTAGAATCCGGATTCATTCGTCTTGGTGATATTGACGGTGCTGCAGGGATAGGTGTTTCCGCACTCATTGCAAAGCCACATGGTCAGGTCCGGGATTCCCGCCTCTCCCGGGTCCTGCTGCCCGTTCCCGTTGTTGTCATAATAGACTGTGCCGGATTTATTGTACGTGGGGCTTGGATCGTAGCAGGCATGGTCAGTATCTTCGACGATATCCCCTCCACCCTCCGGCGTCGCATTCGCTGTGAAATAATTGCATTGTGTTCCCAATACCGCAGTGACAGGCCCATAATAACAGGCATATGACTCCCCTGGTTGCAACAAACCCGGGGGTGTGCAGGGAAGGGGGTCATAGAGAGAATCTGTTACCTGAATACCAGTTAGATTCACATTCCCGTCATTCGTCACCACGAATTTGTAATACACCGGATACCCTTGCAGCACATCGATCGGAGTCGTATCTGCATGGGTAAAGGTTACATTGTCTGTTGAAATGAGTTTCTCAACCATGATGGAGGGAGTCGTTTCCCAGAATACACTCGCATTTGCACTGATTGATCCGGGCAACAGCGAAATAGTAGTCACCGACTGCCTGTTTCTCCCCGGGTCATAAAGAAGTGTCCCATAATTACCCCGGACGTCTGCCATAATATGGGCATGTCCGCTGCCTCCCGGCGCAGTGTAATTGATTGCGATCTGACCATTCGTATCAGTTATTCCCTGGGTAATGTTAAGAGCTCCACCCGAGTTATGGGTAAAATTGACTGTAATCCCAGGAAGTGGCGCTCCATGCTGGTCATAGACCGTCGCCACCAATGTCGCATCACCCGTGGGAGTCAAAGTGGTCTGTACTGGGGGCTCAAGAGTGACATTGACGGGGAAAAGGAATGTGCAGGAACCTGGCCCTCCCGGCCGGGCTGCGTTTATCATCTGGGACGCACGGTTCCGGACCGCATCACGAGGAGTTCCAGACTGCCGGTAGGCATCATAGGGGGTAGTGACAGTAGGGTCGCTCATGAACTGGTACCGCCCACCAAGTCCCGTATATGGCCCGTACGGTTCCGTGGTGAGATACCAGAGCGCTGCCTGTATGGATGCAGCCTCCAGGTTTGACAATGAGGGTACTGACGCGTAATTGTTCAGGATATAATTCACCGCACACCAGTCAACCTGGTCCCTGATATCTTCAGAGAGGGGGCCATTTACGATGAGTATATTGCCGACACTTATGGTAGTGAAGAGGTCTATACAGAACCCCGGATAGGTTGTGCCTCCAACATTCATGTTGAAGATCTGTGCCGGCGTATACCTGCTGTAATAACGCGTATAAATGCTCTCACCGGCACCAAGACCAGTAAATGTTGCAGTGGTCTGGGCAAGGGCTATACCTGGGATACAGCTTCCCAATACAATCAGTGATAATATTACTATGAAAACGGTTCGATTCCTCGTGGTCATGTTCGTCCCTTTTTTATATCAAACAATAATTCCAACGGTCTCCTGTCTTAAAAATGTTATTCAATGGGAAAATCTCAAGAATTAGATATCAAGTCCTTCAAAAAGCAAGATAGGTTATCGAGTGTAATGAACAATTACCAATATGAGTTACTGTCACCCATATTCCGCAGGTCGAATTTCAAAAATAACATTTTTCATACGGCGGCCCCAGCAAACCGAGTATTTTCCGTAAATCCTCAGTTAAATTTGCAATTTTTGGTACTCTT
>Ga0116142_10006409_pt1 | contig 10147 bp, 10 predicted proteins | sample AD_UKC033_MetaG_FD_89785 | JGI IMG/M metagenome (GOLD analysis project Ga0116142, IMG submission 89785) | Active sludge microbial communities of municipal wastewater-treating anaerobic digesters from USA - AD_UKC033_MetaG | ecosystem: Engineered > Bioreactor > Anaerobic > Digestate | place: USA... | reverse complement strand
CTGGCTGATGCTCGACTGGCTTAAAAGTAGAAGTTTCTCGTTGCAACTGTTCAAGGAAAAGGCCGCCGGTTTTGTTCTTTCTGCCATCTTCTTTGCCCTGGCCTTTTTTGCTGCCCACGGCGAAATTGCCAGTGATGCCCAGGGCTTTTTAAATTGGAGCATGGCCTGTTACAACATCAGTTTTTATGCCATCAAAACCCTTTTGCCCTTCAATCTTCTGCCGGCCTACGAAATCAACCGGTTTATCGAGGGCATTTTTACCCCCGGCCCGCTCTATCTCGCTATTTTTATAGCTCTGGCCTGGTTCGCATGCCGGGGCAGCAGACAACGTCTTTTCGGTGTTCTTTTCTATTTTTTTTCTCATTCTGCCAATATCCGGGCTGGTTGTGGTTGGCTACCAGTTTTACGCCGTTCTGCACTTTCTTTATGTAGCCATGTTCGGCCTGATTTTTTCTGCGATTCTGCTCATCGCCGAAAAGGCCCGTGATGAGCAGAAAGCAGTGATTGCGCGGGCGGCAGGTGTGATTGTTCTGCTGGTTTTTGCAGTCATGTCGTTTCAACATTGTGTGATCTGGCAGAACAGCGAAAACCTTTTTACCTGGTGCCTCGAGCATGACCCGAACAACCGCTTTGCCAGGGGTCAGCTGGCAGCATATTATCTTTTTATCAAGCAGAGTCCCGATGAAGCAGCCCCGCATTATCGTGACATGATCGAGCGTTACCCGAAGTTTCAGGCCGGCTATTATGGCATGGCGCGCATTTTTATGGCACGAAACCAGTCGGCCGAGGCTCTTGAAATGTTTGACCAGGCCGTTAAATACAATGTCGAAGTTTCTCAGATTCCGCGCGACCGTGGTTACCTCAAGCTTATGCTCAACGACCTTTCTGGTGCCGAGAAAGACTTTACCGAGGCACTCGTCATGAAAGAAGATAACCATGTGCGCTTTCTTCGTTCTGATTCGCGCCGTCGTCAGGGAGACTACAGCGGAGCTCTCAACGATCTGATGATCGTTGCTGAAAACGCCCCGGGTGACTTCAGTCTGCAACTCGGTCTTTTTGAGCTGATGATCGAGGGTGGCCGCACCCTCAACGCTTTTGAGGTTTTTCTGACGGTTTGTGCCCAGCTCGATGCCAACCCCGGTGCCTGGGGCCATTACTTCGAGATTCTCTGTACTCCAGATTTTAAATCGGTGGTGTTGCGCATGCTGCCCTATCGCAGCTATTTTGTCTATCGCCTTGGCTGGTACCCGTTCTGATGAGATTGCCCGATTAAAAAAAACGGATTTTTCACGACAACAAAAAAGGCAGGCACTTTGTGCCCACCTTTTTTATTTAACAGAGTTTTATAAGTGAAAACCGCCGAACGGCTGCCAGATGCCTGTGCTCAGCCCTGCGCTGCAGGGGCAGCGATGAATTCGCCGTCTTTTAGTTGAAGGCGTTTCAGGCGAATGCCTTCGCGACCCAGCGAATCTGCCTGAACGAGAAGAATTGAACCGTCAGGCGCAAGTCTGAAATAGTGCTGCATTTCGAGACCCTCAGGGCCGGGAATCTGCATGGAGGCTACCGAACGGCCGCGCACCACTGCGTGCAGTGTGTATTCGGTGTCGAGTTCACCACTTGCTGCGACGACGCGAAAAATATAGCGATCAGCAGCATCCGTGCCAAGAAAATCGATTGACATGATCTGTTTGGGGCTTTCGGGTGCCGGAGCAACCCAGAAAAGACGGCCGTCATCTTTCATGACGCGCCCGGCCGACAGAATTTTATCGCCCATCTGTGCTGGTGAGGGAATCACGACGGTGCGGCCCTCGGCATCAGATTCAAGCTCGGCATTTTTATCAAGGCGGGTGGCAGGTTTCCCTTCAACCAGACTGAAAAGATTGTAGTCGGCATCACGCACGCATAAGCCGTAGCCTTTGACGGCAAGATTTAAAAGATTTTTTGCATCTGAACCGGTTTTGATAACCTTATAGACAGAACTTTTGCGCAGATCGAGCGCGTAAATGTCGGCATAAGGAAACCCGCAAAAGAGAAGTTGCCCGTCTCGAACAACCATATCACTGAACTCAACCGGCTTGCCGTTTATCTGTGGCAGAGCTATCTCGGTCTGGCGGCCATCTTGGTCTATTTTGACCACCCGTTGATCTCTGGCCAGAAGATATACTGAGCCGTCTGGCGCTGCGGCCAGCGAAACAAAGCGCCCGGGCACGAAGGTCGTTGTATCGGCAACCTCTTCATTGGCGGCCGGCTGGGTGGCGAACATTGGTGCGGCCAGCATTATCAAAAACATCAGGGTGATTAATCTTGTCATGTTGTTCCTCTGTTTATTCAAGGGTCATGACGGCGTGTTTCGAGCCGCCGCCGGTCCACCAGGCTGAGAAATCGGCGAATGATTTCTGCTGCTTGACCTGGCTCTTTGCCGGATCATTATAATATATATTACCTGAATCATCTATGCCGGTAATGCAGACGTAATGACCCTGAACATGCGCGATCATTGGCCTGCCGGCTTTGACCTGTTCGCGAATCCATGATGCACCCACAGTGTAATGCCATTTGGCATTCGGGTAACCGTAGTGGCTGGCACCTTTCTGCAGGCCTGCATGGCCGGTGCCATTGGCGGCGGTCGATCCGCAGATGTTCCAGAGCGATGAAGCCAGCGAGCCGGCATCTTTTTTTGTGTAGTAGGCAAGAGCCATGCCGAGCGAGGTTGGCCCACAGGCAGAACCGGGGGCCGGGCATTTGACCTGCATCTGACATTGAGTCGGAACATCGAGATTGACCTTGCCGTTTGCGCCATTCTGAACGCCGGGTTTGGCAGTGGCTGATGCTGGTGTTGAAGGTGGGTTTGCTGCGGTGGCGGCTTCACTTTTTTCGATTACGGCACCGGCTGCTTTAGAAACTTTAACGCCTTCGTTAAGCTCAAGCGCACCGCCGCTGCGGGTGCTGCCGGGGTAATCTGGTTCTACCTGTGATGCCGGTTTGTCGGGCAGCGAAATATAGTTACGATGCATATAGCCCTGTTGTCCATCGATTTCGACCACGTAGAATTCACCAGATACGCCTAACACTTTGACTTCAGCGCCCGGGTTATGTGTCGACAGAACGTTGCCCCAGGGCCAGCTGCGCAGACGAAGGTTCGAGCCGCATGCTATGACACCCTTTTTAGGGAAACCCGTCGGAACTTCGACCTCTGCTGCTTCGGCCGTGTCGACATCCTTGATGTAATCGGCACTCGCAACGGCATCTACGATCTTAACCTCAGCACCTTCAGCGAATGGAGATGCTTCCGCTGCGGCCATTACCGGAAAAAAACCAACCAGAAGAGTCATGATGAGGGTGAATCTGATAATGTTCATCTGTTACTCCTGCAAAAATACTTCAAAAATTATACCAGACTTGCGCCTGTTAAGTTTTTGTCCGCTTGATATTGCTGCCAGATTTTTTAAAGCAGCAACACAACGAAGACAGCGACTTAGATATCACCGACCACACCAACCGGGTAGCGACGCTTTATCAGCGCAAGCAGTCGATATTAAGCGAAAACAAGGTTTACCCCTTTTCCGGGCTCAAAGATCTTCGCGTCGATCTGATCGAGAAGTGCCGAAAAATGGCTGACCTCTGGATACCCGGCCACCGGTGCCGTTATCCGCAAGGTTTGCTGCAACTGGTATTATGTGGACCACAAACCGGCCCACATAATGCTGGAAAATGACCTGATCTAAAACAACAAAAGCCGCTGTTTAAGCGGCTTTTGCCTTTCTAAGCGGGAAACGGGGTTCGAAATATATATTAAAAATGGCTTCAATAGCCTGATTTAACTTGCAGTTCGCCCGTCTTTGTCAACTTTTTGTCAACAATTAATCGAACGAAATGATCAGTCTTTTGCCAAGAGCAGCAGCAGCCCGCTCAAGCTGCTTAAGCGTCGGTGAATGCTTTGGGTTTTCGAGCCGCTGAACGACGGGCCATGTAACTCCGAGTGTCCGTGCCAGATCTGCCAGCGGCTTTCCCTGTCGGGAAAACTTGACTAGAAGGGCTGCCTGAACTGCAGCTGCTGGCGCGATTTTGTATTTATGCCTGCCGGCGGTTGGGCGGGGAATCTCATCGTCATTTTCAAGTCTGATCGAAAGCATTGTTGTCAGTATTTCTTCTGCATTGTGAAGACATTCTTCTATCGTTTCACCGCAGGTAAAGGCTTCTTCAACATCAATGAACTGAGCTATGTAGCCGTGTTCTTCGCCCGGCTCAATACGGCAGGGGTATTCAAAATTCATATAATTTTTTCTCCTGTCTGTTTCTCGATCATTCTGATGAATTTCGGGTCAAAATCCTTATTTCCATGAAATGGAATTGGAATCGATCGCTTGCCAGGCTTTGTCATTATCTGGTGACTTCCACTGGTCCGCTCATGCTTCCAGCCTTTAGCCTCAAGAATTTTTATAAGTTCTTTTGGTCTCATACTATTATGATATTACAAAAATGTAATATCTGCAAGGTGGCGGTAATGACTCCAGGCTATTAATCCAGTTCTGTGACCAATGGAAAATGCTCCAGACGCTCTTGGGCATAAAAGCATATCAGGCAAACTGAAGCTAAACATCAAACAACTGCTTGAGAAGGGCGTTATCGAATACACAATCCCCGACAAACCCAACAGCCGCATGCAAAAGTATCGACTCACAAAACTGGAGTAAACAACTGATCCAACAACTCGGCAACAATACGTTATGATTACAAGATTTCAACAGGCCCTCTAGAGGGCTTCAACAATAAGATCAAAACCATGAAGCGCCAGGCATACGGCTTTCGAGATATGGAATTCTTTAAACTCAAAATCAAAGCGCTTCATCAAACAAAGTACGCTTTAGTCGGATGAACCTTCTATGAGACTTCAAAGCGCTTTTGATTGCCAAATGAGCATGAAAAATTTGCAGTTTTAACAGGTTTCGATTATATTAGTAGTAGCCTTGCTGTAGATGAATGTCGGCTTCAAGCCGTGTGCCTCAGAAATGAGGTCTAGTCTACAGAAGGCATTATTTTTTCCAGAGAAAGCGGATTCTGATCAGAATAGAATTCACCATATCCGTGCTTTCTCGTGTCATCCATATCAACGACCAGTCTGAACTGTTTGCTCAGATAGTTGAAAAACCTTCCGTCTCGTTGCTCATAAAGCCTTTGCAGCGCCCACAAATAGTAATCAACCACCTGTAAGCCGACATGATCCTTGGGAAATCCAGATACAACATCTGTAGGAACATCATGATTCTTGTTCCACCTTGCATTGAAATTGTGCTTTGCCTTTTTTATCGCCTTCTCCAGAGACTCTTTTCTGTCTTTTGAGCCTCGCCATGCAAAAATGATTTCATTCTGGTCATGTTTGTGCAGGGAATCACGAAACAGACGTTTTACCATGTCGTCATATATTGCATCTTCACTGGTCTTCTGACCTGTTGCCGCGAACTTTTCTGCAGCATTTCTGGCAAGGACTTCTTTATTGCGAACTATCGCACGGAACTTAATGTCAGATCTGGCAAGAATTTTGAACACATCCCTACGCACTTCAGGCAAATCATTCTTGGCATGAAAAAATGCCGCTGTCTTCTGATACTTGGGGTCATGTATCGAGGGAACACCTGCAAAAAACGGGTCAGCCAGAATACTATCTCTCAGTCCAGTCAATTCATTGCCAAGTTCTTCTAAACCTTCAATTAAAGCAGCGCCGATGATAAAAAATCTGGACACTCCCTTTGTACCAACGATCATTTGTTTCTTTCGATTGAATAGAGTCAAATCACCAGACTCATCAACGAAGTATTTTGCAATGTTCATTAAACCCTGCTTAGAAAATTAATAAAAGAAAGACTATCACAATAGCCAGGATTAGAAAAATCACCCAGACCATAAAGACTTTCAATCTTTCTGCCGAAACAAATCGGGTGGAAAGCCAGGTCAGAAGGGTATCCAGGGTATTCTGCACGCCAAAACCATTAGACCACCAATTAGCCCACATTTCTAATAAAACGGGCGTGCGAGCAGCTGGAGTCACTAAGTGGCGACGCCCCGTTTTCCCGCTCTAAAACGAAGGAGTCCGTCAGTTTTTCGACGGACTCCCTGATTCTAAGCGGGAAACGGGGTTCGAACCCGCGACCCTCAGCTTGGGAAGCTGATGCTCTACCAACTGAGCTACTCCCGCACACAAATACCTTTGGTTGGTATCAATGTAACAAAAAATAAGCGGATTTTCAATACGGAATTGGCGAATTGTGAGCATTTCGCAGCAGGTGGGAGGCAACCGGGGAAAAATCGCGGCTGGTGCGATTTAATATTTCCAAATCGGGGGGGATTTCGGGTAGAATTGCGGCATGCAGATTTCGGCCAAATTAAAAATACTGTCGCTGCGAAACCTGTTTCTTTATACCGTTGTCGTTCTGATGCCGGTGATTGTCGCCTATTTCGCGATTGCCAACATGATCGAAGAGCAATATCTGGCACGGCGCGAAACCCTGAAACAGGAACTCGACCTGCAGAGTGCCCGTGCCGACATGATTTCGCGGCAGAATTACCAGATAAAAGACTTTTTCAGAACTCTGGTGTTCAAAAAGCACCTCTGCCGGCAGAGTCCCGAAACTATCGCCAGTTTCATTGAAGATCTCGATAAACGCTACCCAGGGGCCTTTAAATGGCTCTTCTGGGATGAAAATGGCGAAATTATTCCGGTCAGATCGCGACTTATTCTACATGGGCACAAGGCCTGGCAGGTGGTTCTCAAAAGCCTGATGGCTCGCCTGAGTATGATCAATAATCCCAATTCCCTTGCCGAAGACTACGGTTTTCAGAAACAGTTCGCCCATGCCATGGGAACCATCCAGAAAGCCATGGGTGGTCTTGCCAAGGTTGAGCACCTGAACTGGGCCCGCAACGAACCGACCGCCATGCAATGGCTTGGTAAGCCCTGCCAGGCAATCTGGGATACCGAAGTTGTTACATACTACCGCGAGAACGTGCCCGCAAAAATTCGCGGTGGCTGTCTGATGATGGTTTTTCCCGATGAGATGCCTGACAATATATGGCTTAAACGCATGGTGCTGCGCCGCTCGCGTGCGGTCGACAAGCTGCGTTTTCCGGTTGCCGCCGTCAATATTTCCGATAAAACACCGCTGCTCTTTGACCCTGAACTGAAAAACGCTGATGACAGTTTTGCTAAGAGACTTCTCAATGCCTATGTTAACCGCAGTCAAAACATTTTTGATTTTGACACATTCATGGGCCGGGCCGGCATGCCCGACGGTGATTCTCAGATAAGGCTGATTTCCCTTGTTGATGTCAGAGGGGCTCTGCAGCAGAAAGATAGAATGCTGCACATTCTTCTTTCGGTCTGCATCGCCGTTATTCTGCTGACGTCAACTGCCGGGCTGTTCGCGATGAACAGCGGTATCGGCAATGTGTCGCTGCGTCGGCGCATCGCGGCCATTTTCATGATCGCAATCCTGATGCCGATCATCAGCCTGGTCAGTATCGGTAATACTTTTGTTGCTCACGAAGAAACCCGCCTCAAGGAATCAGCCTTCGTGAAAATGCGCTCGGGCATGGAAGCGCTCAATCTGCGATACAAAGATACGCCACGTCTTATGGAACAACAGCTTTTCAGGGATCTGCTCGATCTGATGGGTCCGCCACCCTACGACATGGAAAAGATTGAAAAGGCGATGCGCAAAGCCCAGGAACTCGAACTGATCGAACACTTTTTCATTGCCGACGAGAACGGCAAGCTTGCCCGCAGTAACTGGGCGAATATCGACATGGCAATGAAAAAGATGCTTGAAATGGCCGCCGCAAAGATGCTCAGATTCGAAAATGATATCGCTGACGGCGCCAGATCTGCGATAAAAGATGCGGTTGACGAAGAGGTTGCCGAGATGATGCAGGCTATCGGCACGACGCTCGACTTCTCGCGGCCCAGCCACCTGCGTTATTTTGCCTACGTCGATCAACACATGTATTTCATGTCGATAAACGTTATGATAAACGGCAAGTCCAACCCCCTGTTCGTACACCTGCCAGAAAGCTTTCTCGAAAAACATTTTGCCAACCGGGAATTTGCTGTTAATCGCATGGCCAGCGAGCAGAATGAAAATAATGGTGCTGTGGTGCGGCCTGAATTATCTTTCTACTCAACCTTTGCCGCAGCCCCGAGTATTCCGAAAGAATCCGATATCTGGACCCTTCTCGATGACGCCTTTTCAAGGTCGTTCAGCCTCAAGGTTGAAGAATATGGCCAGATAAAAATCGGTGACGAAGACTTTCTCTATCTGATCAAGCCGATTACCTCGATGTTTCGCCAGAGCTTTGTGCCCTGTCTGATTTCATCGACCAGACTTATCGAAGAACGTCTGCGTTCGGCCCGCATCGTCGTCGTCGGTCTGGCTTTTGCCGCGATTCTTGGCGCCGGCATTCTCAGTCTGGTTCTGGCCTCAAGCCTGCTGGTGCCGATCAGTCGCATCGATGCCGCCGCTCAGCAGGTCGGAAAAGGCAATCTCAACGTTATACTCCCCGACATGGGAACCGACGAACTGGGCCGTCTGAGCCAGACGATGAATGACATGGTGCGCGGCCTGCGTGAGCGAGAGAAGATGCAGGCCTATGTTTCTGACTCGGTGCTCGAAGCAATTCAGGATGACGCAGATTCTACTATTCATGCCGGTAAACATATTGAAGCAACGATTCTTTTTTCTGATATCCGTAACTTTACCGGACTGACCGAAGAGAACAGCCCTGACAGAATTTTCGCCCTGCTCAACGAATTCCTTGGCGGCGTTGAGCCTATTATCCGCAGCAACAACGGTCGCGTCGACAAGTTCATCGGCGACGCGGTAATGGCGGTTTTTCACCAGACCAGCCCGGAACATCATTCACTGAGCGCCATTAAAGCAGCAGTGCAGATGAAAAAATTCGTTAAAAAGCTGAATCAGAATCGTACCAGTCTTGGCCTTTTCAATATCAACATCGGTATCGGTATCAGCACAGGTACCGTTCTGCTTGGCGATGTCGGCAGTTCCCGCCGCAAAGACCTGACAGTGATCGGCGACGAAGTCAATCTTGCTTCACGCCTTGAAAGCGCCTCAAAGAAAGGGCGCCATTCAAAGATCATCTTCTCAGGCGCCACCCATAATCTCGTCAGTCACCTCGTCGAAGCCGAAGAAATGCCATTCACTGAAATTCGCGGCAAGCAGCAGGCAGTCAAAATTTTCGAGCTGATAAAACTCAAGAGCGAAAACGCCTGAAGCGTTCTTCAGCAGCTTCGGCAGACCCAACAACCTTGCAGGGGGCTCGATGGCCGCGATAATTGTCAGACGCTGTCTTTGACCCAGACGAAGCCCGATGGCAGTGCTTCGCCGACAATTTCGGCGAGTTCTTTTTCTTCGAGACGTGCGGCTTTCAGCAGTGGCTGAATAAAGGCTTTTTTGCGCAACTTCTTTTTAAAAACCTCGAGAATATTTTTGCGCAGCAGATCATCTATCTGAACCAGCCGGTCGCCGGTTTTTCGGCCGATTTCGCGCAGGGCGGTGTCGAGATATGAATTGCCTGGAATTGCCTTTTTCAGCAGCTGTTCTGCCCACGCATTGGCAACCGACTGCGAAACCATCGCAGTATCAGGGGCATAGGCAAGTTCTCGTGCTCCGAGGCGGGCCAGAGCCGAAAGTGCGACTGCGTCGACGCCGTAACTTGGCGGTGCCTTGATGATCCACCAGCCGATGCGTTCTTTTTCGGCAACCGAAAGCCGTTCAAGATGCCCAAGCAGTCGCCAGAGCTGGTTGCGCTCATGCTGGCCGATCTCTCGGTCACGCTTTTCGCGGCGTTTTGTCTGAAACAGAACCGGTTCAAGGCGGTTTTTGAGCGCTTCCTGGCGTTCGAGCGACAGGCCGGGCGCGATGCGTTTCCACATTATCCACCAGTCTGACCAGAATTCGGCGTTGCTGAAGTCATACTGATCATCGATCATTTTCCAGACGCGGTCGACACGGTCGACGTCGCCCGCGACTCCGAAACCGGGCCGCAGACAAAACCCGAGCAATCTGAACCAGATCACCAGCGAACTCTGGCTTTTTCTGAATTCTTTTTCGTGCTCGATGAACAGGTCGAAGAGCTG
>Ga0116142_10006406_pt1 | contig 10150 bp, 9 predicted proteins | sample AD_UKC033_MetaG_FD_89785 | JGI IMG/M metagenome (GOLD analysis project Ga0116142, IMG submission 89785) | Active sludge microbial communities of municipal wastewater-treating anaerobic digesters from USA - AD_UKC033_MetaG | ecosystem: Engineered > Bioreactor > Anaerobic > Digestate | place: USA... | reverse complement strand
TTATCGCCGTGCTCCCGAATACTGATTTTTGCTTCGGGCGCTCCGGTAACCGCCACCAACCACTTCTTCATTTCTTCCTGCCATTGATCAAAATACTTTTGCCAATCCGATTGCGGATCAATAAAATATTCTATTTCCATCTGGTCAAATTCCAAATCCCGGAAAATAAAATTACCGGCAGTAACTTCATTCCTGAAGGAACGGCCGATTTGGCCTATGCCAAACGGCAATTTCGGATGAAAACTGTCAAGAATATTTTTATAATTGATAAAAATTGCCTGGGCAGTTTCCGGACGTAAATAAGCGATAGAGGAGCTATCTTCTGTTGCTCCCAAAAAGGTCTTAAAAAGACCGTTAAACATCTTTTCTTCGGTTAGTTCTCCTTTACATTCCGGACATTTGTTGGAAGTGGCGTTTTCCGCCTTGAAGCGTTTATGACAGGATTTGCATTCCACTAACGGCTCTTTAAAATTCTCAACATGGCCGGAAGCTTCCCAAACCCGCGGGTGAGAAATAATGCTTCCGTCAATCCCAAACATCTCCTCCCGACCGTGGATAAAAGTTTTCCACCAAAAATCACGGATGTTGTTTTTCAACTCAACTCCTAAAGGACCGTAATCCCAAGTATTGGCAAGCCCTCCATAAATTTCACTCCCCGGATAAACAAATCCTCTTCTCTTGCACAAAGAGACAACTTTTTCCATTAAATCGCTTGTCATTAAATTGAATTCTAGATTAGGTTTAATAAATATTCAAGCCAGAAATCTTCTAACTCTGAGAAACGGAAACTTGGTTAAAAAAATTTTTGGCTTTAAGTTTGCGGTTGATCAAATCTTCAATGTAAAGATCAAGGTTGGTATTGCCGACCGGTCTTCCTTTCGGCCAGAAACCCAAACTTTGAAGAAGGGAGACTTCAAAGTTAGTGATTAGTGATTGGTAATTAGTGATTGGTGATAAATTTATAAAACTATTGACGAGCAGATCGTAAACCTCATTGTTTTCCACTCCTTCCGCACTTAATTTATCTACCAATTCGCACAATTGATACGCCGCCGCGACCTTTTTTAAATCCACTCGCCAGTCTTTAAACGAATTAATGACTTCCACTTCGGTGACAATATCCAAATTTTTTCCCTTGGCCGCAAAAATTACAACCTGGTTGAAAAGTTCCAAATTTCCGCCTTTGCGGGAAGTGGTTCTTCTTATTCCTTTTGCCAAAATGGAAATTTTCCCGAAGTGTTTGGTGAAAACAGTTAAAATCCTGTCTGCCTCACCGAAGTTACTTCTTTTTAAAATTATGCCTTCGGTTTTAAAAGTCTTACCTAACGTCACTTAATATCTGATCTCCAATAGCCAATATCAAAACTTAATTTCTTTGTCCGTTCTTAACTCAAATTCCTGCTTTTGTCCGTTATAGTCAACAACATAATCGTAGGCTTCTATCCCGGGTTGCTTTTGGATCATCAGGCTATATGAATTGTTCCGGTTAAACTCGGCCGGCAGTTTGTATTTAAAGACAATCTTGGCCGAACTTTGGGGCCTTAAAGGATATTTGTCCCCGAAAAATCCTTCAAAAACCGTTTTCCCCAATTCCTCATAAGTTTTGATTTCCGTTTCAAAACCGTTGCTGGAAATCAAAGTTGAACCCTTGGGAACATAAAGCCTAACCCAGTCACGGTAAGGCGCGTTTAAGCAAAGACCGCCTTTTTCCAAATTACAATTTGAGGCAGGGAACGAATTTTTATAATTAACGGAAACGGTTTTGATTAAGCCACCGTCATTATCAAACTCAATTTTTTGTTCTACTGCCTGTTTGATAAACAAATTGGATTTGGCGCCGGTAAAACTGGTGTCGTTAAGGTGCAAATAGTCTCCCGAATATTCCTTAATCCGGCCGGCCAGGTTAAAGGCTTCAATCGCTTTTTGCGCTTCTTTGTCAAAGAGATAAACCAAAAAGTGTTTTTCGTAAACCGATTTTAAGGTTGCCTCCATCAACAAAGGCAATTTTGCTTTTGGAGACTGAAAGGCATTAAGCAAGATTGAATGCATCAACGGAGTAATGACCGCTTTCCGCGATAAATTTACTCCGCTTATGGGTTTATCCGCCAGTTCCTCCAACCGATAAACAACCTGAGGACAATCGCACCTTTTGTCGTTTTCCGCCGAAAAATTTCCCCATTCCGGAACGCCAACCGTGCCGATGATTTTTAAAAGAGCCGTCAAAACCTTGGTATCAATGGCCAAAATACCCGTTAAGGTTTGGTTGCCGGCTGCCCGGACGTAATAGGTATAAAATTTTTCCATTGCCAAGGCGAAGTCGGGAGAAAGGTTCATATCTCTAATCCGCCATTGCGGCGTCCTTCCCGATCTGGCTTCATCGCCGTAAGGAAGCTTCAGATATTTAACCAGGGCTTCGGGCGCCGCTTCCGTCCGGCTAAGTCTGGCATCCAGAGAATAAATATCCTGGGAAAGCAAAGGACTGATTTTTCCTTTGGAGACTTTTAAAATCCCGTAGGCGGTCATAAAACCGCCGGTGGGCCTTAATTCCGCGTCGTTTTGAAAAATTATCAAGTAGAACTGGTCTTTTTCCATTCCCAAAAGTTTCGGTAATTGTTCCAAAAGAGGCTTGGCGTCGTTCATTAAATTGGCGCCCTGGTCAACCGCCAATTTTGCCGCCTTAATAATTTCTCTCACTTTCTTGCCCTGAAAGTCCTCGGGATAGCGAACCTCGTCAATTTGATCAACCTCGGATTTAACCGTTAAGAGTTTTTCGCTGATTTGGTCAAACTGCGGGCTGATTTTGTCCAGGGTAGTCATAATAAAAGTAATCCTGTCCATGGTTGTTTTTCCGCTTTGGGTAGCGCTGGCGGCACCGGAAAAGCCCAAAATATCGGCGTAAGGAATTAGGGCTTCAACGGCCAAGTCAACCGCTTCCAATCCGGCCGAACCGGCTTTAAAACCGTGATCCAAATCGCTGAAATAAGATCCCAAAAAAGGCAGTTTTTTCATCCAACCGATTTTTTCCACTTTATTCTCTACCTTAGCCAAAGAATTTTTAGTCGCCAAAACGCCTTCCTTGACCTTTGCCAAATCCTGCTGTTTTACCGCTTCCTTAACCTGATTAAAACTGGCCAAAAGCGGCTCTTTTTCCGCCAACAGATCCCGGCCGGAAATATATAAAAACCCGCCAAAGGCCGCCAAAATAATAAAGATTACCGCTAAGAAAGAAAAAAGAATCTTTGTCTTTTTGCCGATTTTTATTTTCCCAAAAGAACAACACTTTTTCTTTTCAATTTCTTGGGCAGGCTTATTTTTTACTTCAGGTTCTTTCCCTTTAATCGGAAGATCGTCCAAATTAATTTTTTTCATTTTTCTCCTTAAAAAATATTAATTTATTGTTTAAACTGCTCCCTTGCCGGTAATCATGGCCAAGGGAGACTTCAATAAAATAATAATATCATAAATAATTGATTGCCTTTTGGCGTAATCGGCATCCATTTTAATTCTCTTGTCAAAATTGACTTCGGAACGTCCGGAAACCTGCCATTCGCCGGTAAGACCGGGCTTTATTTTCAAAACTTCATCAACCAAGGGCTTTGTTTCCGGGTATTTTTCCTGCTGTTCCGCCAGCTCATCCTGATAATACGGCCGTGGCCCGACCAAGCTCATCTCCCCTTTAAGAATATTGATGAATTGAGGTAATTCGTCAATTGAATGTTTCCTGATAAATTTGCCTACCCGGGTAACCCGGGGATCTTCATGCAACTTATAGCTTGATTTTTTATACTCCTGCAAAAGCTTTCGGAACCGCTTGTCTTCATGCAAAAGCCGGTGGGCGTTGGGAATCATCGATCTTAATTTATATAAATGGAAAAGCCGGCCATCCTTGCCGATCCTCTTGGGAGTATCGGCAAAAACCGAACCGGGAGACTCAATCTGCATTGCCAGGGAAAACAAAAAACAAACCGGGAAAAAAATAATGATTCCCACCAAAGAGCCGACAATGTCAATTGCTCTTTTTAAAATCGCATACATAATTTAAATCACAACAGGTCTTTTTCTTCCTTTTCCTTCAAGAGAGTAACGATTTTTTTAACCTCTTGGGCCCTTTGTCTCGGGCAAATTAAAACCGTATCTTCTGTTTCAATGATTACCAAATCGGATAAACCAATGGTCGCAATCGTCCGATTTTCAGCTTGGATAAGGCAATTTTTGGTTTCCAAACCAAAATGTTTTCCCTTTCCGCCGAAAATCGTCACGGCATTGCCTTCCGCGTCTTTCTCGCCCAAGTCGTAAGCTACCTGCCAATCGCCAATGTCGCTCCAGCCAAAAGTCGCGGGCACCAACAATAAATTGTCCGCCTTTTCCCAAACGGCGTTATCAATCGCCAAATCCTCAGCTGATTCGTAGATTTCCTTTATCGTCTGTTGCTCCGCGGGGCCGGACAAGGCAAGATAAATTTTTTCCAGACCGTTAAAAAGCTTGGGAGAATATTTGCCGAAGGCTTCCCAAAGACTTTTGACCGAACAGGTAAAAATTCCCGTATTCCAATAGAAATTTCCTTTCTCCAAAAATTCCTGGGCCAACTTCAGCTCCGGTTTTTCCTTAAAAGAAATTACTTTGTAAATTTCTCCTGTATTTTGATCAAGTTGATTTCCGGTTTCAATATAGCCCAATCCCGTATGGGCAAAGGTTGGTTTTATGCCAACCGTTACCAAATAATTACCCCTACAGGCTGCCTCCGCGGCGAGCTTCAATCTCTCGGCAAAACTCTCGTTTTCGGTTACCGCCGCGTCCGACCAGAAAGTCATCACAATCGCTTCCGGATCGGCCTTCTTAATATAAGCAGTTCCCAAGCCGACCGCCAAAGCAGTGTTTCTGCCAATGGGCTCGGCAATAATATTTCGGGGTAGAATTTCCGGAGCGTATTTAATTATTTCGTCAACATAATCGCCAATGGTAACAATAATGATTCTGTTGCTCTCGGTTAAAAGAAGGGCGCGGTCAATTGTCTGCCGGAACAAGGTCGTTTTCCCGAAAAAATTTTCCAGAAACTGCTTCGGTGTTTTCCGTCTGGAGCGAGGCCAAAGCCGAGTTCCGGCTCCGCCGCAAATAACGAGCGCGTAAAGATGATTATTATCTGCCATTTTCCTCGGCAATTTGTTTAAACCTTGCCAAAAATTCTTTCATCCCGAATTTTTCTGCCTGTTTGCGACAGTCTTCGGGTTTTAATTTTGAATTTTTAATCATCAGGTCGGCTTTTTTTACCGCTTCAATCAGCGATTCGGGAGTTTGTTGATCAAAAAAAACTCCGGTTATCCGATCTTTAATTGTTTCCGCTGCTCCTCCGGCCCTAAAAGCGATTACCGGTTTTCCGCAAGCCTGAGCCTCAAGCGGGACCAAACCAAAATCTTCTTCCTGGGCAAAGACAACCGCCCGACAATTTTGATAGTAACTAATCAGCTGCTCGTCTGTCAACTGGCCCAAAAAATCAATATTGCTATTGGCCATTCTTTTTAGCTTCCTTAATTCGCTCCCTACGCCAATTATCTTTAGATTCCAACCCAACTTATTAAAAACTTTCACCACCAGGTCTGCCTTTTTATACGGCACCAACCTCGATACTACTAAATAATATTTGATATTTGATATTTGATATTTGATATTTGTTCTAAATTTATCCAAATCGACTGGTGGATAAATCACATCACTTTCCCTGCCATAGTATTTTTTGATCCTTTTTTGAACGGTCTGGGAAATGGCAAAATAAGCATCCGGCCTTTGGGCCGCAACTAAATCCCATTTTCTTAAATATTTGACTAACGAGCTAGACGCTATACGCTGAGTGCTGGTTCTAAAATATTCTTTATACCCGCTCCATAAATACCGGGTCGGCGTCAAGCAATAACAAAGATGCTTTGTTTTCGGTCTAGTAATTATCCCCTTGGCCGCCTCGCTGGTTATGGAAATTACCAAATCAAATTCGTCAAAATTAAAAGACTCAAAAGCCAAGGGCATTAACGGGGCAAAGAATTCATGTTTTTCTTTGGCCAAGGGAATTCTTTGTAAAAAAGAGGTCCTCACCTCAAAAACCTTAGCCCAGGGAGCCCTTTCCGAATCATAAACAGAGGTATAAAGCGGAGCTTCGGGCCAAATTTGGTGCAAGGCCAGCAATAATCGCTCTGCTCCTCCCCATTTGTTAACCCGGTCGTAAACCAAAGCCACTTTCATCTTTCAATTCGTTAATCTCTTAATAATAACCATCTTAACCGAACGGATTTTCTTTTTCAAAATCCGGGCTAAAGCATTTGACTGCTCCCCCAAATTCTTGAACCCAACCGTATTTTATACCTAATCCTTCAACAAGTTTATTGGCCGCCTCAAACTCTTGTTTGCCAATCGGCCGGTTAATTTCGGCAAACTCTCTTGCCCGATAAAGAGGATTATATTGTGTCATTAGGGAAAGGTGAACCCGATCGGAAATTGTTTTAACGAAACGGAGGCAATTTTTGGTATTTTCTATTTGCCCGGGTAAAATCAAATGCCGGACGATCAATCCCCTGATCGCCTTGCCTTTCTGGTCAATTTGTAAATCGCCAACCTGCCTTTGCATTTCCAAAATTGCTTTTCGGGCAACTTCGGGATATCCGGGAGCCGAAGAATATTTGATGGCCAGTTTTTCGTTATCGTATTTATAATCGGGTAAATAAATATCCACCAAGCCTTCAAATTCTTTTAAAGTTTTCGTTTTCTCATAACCGTTTGTATTCCAAACAATGGGGATCTTCAATCCTTTCCTTTTGGCCGTAATAATTACCTTTTCTAGCCAATATGACCAAACCGTGGGCGAGACTAAATTAATATTCAGGCTGCCTTCCTCTTGAAGTTTCAGCATCATCTCTACTATCCCATTCACATCATAACTTTTATCTTGATTTAGTTCTTTACCCTTCCGAAGCCCTCCGAATCGGAGGGCGAAGGAGGGCTGTGAGATCTGCCAATTTTGACAAAAAACACACTTTAAATTGCAATTGCTGAAAAAAATTGTTCCCGAACCGCCTCGACTTCGCCGAAGACGAGATGGACCGGAGATAGGAGGTTCCTCGCCAAAATGATGTCCAAACCAGGAAATCTTAATTTTATCGTCAGCTTTACAAAAACCGATTCCTTTTTTCCGGTTAATTCTGCAATTTCTCGGACAAAGATCACAACGGAAAATATTCATCTATTGAAGCGATTTTACCATAAAAAAAGCAACTTTTTGTCTTTCGACCAGGCAAGTTGTCAGCCTTTGTTTCTCTTAATCAAACACGATATTGAAGCTGAATACCGCAATCGGTACAATACTTCGGGACAAACTTCCCCCTGGGTGTTTTGATCGCGTCTTTGATATTCAGGCAATGCGGGCAAAACCACTTTCCCGACTGAGTCTTCTCCAATAACTCTTTTAAAATATGGCCTTGGATAACGAGATCGCTCCCGCACCGGGGGCAATATTTCCACTCCTCCTTAACTTTAAGTAAGCAGCCCCGGCAAACCTTCTTGTCCCTTGTTTTCTTCCCTATTCCCTTCCTCATTCTCTCCCCCTTCTTTTTTCTTATTTCAACAAAGTCGATCCACATTCCGGACAGAAGTTCGGATTGTGTAAAGGTTGCCCGTCTGCATAGTGGATAACCGAGCGATTCTTTCGGCAAACGGGGCAATACCGACTGATCTTGCCCTCAACGGTTACCGGCCGACAAGCAGGCTTTTCTTCCTTCAGCCTTTCTCCACATTCGGGGCAAAAAACCCAGTCCTTAGCCAACCCAGTCAAATGACACTTACACTCGTCCATTCCTTCTCTCCTTTCTTTTTATTTGACCCTCTCTTGCCAACAGAATACCTCATAAATAGCACAACAGGACTTAATTGTCAAAAATTTTGAATAAAAATATTACGAACGAAGTTTTTTCGGTTTTTTATATACTTTGATATATTTTCAGTGTCTGCTCAGCCATCTTTTTCCAGGAGTATTTATCGCAAATCTTAAAGCCTTCTTTTCTTAGAGTATTTTGTTTTTTCTTATCAATAAGCAGATCTTTAATTTTTTCTGCCATTTCTTGAGAATCGATGGGGTTAAAATAACTGGCTGCTTCCCGATAAATTTCTCTGAAAACCGGAATGTCCGAAGCCAAAACCGGAACCCCGGCTGCCATCGCCTCCAAGCCAGGCAAACCAAAGCCCTCCGATAAAGAAGGAAAAACAAAAACTTCCGCCTCCCTATATAATAATTTCAATTCCTCATCCGGAACAAAACCCACCATCTTAACAAAATTTTCTGCCTTTTGGTTTTTAACTTCTTTTTGTAATCTTTCCCAAAAAATATTCCTGGCGCAAACAATGACAAGGTTCACCGATGGCTGGTGATTGGTGATTGGTGGTTGGTGGTTGGTGGTTGGACCGTCTTGACTCAACGCTTCCGACGAGGCAAACGATTGACCACTAACCGCTAACCGCCGATCGCTAGTCGCTGACTCGTTAAGAATAGTAACTGCCCTTATGAGATTGGGGATATTTTTATGGGGATAGACGCTGCCGACATATAATAAATATGGTTTTTTGATTTTATATTTCTCCAATACTTCTTCAACTTTTAACTTTTCATTTGCTCCCTTCGGGGAATCCTTTAAGGATGTAGCTTTTTGCTTGCTTTCCGCTCCCTCATATGTCACTACCACTTTACTTTCCGGTATTCCATATGCTTTTCTCAACTGAAGCGAGACGGTTTTTGACGGAACCAGAATATTTTTGGCTCTTTTAACCGCCAGTCGAAAAACAATTAAATAACCCAAATACTTCAGCCAATAAAACAAGTAGTTTTTGGTCGTCGTCGACCGGCCGCGGGAAAAGTGTTTGATTAAATCGTGAATGGTCAAAACATAATCGCCAAAATAAAAAACCGGCACGTTAAAATGAGGAAAATGCATTAAATCAATTTTCTCTTTCCGAATTAAATAGGGCATTAAAACCTGTTCTTTTAAGGAGTAATGCCTTGCTTCTGCCGCTACATATTTGATATTTGATACTGCCTGCCCGCCGAAGCTTTGGCACAGGCTGGGAGATTGGGAATTGGAACTTATTTTCGTTAAGAAATTTTTCCGAACAAATAAAACATAAACGTTATTCTTGTCAATCTTCGATAACTCATTTACAAGATTCTGGACATAACGTCCAATCCCGGCATTTTCCAATCCAATCATCCGGCAATCAATTCCGATTTTCATTTTTTCTTTTATTTCGTAATATTGCAATCTCGTTTAAGATCGGGATAGCTTGTAACGAACTTCCAATTTATTTATTAATATAGTGTTTCAATAATCTAAATACGCCTTTTACTTTGATAGCTGACAATACGAGAAAAGTCAGCCAATTGGGATATTTGTCTTTATAAAACTTCTTGTAAAAAATTTCCATCGCCCGAATTGAGGCGCGGGCGGTTTTAATCCTGGTTTCCCGGCTGGCCAAAGTAATTTTTTTTGATTCTTTTCTTAGTCCAGAACTTCCTCCTTTATGGTGCTTTAAAAGAATCTTCGGATAAAACATCACTTTCCAGCCGGCTTGTTTAACGCGATAAAAATAATCCAAATCCTCACCGTAAAAAAAATAACTCTCGTCCCAGCCGCCGATTGCTTTATATACCTCTTTTCTTATCAGCAAAAACGTTCCGAATCCGGCATCAATTTCGTGGGGTTTGTCCAAATCTTGATAAAATTTATGGTATTGGCCGAAAAGGCGGCTCTTGGGAAAAAGTTTCTCCAATCCGAGAAAGTAAGTCAAAGACGCCCATGGAGTCGGAAAGCCGCGATGACAATCGGGATCTATTTTCCCGGAATAAAGGACGGTTTTGGGAGTCATCGCGCCAATAGTTTTATCCGAATCCATAAAATCAATCGCCTCTTTTAAAGAACCCGGGAAAATCTCCGTATCCGAATTTAAAAACAAAATATAGCGGCCATTGGCGATTTTAAGGCCGACATTATTTCCTCTCGCAAAGCCCACATTTTCTTTGTTTTCAATAACGATTAATCTTAAATCTTTATTTTTAATTTTTAATTTTTCGTTTTTAATTTCTTCCACCGAACCGTCAGTTGATCCATTGTCCACCACGATA
>Ga0116142_10006402_pt1 | contig 10154 bp, 8 predicted proteins | sample AD_UKC033_MetaG_FD_89785 | JGI IMG/M metagenome (GOLD analysis project Ga0116142, IMG submission 89785) | Active sludge microbial communities of municipal wastewater-treating anaerobic digesters from USA - AD_UKC033_MetaG | ecosystem: Engineered > Bioreactor > Anaerobic > Digestate | place: USA... | reverse complement strand
GTGCATGATTCTGATTGGTGCTGATGCTGCTGGTGATTATCAGGGGCAGCAATTTTTACTTCTGACTTTGCATTGCACTCCACACTATCCCCACAGGGAAGGCATGACAAGTAGAGCATGAAGCAACTGAGTATGAAGAAAAACGGACGCATTGTTGCAAAAATAACGGCTTATGTTGCATTTTCTAAAAAATGCCACAGGTAAAATGGTAATATGGTTGCAAAAAACAGGGAATCAGTGGTTTTTTACTGATTTCGTAACCTTTTCTTGTTCCATTTGGCACTAACAAAGAATAAAGCAAAACCGCTAATAACAGTAACCAACCCAAAAATAGAAAATACCCTGAGCAGCCAGTTGCCGATATGGTCCCGGCTTTCATAATCCATGGTATGCATCATCCATAGAAAATCAAAGATTCGCCACTTGCTGTTCCTGAACTTTTGAACAGTTCCTAATTCACTGGCTACATATACTGTAGTCCTTGAGGGATGTTCAAAAGTAATGGCATAAGCGGGCAATGGGCTTTCCCGGTATTCATGATGACCGTTAGTGGTGGCGAGATATTCCACTGATTTTACTTTTGGTTCGCCATTAAACCGCATCTTCGCCATCTCAATCGCTTCTTGCTTTGTCAACGGGCCACGAAGCTGTCCTGTTTCCGCATTGGCAAGATGATTCATTGTTTGCATCTCATGCTGATGTCTGGTTTCATTTGGCAAGGCATTTACACAACGAACCTGGTAAAAAGGCTTGCCCAATATTTCTATCAATTGTACAGATATTAGCGAATCAACCCGGTGAGCTTTCTTTATGGTATCTAATACCATTGTTGGGCTTACCAGTGATATATTAGAAGAAAGAAGTGGGGCGTTTTTCTTTTGAAAATCTCCATGCACTTCATCCATATTACTCCAACTGAAGTAAAGACCGCCAATTGTCCAAAGTAAAAACTGAACGCCTAAAATTACGCCGAGCCAGCGGTGTGTCTTTCGGATGTAATAATGCTTGCTTTTTGCCATAAACAGTTTGGTTGTTGGTAATGTTTTATTTTACTTTTAGCAGACTTGCATTTATAGCTACCACCACTGTACTCACACTCATCAATACTGCCCCGGCAGCAGGACTTAACAATATTCCCATTTTATACAACACACCCGCCGCCAATGGCAAAGCCACCACATTGTAACCGGTGGCCCAAATTAAATTCTGAATCATCTTCCTGTAAGTGGCTTTGCCAAACTGAATCAATGAAACTACATCCTTCGGATTGCTGTTAACCAGTACAATCCCGGCTGTTTCGGCGGCGATATCAGAACCTGAACCAACAGCAATGCCCACATTGGCCTGGGCCAAGGCAGGAGCGTCATTTACTCCGTCACCTGTCATAGCAACATATTCGCCTTTATCTTGCAACTCTTTTATTTTCTCTAATTTCTGGTGCGGTAATACTTCGGCGAAAAAACTGCTCATGCCCAATTTTCCAGCAACAGTCTCCGCCACTTTTTTATTATCACCTGTTAATAAAACAGATTTTATATTATCGCCATGAAGCGTTTTAATAGCTTCTGCTGATTCCGGCCTGATTGCATCAGATAAAGCAATATAACCGGCAAGTTTATTGTTAACTAAGACAAATACGACAGTCTCAGTATCATCGGCCTTGAAATCATCAGGAAACGAAATATTTTTTTCCCTAAGGTAGCCGGGACTTACCACTTTAATATCGTTACCATCAACTGTTGCTTCAATTCCTTTACCCGTTATGGCATTGAAGTTAGTGGCAGAAGAAAACGTTAGCGATAAGTCTTTTGCTTTTTGAATAATCCCGGTTGCGATTGGATGTTCAGAATTTTGTTCCAGTGCAGCCGCATATTTCAATAATTCATTTTCAGAAAGCCCTTCTGTTAATGAAATAATTTTTGACACTTCAAACTTTCCAACAGTTAGCGTGCCCGTTTTATCAAATACCAGTGTGGTTATTTTTCTTGCATTTTCAAAAGCTGTTCTGTTTTTAATTAACAGTCCATGCTTTGCAGACAATGCGGTTGATTTGGCAACAACCAAGGGCACTGCTAACCCTAAAGCATGAGGACAACAAATAACGATGACGGTTACCATCCGCTCAATAGAAAAAGCCAAATCCTTTCCGGATAAATACCATAAAAGAAAAGTAGTGATGCCAGCAACAATAGCGATCAGCGTCAGCCATCGGGCTGCTCTGTCTGCAATTAGCTGCGTCTTTGACTTTGATTTTTGTGCTTCCTGTACCAGTTTTATAACCTGTGATAAGTAAGAATCCTTTGCCCCATGTGCAACAGCTACTTTTATGGCGCCATTACCATTAATAGAACCGGCAATTACTTTATCGCCTTTTGTTTTTTCTACCGGTTTTGATTCACCGGTAAGCATGGATTCATTCAGGTAACTTTCTCCATCTACTATTATCCCGTCGGCTGCAACTTTTTCTCCGGGTTTAATAAGGATTATATCTTTCTCCTTTAATGTTTCTGTTTTTACATCCGTCACCTGTTCACCCTGTACCAGGTGAGCATCGTCCGGCATCAGTTGTACCAATAGTTCCAGTTCTCTGGATGCACCGGCTACTGACTTCATTTCTATCCAATGTCCCAATAGCATAATAACAATAAGTGTTGCCAGTTCCCAAAAGAAATCCATACCCTTTAACCCAAATACTGTTGCCACACTGTAGATGTATGCCACAGAAATGGCAAACCCAATTAACGTCATCATGCCGGGATTTTTTGCACGTATCTCACCAACGAACCCTTTTAAAAACGGCCATCCGCCGTAAAAGAAGACAACGGATGACAATGCAAGCAACACATACTTTGAACCGGGAAAACTGAAATGAATATTCAACCAGTGTTGTATCATTTCTGATAACAGCATAATAGGTATAGTGAGAATTAGTACCACAAAAAATCTTTTTTTGAAATCGGCAATGCCCGATGTGTGAGCTTCATGTCCACCATGTTTTCCCGGCTTTTTCAAAGGGAATAAGGTCATTCCGCATAAAGGACATTTACCCCGCCCATCCTGAACAATTTGCGGGTGCATGGGACAGGTGTATTTGGTAAATCCCTGTTGTGTTATATTGATATTTACAATAGGTGCAGGTTGCCGCACATGGCCTTCCGGCTTTTCTGTTTTATGTTCTGTATGGTGATGATGTGAGTGGCTGTTATCTGATACCCCTTTTACAGGAATAAGTTTCATTCTGCATTTTGGACAATCACCCGGTTTATCCTGAACGATTTCAGGGTGCATCGGACAAGTATATAGCTGCTGTTCCATAAACTGATTATTTAATGACGAAAGGGAGTTCAATTTTTATCTTCTCCCATGCTACCGATATTTTTCCCTTATTGTTGCTATTCGCATCTATAAAATATTGCAGCCTTTCCGTATGTGCATTTTTCTCAGGTTTTACTTTTAGTCTTATCACATCCTCTTTTTCGTCGTATTCAGTTGCCAGATGCTGCTTCCATTGTTTGTTTATAATAATAGTCCATTCATTTTTTCCCGGTATGGTAAAGAGAGCATATTTACCTGCCGGTATTTCCTTGCCATTAACGATAAATGTTTTGGGTATTTCAAGTGTGGTGGCATCATGTGCGCCGGTTACCCATACTTCATCGTAAGGAACAAGACCGCCCCAGATGATTCTTTTACGAACACCGGGTGAATGGTAATTGATTTTTATACTATCACCGGCTACGATGGCATACGCCATAGATTTGATACTTTTCTTAGTAGTATCTTTTACCAGGTTTGGATTATAGCATACTTCCTCTGTTTTTTGTGCTATCGTTTTGCCAAAGAATAGAAAAGAGACTACTGTAAGAATTGTGATTACAAAATATTTACTCATATTGGTTTATTGTTTTGTTGCATTAATTATCTGAACCTCTCCAAAAATTGTTTTGAATTTCTTCCTGATGGCAGCATTCTTAAACCCGACTTCATGCATCAATAAAGGCATCAAACCTTTTGCATTGGCACTTGTTGGTTTATATCCATCTAAGCCACGAATAGTATTAAATAGTAATCGCTGTAGCCATGATTCCGAACGTCCAAAATCAGCTATGAAAAGTTGTCCGCCATTTTGGGTAACTCTGAATAACTCTGCAAGGATTTTTTGTTTCACCGAAGTTTCTAAATGATGAAACACCAGGCAGGATAGTATGCGGTCAAAACTGCCATCATCAAATGGAAGTGTTTCACCATTATAGCCGGTTAACTTAATATCAAGTTTCTTTTGTTTGATTTTTTCCGTTGCTTTATTCAGTATGGCTTTATCAATATCTATTCCGGTTATGTTAATTCCAGGACGATGTTCTTTCGCCATGATAGTAAGTGTTGCAGTGCCACAACCAAAATCTAAAACAGAAGTTTTGTCTGTTAAATAGGAAATATTAATTAAGGATTGTTTTATGCTTGCTTCAGGCATTGTAATCCCCACCAAAAAATCATACATGGGTGTGAGCCACCTGAAACGTAACGCTGAAACAAACTTTACTTCTGACATGACATTCGTTATTTAATGATTATGCCCGGCCATCGGGTCGGCTCCTTTTTTAAATACATATTCGCTGTGCAGTAAATAAGCCCCTGTAAGTACTACCACATCACCAGACTTTAATCCTGATTTAATTTCAATCCGGTCATCACTTTCCAAGCCTGTTTGAACCATCACACTTTTAAATGTATTCTTCCCGGTTTGAATCCAGACTGTTGCTCCTTTCCCATCTCTTATTACTGCATCAATGGGAAGTGTGAGTGATTGCCGTTGCGGACTTTTCAATAACACATACGCAGGCATGCCGGGCTTTAACTGGTTGCCCGGATTAGGGATTGAAACCCGGATAAGATTTATTCTTGTGTCGGGATTGATTTCGGGATTAACAAATTCAATGCGGCCTTTGATTTCCTTATTGTCAAAATCAGGGAGCTGAACAATGGCTGCACTGTTCCTGTTCAGTTCCGCCAATTGAGAAGTATAAACCTGTGCCTCCGCCCATAAAGTTGACAGGTCGGCAAGCTTTACAATGGTTCCGCCTTCCATTACATAATCTCCTTCTCTGATGTCTAATTGTGTAACATATCCGCCTGCTGCGCTGTAAAAAGTGGTAATGGGTGTTGCTTTTTTTGTTGTTGCCAGTTCGTTTATCTGTGTTTCACTTAAACCCCAAAGGAGCAGTTTGTTTTTTGCACTCTGAATTAGCTGGTCAAAGTCTATGACGGTTTCGGTGGTAAATGTTTTCTTTTTATCCAGTGCAAGAAGATACTCCTGTTTGGCATTGTTCAGTTCTTCACTGTACAAGTCATAAATGGGCAAATCTTTCCTAACATAGTCACCCAAATTTTTGTAGTACAGCCTTTCAATCCTGCCCATTATTCTTGAACTTACTGAAGTAGCTTTCATCTGGTCGAAATTCAATGTAGCGGTCAATACTAACTGGTCGCCGATAGTGCCGTTACGGATAGTATCAGTTTGTATATTCCCCAATTGTATTTGCTGTTCGCTCAACTGCAATTCATCTTTGCTCTCACCATTCTTTTTTTTCACCGGTGTTAAATCCATTTTACAAATAGGGCATTTGCCCGGCTTATACTCCACTACCTGCGGGTCCATCGAGCAGGTATAATAAGTATCCGGGTCTTTAGGTATTTCCGTTTTGTTTTTGCAGGAAATAAAAAAGAGAAGGGCTATTGTTATTATTATGGTATATCGCATAATCAGTTTTTTATTTTGATGAAACTCTCACTGTCCATTAAATATTGGGCATTAGCAGCAACAGAATCTGTTACCGTCAATCCACTTAAAATTTGAATGTGTTTTTCATGAATGATACCCGTATAAATTTTTACCGCCTTAAACCCTCCATCTGTTTTACCAAACACTACTTTATCCATTCCTAAAGAAAGTACGGCCTCTTTTGGCAACCAGTATGCATCCTTGGTATTTCCAAAAATGGTTGCCTTAACCTGGCTTCCGATTGGAATTTTCAGGCTGCTGTTATTAAAGTAAACTCTTGCAGTAAGCGTTTTACTCTCGTTTCGGTAAAATGGTTCAATAAAATCAATACTTGCCCTGAAGTCTTTACCTGGGGCCGTTTCCGGAACAACTCTTACGGTATTACCAATTTTTACCAGTGATTGATTATCTCCATAAATATTGAGAATAGCCCAGGCCCTGTCGGGATTAAAGACAGTGAAAACAGATTGCCCTTTCTGAATATACATTCCTTCTTTTAACGAAAGCTCTTCCGTTATTAGTGAAATATCTTTCATAATTCCTGCAGATGTGTTCATTGTGCCACCATTTGCCGCTTCATGAATATGACCACTGTAATTACTGTAAACCGCAATGGTTAAAGATGGCGTGCCTGATTGAATAACTTGTTGCAGCTGTTCATTACTCATGCCAAGCAGCAATAGTTTTTCTTTTGCCGCCTGGATGAAGGTTTTATTTTCTGCATCGTTCTTTAACAGAAATAATAAATTCTGTTGTGCAGTTAGTAATTCAGGACTGTAAATATCGAGTATCTTTTGTCCTTTGTTTATTTTCTGGTAACGGTATCGGACATATAGCTTTTCAATTCTGCCGGAAACTCTTGCCGAAATACTTCCCACCTGTCTTGTATCATAAGCAATATTTCCTAACGCTTCAATTTCTATTTGCTCACCTCTTTTCTCAACTGTTGTTACAGGAATTGATGATATTACAAATTCGTTAGTGGGTTTCAGCAATGATTCCAATTCAACATCAACTACTTGCTTGCTGCCGGTTTCTTTTTTCACCAAATCCATTCCGCAGATTGGACATGTGCCAGGTTTATCCCTAATAATTTCAGGGTGCATCGGACAAGTGTATTCTGCTTTATCAGTTTCATGCTTATCCTGCTCCATCTTTACTAATTCCATTCCGCACTTAGGACATTTACCCGGCTTATCACTGAATACAGAATCTTCCGGCATGGGGCAGGTGTACATTTCTTTTGTCGTTTCTGCGTTATGTGCTGCATGAGGGTCTTCGTTATTATTATTGCAGGCTACAGCTGCAATCAACAGCATTAAACAACTTATAAAAAATAATTTCTTCATTGTATTTTTTGATTAGCTCAATAGATATTGCAACATCATGCCATCATCTTCATGTTCCAGGTTGTGGCAATGGAAAACAAATTTTCCAGTATTGTTTTCAAATGGAACAATCACACTCACCGTTTCACCGGGCATTACGAGTACCGTATCCTTCCATGCACCTTCTGAAGCAATCAACCTGCCACGACCGCCGGTACGTTGCATCACCTGGAAGAATACCCCATGCAGGTGCATTGGATGCGGCTCATCGCCATTGCTGTTATCAAACACCCATATCTCATTTGTATTTGCAGCAACTGTTTCATCAATACGGCTGCTGTCAAATAATTTTCCATTAATACGATGACGCATCTGCATTCCATCATTCATTGGCACCCCATGATGCTCCATTGCGTTTGAAATTTCAAAGGTTCTTGTCTTAACAGCAGATGAAGCCGGAACAGTTGATACATTGGAAAGGGTTGCCGCAACAGTAAATGAATCAGTAACACTGGCCGTTACTTTAAATTTCATGATTTGAAATTGCTGTTTACCCTGCGCCTCACCACCGTTAGGAAATTCTTTGCTTAATAAAAATATTTCTGTACCAATAGCATTTCCGGCAAAGTTTACCAGTACATCCAGACGTTCCCCGGGAGCAATCAAAATTTCCTTTACTGAAGATGGGTTCTTCAATAAGCCTCCGTCATTCCCGATTATTATCAGATCTGCATTATTACTCAGTGCCAGGTTATACACTCTTGCATTAGAGCCATTCAAGATTCGAAGGCGATAATAACGGGTGGAGACCCCTATATATGGCGAATAAACACCATTCACTAAAATAGATTCCCCCATGTACCCAGCCATTACTTCCTCCATTGATGGATTATAAGTGATGTCATTTGAAGAAATACGTTTATCCTGTATTACTAATGGAAGTTCAAACTGACCGGATGGAAGATTAAGTGCCGCTTCTTCGGCATCATTAATGATGAACAGACCGGCTAATCCCTGGAACACCTGCTTACCAGTCATCTGATGCGGATGCGGGTGATACCAGCTTAAACCTGCTCGCTGGTTTACGGTAAACTGGTAGCGGAATGTTCCTCCTGCATTTGCAAGCTGGTCTGGATGTCCATCCATAAGAGCGGGGATTTTTAACCCATGCCAATGAATATTAGTATGCTCAGATAAATTATTCTGTAATAAAATATTTACTGCATCGCCTTTATTTATCCTGAATGAAGGACCTAATAAACTATTGGGCTGATAACCCAATACAGGAATATTTGTTCCTTTCAGATTAGCGGTGGTTGACTGTGCTGTAAGCGTATGATTTACTCCTGCCAGCGATGCAAAAGAAAGCAATTTTGAAAAATCTCCTTCAGAGACCATTACCGGTTCCGTCATCAAACCTCTGTGATGTTCTTTTTTACATCCTGAGCAACTGGCAAGAAAACCAGTAACTGTTCCACCGGTGATAACGGTTCCGGCGCTAAGCCCGGACATCTTTAGAAAACTTCTTCTTTTCATAAAACGGGTTTTATTTTTTTTCAATAATTCTTTCAATTGTTACCTGCAAACGCAGCGACTGGTTCAGCAATTCTACGTATTCAAGCTGTTTCATATTCAACCTTTCCCAGGCATCATAGAGCATAAATAATTCCTCCGTGTTTTGCTCGTAACCCAATTGCATTGTTTTGTAATTATTTCTCAGTGCAGGAATTATATTTTCTTCATAGAGTTTAATTTGTTTTTTCTTTAACTCTAATTCATTGCGCATACCATAGGCCATGCCACTATATTCGTTCACCATCATTTCTTTTTGCGATTGAATAGCATAACTTTTCCATTTCAGGCTTTCGATATTCGCCTTATTCATTTTGGATGACCATTTCGCCATTGGAATCCTCACCATACCCATGATTGTATATTGCAAAGGCTGACCGCCAAAACCAAACATATTGTCATAACGAATACCGAATTGTGGTTTGAGTGCAGCTCTTTCTGTTTCCTGTTTCAGCCTGGTAAGACTCATTTCCTGGTCAAGCGATTTTAAATCGCTTCGGTTACTGTAAAAAAGTGTACTGTCGAATATGATGCCGGAATAATCATTTAACTGGTAAGTACTGTCAATATCAAAATCAATCATAGCATTTCTTCCCATCAGTGCATTAAGCCGTATTCTTTTTTCACGAATGTCATTCTCAAACATCAACTGCATATTCTTTACATCACCCAATGCAGCTTTTGCTTTATAATAAGCACTGATTTTTTCCAACCCGTTTTTATAGCGTATCTCAGCATTCTTAATCATGAAATCAAGAATCTTTTCATTCTCTGCCAGTATTACCAATTTCTTTTTCAGAATTATCCATTCGTAGTAAAACTGTTTAGCATCATTGATTAGTTCATTCAGCGTGGCATTCTTCTTTTCTTTTTCCACGGACGACATGGCTTTCATGTAGCGTTCATCAGCATCCAGTTTTTTCCTGTTTGGAAACATCTGCTCACCGGAAACCATAATGGAACCCATACCCGGAATATCACCTTCCCTGTGCCAGAGCCTTACATCATACGGTGTCATAAACTGGCCGATGCCAACCTGCGGAGGCATCCAGCTTCTTGCACCTTTAGCCGCTTCATCCATTGAGCGGATTTCATTGTCATACATCTTCACTACCGGATGCGATGCTTTGGTGCTGTCAATAACAGCATCCAGCGTCATTGTTTGCGAACGGCTGCTGAAACCAACAGTTAATGCAAACAGTGTCGGAAATAGTTTATTCTTTAACATCTATCAATTCAATTTTGCCTTTACGTTTTAATTCTCTTTCCTTAATCATTTCAAATATTACGGGAGTAATGAGTAATACATAAATGGTGGATGAGATGGTTCCTCCGATTAATGGAATGGTGATGGGCCGCATAATATCACTGCCTACGCCGGTTGCCCAAAGAATGGGTATCAAACCAAACAGACCCACTGAAACTGTCATCAGTTTTGGCCGCAGCCTTTTTGCCGAACCTTCAATAACAAACTC
>Ga0116142_10006397_pt1 | contig 10159 bp, 8 predicted proteins | sample AD_UKC033_MetaG_FD_89785 | JGI IMG/M metagenome (GOLD analysis project Ga0116142, IMG submission 89785) | Active sludge microbial communities of municipal wastewater-treating anaerobic digesters from USA - AD_UKC033_MetaG | ecosystem: Engineered > Bioreactor > Anaerobic > Digestate | place: USA... | reverse complement strand
GACATAGACCAGGCCCTGAAAGCGTCGGTTTAAACACGGGAACACGGCATGCGAAGCGAGAATATAACAGTTCGATTTGAGCACGGCCTGCACATGCGGGTTGCTGCCCAGATTGCAAAAATCGTGCAGCGCTTCAATGCGGCCGTGCATATTCGGAAGGTTGGCCGGCCTCAGGCGAATGCCGGCTCAATTCTGGAAATTATGAGCCTGGGCGCGACGGCCGGAGAGCATCTCTCTGTGTCTGCCGACGGACCGGAAAAAGACGACGCGGTAAAGGCCGTCACCGAGCTCTTTGAACAGGGCGGAGGGATTTAACATACAGAGAAGGAGAACATCATGAGCCGTATATTCGCAAACAACGCAGAGTCCATCGGGAACACGCCGCTGGTCCGACTGAACCGGATCACGCAGGGCAGCAGGGCCGTTGTGCTGGGCAAGGTTGAGGGCCGCAATCCGGCTTTCTCGGTAAAATGCCGCATCGGGGCCGCCATGGTCTGGGATGCCGAAAAACGCGGCATCCTGAAACCGGGCATTGAGATCATTGAGCCGACCAGCGGCAACACGGGCATCGCCCTTGCATTTGTCGCCGCCGCGCGCGGCTATAAACTGACCCTGACCATGCCCGAGACCATGAGCATCGAGCGGCGCAGGGTGCTGGCCGCGCTTGGGGCCAACCTGATGCTGACTCCCGGTGCCGAGGGCATGAAGGGCGCGATCAGCCGTGCCGAGTCCATCGCCGCATCCGACCCGAAGAAGTTCTTCATGCCCCAGCAGTTCAAGAACCCCGCCAACCCGGCCATTCACGAAAGCACCACCGGACCGGAAATATGGAACGACACCGACGGGGCCATTGATGTGCTGGTGTCCGGCGTTGGAACGGGGGGAACCATCACGGGTGTTTCGCGCTTTATCAAAAAAACAAAAGGGAAAAAGATTCTTTCCGTTGCGGTCGAGCCTGAAGAAAGCCCGGTGATCTTTCAGAAACTTGCGGGACAGGAACTCAAGCCGGCCCCGCATAAAATTCAGGGCCTCGGCGCCGGGTTCATTCCGGAAAACCTGGACCTGAGCCTTGTGGACCGCGTTGAAAAGGTGAGCTCGGCAGAAGCCATCACCATGGCGCGCCGGCTTGCGCGCGAGGAAGGACTGCTGACCGGCATATCCAGCGGCGCCGCGGCCGCGGTCGCCGCGCGTCTCGCGGCCAGTGAAGAATTCGCGGGCAAAACCATCGTGGCCATACTGCCGGACGCCGGCGAACGATATTTGTCCACAGTTCTGTTTGAAGGTCTGTGAAATATGACAGATATGAAGTATATTGCCGCCACTATTGCAGTGGCCGTGATTTGCGGCCGTGTCGCGGGAGAAGATATGATGAAAAATATTTTTAAGGAAGTTCCCTATACGGAAGGACGCATGGGCAGCCGGCAGCTGGTGAATGAAAAGCCCCTGCTGGTCATGCAGATTGCCCTGAAGCCCGGCCAGCAGGTTCCTCTCCACAAGGCCAACTCGAATGTTCATCTGCTGGTGCTTGAGGGCGATGTCATCGTGACGCTTGACGGCAGGGAATTTCCGGCCCCGCGCGGGACGCTGCTCCCGGTTGCGTTCCAGACGCCCATGACCATCAGAAACGATACGGATTCCAATGCTTCCTTCATCGTCCTGAAAACCCCCAATCCGTCGGAAATGTCCTCCAGCGGAATTTCGGTTCGCGAGGACCAGACCGTGGCCGAACTGGTTGTTGAGCATCCGGAGCTGAAGGAGAAGCTGGAGAAAATGGGCATAGACTACTGCTGCGGCGGCAAACGCCCTCTGGGTGAAGCCGTCAGGGCGGCCGGCATCGAATGGCCTGCCTTTGTCAGCAAACTGCAGGCAGAAGCAAAATCGTCCGCGCAGAAGGACTGGAACAAGGTTCCCGTCACCGAGCTGGCGGATCATATTCTGAACAGGCATCACACGTTCATGAAAGAGCAGCTCCCGCGCATGGACAGTCTTCTGACCAAAGTGCGCAGCGCGCACGGAGAAAATCACGGGCCCATGATTGACGACTTGCGCCGGGTGTTTGACTCGCTGCGTGCTGAAATTGAAATGCACCTGATGAAAGAGGAACAGATCCTGTTTCCGGCCATCAAGGCGGTGGATGCCTATGTGTCGGGCACGGGCGGGGTTCCGGAAATTCACTGCGGGAGCGTGGCCAATCCCATCCGCCAGATGGAATACGAGCACGACAGCGCCGGCGAGGCGCTGTCGGAGATGCGCCGGATCACCGGAAACTACACACTCCCCGAAGACGCCTGCCAAACCTTCGCGGCCCTCTACGACGGCCTGCAGGCCATCGAGGCGGATCTGCACGAGCACATCCACCTCGAAAACAACATCCTCTTCCCCCGCAGCGTCCGGCAGGAAAAGGAAATGCAGGAAGGGTGAGCGCCTCTTCATCCGGTTAAAAACTTCCAATGACTGGAACTTTCTGTCTGAAAACTTCCAATCATTGGAAGTTTTTGCGTGAAAAGTTCCAGTCATTGGAAGTTTTAATCCGCAAAATAGGACTGATTTAGTACTATTTTTTACAACGGCCGCCGGGCTTTAATCATTCAATCAATTTCGGTCTTTGCTCTTTTATTGCTGAGTGGATCAGGGGTAAATTGCGGGGAAAGGAACTGCGAGGATGTTTCGATGAGGGACAAACGTTTTATTGCCGCGCATCGCGGGGGGCCTTTGAGTCGGGAGGATCATGTTCTCCTTGCCCGGTGGGCCGCGGATTGCGCCGAAGGCGTGCTGCATCTGTTCACCAGAAGCAGTGATGACGAGCGTCCGCGGGCCGCTCTGGACACAGCCCGCAGGTGGGCGAATGGAGAGGTGAAGACGGGCGCCGCCATGAAGGCCTCTCTGGCCGCGCATGCCGCGGCGCGCGGGGCGGGCGATAAAGCGGCCGTCGCGGCGGCCCGCGCGGCGGGACAGGCCGTGGCGACCGCGCATTTCGCGGATCACTGCATGGGGGCGCTGCTGTACGCCATGAAGGCGCTGGAGACTTCAGGCGTTTCGGCGGATTCAGAATTCCGGCTCCAGATATCAAAACTCCCGGCCCGCCTGCGGGAACCTGTTTCCGAAGGGGTGCTGCTGAGATTCAGAAAGCTCGGGATCAGAAGGCCCGGTCCGCCGCACGGAAGATCATGATTTCCGGGGAATCAGCCCGGCTTCGCGGAGGGCCGCGGTGCAGCGGGCGAGGGCCTCTTCCAGTGTTTTGCGGGGGCATCCGAAGTTCACGCGCACGAATCCTTCGCCGCCCTTCCCGAACGAGGCGCCGTCGTTGAACGCCACTCTGGCGCGGCTCAGGAAGAACTCATACGGGTTTTCAAGGTTCAGCCCGCGGCAGTCCAGCCACGCCAGATAGGTGGCCTCCGGCAGAAACATTTTCACTCCCGGCCATTCCCGCCCGACATATTCGAACAGAAAGTTGCGATTTGATTCCAGCACCGCCAGCACCTGATCAAGCCACTCCTGCCCGTCTTTCAGCGCCGCCGCGGCGGCCGCCTGACCGAAGATGTTGACTCCTCCGACGAGGCCCGCGCGGGCCCTGTTGAAGCGCCGGCGCAGTTCGGGATTCTGAATGATCGCAAACGAACAATCCAGCCCCGCGATGTTGTAGGTCTTGCTTGGCGACATCAGCGTGATGGTCTGTGCGGCCAGCTCTGCGGAGAGCGATGCGATGGGAATGTGGGTCTGGCCGGAATAGATCAGGTCGCAGTGAATCTCATCCGAGCAGATGATGACATCATGCTTCAGGCACAGCTCACCCATTCTCAAAAGCTCTTCCTCCCGGAACACCCGACCGGTGGGATTGTGCGGGTTGCAGAGCAGAAACACACGGACGTCGCCGCGAAGGGCGGCCTCAAAATCCGCCCAGTCGATTTCATTGGAGCAGTCGGATGCAGGAAGCTCATTATCTCTGCGCGCAAGGCCGGCGTTTCCAGGCGCGCAAAGCATGGGCGGGTAAATCGGGGTTTGCACCAGCGCTTCGCCATCTGGTCCGGCGGCGCGGCAGGCCATGTTGAATCCGCGGATGACGCCTGGGATCAGGAGCACATCTTCCGCATGAATGCACCAGCCGTAGCGCTCCTGCATGCGGCCGACGATCAGTTCCTTCAGGTCAGCGCGGCTTCGGGGATAGCCAAACACGCCGTGGTCCACGCGTTCGTGCAGCGCGCGGATCACCGGCTCCGGCGAAACAAAATCCATGTCGGCCACCCACAGCGGAAGAACATCTTCAGGGTATTGCAGCCACTTTTCCGATTCTGTCGGCCGCCGGTCCGGGCACTCATTAAAATTGTACTTCATCTCAGTCTCCTGAAGGTCCTGTGATAGTGCGAACGGCCGCCCGCCATTGCAATCCCAAACATCAGCCCCGGGGCACGTTTGAAAAAAACGCGAAAGGTGATATATTCAGCGATTAAAAAAGGAGAAAACATGAAAAGCAAACTCAAGAAGACAGCACAGGCATTTCTGGTGATCATGATGGCGGCCGGAACCGCGGCGGCGGGTGAACCGCTGGAGTTCAAGCCGCTGCCCTATGCCTTTGATGCCCTCGAGCCGCACATAGATGCGCGAACGATGGAAATTCACTACACCCGTCATCATCAGGCCTATTTCAACAATCTGCTGAAGGCGGTCGAGGGCACAGAGATGGCCGGCCGGTCGCTTGAGGATATTCTGGCCTCCGCCGACGCGCTCCCGGCGGCGGTGCGCAACAACGGCGGCGGGCACTGGAACCACACGATGTTCTGGCAGGTCATGTCTCCGGAAGGCGGCGGAGAACCCGAGGGTGCCCTTGCGGAACAAATCATCAGGGATTTCGGATCTTTCGCAGAATTTCAGAAGAAGTTCAACGAGGCGGCCGCCACCCGTTTCGGCAGCGGCTGGGCCTGGCTCTGTGTTGCGGAAGACGGATCTCTTTTTGTGACATCAACGCCCAATCAGGACAATCCTCTGATGAAAGCGGCGGACCGGCGGGGAACCCCGATCCTGGGACTTGATGTGTGGGAGCATGCCTATTACCTGAAATATCAGAATCTGCGGGCCAGTTATATTGAGGCCTTCTGGAATGTCGTGAACTGGCCGGAGGTCGCTTCGCGCTATGCCGCCGCGGGACAGAAGTCCGAATCATTGTCCCCGGACTGATGTTTCAGACCCGCCGCTGAATTCGGCGCAGTTCAAGAGGTGCCGGATGATCAGGCCGGCATGCTTCTCCCGGTCGTAGTGATGTTCCCTGGGGTTGGTGTTCAGAAGGTGTTCACTGACAAGGCCATCCGGCCCCAGAGCCTCCCGGTCCAGCGAGACATGCCGCAGACCGTTTTCTTCGCAGAAAACCTGCATGCGCCGGTTGAACTCGAGCGTGAGTTCGGTGCGCTGCCGCTGTGTGGCCTTGACTTCCTTTCTGAGGTTGGCGATTTCGCCCAGATCCTGATCATCCCGGATGGTGGGGAGCGGGGCGCTGATGCAGACAACTTTTGATTTCGCGGCCACAGTGCGCAGCAGGTTCTGATAATTTTCGATCGCCCGGTCCATCATGATTTCGACCGGCGCGCTGTGCTTCTGTGCCTTGTACCAGAGCAGGAATCCTGTATCCACTTCGCCCAGCAGCACGATGGAGGTTTTGGCGTTTGATCGCTTCAGCGCTTTCATGAAGATGGGCATGGCCTGGGTTTTTGACATCGGATTTGAAAGGCCCGACACCGTCGCGCCCCGAACGGATACAACATTGAAGAAATGCTCCGGGAAAGCCTTTTTGAAATTCCGGTGTTCAAAAACCGTCGCATGGGAGTCTCCGAGCACCAGAATCTCCTCGCGGGTCATTCTCCGCATGCCGAGAAGAAGAGGCCGCACGGCCTGCTGAAACGCCTTTCTGATCTTAATTCTGCCCATGATGAACCGCGCCGGTTGCGCCTTACAAGAACCGCAAAGCATACTATGCTCTTTCAGACAGCTCTGCCAGCGGAAAAACTGCCGCCGGCTGTCAGAAAGGCTGATCCCGGTGCTGGAGCCGCTGCGCCAGTGTCGTGACACGGCGCCCGGCCTCCGCCGTGCGCGTGGCGATGGCCAGCGCCTTTCTCGATCCGATCAGAATCACCAGCTTTTTCCCGCGCGTGATCGCGGTGTAGAGCAGGTTCCTCTGAAGCATGATGTAGTGCTGCGTGTGAACCGGAATCACCACACAAGGATATTCGCTTCCCTGGCTTTTGTGAATGGTGATCGCATAGGACGGCAGCAGCTCGTCCAGCTCCTGCAGGTCATAGCTGACGGGCCGGCCGTCGAAATTCACGATCATCTCTCGTGCGCCTTCGTCTATCGCCGAAATGACTCCGCAGTCGCCGTTGAAAACATCCTTGTCATAGTTGTTCTGCTGCTGCATGACCTTGTCGCCGACGCAGTAGCGAACTCCAAAGCGCTCTATGCCTTCCGGCCGGGGATTGAGCGCCTGCTGCAGCCGGCGGTTTAGGTGATCCGCGCCGAGCAGCCCTCGCTTCATGGGCGTCAGGATCTGGATGTCGCTGAGGCGGTCCAGCCGGTAGCGGTTTGGAATGGAGGTTTCCACCAGCCCGACCAGTGTCTTGAGCACCTGCTCGGGATCATCCCGTTCAATGAACTGAAAATCGGACTCGCTTCCGGGCTCGCCGGGTTCGGCGGGGAGCCCCTGGTTGATGCGATGGGCATTGAGCACAATTTCGCTGTGCGTGGCCTGCCGGAATATCTGTGTCAGGCGGTGGACGGGAAACATTCCGGACGCAATGATATCCTTCAGAACATTTCCGGGGCCGACCGACGGGAGCTGGTCCACGTCGCCCACAAGGATCAGCGAAGCGTGGCCGGGAATGGCGCTGATCAGCTGCGCGGCCAGGGGAAGATCTATCATGCTGGCTTCATCCACGATGAAGATGTCGCCCGCGAGCGGGTTTTTATCGTTGAACCGGAAACGGCGGGACTTCGGATCATAGGCCAGCAGACGGTGAATGGTTTTGGCCGGATGTCGGGTGCTTTCCGTCATGCGCTTCGCCGCGCGCCCGGTGGGGGCGCACAGCACCACCTGCATTTTCTTTGCCGAAAGAATCCTGATCACGGCATTGATGAGGGTGGTCTTTCCAACGCCCGGCCCGCCGGTGATCACCAGGACCTTGGCGGTGATCGCGGCGGCGAGCGCGCGCCGCTGATCGTCGGACAGGCTGATCTTTGTCTTTTCCTCGGCCCATGCTGTGGCCTTGTCCACAAGAATGCCGGGGCAGGGGTGAGGGCCTGCGGCCAGCGCGGAAAGATGCGCCGCCAGAGCTGTTTCGGAACAATGAAGGCTGGCGAGATAGACAAGTTCGCGGTTGTAATCCTGATTCCCGGCCACAAGACGGCCTTTTGCAAGGCCATGGTCAATGGCCTCGCCCGCGAGGCACTCGTCAATCTGCAGCAGTCTGGCGGTTTCCTCCTGAAGCTGCTCCCGCGGACAGGCGCAGTGTCCCTGCTGCGTCAGTTCCATGAGCGCATACTCGACGCCGGCCCGCGCGCGCAGCTCGCTGTCGCGGGCTATCCCCATTTTTTCGGCGATCTTGTCGGCGGTCAGAAACCCGATGCCGTGGATGTCGCGCGCAAGGCAGTAGGGATCCTTCTTGACCTGCTGGATGGCCTGATCGCCGTAGACGCGGTAGATGCGGAAGGCGCGGGCGGTGCTGACCCCGCAGCTCATCAGAAAACTCATGATGGCGCGCACCGAGCGGGTTTCTCCCCAGCTCTCCTTGATGCGCAGCCTGCGCATCCTGCCGATGCCCTCGACCCGTTCCAGGAGCGCCGACCGGTTTTCTATGACGTCGAAGATGTCCTTCCCGAAAGCTTCCACCAGTTTGCCGGCATAGACGGGTCCAATGCCCCTGATCAGGCCGGACCCGAGAAACCGGGTAATGCCATCAATGGATTCAGGAGGGACCGTGCGGATGGATTCGGATTTGAACTGCCGGCCGTGCTTCTGGTCGTGGAGCCAGGTCCCCTGGGCCTGCACGATCTCGCCCGGAACCACATTGGGAAGCTGTCCGACCACGGTGACCAGACCGCGATGTCCTTTGGCTTTCACCTTCAGGACCGCGAAACCGGTTTCCTCGCTGTGGAAGGTTACCCGTTCAACGGGTCCCTCAAGATGTTCGGCAGGCTGCCGGGGTCCAATGGCTCCCGTCTCAAGCATGGCGCCGGTCAGGGCTTCTCGGTGCTGTCCCCGGTCGCCAGCGGATCGCCGAAGGATGCCGCGAGCGTGCTGTTGAGGCGCTTGCCTTTTGTGAAGGCATAGCGGGCCTCGGCCTGGTTCCCGAGCACGGCATGCGCGAGGCTGAGCCACAGCCAGGCCAGCGCGTTTTTGCGCTGAAGCCGGACCACGCGGTCAAAACTCTTTGCGGCCTTGTCTGCGTGCTCCTGACTGAGCTGGCTGATTCCCAGATTGTACCAGGCCTGCGCAAAATCCGGCACGCTCTTCGTGAGTCTCTCATACACGGCTTCGGCCTGCGGATACCGGCGCATGTTCAGGAACAGCTGTCCGGCGCCCGCCAGCCGGGCCGAAACGGGCCGGCGGATCAGGCCGCCTCCGTTTTCGTCGCCGGCAAATGCCCGGTCTATGCTTTTCAGCCCTTCGGCCTGAAGCCCTTCTTCCGCGATTTTTTCATGCAGTCCCGATGCCGGCGTGGCAAAAATGGCGGTGGTTCCGTCAAAATAGGCCAGCATCCACTTCCCGGTCATCAGCAGATGATGCGTGATGGAGCTGGCGGAAGGGTCGCACATATTCAGGATCAGAGCCTCGGGGTCCCATTTGGCCAGCAGGGCCTCCCACTGTTCCGCGTCTCCCCGCAGGGCGAGGTTGAGCGCCTGATAGAACGCGGCGCCGTAGAGATCTCCGCGGCCGTCGGTGAAAACCTTTCGCTCCGGCAGATGATAGGCCAGATAGGCTCCGTCGCGCACCATGTTCACAGCCTTTGCCGGGAAGCCTGCGCGGCCGATCACCGCCAGCGCCTGGGACGGGAACACATCCTGCTCCACTCCAAACCCGAAGCGGGAGCAGCTCTGCTCGGCATTGTAAAAGCGGTTTGTAATGAACTGGAAGATCGTGAAAAGGACCAGCAGGAGCGCCACGATGCCCGTGCGGGCCTGCAGCGCTGCGGGATTCGCGTTTTTCCGGCGCTCAAGAAAACCTCCGAAGCTTTCCCCGACTGCGCTCAGGCTCAGGCAGAAGAAAGGGAAGGCCAGCAGGGCGAACCAGATGAACGAGTCCAGCTTGAGGCGGAAGAAAATAAGGACAAATGCGCTGAACACGGCGGCGGTTGTGAGCGCCGTGGGAAGTTTCTTGCGCTGCATCAGCAGGCCCGCGGCGCCGGTCAGCATCGCCAGCGTGACCAGATGCCTTGTAATGGACTGCGCCGGGGCGTTGAACGGCGAAATCCACGTGCCGGTAAAGGCGGCGGCGGCGCTGGTCCAGGAGGCAATGACCGCGCCATGAAGCCGCAGGCCGGAAGGATTGATCAGCGTGGCGGCCAGCAGGATTACTGTCATGGCGGCAAGAACAACCGGGGGATTCTTCCCGCGCGCGGCGCGGGTGGCCGCATCAAACTGGAAGGCTTCAACGGTATAGACCATGCACAGCGCCGGCCCGATCAGGAATCCCTCCTGCATGTTGGTCCACAGAATCTGCGCCGGTATGAGGGCCGCCGGCAGCACCCACAGGCTGCGTTCTTTTTCCAGCAGCGCGATGAACAGCGCGGCAAAGAATACACCCGCCAGCGCCGGACTGACTTCAAAGCGCGGGGCCAGCAGCCATGTGCTCAGCAGGAGCGAGAGTGAAATGGATACAGGACCGCCCCATTCGCGCGCCGCGGGCAGCAGCAGCAGAAACGCCGCGATAACCAGGGCCACATGAATCAGCACGGCCAGCCACGGGTTGGAGTCACTCCATACGGCATTTAGAATGCGGTCGTAGAGCCATGTCGCATTGATCCAGTCTTCGCCTTCCCGCGTGAAGGACAGGGTGTCTGTCTTCACCAGCCCGGCCTTTCCCGCGGCGAGATGCGTCCAGACGGCGTCATTGGAGACCGTCCGGATGCCCGTGCAGGCCAGGGCGGCAAAGCTGAGCACCAGAAGCAGTTTTGTCCAT
>Ga0116142_10006394_pt1 | contig 10163 bp, 8 predicted proteins | sample AD_UKC033_MetaG_FD_89785 | JGI IMG/M metagenome (GOLD analysis project Ga0116142, IMG submission 89785) | Active sludge microbial communities of municipal wastewater-treating anaerobic digesters from USA - AD_UKC033_MetaG | ecosystem: Engineered > Bioreactor > Anaerobic > Digestate | place: USA... | reverse complement strand
GCGACAAAATGGAAAACAGCATAAAGATCACTTTTTATCTGAACGGAAAAAAGGTTTCGACGGAAGTTTCTCCGACCATGACTCTTCTAGAACTGGTTCGCCGCAATTTTCGTCTGACAGCCGCCAAAGAAGGCTGCGGCAAGGGTGAATGCGGTGCCTGCACGGTTCTTCTCAACGATGAACCTGTGAACAGCTGCCTGAAAATAGCCGCCTCGCTCAATGAAGCAGACAGAGTGGTGACTGTTGAAGGTCTCGAAAAAGACGAGTTAATGCAGGCTGTGCAGCAGGCATTTATCAGCGAAGGTGCGGTTCAATGCGGCTTTTGCATCCCGGGCATGACCATGACCAGTTACAATCTGCTCAAACACAACCCCGCTCCCGATGCTCATCAGATAAAACAGGCTCTGTCGGGCAATATCTGCCGCTGTACCGGCTACCGCAAGATAGAAGCCGCCGTAAAAAAAGCCTCTGAAACCAGGAGACAAGCCAAATGAATGCCATGCAATTCTATAAACCTGCAACTTTAAAAGAAGCTTCCGAGCTGCTGGCGAAACCCAATCACCTGGCAATAGCAGGCGGAACCGATCTGGTGGTCAAGCTGCGCAATGGCCTTTTCCCAAATGCGGTGGCACTTGTAGATATAAGCGCCCTGCCTCTAAAAACAATAAAAAAAGAGGGCGAACGCCTGATCATAGGCAGCGGCTGCACCATGTCACAGGTAATCGCAGACCCGCTCGTCAATGAATACTTTCCGGCGCTGGCAAAAGCTGCGTCTACAGTTGGCGCAGCCCAGATCAGAAACGCCGCCACCATCGGCGGCAACGTCGCCAACGCTTCGCCCGCCGGAGACACCATACCAGCTCTATATTCTCTCGAAGCACAGGTCAACACAGCCGGCAACGGCGGGCAGCGCAGCATACCGATCGACAGTTTTTTTACCGGCCCCGGCCGCAGCGTATTGCAAGCCGGCGAATTGATCGAAAGCTTTGCCCTGCCCCTCCGACATACCGCAGGAGCTTTTCTTAAACTTGGCGAACGGCGGGCGCACGCGATTTCAAAGATAAATATGGCCGTCAGCACTTACAATGACGGTCAGGTCAGGTATCGCATCGCCATAGGTTCGGCAGCTCCGACAGTTCTTCGCTGCCACAAGGCCGAAGAACTGCTCGAAAAATCTGCGCAGCTTTCTGAAAGCATTCTGCAGCAGGCTGCCGAACTTGCCTGCGAGACGGCACAGCCGATCAGCGATGTCAGATCTTCGAGATCATACCGCAAAAAAATGGCAGGCGTACTGCTGACAAGAGCATTGAAAGCCATCAGCGCCAGTTAGAACCTGCCGTTTTACCTGCTGTGGCAAACAGTGTGCGCAAAACACCCATCAAGTTCAGGTGTTTTTTGCGCACATTGTTTTTTTAGATCTTACTGCTTTTGCAGAAAAAGCTGCAGAAGAACTGGGGGTACATTGCAGCAGTTTCTAAGCTAGATTAACCCAAATGTCGATAAACGAACAGGGGGCGGATTATCTGCTCCAAACTTTGGCATTCTTTTTGCTTAAAAATCTGTTAATGATTCGCAAGATTCATAGAAACATGAGGCTACGTTTGAAAAGATTTTATTTAACCGGGTTGCTGTTGGCGGCATTCTCTCTGGGAAGCGGCGATGTCGGCGCGATCACCGCCAACGAAGTCTTTGACCAGGGCAAACGTTCATACGATCTCGGTCGCTACCAGGAGGCCAGCGAGACATTTTCGGGCTTTCTGGCGACATGGCCAGATCACCAGCAGCATTACGAAGCGCTTTATTATCACACTCTGGCATCAGCCAGGACTCTGCCCATACGCGCCCAGAATCATTCAGGTGCGCTCCTCGAAGAAATCACAGCCGCCATTGCCACTCTCGCAGTTCAGCTTCCCGAGAAAGATCTCACCGAGATCAAAGTAGCGGTAGACATCGCCCAAAACCCTATTCCCCCAACAACCTGGGAGAAACTGGCGAAACTGTCACCCGTCAGCCTGCAGCACTATCTGGCCAATGGCTGGCATCCTGAGCCATATCTGTCGCCCATCGAAACCCTCCAGTGGGAGCAAACCTGGCGCAACAACAACAAAGAGGCAGTTTCCCCCGAACTTGAGTCGTCGATCGCCCTTTTGAAAGTCAAAGCCATGTGGCAGCTGCTGCTTTCACCCTTGTCATTCTCCGCAAATTCCGATATACTCAAGAAATGGGGCTACACACCCCTGCCAGAGCATTTTGAAAAAGTGCTAAACCGAGGGTTCAGTCTTGCAAACCCCTCGTCAAAAAGAGATTTCGCTTTGCTGGGTTATCATTATGACCACCTCAGAAATATCGGTCTGGCAGTTGCAGACCGGGCGCCTCTGAAGAGCCGCTGGCTCGATTACCTCTCCGAGCGCGGAATTAACCTACAGGAAGTCAATTTTCCAAGATGAATATACTGTCCAGGCTGAAGATTCCGGTTGGTTTGCTGATCGTTCTGTCAATCGGGTATTTCATTTCTGAGATACCCGGCACAACCAGAATCGACTTTTCAACCATGCGCCAGAATCTGACCAGCAAGGGCATTAAATCAGAAGGCTCCGAATTCGAGCCACAGTCTTCGGGTGGCCATTTCGAGCTCAGCGAAGAAGAAATCAAGAGCATGGCCGAGCGCGACCGGCATGTAAGTGAATCAAGAGCACGACAATATGTCGAATCCGCTACCACTGATTACTACCAGGGCTATTACGATGATGCCCTGCGTCGTCTTGATCGCGCCCGCATTTACGACCCGAGCAATTTCAGCATTTTCAAGCTCAGCGGTCAGATTTTTTTCGAAAAAAATAAATACCGCAAAGCCTTCAACGACTGGGAAAGAGCGAACCAGCTTCCTAATGATGACCGAACCATTTCGCGCGACCTGGATGTTCTGAAAAAGCTGATACGCTACAGCAGAACCGAGATAGATCGCCTGAACCGTACTCTTTACCGCGAACCGGGCAACCAGATCGCGCGAGCACGCCTGAAAGAACTTGAAGACCAGATGCGGGAATAATTAGTACATAACAGGCATTTTTCAGCCGATATGTACAGTATCATGACCCGCCCATACATATGCCCGTCTCAGGCACTCATAAACGCTGAACATGGCTGCCATTTTTTCTGTGATCATCCCGATTGTTCACAGAACACCCCCGAAGCATTAAAATCATGCGGGCAATATGATCTGCTGACCAGCCGCATCAAACTGCGTGAATTCTGCCGCGAAAACAAAATTGCCATACCAGCCGGAACAGCAGCCGAACAATTTGCCAGAATCAGCGCCTGGGCGGTCAAAACCAACCGTTTCCCAATGGCCATAAAAACTGGAATAAACCTATGTGACGGCGAAGCCTCTTTTGTTTTGAAGGCATTCAGAGAGTTGCCGGAATTTTATGAACGCATAACCGCCGATTACCCAGGTGCTGTAATACTCGAAGAGTTACTGAACCCGAAAGCCCGTATCGAACTGACCTGCCTCAATGCAAAAATCAGAATGGCGACCCAGATCGGACTCGAAAAGTCGTTGCTGCTTCGCCATGTCTGGAGAGCATTCCCTGTCGTGCTGCCGGCAGTAATTATGCAGCAGATTAAAATTATTTTAAGCAGATTTTCCAGACTGCTGGAAGTTCCCGATGTACCGATAAGATTTTCGTTCGCTATCAAAGCTGATGGGCCAGTATTGATATCGGTAAATGCCGGCTTCAACCGCCCGGAGTATTTTTTGCACTGGCGGGCAGAAGCCGGGCTGCCACCTCTTGCAGAATGTGAGTATCAATCGCCGGTCGGGCGATTTGGCAAATTATTGTTTTTTAGCGGATTTTCGGGAAACGACGCAGACGCAGATAAATTACGACAGCTTTGCAGCACAACATTCGTAAAATATGCAGCCGTTGGTGATCAGATAACGGTTTTTCTCTGTTCTGACAAGGCGGCTACCCTGCTCGAAGACAGCAAAAAAGTCGATGCTTTTTTCAAGCATCAGACGGGCTGAAAGCCGGCTGGGCAGTCTTTGTCAGAAAGCGCTGCGATAGCCGCGCCAGACATCGTAAAAAAGCTTGTTACCCTGAAAATGAGGGCAATATTTGTAAAACGAGTAAGTTGCCGCATTTTTAACCGTCACTTTTTGGCCATCGATATTCATGGTTACCTTTTCGCCACGGTCAAGCCGGGCTTTAGCCGCATCGTAGTGACGCCGGTAAGTTTGTGCCGCGTATTCAATCTGCTTATCGAAACCCTTGAATTTCTGGTTCCAGTTGCCTGAGTCGTAGCAGCCGACACCTAGAGCCCAGTCGAGCTGCTTTTGCGTGGCGCTTTTTTTGCTGATCAACCCCTGTTCACATTGCAGTCTGGTCAAAAGCACCTGCGGATTTATGCCGTATTTTCTGGCGGCGTCGTAGATCATCTGAGCAGGAGTAGAACCCCGGTAAGGCTTTGCCAGCACCGATTTTTTTGCGTCGAGAAATTTCTGGATCTGACTGACAGTCATAGTCGAAGAATTGGTGAGCGCCGCGTCTGAAATCAGGTAATCTTTTTGAAAGCGGTTCTGCCAGGATTCGTCGCCGGCAGTGGCAGCGGCAGTGCCACCACCCCGCTGCAGGGCCTCGAGAGCTCTGTCTTTTATGGCAATCGCCTTTTCTTTTATTTCTGTGGCTTTGTTTTTAAGTTTCTGGTTGAATGTTTTAAAACCTTTGGGCAGAGCAATCAGTTGCCCCGGAAAAATAAGATTCGGCGTTGCCGCAACCGCCGTCGCCTGATATTTGAGAATATGCTGCCACATACCTGAATCGCCGTAAAATTTTTCGCAGATTTGCGAGAGGGTATCGCCTGACTTAACGCGATAATAGCTGATATCGGTTATTTCGGTCGGGCCTGCTGCAGCAGAACGTGAAGAATCAACAGGCAGAGGTTGCGAAGAATCCCCGATGAAAACCGTCGAAACTCTGAACGGGTTGGCCGCCTCAACCCCTGAGTCGCCAGAAGAGTCTGCGGCGCCTTTTTCGGGGGATGCCTCGAAATTCTGCAGATTCATTTCGTTGACGCCCGGGGTATTGCGCAGAATCTCGATTTCGAGGTTTCGTTTGGCTTTCTGAAGAGCTTCGCCATACTTCTGCATATCGGCGCGCCCAAGGCCTACAGCCTGCTGGTATTCTTTGTAGGCTTTCTGGTAGTTTTCGAAGGCCTTTTCTACGGCTGCTGGCGAAGATGGGGTCTGGGCGGCAGTCAGCGAATCATTACGCCGCGAATCATCGCGGGTCATTTCGTTGGTCACTACGAGAGTTGCAGCGCCGAGAGCGATGCCAACAGCCATGGTCAGCATAAAACCGATAACGCCTCTGCGGTTACTGATAATCATAAGCGATCACTCCGGCGAAAGTCATGAAGTTAGAGTCAGTTATTTCAATGATAACAAAAAAACAAGCCGCTTGAGGCAATAATTAGTTTTTATTCTGTAAAAATTTGTACAATTGGTGAAATCTGTGTTAGATTTAATCCAATACTGGTTTTTGGGCTGCAGTTTATGAACAACAAAGCAACCGCTGATAAAACTTCAATTTTTGTCGGAGTCGCCTTCATCCTCATCGCAGGGATTATCGGCATCGGCGGCATTTTATGGAAAAACTTCGTTGAATACACCAGCCACGGTCCCGATCTCCCGGAGGTGTTCGACGGCATAGCCAACCGCGCCCCCTACGACCCCACCAACGACCCTGACAGCCGCAATGAAACCATTTTTACGTTCACCATACCCCGCGGCGATCTTGTACAATTCATTGAAATTATGCAGCCGATGCTCGACCAGATCGTTGCAAACACAGGCAAAACCGCTAGAATAGATGTTTCGACCAACGAGCTTGAAGTGATCACCAAATTGAAGCGCCGCCTGGCTGACTTCGGCAGCGTTACGGCTCTTGCCTACATAACTCATCGCCGCAGTCACCCAATCAAAGCGGTTCTCGAAAGGTATTTCGACCCGCCGAAGCGAGCCATTTTTGTCGTCAGAAAAGATGACCCGGCTGACGCTCTCGAGGATTTGCGAGGCTACCGAGTTGCATACCGCAGCGGCGACGCCCTCTCGGGCTACATGATACCAGTCAGAGAACTGGCCAGCAAGGGCATTGCCCACAACGATTTTTTCAAACAGGAAACTTTTGCCGACAACTACAGCGATTCGATTCTTGGGCTGCAAAACGACCAGTTCGATTGCATAATCCTGACAAGCAATTTTTTTCTCGAGCAACCAGAAGAAGTCAGAAATTCCATGAAAATTATCCACGAAAGCCAGGTGCTTCCGGGCGGGGTCTACATAACCGGCTCAACCAGCCGCAACCCTCTTGAACAAACAATTACCGGCAATTTTATCAAACTCGGCAGCAAAATTAACCCAAATGCAGCATTTGCAGGCATGTTCACCACACGTCAGCCCGACTTTGAGGCATTCGACAGACTCGAAAAGGAATTCGTCCATGAGCCTTGACCAGCAGATGAATCAGGCCGCCAAAAGTTTTTCGGTGGGTTTTCGCCAGAAAATCGCCGTGACTTTTACGCTTCTCATTGTCTTCATCATGCTGATAACCGTTTACCTGGTAACCATACAGATCAAACACGCCAGCCTCGGTCGCGCAGAAAACAGCGGCCGGCTGCTGGGCCGCATGATTGCCCTTTCCATGGGCGAAGATATTGTCAGAGGCAACTTTCAGGGTATCGACTACGCCCTCAAAGAGTTTGTAAAACTAAAGAAAATTGAATATTGCCTCATCCTCGACAATCATGGGCGCATCATCTCGAGTACCCACCCCAACTCGCACGGGAAATATTTCTCGGATGCCTGGTCAAGAACGGCCATGTTCTCTGGTGATCTCAGTATCAGAAGGGCCCGCAGTGGCAACACTCCCGTTTACGACACTTCGGTGCCAATAGTCATCGGTGGGCAGCGTTATGGCATGATTCGTGCCGGCTTTACCATCGATGACGAGTATGACCACATCAAAAACCTGCTCATCTACAATCTTTCTCTCGGTCTGGTGCTTATCATCATCGGTGTTTTCATTGCTTACGGTCTTTCATCGACCATTCTCGCGCCCCTCAATTCAATTCTCAGGTCGATAGAGTCGATCAGCCACGGAGATTACTCGACCAGAACGGCGATTAAATCGGCTGATGAGCTTGGAGAGCTGTCTTCGTCATTCAATCGTCTGGCAACCATCCTTCATGACCGTGAAGTCACCAGCAATTTTATAACCCGCAAAATCTTCGACCAAAACCCGGAATTAGCTGGCCGCAACCCTTCAGGCACCAGAATAGAAGCGGTCATTCTGCACCTTGAACTGCACCGCTTCAATAATTTTATAGATCGCACTTCACCAGAAGAATCGATAGAAACTCTGAATCGTTTTTTCAGCCAGACTACCGAAATCATAGCCAACGCATATGGCTTGATCGACAAGCTCGGAGAAGGCTACATAACCGCAATTTTTCCAATCAACAGAAATGATGCCTGGCCTGCCCCGCTCAGAGCCGGGTTTGCTGCCCTCGCTGCCCGTGACAATATGAACAGATTCAATTTCAAAGCCGCCCGCCTCGGCCTTGAAGAAATCAATATGCGTGCCGGGCTCAGCCACGGAGAAATCGTAATCGGACACATAGGCACCAGGTCACGCTCAGATTTTTCTGCAATCGGGTCAAGGATCGCTTCAGCAAGAGAAGCGGGCAAACAAAGTAACCGGCGCGACAACTACCGGCCTGTCGGCGATCAATCTTATGCGAGTGTTGCCAGAGATTACCTGACCATGTCCGTTATGGGCCACGACAATGAAAGCCGCGACAACGAAACCGACTATTTCACTCTGACCGGTTTTACCAACCTGTCGTATTTCAGCGAAAAATTAAAAAGTGCCTCGCAACGCGGAGCGATCTCAATAATTCAGGCCTATGGCCTTACCGAAACACCTGATGGGCTTGCCTGTCTCAAAAAACTTATTTCGTCACCAGACTTCACCTATCGCAAAGAAGCCATCAGATCGATGTCACCTTTCATGTTTCAGCAGAACAGCGAAGCGAAAGAATTTCTGATCGAACTCGTCAAGAGCACTGCAATACCCGGGCTTAAATCTGTAGCAGTGAGCATTCTTGGTCTGTGTAGAGACAAACAGCTTGCCAGCTTCTTTGCAGAGCTCTTTACCGATACCGACGACCGGGTAAGAGCCAATGCCATAGAAGCTTACATACCGCTTGAAGCCGGGGATAAAAAAGAACGTCTCAAGCAGCTGCTCGACGACAAAGCCCCGAGAGTCTGCGCCAACGCCCTGCTTGGGCTGTGGCTGGCCGACGATCAACAAACTCTCAATTGTCTCTACGAACTTCTAAAGTCAGACAGCAGCGGCAAACGAGCTTCAGCCGCTTTTGCCGTCTATTTTCTGGCAGTATCGAGAAAATTCCGAAGACTGTTTCCCGGGCATTCAGAGCACTCGGGCATGACCACGCTTCCCATAATCGAAAATATTTTCAAAAGACTTATGGCAATGCTCGAAAGTCGTGAGACATCGGAAAGGTTTCAGGCCCTGCGCGCCCTTGGCCGGGTCGGGGATCCGACAAACTGCCGTCAGAAGCTTATCGAACTGCTTAAAGACGAAACTGACCCCGAAACAATCAACTGCGCCCACACAATCGTCTCAGACTGGGATAAAATCTCTGGTCAGGCTCAGGAAGGCGTTCGCCCCTTCACTATTGCCTGAAACAGCTTTTCACCTGCAACAATACCAACCAGCGCAGTAAAGAACTGAATGCCAAGCACCGGTAGAACCAGCCAGCGCACCTGCTCAGTCAAACTCAACACCCGAATCACCGTAAAGCCTGCCATGCCGATAATAACGCCTTTCAAAGCTGCCGGCACGACGACTCTCAACAACAAACCCGAACCGGCACTCACTCTGCAGGCCCAGACAAGTACAAAATTGCCACAGACAATAACCGGAAGCAATGGGTACATCGGTGCGGGCAGATGACCGGAAAGAATGCCGCCAAACGGACTCAAAAAAGCCAGGAACAAAGCGCTTCTAACCCCAAGAAAATGCAGGGTGAAAACAAATATGGCATTAACCATGCTGCCGGTAACAAGATTCGGCAACCCAACTACCTGAACCGCGAGCAGAACTGCTAAAAAAACGCCTGTCTGAGCTGTAACCACCAGCTTGTTTTGCGTCGCAGCATATGCAGATTGTCTATAACTCATGTTTTCAATTCTAACATTTTGAAAACCCACACGCAATTTGATATTTTCATTGCTGCATTTGCAAATTATTTATCCAGAACAATTGACATCCGAATATTTCGTGATATATTTACGGTTTGTTGTTGCAGGAATGAGGATATTTTTAGGATTGAAGAACTGAAGGAGGTCTGTGTGGACGCACAACTATTTTTCTGGCTTGCCCCATTAGGCTCGCTCGTCGCTTTGTTTTTTGCCTGGTACTTTTACAGTACAATGATGAAGTCTGACCCAGGAAACGAAAAATCACGCGAAATCGCTGAATACGTCAAAGAAGGTGCCATGTCGTATCTTTGGGCACAGTACAAAGTTGTCGGCATATTTTTTATCGTCGCTTTCGCCTTTTTTGCCTTTCTCTCCTTCGTTCTCCACGTGCAGAGTCCCTGGACTCCCCTCGCCTTCCTGACCGGCGGCTTTTTCTCGGGCCTCTCCGGTTACCTCGGCATGAAAACAGCAACCAATGCTTCCAACAGAACTGCAGCGGCAGCAGCCAAGTCTCTTAATCAGGGTCTGCAGGTTGCTTTCCGCAGCGGCGCAGTCATGGGCTTTGTCGTTGTCGGTCTCGGCCTTCTCGACATCTCCATCTGGTGGAAAATTCTCACATGGATCATGAGTGTAAAAGATACCCTGTTCAAAGACAGCATCTTTGCTGTGCATGATTACATGGAAATCACTACCATCATGCTTACCTTCGGTATGGGCGCCAGTTCGCAGGCTCTTTTCGCCCGCGTTGGCGGCGGCATCTTCACCAAAGCGGCTGACGTAGGCGCCGACCTGGTCGGTAAAACAGAAGCCGGCATTCCTGAAGACGACCCACGCAATCCTGCTGTTATCGCCGACAACGTCGGAGACAACGTTGGCG
>Ga0116142_10006390_pt1 | contig 10168 bp, 12 predicted proteins | sample AD_UKC033_MetaG_FD_89785 | JGI IMG/M metagenome (GOLD analysis project Ga0116142, IMG submission 89785) | Active sludge microbial communities of municipal wastewater-treating anaerobic digesters from USA - AD_UKC033_MetaG | ecosystem: Engineered > Bioreactor > Anaerobic > Digestate | place: USA... | reverse complement strand
CTTCCTATGTCTTTTAAGAAATAGAATGGATTATTGGGAAGCAAGCTTGGTTCCGCAACACCTAATTCTTCAGCACTAGCAAATGTAAAAAAACATAGTAATGCAAAAATGCAAATAAATATTTTTTTCATAAATTATTTTCTTTATTTATTATATCTTTGAATTCTTCAATTGTTTTAATTCCCAGATCTCCTTGACCTCTTTTTCTTACACTGATCGTATTAGAACTTTGTTCTTTTTCTCCAACCACTAATAAGTATGGGGTTTTTTCAATTTCTCCTTGCCTAATTTTTTTAGAAATGGTTTCGTTTTCATCTGATATTTGAACTCTTAATCCTTTTAGTTCATTCCTAACCTTATTAGCATAATCAATAAATTTATCGCTTACTGGTAATATTTTAATCTGAATAGGGGAGAGCCATAAAGGAAAAGCTCCAGCATAATGTTCTATTAATAAACCAATAAATCTTTCAAAAGAGCCGAATAAAGCTCTGTGGAGCATGTAGGGTCTTTCTTTTTCTCCTTTTTCATTAGCAAAAACCATATCAAATCTTTCTGGGATGTTAAAATCAAATTGAAGAGTAGAGCATTGCCATTCTCTGCCTAAAACATCTTTTATCTTAAAGTCTAGCTTTGGACCATAGAATGCAGCTTCTCCTAATTCTTCTTTAAAGTTTAATCCTTTTTCTTGGGCTACTTTTCTTAAAATAGATTCTGTAAAATTCCAACCTTCGTCATTACCAGCATATTTCTCCTTGTTTTGAGGGTCTCTTAAAGAAAGATAAACATTAACTGAGTTTAAATCAAAACCAAAAGATTTATACATGAAAAGTATAAAATCAATAACTCTTTTTAATTCTTCTTCCACTTGATCTTTTCTGCAAATAATGTGAGCATCATCTTGAGTAAAACCTCTGACTCTAGTTAATCCAGAAAGTTCTCCTTTTTTTTCAAAGCGATAAACTGTTCCTGTTTCAGCCCAGCGAAAAGGAAGCTCTCTGTAAGAATGAGGTCTACTATTATATATTGATACATGAAAAGGACAGTTCATTGGTTTTAATAAAAACTGTTCTGATTCAGAGACTTTGTTTTGTTTTTGCAAATCTTCAAGAGATTGGCCAGTTTCAAGAGGCGGATACATTGAAGAGGAATAAAAACCCCAATGGCCTGAGCGTTCCCATAATTTACGATTACCAAGATGGGGAGTCCTTACTAAATCATATCCATTTTCTAAATGCTTTTCATACCAGAAATCTTCAATAATTCTCCAGAGCATTGCTCCTTTTGGATGCCATAAAATTAATCCAATTCCAACTTCTTCATCAGCATGGAATAAATCTAAATCTCTACCTAGTTTTCTGTGATCTCTTTTTTCTGCTTCTTCTCTTACTTTTAAGAAATTATCTAATTCTTCTTTTGAATTAAATGCTAAACCATAGATTCTAGTTAGCATTGGATTCTTTTCGTTTCCTTTAAAATATGCTCCGGCTATCTTATCTAATTTAAAAGCATTTGCATTAATTTCTTTTGTTGAATTAATATGAGGACCACTACACAAGTCAGTAAAATTATCTGTTTTATAAATTGAAACGTGATCTCCCTCAATATCTTTTAATATTTCTAATTTGTATGGCTGATCTTTAAACAATTCTTCAGCTTGTTTTTTACTTATTACTTCATGTTTGAAAACAATATCTTTTTTAATCAATTCTTTCATCTTGTTTTCAATTTTTCCTAAATCTTCTTCTGCGATAGGAGTTTTTGTTTCTATGTCGTAATAAAAACCGTTTTCTATTTCTGGCCCGATTCCAAACCTAGTTTCTGGATAAAGTTCTTTAATACTTAAAGCTAGAATATGGGCTAAAGAATGTTTAAAATTATTTTCCATATATTTTTTATGATTCTAATATTTCTTCAATTTCATTAGCAATTATTTTAGGAGAACCATCTTTAACATCAGTTCTTCCTGTAATTGATATTATTTTGTTTTCTTTGAACACTTCTGGATTCTTTTCAATCATTGAAGGAAAAACAACCACCTCGATTCTGTCAGTTAGATCTTCTACTTTTACAAACATCATGACCTGTCCCTTTTTGGTAATTATTTTTTTGATACTGGATATAATACCTCCAATGGTTACTACTTCTCCTTGAAGTATGTATCTTTCAAAAGGAGAGCGGGGAGTATAAGTGCCTAAATCAGTATTAATCTTCTTAATAGGCGTGGTCATATTATTTAACATTTCTTTATGTTTTTCTAAAGGATGTCCGCTAATATATAGACCTAAAAGTTCTTTTTCCCAATTCAATTTATCGTACTCATTAATAGCTTCGGCACTTTCAAGATTAATATGATTATGAGTAGGCATACTAGAGAATAATCCTTTTTGCCCGCTTTCTCTTATTTTTTTATCGTCTTTTGACCATTGTAAAAGCTTTTCTAGATTATGCAGTATTTTATTCCTTTCTTCAAGGTTATCAAATACCCCAGCTTTAATTAAGCTTTCTAATGATTTTTTGTTTAATACTTTTCCATTTACTCTAGACATGAAATCTTGAATGGATATAAAAGGACCATTTTTCTTTCTTTCATCTATTATTTGCTCAACAATATTATATCCAACATTCTTAATTGCTGTTAAACCAAATCTAATCTGGTTTTTATTAGGCACAACACTGAAATTACTGAAACTTTCATTAATATCAGGAGGTAATACTTCCAATTTCATTTTATTACACTCTTCAATTAAAAGAGCAATTCTCTCAACATCAGAACCCTCTGAAGTTAAAACAGCAGCCATGTATTCAACAGGATAATTAGCTTTAAGATATGCTGTTTCGTAAGCAATGATTGCATAACAAGCAGCATGACTTTTATTAAAAGAATATCTAGCAAAAGGTTCAATCCAATGCCAAATTTCTTCTGCTATTTTTTCACTGATTTGATTTTCTTTCATTCCTTTGACAAACTTTTCTTTTTGCTCCATCAAAAGCTTTTCAATTTTCTTACCAATAGCTTTTCTTAAGATGTCTGCTTCAGCTAAGGTGAAGCCAGCCATTTCTTGAGCAATACGCATGATTTGTTCTTGATAAAGAGGAATACCATAAGTTGATTCAAGGATTGGTTTTAGCTTTGGATGAATATATCTTATTTCCTTTTGATTGTGTTTTCCTTTAATATAATCAGGAATATGTTGCATTGGTCCTGGACGATAAAGAGCAACCATAGCAATAATATCATCAATCTCTGTTGGTTTTAATTGTTTTAAATATCTACGCATCCCATCGCTTTCGAGTTGAAACAAGGCTATGCAATCTCCTTTTTTTAATAGATCAAAAGTCTTCTTATCGTCCAAGGGAATTTTTTCAATATCAAGATTGTTTCCTCTCACAGCATAAATTCTTTTTAATGTTTCCTCAATGGTGGTTAAGTTTTTTAAACCCAAGAAATCCATTTTCAATAGACCCATGTTTTCAATAGCGTGCATTTCATATTGAGTGACAATAGCATTTTCATCTTGAGTTGGATGTTGAAGGGGAACTAAATTATCTAAAGGAAATTTAGAAATCACTACTCCGCAAGCATGAGTTGAAGCATGCCTAGCACAACCTTCTATTTTCAAAGCCAAGTCAACTAATTTTTCAGCTCTTTCATCTGTTTCATATAAAGATCTGAATTCAGGAACTTTTTCTAAAGATTCTTTTAAACCAAATCCCATGGGAATCATTTTAGCAATTTTATCGCAATAACTATATTCATAATCAAGAGCTCTTCCTACATCCCTAATAACAGCTCTGGCAGCCATTGTTCCAAAAGTAATGATTTGTGCTACTCTGTTTCTGCCATATTTTTCTGCTACATAATTAATAACCTCATCTCTTCTTTTATCTGTAAAATCTAAATCAATATCAGGAGGGGAGATTCTGTCTGGATTCAAGAATCTCTGAAAATATAGATTATACTTCAAAGGATCAACATTAGTAATGTTAGTTAAGTAAGCGACAATTGATCCTCCAGCAGAGCCTCTGCCCGGTCCAACAACAATCCTATTGCTTTTTGCCCAATTAACAAAATCCTGAACAATTAAGAAATAATCAGAAAATCCTGTTTTACTAATTACACTTAATTCATATTCCATTCTATCAATAATTTCTTTTAGTTTCTCATCTTTAATGTCTTTATTTCCTTTCTTGTAATTTTCTAATTCTTGTTCATCAACTTTGTATTTCTTATTTATTCCTTGGATACATAATTCTCTCAAATACTCATCATTGGTTTTTCCTTCTGGAACATCAAACTTAGGAAGCTTTATTTCTCCCAATTTCATTTCGAAATTACATAAATCCCTAATTTTAAGGGTATTTTCTATTGCTTCAGGAACATCTTTAAAGCTTTCTATCATTTCGTCCTGGCTTTTAAGAGAAAAATCGTCTCCCTTCATTGACAATCTTTCTTTGTCGCTTTTATCTGCACCAGTGTTGATAAGCATGAGAATATCTTGGGCTTCTGCATCATCTTTTCTGCAATAGTGAGAGTCATTGGTTGCAACCAAAGGAATCCCAGTTTTCTTAGAAAGCTCTATTATTAATTTATTTGATTTGATTTGATCTTCTAAATTAAAATGAGGCTGGATTTCTAGAAAGAAATTGCCTTTGCCAAAAATATCCTGGTATTTTATAGCTAATTCTTCTGCTTCTTGTGTTTTCCCAGCTAATAATAATTGAGGGATTCTTCCCTGGAGGCAGGCGCTTAGACCAATCAATCCCTCGCTATACTTTTTGAGTAACTCTAAATCAATTCTTGGCTTGTAATAAAAGCCTCTTAAATGAGCTTCGGTAATTATTTTAACTAAGTTGTTGTATCCTTTTTCGTTTTTAATTAATAAAAGCAGATGGCTTCTTCTGCTATCTTCTTTTGATTTCTTTTCGTCCATACTTTTAAGGGACTCGTAGATCTCACAGCCTAAAATAGGCTTAATGCCTCTTTTCTTTGCTTTTTCATAGAATTCAACAGCTCCATAAATAACCCCATGGTCTGTTAAAGCAATCGCATCCATTTTTAATTCTTCTGCTCTATCCAAAATATCGTCTATCTTAGACAGTCCGTCTAGTAAAGAAAAATGCGAGTGAACATGTAGGTGAATAAACTTGCTCATTTCAATTTATTGTTTTGCCTTTAATGTCAATATTTACAGCTTCAGTTTTGTTAAAATTAGCTTTTTCCAATATTAAGTCTTTTCCAATTTTAATTTCATCCAAATCTAATAATCCTTCTATTTTTGATTCCTTCAGATTAACTGTTTCCTTAACATCTGCTTCTTCCATAATTAAATCTCCTTTAACAGTAAAGTTGTCATAAAGAATATTATTAATTTTTGCTTTTTCTAAAAATATACTGCCATTAATCTTTGCTTTAGCCAAACTTAAAAATCCTTGACTTTGAAGATTGTTTGCCAGTAAGTCTTTTTGCATTTCTGCTCCTACTAAGTTTATTGCCCCTCCTATTTTTGCATTTTCTAATATTAAATTACCATTAATTTTAATGTTAGCTAAATAAAGAGAGCCTTTGATAACACAATTTCTGAAATTAAGATCTCCCTGAATAGAAACATCGCCCATAAACACCTGGCCTTCTATTTTTGCGTCTTCAAATATCACGCTAGTATTGATTGTTTCATTGAATAAAGAAAAAGGACAAATGTTCTTTCTAGCGAAATTAGCAGGTTTTCCTTGCTTAAAAGCATTGATTAATTCTGCTTCTACTTGTTGCTGTTTCAATAATTCTTTTTCCATTTTCTTGTTATTATGATAGTATTATATATCATACCTTAATTTAAAAAATGATTCAAGAAGAAAAAAGACTATGGAAAAAAGGATATGGGACTATTGTTGGAATAGACGAAGCTGGAAGAGGGCCATTGGCTGGGCCAGTTGTTGCTGGCGCTGTTTTGATTTCCAAAAAAGAGTTTGATTCAATCAAAAAGAATAGGTTGATTAGAGATTCAAAAAAATTATCTTTTAATCAAAGGAGGCAAGCTTATGATTTTCTAATTAAAAGAGTGAAATGGGGAATAGGCATTGTTTCTGAAAAACAAATAGATAGAATCAATATCTTGAATGCTACTAAAAAAGCAATGGTTAAGGCGATTAAAGCATTAAAAATCAAGCCAGACTTTGTCATTATTGATGGAAACATTAAACTAGATATTAAATATAAGCAGGAGGGGATCATCAAAGGAGATCAGAAAGTATTATCTTGTAGCGCAGCCAGTATTATTGCTAAAGTCACTCGAGATGAAATAATGATTAAGCTAGATAAAAAATATCCTAAGTATAATTTTAAAAAGCATAAAGGATATGGAACAAAAGAGCATATGACAAGCATTAAGAAACACGGTTTATGTAAAATACACAGAAGATCTTTTTGCCATTGACATGCTTTAATATTTGTTATACCAATTAACCATAGACTCGATTCGGTTCTTTGAAAAAAACTGCAGGGGAGCTATTCCTAAAACTAAAAAGGAATTTAGAAGAATTCTTGCAGCAACGGCTGGAGAAATTATTTCCCCGAAGATCAAGCCAGAGGATTTCAGTGACGACATCATTGAAATGATTGTAGAGAAAGCAGAAAATATTCCTGAAAGGAATAAATTAATTAAAAAAGCCCTTAGGCAGACAGTAATAGTATAAGCTACTGTTTTTTATTGACAAAATATCTTTTTATCGTATAATTCTAATTGGAGGTCTTTTACATGTATGATGTTGTCATTCACTTTGACTCAAAGGATCCAGATTTCAGCCATATAGTTGAAAAACATGGATTAGAGGTTACTTACAAAACAAAGAATCATGTTAAGGCAGCTTTGCCACAAACAAAAGGTAAGTACCTTATACCAACCGAATTGTTGAACACAAAACACATCGCTTCTTTGCTTTTAGAAGAGAAATCTAATCAGTATTATGCACAAGTAATTTGCGCACACAATGGAAAGAAGCTCAATCCAAAATATAGAAGGGGAAAGAGTGCATTCTTCTATATTTTCAAGATTGCAGCGATTGTTACTGTTAGCCAAGATAAAGGAAAACAAGAAATTTCAATTGTCTGGGTGACAATAGAACAAAAACGCAATCAGATTATAGTTACTGAAAAAGAGCCTATCTCCACAGAAGAAAGAGAGATATTGAAAAGCGGTATTCTACCTAAATCTCTGGATAAATACAGAGAGCCTATTCTATCAGCCATGTCTAAACTCATGGAAAATAAAGGTTACAGATTACCACATTTTGCCAGGACTTAATTGTCCTGCTTTTTATTTACAATTCTCTTGAAATATGGTATAGAAATTATATGCAACTTAAAAACAAAAATGCTGAAAGAAAAACTCTTCTCTATAAATCTGGCATAAAAGCCATGCCTCCTCAAAACGTAATTATTTTAGATCAATTAAGAAAGAACCTTTCTGAACAAATTGAAGCATTCAGAAAAATTAAAGGCAACAATATGTTCAGTTCGAATATTTATTCGCCAAAAGAAGGGGAGATTTTAATGGAAATCTCAATGACAGTTATGTTAATGAACCAACTTTTGGAAGATAATAAAATTGTAAATCAAACAATGAAAATTGAAAAAGGGAAATAAACCCTTCTTTTTTTTGACAAAAAACATAAAAAATGTATAATTAAACCATTAATGAATAAATAAACCAACATGGCAGTTCCAAAAAGACGATTGTCTATTTCAAAAAAGAACAGGAGAAGAGGAAACATATTTCTTAAGACTCCAAAATTAATAAAATGCTCAAAATGTGGAAAGCCGGTATTGCCCCATACTGTTTGTGGTTATTGCGGTTTCTATAAAGGCAAAGAATACGTTAATGTAATGGCCAAATTAGAGAAAAAAGAGCAAAAGAAAAGGAAAAAAGAAATTGAAACTCAAGAAAAAGAATTAAAACCAGAAGAGCTTTCAAAGAACAAATAGCCTATGGCCTCAAGGCATTTATCTAGATCAATAGCAATGCAAAGCCTATACGAATGGGATTTTAATGATTTTAAAATAGATTTAAGCGAAATCACTGAAAAAAACATTCAAGAATTTGGTTCTGGACTAGAAGAGTTTGATTTGATTTGGGAATTAATATTAGGAATCAAAGAAAAAAAAGATTTTATTGATGATATTATCATTAAAACTGCTCCCGAATGGCCTCTTGCTCAAATAAATATTTTAGATAGAAATATTTTAAGAATAGGTATTTATGAGCTAATCTTTGGAAACAAAGAAAGCGTTCCTCCTAAGGTAGCTATCAATGAAGCAATTGAATTAGCTAAAAACTTTGGAGGAGAAAGCTCAAGAAAGTTTGTTAATGGAGTATTAGGAACTGTTTACAGGGAATTATCAAAAGAAGAAGAAAACAATGATTGATTTAAGTGAACTAGAAAAGAAATTAAATATATCTTTTAAAAATAAGGATTTATTAACCCAAGCTTTTTGCCATAGATCGTATTTAAATGAGAATCCTCAGTTTGGATTATCACATAATGAACGATTAGAATTCTTAGGAGATGCTGTTTTGGAATTAATTACAACTGAATACATATACAAAAATTATCCAGATAAACCAGAAGGGGAGATGACTAGTTGGAGAGCCTCTTTAGTTAATGCTAATACATTATATGAAGTAGCTCTTGAGATTAAATTCAATGAATATATATTATTATCTCAAGGAGAAGAAAAAGAAAACGGCAGAAGCAAAAAATATATCCTAGCTGATGCTTTTGAATCATTTATTGGTGCCTTGTATCTAGATCAGGGATATGATGCTTGTAGGAATTTTATTGAAAGAACCTTAATTAAGCCAAAGTTAGAAGAAATCATCTCTAAAAAATTGTATAAAGATCCTAAGTCATTGTTTCAAGAAAAAGCCCAGGAAATAGAGTTTGTTACTCCAACTTATCAATCTTTAAAAGAAACAGGGCCAGATCATATGAAAACCTTTGTTGTTGGAGTGTTTCTTAAAGACAAGCTAATAGCTGAGGGAGAGGGTTCTTCTAAGCATGAAGCTGAAATTAATGCTGCAGCCAGGGCCTTGAAGATAAAAAACTGGGAAGGGTCTTGAAATTAATTAGATTTTAGTATAATATACCGTTATTAATACAATTTATATATAATATTATGTTAATGATAAGATTATTCAGAATAGGCAAGAAAAAACAGCCTTCTTACAAAATGGTTGTTACTGACAAGAAAAATGCTCCTGCAAGGGGTAGGTTTGTCGAAGAAGTAGGATTTTACAATCCAATGACTAAAGAAGTAAATATCAATAAAGAAAGAGTTGTTTATTGGTTAGGCGTAGGAGCTCAAGCTTCTGACACAGTTCATAATCTTTTAGTTAGTAATAAGGTAATCGAAGGTGAAAAAAGAAAAGTTGTTTTAAAAAGAAAAGAACAACCAGTAAAAGAAGAACCTAAAGTAGCAACACCAGTAGTAGAAGCGCCAGTAGAGGAAGCAACGCCAGAAGAAGCCCCCCAAGCATAATGTTGACATTTAAACCTTTATAGTGAATAATTGAGATAGCGGGGTAGAATGAGTCGAGCTACCCAAAAAATGGAAATCATAAAAAGTTTAAAAATCAGATTATGGCAGAAGCAGCAAGAGATGTAGATTTTCTTGAATTCATTGTAAAAGCTTTAGTTGATCATCCAGAAGATGTTAAGGTAAATAGGCAGGTTGATGAAATGGGAGTATTACTTTCAGTGAAAGTAAACCCAGAAGACATGGGCCAGCTTATTGGAAAACAAGGTTCTACAGCCAAAGCGATTAGAAACCTAATCAGAATCATTGGCTTAAAGAATCACGCTCGTGTTAACCTAAAGATTGAAGAACCAGAAGGTGGTTCTCCAAGAAAAAAGGTTGAAAGCGAAGCAAAACCTTCTGAAAAAACAACAACCGAGGATTTTGAAGATTTTAAAATCTAGTTCTCGTTTAAATCAAACAAAGACTGCAGATCATTCTGCGGTTTTTGTATACCATTGACAGTATATCATTAATATTATATAAAAATATAGACATCTTAGACCACTGAAAAGGTGTATTATGCAAACAGAACGTATTACTTCTGGACCAGACAGATGGGAACTTATTTGTTCCTTTGTCAATCGCGAAGGTGTT
>Ga0116142_10006387_pt1 | contig 10171 bp, 7 predicted proteins | sample AD_UKC033_MetaG_FD_89785 | JGI IMG/M metagenome (GOLD analysis project Ga0116142, IMG submission 89785) | Active sludge microbial communities of municipal wastewater-treating anaerobic digesters from USA - AD_UKC033_MetaG | ecosystem: Engineered > Bioreactor > Anaerobic > Digestate | place: USA... | reverse complement strand
TTCGGCCTTGAGGAACTGCTTACGTGCGGAGATATTTTCTTCAGCCAGGAGTTTCTGGCGTTCGTAGTCATCTTTGAGGAAGGCCAGGGAAGCCGAAGCGGTAAGGTAATCTTCCTGAAGTTGAAGCAGCTCCTGGTTTTCGATTCTGAAGAGGGTTTGACCGCGGCTGACGCGGTCGCCCGGGAGGAGGGTCAGGTCGCGGATCACTCCTCCGGTGACGGCGTTAACGGCTGCGCGGTTTCGTGGAAGGGCTTCCAGTTGTCCGGAAGCTTCCACTACTCCCGAAAAGGTATGCAAAAACGGTTCACCCAGAACGAGGCCGTTTGCAGCGATCTGGTCAGGTGTGAGCTGAAGCATTTCCATGCCTTCGGGCTGGCTTTCGGCTGTTTTCACTTCCCCCTGGCGGGAGTGGCATCCTGACAGGACCATCATCCCGAGTGGGAGGAGAGCAATGATCAGAGGGGCGAGTCGTTTTTTAGTTGAAGTTTTCATTCCGGTGGATATAGTTATCATATTACATCTATGTTTCTTAAGGGATAAGACTATTTAGGTCATAAACCATCTGGTTATGTTGGAGCAGTTTGTCGAGGTAGTCGTTTTCCAGATCGGAGGCGTTTTCGATGGCCATGAGGTACTGGAAGAAGTCGATCTCGCCGTGGGAGAGGCTGAGGGAGGCAGCTTTTCGGAGTTCGTAGGCAGTTTCTCTGCCTTTTGCCAGGTATTGGCTGAGACTGGACGCGAGGAGGGTCAGGTTCCGTCTTAGCTGCGCCACTCTGGTCTCATGGGCCAGAGTCCAGTTTTTGCGGTTCAGTTGGTTGAGTTCGGTGTCGAGGGAAGCGCTGCGGATTTTGGCTTTTTGTTCTCCGAACCAGAGGGGAAGGGTCAAGCCAGCCGTGAAGCCCCTGTAGATGTCGGATCCGGGGGCATGGTTGGTTCCCTGGAAATATTCCAGTTCGAAATCGGGAAGGAGGCTATTCCTTTCGAGTTGGAGCTGTGCCCTGGCCATCTGGTCTTCCCTGTCGAAGAGTTTTTCTGTGGGGGAAAGATCGGAGGGGCTCTCCCGGGGGGAGGCCATATGGGGCAGCTCACCGGGGAATGAGAAGCCGCCAGGGGTATTCATAAGGGCAAAGATTTCCTCGCGGGCAGAGGAAAGGTCATTTTCGGCAGCCGTCAGAGCCTGGTGTGCTTTGATCAGCCGGCTGTCAGCCATCAGTTTTTCGAGGTGGTTACTCTCCCCCGCCCTGAATTTCAGGTCAGACCTGGTGGCAGTAGCCTGATAGAGGCTGTCGATTTCACGAAAGAGCGTCACTTTCCTGGAAAGGATGAGTACCTCGTCGTATTTCTGGCGGACGTTTCTTTCGGTTTCCCTGACCACCAGTTGGTAGCGGGCTTCCTCGACGCCTGTCACCGTTTTGAGGAGTTTAGTCCGGGAGGTGTACACGGTGGGGAAGCTGAAGTTTTGGCGGAGGCCCCATACTTTTATAGGCAGGCCGTTTTCGGCGATGTTGTTTTGGTCATAGTTGTAGAACAGGGCCGTTTTCTCAGGATTGAATCCTGCGGGGACCATCAGGGAGGCCTGGCGGACTTTCAGGGCGGCGGCCTGCACGCCGGGGTGGTGTTCCAGGGCGAAGCGCACCGCCTCTTCGGCGGTCAGCACTTCTGGTGGGGTCTTGCCCAGGGAGTCGTGGGATGAAAAGATGGTTCCCAGGGAGTCACGGGGTGAAGAAGAGGTTCCAGGGGGATTCCAGAGTGAAGAAGAGGTTTTCGGAGATCCATAGGGAGAAGAGGGGTACCACATGGCTGCCAGTGCCGGCTGGGTTAAGGCAGACAGCAGCAAGGTTGTGGACAGTGTGATCAGCAGGGATTTCATCACTGGAGGAAGGTGTGGTTTCTTGCGTTTGCCGTAGGTTTTTTCGGGCCGATCGAAGAGGGCATAGAAGAGAGGCAGGATGATCATGGTGAGCAGTGTGGAAGTCACCAGTCCGCCGATGACGACGGTAGCCAGGGGGCGTTGCACTTCTGCCCCGGCGGAGGTGGAGATGGCCATGGGGAGGAAGCCGAGGGCGGCTGCCGACGCGGTCATCACCACCGGGCGCAGTCTTTCCCGGGTACCTCTGAAAATACGTTCTCTCATGTCGGTAATGCCTTTTCTTTTCAGCTCCTTAAGATGCTCTATTAAAACGATTCCATTAAGGACGGCGATGCCGAAGAGGGCGATGAATCCGACGCCAGCGGAGATACTGAAGGGCATTCCGCGCATCCAGAGGAGGAGGATTCCTCCCACGGCGGAGAGGGGGATGGCACTGAAGATCATCAGGGCGTCGCGGAAGGAGTGGAAGGCAAAGTGGAGGAGGATGAAGATCAGGAGCAGGGCTACGGGTACGGCTATGAGAAGGCGCTGGCGGGCCGAGCGCAGGTTTTGATACTGTCCGCCGTAGGTCATTGAATAGCCTGTGGGCAGGGAAAATCTCTCGTTGGCCAGGGTTTGGATATCCTTGACCACGGATTCCATGTCGCGGTTGCGGACATTGATGCCCACGACGATATGGCGGCGGGTCATGTCACGGGAGATTTTCGCCGGACCTGTTGCGTAGTTGATCTCGGCGAGTTCGCGCATGGGGACCATATTGCCGTTGGGGGCAGGCACCAGGAGGTTCCGGAGGTGGTCTATTTCCTGCCGGAAGGCGTTGTCGAGGCGGACCACCAGGTCGAAGCGTTTTTCACCTTCGAGGAGAGTGCCGGCGCTCATCCCGGCAAAGGCCATGGAGATCACCCGGTTGGCATCGGCGATGGAGATGCCGTGACGGGCAAGCCGGTCGCGCCGGAAGGAAACCGACATCTGGGGGAGCCCCTCCACCTTATCGACGGTGATGTCAGATGCTCCTTCCACGCGGGATATCAGCGTCTTCAGTTCGTCGGCCTTTGCGGCCAGGACGGAAAGGTCGTCCCCGTAAATTTTAATGGCCACGTCGGCTCTGACGCCCGTGATGAGTTCGTTGAAGCGCATCTCAATGGGTTGGGTGAATTCCGGTTCGAAGCCCGGCAGTACAGAGAGAGCTTCCTTGAATTTTTCGGCCAGCTCATCTTTGGTTTTGGCAGAAGTCCACTCCCTGATGGGTTTCAGGGTGACGATGATGTCGGATTCCTCCATGGACATGGGATCCGTGGGGACTTCAGCTGCGCCGATGCGGGAGACCACTTGTTCCACTTCGGGAAATCGGAGCAGAATTTTTTCGATTTTGGTGGTGATGCCGATGGTGGTACCCAGGGAGGTACCGGTAGGAAGCACAGGTTGAATGACGAAATCGCCCTCGTCGAGGGTAGGAATGAATTCGCCGCCCATACGGCCGAAAATCAGCAGGGAAGTCAGAAAAACCACCAGGGTGGTGCCCAGAATCAGCTTCTTATGGTCCATGGCAAAGTGCAGCACAGGCTGATAGCTTCGCTGGAGCAGGGTGATGATTTTGTCGGAGAGGTTTTTCTTTTCCTTGTTGTCATGAGGTTTCAGGAAGAGGGAGGCCATGACGGGGACATAGGTCAGGCAGAAGATAAGGGCCCCCAGGAGGGCAAAGCAGAAAGCCAGGGCCATAGGACGGAACATCTTGCCTTCGACGCCGGTGAGGGAGAGAACGGGGATGAAGACGATCATAATGATCAGCTGGCCGAAGATGGCCGATTTGAGCATTTTAACACTGCTGTCGTAGGTGATCTTGTCAATTTCTTCCTGTTTCTCGTCACGGGAGAGGGCAATCAGTGTTGCGCTTTTTGCGGTGAGGCGGAAGGCGATAAATTCCACGATGATGACGGCACCGTCGATGATGATTCCGAAGTCTATGGCTCCGAGGCTCATCAGGTTGGCGTCGATGCCAAAGAGGTACATCAGTGAGATTCCGAAGAGGAGGCAGAGTGGGATGACCGAGGCGACCACCAGTCCGGAGCGGTAGTCCCCGATGAGCAGGATGACGATGAAGGCGACGATAAGGAAGCCCAGTATAAGGTTTTCGGCGACTGTTTTGGTAGTTTTGGCAATGAGGGCACTGCGTTCCAGGAAGGGGTTAATGAAGATTCCTTCGGGAAGGGTTTCCTGGACTTCGGCCACGCGGGCCTTAACCGCTTTGATCACCGCTTTGGAGTTGGCGTTTTTGAGCATCATGACCTGTCCGAGTACCTTTTCGCCCTCACCGTTGCCAGTAATGGCGCCGAAGCGGGTGGCATGGCCGAATCCAACACGGGCGATGTCCTTGACCAGCACGGGAATTCCTCCGTGGGTGGTGACGACGATGTTCTCCACATCCTCCAGGGAGGTCGCCAGTCCCTCTCCCCTGATGAAATAGCTTTGGTGGCTTTTCTCGATATAGCCGCCGCCGGCAACATGGTTGTTGTTTTCGAGGGCTGTGAAGAGTTCTCCGATGGTGATACCGGCGGACTGGAGGCGCTCAGGATCTACGGCCACTTCGTATTGTTTGAGGAATCCGCCCCAGGTGTTGACTTCGACCACACCAGGGATTCCTGAGAGCTGGCGTCTGACCTGCCAGTCCTGGATGGTCCTCAGGTCCATGGGGGAATAGAGGGAGTCGTAACCCGGTTTGGTATCGAGGATATATTGATAGATTTCGCCAAGGCCGGTACTGATGGGGCCCATCTCCGGAACGCCGAATCCTTCGGGAATTTTTTCTGCGGCCGATTTGATTTTTTCGGCAATGAGCTGTCGTGGAAGATAGGTCCCCAGGCGTTCCTCGAAGACGATCGTCACCACCGAGAGGCCGAATTTCGAGACCGATCTGATCTCCCTGACGCCCGGAAGGTTGGCCATCTCGAGTTCCACAGGCCAGGTGATGAATTGCTCCACATCCTGCGTGGAAAGGTTGCGGCTGGTAGTGATCACCTGCACCTGGTTGTTGGTGATGTCGGGCACTGCCCCGATGGGGATGCGTGTAAGGGAATAGATCCCGAACCCCGCGATGGTGGCCGTGAAGAGCATCACCATCAACTTGTTCCTGATACTGAAACCGATAATATATTCAAGCATAGGTTCTGGTTTACTTATTTTTAGATTGGGTCGACACTTAAAATTAGTCAATATATGCTTTTCAGATGGTGTTGTGAACTTTTTTTATGAAAAGATGTCTATGATTTAGGGAGCAGCAGCCCAACAAGCAGTGTGCAGGACTCCCATAGATTTTGCATGGAAATTGAAGTCCAAGCAGTTAAAACAAAAATATGCAGCATAATGAAGTTGGTTTTTTTATTAACACTTATGGTGGTGATCATGGAGTCGGGAGCGCAGGATAAGGCTTCAGGGGATTCCCGGCCTGGAGCCGGTCAGGATCCGGAACAGACGAGTTACCGGAAGCTGAATGCTTTCGAGCAGTATGTGATTCTGAAGAAGGGGACGGAAGCGCCCTTTACGGGGGAGTATTACAAAACGAAGGAGAAGGGGACCTATCATTGCAAGCAGTGTAATGCCCCACTCTACCGGTCGGCCGACAAATTCGACTCGGGGTGTGGGTGGCCCAGTTTCGACGATGAGATTAAAGGGGCGGTGCTGAGGTATCCCGATGCCGACGGACACCGGACAGAGATTGTTTGTGCGAATTGCAAGGGTCACCTGGGGCATGTCTTTTTGGGGGAACGATTTACGTCAAAGAACACCCGTCACTGTGTCAATTCCGCATCTCTGGTGTTCGTGCCTGACAAACAGGCAGATAAGAGGTTTGAGAAAAAGAAGTAGTTAAAGGTAAGCAGGCGGACTCAACAAGTCAGGATAAAGTCATCAATGACCATAGAGGTCATAAGGGTTTGGTGAAAAAGAGCGTCCCGGGCCTTCTATGAATTGGTGATCAGAGGGGTGAGGACGTCGAGGAGCCACTGTGGTGTTTTCACGGCTTTTCCGGTGACGGGATTGGTAGAGACCAGGACCACCTCGCCGTGGTTGATGAGTTCCCCGGCGGGATTGAAGACTTCTGTTTTGATGCGGAGTCTGACCAGAGGGATCTCCTCCACCCTGCTGCGAACGGTCAGCAGGTCATCGTAGAAGGCGGGTTTCAGGTAGGTGATGTTGAGGGTTCTGACTGGCCAGACGATACCCGATTCTTCGATCTGTTTATAGGTGACGCCATAGGCCCTGAGCATTTCATTGCGGGCGATCTCGTAGAACCGGGGATAGTTGCCGTAATAAACCACTCCCATCTTGTCGGTATCGCCGTAGCATACCCTGATTTGCGTTTCATGCACCAGCATAATGCGTTGTATTGATTGTTTACTGTTTTTACTACTTAAAGCTATTCTTTAACCTGATTCCCCTTTCTTTTCACACACCTCCAAGTCCCTAAGTCTCTAAGTCTCCAAGTCCCTAAGTCTCTAAGTCCCTAAGTCCCTCAGTCTCTAAGTCTCCAGTTCACCATGTCTCATCTCAACGGTGAATCGGGTTCTTTGGCCATATGGTTATAGGCGAGTTTATCGAGCAGGGAGGGCCACCATTTTCCGAGGAAGACGGTGAGTTTACCTTCCATGAAGGTGAGGACAAGTTGTCGCTTACGGTGCAGAACTGCGTGGAAGATATGGCTGGCGCAGGTTTCGGCGCTCATCATTTTATCCTCGTTGCGGGGTGATTCTCCTTGTTTCTGTCCGGCTGCGTTAAGGGCCGAGAGGCGGACTTCGCTGGCGGTAAATCCGGGGGCGACGACCAGGACGTGGAGCCCTTTTTTAAGGTTTTCAATGCGGAGGGTATCGAGGAAACCGCGGACGGCGAATTTAGAGGCGGCATAGCCAGTGCGCCCGGGGAGTCCCACGTGCCCGGCAATGGAGATGATGCCAGCCAGGGTGCCTCTGCTTTTGAGGAGCCACGGGAGGGCGTATTTGGTACAGTAGACGGTACCCCAGAAGTTGACATCCATGAGGCGGCGGAGGACCTCGAGGTCGACCTCTTCGAAGAGGGCGCGCATGGAGATCCCCGCGTTGTTGATAAGCACGTCGATGCGGCCGAATCGGGCGACGGTTTTTTCCACCAGCTGCCGGCAATCCTCTTCGCAGGTGACGTCAGTAGGCACGCAAAGGACCTTTCCTTGGCCCAGTTCTGCAGAAAGCTGTTCCAGACGGTCCACTCTGCGGGCGGCCATGACGACCTGGGCCCCTTCGGCAGCAAACTTCCGGGTCAAGGCTTCCCCTATTCCGGAGGAGGCACCGGTGATGACGACCACTTTTCCCTTCATAAAAAAAAGATTTTTGCAAAACTAACATCTTTGACATAAAGGGTCAGAGTTAATTGAAAATCATTTTAAAGAGCGGTTAAAAATGAAATAAAGAGCCGGTTGACCACCCTCTCCGATTTAGGGTTATCTTTGGGCCTCTGGAAAATAACTATTCCGCATGAGTACTGAATTTTTGCTGATGACGGGGTTTATCCTCTTCATCGTGTTCATTCTTCTCTTTGACTTGTTGCTGGTGGGGCGCAATACCCACATCATTCATGCCCGGGAGGCGCTGATCTGGTCGGGAGTGTGGATTGCCCTGGCCCTGGGGTTTTACTTTGTGCTGGGGCATTTCGGTCATCTTTTACATGGCATAGAGACTCCTGGGCGGTTGCAGGAGATCGTCGCCCGCTATTCACCAGAGTTACGGTTTACCACCACCGGTTTTGAAGAGATGCTCCAGGAGTACCGGCGGCACATGGCCATCAACTATTTATCGGGCTATTTCATTGAGAAGACCCTTTCGATCGACAATATTTTCGTGATGCTGATGCTTCTGCAGGGGTTCAGCGTGGATCTGAAGAATTACAAGAAGGTGTTGTTCTGGGGGATCCTGGGTGCGATTATTCTGCGCTTCATCTTCATTTTTGCAGGAGCGGCGCTGGTGGCAAAATTTGACTGGATCCTGGTGGTTTTCGGAGTGTTCCTGATCTATCAGAGCATCCACATGTTGCTGGCTAAGGATCACGGGATGAAGGATCCCCAGCATCACCCGATTGTCAGTTTCCTGAGCAAACACATCAGGCTCCTCCCCCACTATGTGGACAGCAAATTCTGGACACTACAGCGCGGGAAGTTCTTTTTCACCCCCCTGTTTGTGGTATTGGTGATGATCGAGTTCACCGATATTCTATTTGCCTTTGATTCCATTCCGGCCATTTTCGCCGTGTCGCGTGATCCTTTCGTGGTATTTTTCTCCAATATTTTCGCCATCATCGGGCTGCGGGCGCTCTTCTTCCTGCTTGCCGACCTGGTGGAAAAGTTCAGGTTCCTGAAGGCCGGGGTGTCGGCGTTGCTGGCATTCGTGGGCTTCAAGCTGGTGTTCCACCACTGGCTCGACCAGATGGGCTATGAGTCGTATTACTCGCTGGTGGTCATTGGCAGCGTCATATTCCTGAGTATCGGGCTCTCCATGCTTTTCCCGAAGAAGAAGAGGCCGGCAGTGTCATCTGCGGAATAATCATCAAGATCAATCACCGGGATCAATCGTCTCAACAGTTCATAATTACCCTATTGGGGGTGCGTATTACCTGCCTGACCAGATATAGAGTAGCACCAGTTCTGCGCTATCCGGATTGGTTAATAGTGGTACCTGCACTGGGCAATGTAGAGGGTGTTATCTTCTACCTTGTAGACCAAACGGTGTTCGCTGTTGATTCTGCGGCTCCAGAATCCTGACAGGTTTTGCCTGAGCGGTTCGGGCTTTCCGGTACCTTCAAAAGGAGTGCGCTGACATTCTTTTATCAGCGCATTGATTTTCAGCAGAACATTCCTATCGTTTCCCTGCCAGTATAAATAATCCTCCCAAGCGCTGTTATCCCAGAAGATATCCATCATTCCGCGAGGTTGCGTTTCAGCAGGTTGGTCTTCGCATTGATGTTGTCAATAGCGGATTCCAGTCTTTCCCGGTTGGCCTTGCTTTTACTGAGGTATAATGTCTCCTGAAGCGCATTATATTCCGCCAGGGACATCATGACCACACTCTTCCCTTTTGGCCGCTGAACAATAAGAAACTCACCATTATCAGAAACAGTCTCCAGATTCTCCTTTAAGTTCTGCCGTAATTCGGAATAATTCACTGCCTTCATAATGATTACTTAATTACGTACAAATATAAGTACTTTTATGGAGTGATGACCAAGATAGCATATTTTATCTTCACTCATGTTCATGTTTTTTACTCAACACTTTTCCGGAGGATGATAATGGGTTTACCCCACATGCATTTTCAATCAAGCAAGCAGTGTTCAGGGAGGATAAGGAATAGCAGGAGATATTCAGGCTGGTTCCTCGATGAGGGAGGTGATGAGTTTCATGCGGCCGGGGCTTCCTTTTTTGCGGGCTTCGAGGAGGTAGTCGAATCCCAGGGGGGAGAATGCTTCAAGTTGGGAGCGGTAAGTGCGGGGATAGAAGCGGCTGCTGAGACCTGCTGCCTGGAGGATCATCAGTTCTATACTTTGAAGTATAACTTTACCAAACTCTTCCGAAACAGTTTCCTTGCAGTACTTTATATCCTCCATAACAACCCTTCCGAAGTGGAAGGCACGATTGGTGAGGCCGGGCAGGGAGGCTTTATTTCCGGGGGCAGAAAAGATGGTCAGGGTGCCGTCGTGGAGGTCTTCATCGAGGTCCTGGATGTCGTCGGCGAGTTGGAGCCAGACGCCATAGCCATAGAAGAACCGGCTGATTTCGGGGGAGAGGTGGCCGGCCACGAGGTATCCGTCGGCCAGGACGGAGGTACCGCCTTTATCGAAGCCAATGCGGAGGATTTCGTCGGCGGAGGGAGGGGTACCATGACCACAGAGGCGGAGGCTGCGGGTTTGGGCGCGGTGGATAGCCAGGAGGCTCTGGTGGACTAGCGGAAACTTATGGCGGGGGTATTCGCGGCAGATCATGGCCACGAGGGCTTCTATGGCCTGTTCCCGGGGGTTGGTGCCCATGGGGGATTCACCGCGCAGGCAGCCTTCGAACCTCCGGCTGAAGGCTGCTTTTTCAGCGGCGGAAATCGAAGGATCGTCGAGGAGATTATCGGAATAGGGATAGAGAAGGCTATAGGCCAGGATGGAAGGAGAAAGGCGAACCGGGAGACCCAGCAGAAGCTTGAGGCCGTTCATGATCCAGGCGTTGCGCATGGCCTGGTAAATCTCTTCCCGGGAAAGGGAGGCGTCAAAGGCGCGGGCTTCGCGGTAAAATTCACGCGA
>Ga0116142_10006385_pt1 | contig 10173 bp, 9 predicted proteins | sample AD_UKC033_MetaG_FD_89785 | JGI IMG/M metagenome (GOLD analysis project Ga0116142, IMG submission 89785) | Active sludge microbial communities of municipal wastewater-treating anaerobic digesters from USA - AD_UKC033_MetaG | ecosystem: Engineered > Bioreactor > Anaerobic > Digestate | place: USA... | reverse complement strand
CTTGATAAGCATGTTGTCACGGCTTTCATAATCGTTCTTCATCGTTTGCAGTTTCTCGACAAGACCTGATTCGAGAGGGTCGCAGGCCATCACTTTGTCGAAATATTCATAAAGCTCTTTAACGTCCTTTTCAAGCCGGCCTGATGCGAGATATTCTTTGGCTTTGGCTTCAAGTTCAGGGTTAAGAGCGGGCTTGACTTCTTCATTCTTTTCGACCGGCTTCTCAGGATCGGCGCCACAACTGCAGCTGACTTTATAATCGTCTTCTTTGATGAATTCGATTTTGTATTCACCCTTGTCAGGGCAGGCCAAGCCTGCTTTCAGATACTTCTTTTCAACCAGTTCAGCGATAATCTCTGAGCCCTTTTTACCATTCTCAAACTTCAAACCGTCCATCAAAGCCATTTCTATTGCACCCATGAGCACTCTCTGATTGGGAACACAGGCCATCGGCTTATTTGAGGCAGGCGCAGAAGCAGACTCATCACCGAAAACCTTTAGCAGTTCGACAACCCCTTCAGTGCTTCTGGTCAACATATCGAGCGTTTTAACCAGATAGGCTCTTTCCCAGACCAGGCTGTTTTTAGCGTTAAAAGCCGGCTTTGGCAGCGATTTTAGATAATCAGTGATAATTTTCTTTGCTTCTGCCCTGTAATCACCGGCAAGAAAGTTTTTCATCGACTCCATCGCAATGTTTCTTATACCCAGACCGAGCATGTAGCCGATCAGTGGCTGGTACTTTTCAGAATCGGCGCCAAATCTGAATACCGAAACAAGCATCTCGGCGCCCTGTTCATGGTTTCCGGCAGAGATAACGCCCCAGGCGCCCGCATTGATGAATCTGGCAAAGTTTCTCAGGGTTCGATACGGCGGCATGATGTCCTGCGGATCAAATTTGCTGTCAGGCACAAAGCTGCACACAGAACAGGCTGCAGCAGATTGCAGCAGACTTTTGATCCTGAATGAACCGGCTTCACCGAGCTTCCGACGCAGACCACCTGACAGAGCGGCATAGCGTTCAGCATTGTGCACCTCCATGAGACTTTCGACTTCTTCCTTAGCCATTTCAGGCATGTAACCGATAGCCATCAGGTAGCGCAGCGCGGCGTTCGGGTCGCGGTATGGTTCCGGGAACTCAGCGAAAGCGGCAACAGAGAAAGTAAGAAGCATCACACCAATAATAAGCATGGTAATTTTAAACATAATGCTCTCCTTGAAATGAATTTATCAATCAAATGTTGTCCAGTTCGCGCGATGAACCCAACATCAGAACACCTGTGTCATCTTCAGCAAAAGAAAGATTGAAATCATTGTCGTATTGGCGCAAAAGTTTTGCTGCGCCAATGTTTTCGGGTAATCCGGCAGAAGCAATTACCGGTGGCGTTTCAGGAACGATCTTTTCAATTACCGGCACAGCTTTTTCACTGCCTTTAACCGGCTCTGCCACACGACTGTCGCTGATATTGCCCAGAACAATCATCAGCATGGCCAGAGCAAGCAGCAGCGGCAGCGCAAATCTGCCGGGCCCGGCGGGTTTGTTCCAGACGGCTTCTTTCTGCAGGCGGGCAAACACATCAGCTGAAGGTTCTTCAGTCGGCCGATGATTTTCGAGATATTTTTCAAATTGATCCTTGTTCAGCGGTTCCATGGGATCAACTCCTTTAACCTGGCGATTGCATAGCGATATCTTGAGGCCACCGTCTGCAGTGAGCACTGCTGGACTTCGGCAATTTCTTCAAAGGTCATGTCGGTCCAGACCTTGAGAACCACGGCTTCTTTCTGCTCTTCCGGCAGAGTCGAGAGGGCCCGGTTGATGAGCATGGAGTCTTCGACCTGGCTCTCATGCCCATCGCTGGTGGGCTCAACCATCATCGACTGTTCGCCCGGCTGCGCCCGTTTTTTCAGCGCCGCGTTTCTGGCGCTGGTGAACAGGTAGGCCGCCGGGTTTTCGACACCGGCGAATTTCTGTGGGTTCTGCACCCAGGGCAGAAAGACGTTGTGAAGAATATCTTCAGCCTCTTCACGCGAAAGCGTGAAAAAATTGCGCAAATAGCGAAAAACCGGGCCCGAAAATGCCTGATAAATGAGAGCAAAACCCTTTTCCGGGTTCTGCCGGTAGATTTCGAGCATTTCGGTTATCTGGTTGTGGTTTTTCATAGCTTCACAAATCAAGAGTCAAGTTTCGCACAGATTTATTTAAGAATTTTATTTTTTTTATTTATTAATTTCTGTTGCACCACAACCGCCTTCCTGGCATAACAGTTCCAATTCATGCAGGGGGTATGTATGCGCGGCCGCCACAGGATTGGTGCGGCTGTGCCTTCTCACCGCACCTTGCCTGACCAGATACCTGGCTTTCTTTATGCAGTTATCAACAATTTCGGGCAAGCAGCTTGAATTAACCGGCGTTTTGTGGTTATGCTGCTCTCACAGGAGTCCGTTTTTCGGGTAAGAACTTAGCCCGAAAGAAAGGGGAAAATAATGACTTCAAAATCTCTCTTCAGAAGTATCGTGCTGTTAACTTCCTTCGTGCTGGTTTTGTCTTCGGCTTATGCCATGATTGGCCGCAATATCTGCAGCAAGTGCAACTGGATAAACAAACCAGAAACCATACTCTGCGAAAATTGCCAGAACCCGCTCAACCACTGCCTCAAGTGCGGCCACGACAATATGGCCAAAGCTGACTACTGCGCCAACTGTTCGATGCCGCTCGCCGAAATGCGTGTGCTCGCCACCATCGCCCCCGAAGTAAGAACCCAGCTCAAGCTCGGTGAATCTCCGCGCGCTGTTGCCGACCTCGAAATCAAGCGCCTTGAATACCTGCTGCAGACCGACGCCGAAAACGCCGAAAAGCACCTGTTCAATCTCGCCATGACCCACAAACGCATCGATTTTTATTCACGCGAATCAGCTCTCTGGCTCGATTTCCTGCAGAAATATCCGAATTCGGAAAAAGCCGGCGAAGCCAAAGTTAACGGTTCAGATTCTCTGCGCAAATGGAGCTACCTGCTTTACTCTCAGGGTTCATACGCCCGTGCCGTTGAACTGCTCAACGAATCGCTGCGCCTCAACCCCGCCAACAAAGAAGCACAGAAATGGCTTAAAATTGCCCGTGGCGGCATGAAGAGAAGCGGCCAGGCTGTTGCTAAGCCCCAGGCCGTCGAAGCCACCGAAGCTGCACCGCAGATGGAAGAAGCCAAACCGGCTCCCAAAACCGAAGCAGCTCCGGCCGTAGAAGCAGCCCCGGCAGTAGAAGCTTCTCCGAAAACCGAAGCAACTCCAGCCACAGAGCCCGCTCCGGCAAACGAAGCAGCACCCCAGACCGACAAGCCGTAAAAATAAACTTCAAAGTCTGATAAAACAGTCAGCTCCGCTCGCCCACAAGGCAAACGGAGCTGATTTTTTTCTTCTTTTTTTAAGCCAATTGAGGTAGAACCAATACACCGGGCAGAACTAGATCCATAGTTTTTACTTCATTCCTGCGTTTAAATCCCGGAGAGGTGCAGGCGGGGATCTAAACAATCATTCACAAGATTCCGCCTGCGCGGGAATGACAGATGGCGGATAAATCCATATTCAAATGTGACAAAGAACTGGAATTTTTACCTTTTACTTACAGGCGCAGCTTTTTAATCAGAACCCCTGGTTCGCTTCCGGGGGTTTTTTCCGCAAGCAGAATGCTGCCGTCGGGCGAAAGGCGGCAAAAACGCTGCATTTCGAGACCGGCCGGACCGGTAATCTTCTTTTCAGCCAGGGTCTTGCCTTCAGCACTGACTGCATAAATGGTAAATTCACTGTCAAGCTCACCACTGCCGGTAATCACAAGAAAAATACTGCGCTTCTGCTCATCACAGCCCAGAAACTCAATAGATTTGAGCAGGCGTGGCGCTACAGGCAACGGAGCTTTCCAGAAAATACCGCCGGCCTGATGAATAACCACGCTTCCGGCAGTTGAACTGGCAACCTCTGGCACTGGTGGCGGTATAATCAACGATTCCCCGGTCGGACCCAGCAACAGAGAAGCATGATTTGCCAGTTTTGTAACCGGTTTTTCGTTTTCGAGTATAAGGGTGTTGCCATCGGCATCGCGAACGGCAAAAGCGCTGCCACGGCGTTCTAGGTTGAGAAGATTCAGAGCCGACGCCTCAGGGTCTGAGGCTCTGATAATATGATAATCAGCCGGTTTTTCGAGATCGAGCGCGAAAAGCACCGGAAACGCAAAACCGCAGAACCAGGCACTGTTGCCATCAACAACAAGATCACAGAAACGGTCGCCGGGCTTCGATTCAACAACCGGCGGCAGATTCAGCGAGCTGCTGGCGCCGTCAGATGCGAGTCGCACCAGCTGGCGGTCAGTTCCGAGAAGAAACACCGAGCCATCACTCCGGCCAGCCATTGAGATAAAACTCCCAGGCACAGAAATACCGGCAGCAAAAGCTGTAGCCGGAGCAGCAACTGGTTCAGCTGCCATTGCCGGCGCAAAGGGCATAAACATGGCGAGTGCCATAATCATAAGCTTGATCATATTTTTACTCCATGCCGATCAATTCAGCGTCATGGCCGCATGATAGCAGCCGCCACCGTTCCACCAGGCCGAGAAGCTGTCAAATGATCTGACCTGCGGCACCGGATCTTTGGCGGGATCATTATAATAAATATTGCCACTGTCATCTACCCCGGTAATGACGACATAGTGGTTGTAGACATTGGCGATAACCGGTTTGCCGGCTTTTATCTGCTCGCGCACCCATGACAGGCCAACACTGTAATGCCATTTTGCATTCGGGAAACCGTAAGCCCTTGCCCCGGTGAGCATACCGGCATGCGAAGTGCCAGCTGCGCCGGTCGAACCACATGTATTCCAGAGAGAAGAAGCAAGAGCACCGGCATTCTGCTTGTTATGATAGGCAAGAGCCATGCCGAGAGAGGTCGGACCACAGGCAGACCATGGGTATGGGCATTTAACATAGCCCTGACACTGCTGCGGCACCGGCAGAACGACTTTGCCATTTGCCCCGGCAGCCGGAGTTGCCGGCGTAGTGGTGCCCGATGAAGGTTTTGCAGAAGAAACATAGCTGGCATGACAGTAGACGATGCGCCCGTTCCAGCTGACTCTGTACCAATCGCCTTCTTTGCCGACGATATCGATCTTCGTGCCATAGTTGAAGGTGGTGAGAACCGAACCCCAGGGGGCACTTCTGACATTGAGAACATCGGCAGTGACATAACCGGCACTCGATGACGGGGCCGGAGTGCTTGCAGGCTGGGCCGGTGCGGTCGACGGAGCACTGTCAGCATTTATATAGGCAGAATGACAATAGCCAACCGTGCCATTGTAACTGACCCGATACCATTCGCCTTCCTGGCCAATAATCGAGACTCTGGCACCGTTGGAAAAAGAGCCGACAATGGTTCCCCATGGGCCGGTGCGAACATTCAGACCCGGCACAGCATTGACAGTGCCACCGCGGGAAGTCGATGACGCCGGCGTCGAGTTCTGAACTATATATGCCGAATGGCAGTAACCAACCGTGCCATTGTAGCTGACTTTGTACCATTCGCCTTCCTGGCCGATTACGGTCACGCTGGCGCCGTTTCCGAATGAGCCGATGATCGCTCCCCACGGGCCTGTGCGAATATTGAGGCCAGGTATGGCCCTGACTGTGCCGCTGAAAGACCCGCCCATGCCTGACGGAGCCGTAGAAGCTTCAGGCTGGCTTTTTCCCGGGTCAGAGATGACGACAGAACTCTGCCCGAAGACATCTGCAGCCGTCTGGGCTTTCAGAGTATCCGACCCTGTAAAAACAACAAGTGACAGCAACAGCAACAACAGAAAAAAACCTTTTCTGGGTTTCATTCCAGTTTCCTCCGGTAAACCTTACTTTCAACAAGCTATTTTATAAATACTCCCTAAAGGCAAAAAAGTTCTACATAAAAACCTGCCTGATTATAACCGCTTCACCATAAACGATTGATATCAGGCTGTTCTGCCCGGCCCGCAATGATCGCCTGATGATTCCGTACAGCAATCTATAAAATTTCACAACAACCAGATTCAGGCTGCACCAATACAGGGCCTCATTCTGATATGACAACCCCGGCTTTTTTCGAAGCCTGGCCATGGAAACGCATATTTTTATAGTAGAATATGCAGGCTGCATGGGGGGATCAGAATTTATGTGGAAAGCGCCACTCAGTATTTTTGCCGTTTTCATTGTTATTATCTCGACCATTACCATTCTCTGGAACATCAGCACGGTTCAGCTTGACAGAGTAGATTTATCCTACGTCGGAAGGTTCTATCATGGCACACTGGCCGACGAACCCCTCAATTATCTCGGGGTGATGACCGCAAGAACAATGGTTGAAAACAAGGCCCGGCCCGCCTTGAACCCTGCCACCATTCTCTGGCAGCACTTCTGGTATAACTGTTTCACAACCGGCTATGATCAGGTGCTCTGGCTTGAGTCAAAAGACAATTTTCGCAAAAGGCAATACGCTCTGTACATTTCCGGCAAAACAGTCTTTCTCAGACTTGAGCCCGATGGCTGGAATCAGGTCTTGACTGCTGACTTCACGGCACAGGAACTGGAAAGGGCGCTCGAAGGTTTTCTTAAGCCGCTCCCTGCCGAAGCAGAAGCGGCCGACTGAATGCTGCGAGTCAGCATTTCAGACCGAAGCCCTTTTCAGCCAAACCCTCTCAAATACTGCAACAAATACAAGCACGCGAGCAAAAACCATCATCTTTATTTTGCAGGCCAGCATCAGAAAACACCGATCAAAAGCCAACCAGACTCTCGTGGAAAATATTTTTAAAAAATTCATTGACACAATGCAGCAAAATTGTTAATATAAATTCATAACGCAGCGATCAATCAAACCAAAAGTTCGAAATCAATACTTCAAACAGGAGTTTCTAAAATGACTAACAACACCAACAAATGGATGGAATTCTCAAACGAATACGCTCAGCTCATGAACGAAAATTTTCAGGTCATGAACAAATTCTGGAACGCCACCATGGAACAGACCACCGGCTACACCAGAAAGAACATGGAACTGTTCTTTGACCACATGAACCGCAATGTAGAAGTCATGCACGAAATCTACAACAACACCATCCAGGGCAACGACGAACTGAAAGCCATCTACAAAACCAACATCGAAAAATTCAACACCCGCTTTCAGAAAATTTATGAAGAAACCATGAAGAATATCGCTCCGAAGACCCAGAACGCCGGTCAGTAAGAGTTTCGATAAACAAAGTTCCAATCAACTCCAGTGCGGGGGCCTGTGTCATCGACACAGGCCCCCGATTTTTATTCCCGGCAGATGCAAAACCCGGGTCGCGGCATCCAGCAGGCACTTTTATCATCAGACAGCATAATGGTTTATTGAGCACGATTCCCGCGCCGGGTTGAAACGGCTCGCCGCGTTTTTCTGCACATCACACACAGCAAAAGTCAACGCAATCGCATTAAAATAAAAGTGGCGTATACTGAGTAAAAGCGCATTTACAGCATTGGTCGATTCTGCACCGCAACAATCAGCCGGTTGAATTTTTCGGTTGAAAAAGCACAGATTCCTGAATAACTTTGAAGATACAGTTAAAAAAGAGGCGAAAACATGAAAAAGCTGCTTCTGGGTCTGCTGCTTCTCGTCGCCGGTGCCTGCCCCGGTGCCATTCCGCACCCGCGCGACTATGAGTGGGGTACAATTACTGTCCCCGAGAATTATTCGTATGCCGGCACTCAGAAAATCAGCATCTACTGGGAAAAACTCAAAGCCACCGGTGTCGCGCCAGAAGCGATCGTCATGATCAATGGCGGCCCCGGCATGCCGCACGACAGCTTTCATCAGCCCAATGGCACCGGTTATAACCGCGACTGGTTCTCGGCCCTGCGCACGCATTTCGACATTTACTACTTCGACCAGCGCGGCACCGGCAATTCAGCCGGTCTCAGCTACACCAACCTCAGCACCCGCAATTATCGCACTTACGGCACCCCCGATATCTGCCGCGACATCGAAGAACTGCGCAAAAACGTCATCAAAAAGAAGCAGATCGCGGTGCTCGGTGAATCTTACGGCGGCGCGGTGGCACTGACCTACGCCATCATGTATCCGGCAAATGTTTCGAAGCTGATAATCCATGATTCGACCCCGAGCAACGCCTATTTCACCAACATGCACATCAATATGTCGAACGGCCTGACCGCACTCGAAGAGGTGCTTCCCGGAGTCGAAGAGAACATGAACACCTGCATCGAAAAGTTCGACAACGGCGAAGTATCCAACGCCTACGGTTACAATCTGACCTCAAATGACTTTCTCACACTCTGCCTGCCATATACCTATTCTCTGAGAGGCCAGATCGCCATGGCGACGATGGCACTGCAGATCGCGCAGAATGGCCAGTCAGCCATTCTCGACGCCATTCTCGCCCCGGCCAGGGAAATGGCCAGCCGGGCCGCCTACAGTACGCTGCCGGTCTCCATCCTGGTGGTGCAGGGCATCGAAATGCTTGACCAGAAGGGCATAAGTTCAGCCGCTGACAGTTCACCCTGGACCAAAGCCTGGGCCAGCGAGCGCATTTTCCAGCCCAGACTGGATTTTATGAAAGATTACAATATCACCCACTTTTCAGGCTTCAACGTCATCAGCCGCCTTGGCCAGATCAAAGCACCGACGCTTGTGGTTGTCGGCGAAACCGATTTTATCTGCCCGCCGGAGTATGCCGAGGTCATGTGTGAAGGTATACCCGACTGCCGGCTGCTTAAAGTCAAAAATGCCGCCCATGGCGGTTTTATCGAACAGAATACTTTTGTCGTCGGAAAAATCCGCAATTTTCTGTTGAACCACTACCCTGGTGACGATGAACGCATCACACCGGCCGAAGAGCTGCACAGCCGAAGCTCCAAAGAAGCGGTTCAGATCTGGCTTGAAGGCGTGACACGACTCGGTCTGACCAGCGATTTTCTCAAAGAAACGTTTAAATAAGCCCTGTTGAAAAGGTTTCCGACATCGACGCAAAAAAAGCTTGCAATTTGATTCTTTTTTAGTATCATTCAAATTAAATGATACTAAAAAAGGAGCGTTTATGTTTAACCTGAATCAATCGGTCGGCGAAATTGTGGCCATCAACCCCTCTCTCTGGAAACTTTTTGAACGTTACCACATCGATTATTGCTGCCATGGCGCCAGGCCTCTTGCCGAAGCCTGCCGGGAAAAAGGCCTTGACCCCGCAGTCATTCTCAGCGAAATCGAAAATTCGCCGGCAACAGAAGATCAGGTACAGACAGAACTCCTGAAAATGACACTGACCGAGCTGGCCAACCATATCGAGCAAACACATCATGCTTATCTCTATCGCGAACTTCCTGAGTTGATAAGCCTGGCCGGGCGCGTCGCAGAAACGCATGGAGCCAAAGACCAGCGCCTGCACCAGGTTTTACAGGGAGTTTCTTCATTGCAGGCCGAACTGATGAATCATCTGGCCAAAGAAGAACAGATCCTTTTTCCGATGATTCGAGAGCTTGAGGGCAGCAATTCCGTACCCGCTTTTCATTGCGGTTCGGTCGGCAACCCGATCAGACAGATGCTTGTAGAACACGACGATGCCAGTGAACTGCTGCAGAATCTACGCCGCCTCACCGATAACTATCAGGCGCCGGAATGGGCATGCAGAAGTATGCAGACCCTCTTTGCTCAACTGCAGAATCTTGAACACGACCTGCACCGCCACATTCACAAAGAAAACACCATACTTTTCCCGGCGGCTATCGCCCTCGAAGAACAAAGACGAACCGGAAAAACCTGCGCAACCAACCACTGTTGAATTCTGTATAGCCAAAGCCCGACACGCCGGCAATAAATCTGCAACTCGGGTATGGCTGCTTCTCTTTCGCAGCCCGGTAGTCTGGCAAACTCAACGCAGTTTGCCTGTAATTCCCGCGCTTGTGCCTCCGAAGGGCGCAGGCGCGGGAATCTTATTGATGAGAGTTTAGATCCCCATCTGTACAACTCCGCGACATAAACGCGCGAAAATCGCAGGGTAAACGCAAACTTAATTAACTCTAGACGCTGCTTTCGGCAGGTCAGGCGATTGCATAAGCGAGCTTGTCGAGCACCCCATAGTTCCCTGCGAACGATGCCGCTAAGACCGGACGTTTT
>Ga0116142_10006383_pt1 | contig 10176 bp, 10 predicted proteins | sample AD_UKC033_MetaG_FD_89785 | JGI IMG/M metagenome (GOLD analysis project Ga0116142, IMG submission 89785) | Active sludge microbial communities of municipal wastewater-treating anaerobic digesters from USA - AD_UKC033_MetaG | ecosystem: Engineered > Bioreactor > Anaerobic > Digestate | place: USA... | reverse complement strand
CTCCGGCCATCACCGAGATAAAACCGCTGAAACCATTGTTGGAGTAACTTTTTACAGCATACCCCACAATGTGTCCCTGGGCCAGAGCCGGAAAAATCTCAATGCTGTCGGCGCCTTCCTCCGGAAGAACCTTCAGGGTGGGTGCCAATTCATCAAAGGGGGGAAGAACACTGGCAATGGCATCGCTCTGAGCCTTCTCCCTGGCCAGGTCAATGGCCGATTTGGTCATCTGGTGGACAAATCCCAGCAGTGCCCCGGAGACCAGGGTGACCACCAGCAGGGCTCCTACCATGTTTATAAAAGTCGATTCACGCTGCTTCATCTCTCTATTTTCCTCCGAATCTTTGGGGTTTGATCACACTGTTCAACAGGGGCGTAAAGGCATTCATGATCAGAATGGCAAAGGAGATGCCCTCAGGATAGGCCCCGAAGAGGCGGATGGTCATGGTGATGATCCCGATCCCTGCCCCGTAGATCAACTGTGCCTTCCCGGTCATGGGGGAAGTCACCATGTCGGTGGCCATATACACGGCCCCCAGGATTGCTCCCCCAGCCAGCAGATGGAACAGGGGATCCATGTATTTTTCCGGACTGATGAACCAGAAAATACCGGCATACAAGGCGATGGTGACCAGGATGGAGACCGGGATCTGCCAGGTGATGACCTTCCGGAAGAGAAGATAGACACCGCCTGCCAGCAGCAACAGGGCGGAGATCTCACCCAGGGAGCCGCCCATGGTTCCCAGAAACAGATCGACGGAATCGGGAAGGCTGCCCTGGATCTGGCTGAGCGGTTTGCCACTGACCAGCCCCTCCTTGAGGATCCCCAGGGGTGTGGCCGCTGTCACCGCATCGGGGCCAGCACCGCGGCCTGCCGGCCAGCTGGTCATGTGCACCGGAAAAGAGATCAGCATGAATACCCGGCCTACCAGCGCAGGATTGAAAATATTGGCCCCCAGTCCGCCAAAAGAGGTCTTGGCAATGGCAATGGCAAAGAAAGAGCCCAGCAGTATGATCCACCAGGGCAGGGAAGCCGGTACGTTAAAAGCCAGCAACAACCCCGTGAGGGCGGCGGTCCCGTCCATTATGGTGGGGGTCACCTTCAGCACAAAGCGCTGCAGGAGATATTCTATACCCACACAGGCCGCTACGGCAATCAGGGTCACCCGTACGGCATCCCAGCCAAAGACGAATACCGACCAGAGAAACGCAGGCACCAGAGCCAGGATCACCCGGTACATGATCTTCCTCACCGAATCGCTGCTATGGAGGTGTGGCGAAGGAGATACAGTCAATATATTACTCATATCCGGAATATGATTTAGTTAATTCTTTCGGGAACGGACCATCTGGCCCACTTTGGCTTTGCCGAAGCGGATATGGTCAAGCAAAGGCCGGCTGGCCGGGCAGGTATAGCTGCAGCTGCCGCATTCGATGCAATCCAGGACCTTCTCCTTTTCCAAACGCTCCCACATTGTTTTTTCAGTCAGGGTCATCAGCAGGAAAGGCTCCAGGCCCATGGGACAATTGGCGGCGCAACGCGAACAACGGATGCAGGGTTGCTGCGGGTTCCTGAGGGATTCTTCCCCGGGCATCAGCAACACCCCGGAGGTTCCCTTGGTGACGGGGATCTCCAGCGATGCCACGGCCTTTCCCATCATCGGCCCACCGCTGATGATCTTTCCGGTATCCTCAGGAAGACCTCCGGCAAAAGCAACCACCTCGGAGAGGGGCGTCCCTACGCGCACTTTCAGGTTGGAAGGTTGCTGAAGGTGCTTTCCCGTGATGGTCAGTACCCTTTCAAAGAGGGGTTTGTTTTTCTGGACCGCCTCATAGACCGCAAAGGCGGTACCCACATTACTGACCACACATCCCACGGCCACGGGGAGCGCCCCTGAAGGCACCTCCCTGCCGGTGATGGCGTTGATCAGCTGCTTCTCCCCCCCCTGGGGATACTTCACCCTGAGCACCTCCACGGTAATCCCCCGGAAGTCTGCAACAGCCTCTTTCATGAGACGGATCGCCTCCGGTTTGTTGCCCTCTATGCCAATTGTGGCCTTCTCCACCCCCAGGGCTTTCATGAGCAGTTCCGTTCCCACCAGGATCTCCCTGCTCTTCTCAATCATCAGACGGTTGTCGGCGGTCAGGTATGGTTCACACTCCACGCCGTTGATGATCAGCAGGTCGGCTTTCATTCCCTTGGGGGGCACCAGCTTGATATGGGTGGGAAAAGTGGCTCCACCCATTCCGACAATCCCCGCGGACGCAATTTTCTCCACGATTTCCGGCCCTGAAAGCGCACAGCTCCTGACCAGATCAGGCGACCGGTCGATCTGCTCCTCCCATTCATCCCCGTCCACCTTGATCACAATTCCGGTGCGGGGATATCCTGAGGCATCGGGAACACCCTCTACCTTGGTGACGGTCCCCGAAACAGAGGAATGGATGTTGGCCGATACAAAACCAGTGCTTTTCGCAATGAGCTGGCCGGTTTTAACCTTGTCCCCCTTTTTGACCAGAGGGGTGGCGGGGGCGCCGATGTGTTGCCCCGTGGGAATGGAAACCACGGCGGGAAGCGGCAGCTCCCTGATCTGCCCGTTGGCAGAAAGCTTGTTTTCCGGAGGATGAACTCCCCCCAATCTGAATGTTCTCAACACGTTGGTCCGGTTTATTGGTTAACTGTGGTGTTTTCAGTGGCGGCAGGTTTCGCTTTCCGCGGGGGAAAGCCCACTTCAATGATGGCGTTGGTGGGGCATACCTCCACACATTTGCGGCACAACTTGCACTTGTCGGAATCGATGAACGCCAGGTTGGTGCCCATGGTGATGGCATCATAGGCACACACATCAAAACACTTGCTGCAACCGATGCAGGCCACCTGGCACGACCTGCGTGCCGGCCCCCCCTTGTCCTCGTTACGGCAGGCGACGTATATCTTCCGGTCTTTGGCGTTTTTCTTGCGCAACTCAATCAGGTTCTTGGGACAGGCAATGACGCAGGCCCCACAGGCGGTGCACTTCTCATCGGTCACCTCGGGAAGGCCCGTCACCGGATTCATGTGAATGGCATCAAAATCACAAACCACACAGCAATCCCCGCAGCCCAGACAGCCATACTGGCATCCTGTTTCCCCGCTGTACAGATTGTGAATGATGGCACAGGTCATCACCCCGTCATATTTGTTTACCCGTGGCCGGTACTCGCAGGTGCCGTTGCAGCGGACCACCGCCACCCGGGGATCCTTCTTGACGGCTTCCAGCCCCAGAATTCTGGCCACCCCTTCCATGCCATCGTTACCGCCAACCGGACAAAACAGATGGGTGAGGTCGTTCTCCTTCACACAAGCCTCGGCAAATGCCCGGCATCCGGCATAGCCGCACCCCCCGCAGTTGGCCCCCGGAAGCGCCTTCTCCACCGTGTCGATCCGGGGGTCCTCAAACACCCTGAACTTCCGGGCCACAAAGTAGAGAATCACCGCCGAAGCCGTCCCGATTCCAGCCAGGGTGACAATCGTATAAATCAATGGTGCATTCATAAGCGTTGGCTATTGTTGGGCATCAATTGTAAAACTAAAGGATTTTTTGATTCTTTCACGAAAAAAATAGAGAAGAAGATAGTAGGGAACCAGCATGCCCAGGGCGGCCAATCCTCCCAGCAGTTCATCGCCCGTGACCTCCAAAACGACCACCAGGGTCCCTACCAGTATGAGAAAGGGAAGAAGATAACCGAATAAAAGGGCCCTGAAACCCTGAGATTCCCTGAGGATCACCGTCACATGCTGCCCCAGGACGTATTGCCCCCCGGGATGGGGCACCTCGATCTCCTTTTGCTTCATGTCGGAGGCCAGGCATCCCCCGCGGGCATGACAGGCTGAACAGGCCGACTGGCTGATAATGGTAACGGTCACGCTGCTCCCGCTTACGGCTGAAACAACCCCGTTGTGCCTTATTTCATCCATTCTATCCGTAAAAAGGAAAAAGCAAAACTACATATTTCGGGATACGGACAAAATGACGATACCCCCTTTTTATGAACCGCGCATCTTATTTAAAGCTGTTCTATGTAACCTACCCCCTGGAATCAGGCTGCTTTCCTCACACTCCACCAAGGTGGTGCCCCAGGTACTCCTTCAGAAATTCCAGGGAAAACTTCTTGGCCAGGATCTTCTTCTCCCGGTCAAGAAGATATACGGAGGGGGTTGTCCGGGTGTCGTAAATGATCTTGAACCGGGAGAGGTGGTGAGGATCCCACACGTTGGTCCAATCGGCAAGGTGGTACTTCTCCGTGAAGGCCTGCCAGGCCTCCTTCTGGTCCATCGTATACACGGCAACCACCTCCAGGCCTTTGTCGCGGAAGGGAAGGTACACCTCCTGGTAGAGCCGTGGCACAAATTCGTTGCAATGAGAACAATTGGGTTCGTAAAAAACCAGGATCGTATAGAGGTGGTTTTGCTGGTAAAGCCGGAATGGCTGCCCGTCAAGGGTTTCCATTCTGACATCCCTGGCCTGCTGACCGATGAGGTTATGTTCCAGGAAAATCACGTTTTCCCTGATTTTGGCCAGGGTCGTGGAATCGGCCCAGGCGGCTTTCCCCGACAGATAATAATCACGGGCAATATCCACAAACAGGGCATCCATGCCCATGACCCTGCTGGCCAGGGCGGCGTTCAGCAGGTGGGAGGTGACATACCTGTAAGTCTGCGGATGCCCCGAAGCACGTTGGATCAGCGCGTAAGCCGCAGGCTTGACAGAGTCATAAAGCTGCAGTAAAACCTTCTCCAGGTAGGTGTCCAGCCGGCTTTTCAACAAAGGAGTGTTCAGGAGCCGCTCATCGGAAAGATCGAGATGATCAAAAAAATGGTTCTTTCTATAAGTGTACTCGTAGACCCACCGCAGAGAATCGTTGGTCGTATAGGCGGCAGGAATATCTTCAGGCCGGAGTTCCTCGGTGTAATTGGCCATCAGGAAGGCCGCCAGCATCGTTCCGGGATATTGGTCTGACTTCCGTTTCCAGTAAGTGCTGACCGAAGCCGACAACGCCCTGATCTGGCTGCTTATGGAATCCTTTTCCATTCCTTCTGCCCGGCTTAACAGGGTATCCAGGTTTGCCAGCTCTTTTTGCCGGTCGCGCAGCCAACGCATATAATCCAGGAATTCGCCGCTCTCCACGGCCCCCTCCACAGTCAATCCCTCCAGGGAAAAACCCGTATTCGTTAAGGTGAGGGTCTGATCAGCCCCCAGCAGAAAATCAAAATGACGCTCCTGGTCAAGGTAGATCTTGTAAAGCCCTTGCGGAAGCAAGGTATCCCGTTCAAAGACCCCCCGTCCGGTGGCATCGGTAAGGGTCGTATCCTTCAGATAAATATTGGATCCGTAATAACCGGCCAGAAAAACCTGCGCCGAGGGCGCCGCCGCCAGCTTTACCACAATCTTATACCCCTTTCCGGCAACCGGAACCATCGCCGCCATGAAAACCATAAACAGTAAAAATCTCCTCATCATCTTCACACCAGATTGCTTAATCACCACAAAAATAACACCCGGAAACATAATTTTATCTCCATGCTTTCAGCCCCACGCAATATTTGTTCCAAAATTTGGGTTATTTTCAGGGTTTTTTACCGCTTCCCGGAAATGCCACTGCGATGATCTCCGTTTGTGTTCCCATATTTCAGGCCGATGTAAGGCCTCTGGCGCGTCAGCTTTCGGCCATGGCCGTGAAAGCTTCCTTCCCGGTGGAGATTCTGCTCTTCGATGATTCCTCTGAGGCTTCCTGGGAGGCCCTCCACGCAGAAGCCGCCTCCCTGCCGGGAATCAGCTGGCGGCGCCTGGAGAAAAACCTGGGCCGTGCCGCCATCCGGAATCTCCTGGGCCGTGAAGCCCACTATCCCTGGCTCCTTTTTCTCGACGCCGATTCCCTGGCAGCCAGCACTGACTTTTTGGAAAAATATGCCGCCCTCACCGTTTCCGGCCCTGTATGGTGCGGGGGCACCCTTTACAGGAAGACCCCACCCGAAGACCCCGGTAAACTATTGCGCTGGACCTATGGCCGGAAACGGGAGGAGCGCACGGCCGCCCGGCGGGATAAAGAGCCGGGATTCGCCCTCACCGCCAACAACTTCCTGATCCGCAGAGATCTCTTCCTGCAACACCCTTTCCGGGAAACCATTACAGGATACGGACATGAAGACACCGTTCTGGGGTATGACCTGGTGCAGGCCGGCATTCCCCTCCGCCATACCGACAATCCCGTATATCACACCGGACTGGAATCCTCGGCCAGCTACCTCGAAAAGAGCAGGGCCGCCGTGGGCAATCTCTATTATCTTTCGCGGCACCTCATCAGGGACCCCCGGTTCGACGAGGCCTCCCCATTGCTCAGGGGGCTCGGCCGGCTCCAGAGATACGGATTGCTGGGTTGGGCCTCCCGTCTCTTCCGGGTGGCAAAACCCCTCCTGCACAAAAACCTCACCGGCCCCCACCCGTCACTCCTCCTCTTCGACCTTTACCGTGCCGGCACCCTCTGCACCCTCGCCCACGATAAGGGAAAACCCCGCAAAGAAAAAACCCCGGACTGATTACATCCGGGGCACGCTCCCCACATCTCCCCGCAGGGACGCTCATCTCCCCCTCTCCTTCCGCCACATGCAGGGAGCGTATTTTATCCCTGTGTGATTTACCATGGCAAATCCATCAGTTTTCCACACCAGAGCCTTTGATGTTTCCGTTTCCGTCAGGCCTCCCCGCGGCGGATGTATAACCTGCCGGCTCTGCCGCTGCGGAATCCTTACGTGCTCGGCACACTTCCGATGGGATACTATTTCCCCAGCCTGATGTTTCCGTACTTGCTGATGACCCTGACCACCCCGGGATTCCCGGAGCCCACCCTTCCACGTACCGACTCGCGGGTATTCTCCTTGATCCGGTTGCCTTTGAATGCCGCCTCCGGATAACTGATGTTGCAGTATTCGCAGGAAGCATCCACCTCCCAGGCCGCCTCCCCGTCAATACCCAGGGAGACTTGCGCATAGGAGGAAGTGACCTCCAGCAGTTCAAAACCGGCCGGGACCTGGTCCACCTTCACCGACCCATATGCCGACACCAGCTTTAACCGCCGCTCCAGAGTGCCGATCCGGTAATTGGTGAATTTGCTCTCCCCCTCCAGGGAGGCTACCGCTCCGAATTCAAAGGAGTCGTACTTCGATTCGAGTTGCAGCTCCTGCAGCTTGTCGGCATTCAATACCGAATATTTCGAATCGAGGACCATACGGCTCCCTGTGCCCAGGAAAAGCTTATAGTAGGAGAGCAGAACGGTGGCTTCCCCCATGGTGCCGATATCGGCCTTTCCATACTCGAGTTCCAGTTTAAGGGGAGCGCCTGTCATCTGACCGGCTGTCAGATTACCATAGGCAATGTGAAACTCTCCTTTGCCCGTGAGCCTGTTCAGAATCACATTCCCGAACTTGTTGTGCACGGTCAGGTTTTTTTCAGGAGGGATATTCACGGTATAATCGATGCTGAAGTTGCCCCTGGTTTTGAGGTTACCCCCGAATTCTGTTTCGGCGGTGGCCGTACGTCCCTCCTTTCCGAATCCGACATTCACTGCTTCCAGCAAAGCCCGGTCACGCGAACCACTTCCCTCGACCCGCACCACTACGTCGACGGTCACCATGGATCCGCCGTTGCTGTTGATCTTCACTTCCCCGAACTTGTTGGTGATCACCAGGGTTTCCACCTCCGCGACAGGCCAGCTTTTGCTGAACCGGCGGGTGTTCTCCTGTGCTCCGGCCACCAGGGTGACCAGGAACAACCCCATCAGGAGGATAACTGCATCAAATCTCCTTCTCATAACTCTTCTCATTTAAATATTTGACTTCCTCCAATTTGCTCATCACCATGTGGATCACGTTCAGTTTTGCCTGGTAGTATTCAATCATGGCATTGATGACCCTTTCATCGTAAGGATTTGCTTTCAGTTCTTCCTGCAGGCTTTTGTAGCGTTCTTCGAATTCACGGAACTCCTGCTGCATGATTTGGTTTTCGGCCTCCGGAATCACACCGGCCCCGGCCAGCACCGAGATATCCTTCATGCCGGCCGCTATGGCCGAGGTGTAATAATACTCCACTTCGGCATATTCCGGAGAGAGGGCCGCCAGGGTCGCAGGGGCAATCTCTTCCGGGGCCAGCCAGATCCGGGCCTGGTTAACGGCCAGAAACACAAAGACCACGGCTGCAGCCACCTTCCAGACGGTTCCCCAGGAAAAATGCCTGACCTTCCGCTCCATCTCCAGTTTCCCCCTGAAACGCTCCAGATGCCCCTCCGGCGGCTCGAAGCCATCAAGTGCATCCCGATGCGCGAGTATCAGTTTCTCGAGGTCGTCTCTCTCTTCCATTTTTCTAGTTGTATAAGTATAAATCCTCTTTTTTCAGCATCTCCTTCAGCCGGTTTTTGGCTCTCATGTATTGGGTGCGGACGGCCGAATGGCTGATGCGGAGCATCCTGCCGATCTCCTCGTGCGGATAGCCCTCCAGCAGGTGAAGGGAGAGCACCACCCGGTAACCGTCGGGCAGTGAGGCGATGGCCTTCCTGATCCGCTGCAGATCCGCCTCCCCGGTATACCCCGTCTGATCACTCACCCCGGCATTCCGCTCAGTCACCTCCTCAAACTTCACCTTCCGCTTTTTCAGACAATCCAAAGAACGGTTGACCACAATCTTCCGCAACCAGGCCCCGAAACTCACCTTTCCCTCATAACTTCCAATCTTCCTGAAGGCATTCAGAAAAGCCTCCTGCATCACATCCTCGGCATCGGCGCTGTTTCCCGTAATCCGCAGGCTGACATTGTACATGCTCTTGCTGTATATCCTGTACACCTCAGTCTGGGCCCGGGATTCACCCGCCCGGCAACCATCAATCAATGCCTGGTGTATATTCTGGTAATCCGGTTCCAATTCTGCTTCATTTTCGGTTCAATGACGACAATCTGTTTCGGAATGTTGCACGGAATTCCCGTTTTTTCAGGATCGCTGCCGAAAAGTCATCTCACGATCCTGCTTTTAATCTCCCGGAGGTCCGACTGGATGGTCTGAAGGGTGCGGCCGATGATCTCGCCGGAGGGATTTCCGGCAGGGACCTCCTCACTGGTGTAGTTCACAAAGCGCCAGATCTCCCTGACCTCGGAACCGCTGACTTCATAGGGGGCATAGGCCTGATTGAGGGAGATCAGCCGGAGCAAACCCTTTTCACGGAGATGGTTCTCCACGATCTTGAAAACGATTCCCTCATCAAGGGTAAGCACGATGCAGGCCGCTCCGTCAGGCAACCCCAGCCAGTCCTGTACGAATTCCCCGGTGACCCAGGCCCCGTCAGGAATGGGCAGCATGGAATCACCGCTCACCTGGAAAGTGCGGTACTTCCGGTCGGCAGGAAGAAAAGGAAGCTGGTACCGGGGCAACTCACTGATATACTCCGGATCAAAGAAACCCCGCGTATACCCCGCCTTGGCCTTCTCAGGAACCAGTTCGATATTCTCCCGGTTGTTCCTGTCGACCGTGGTGGCCAGCACCCGCAACTTCCCCCCCCTGAGAAACACATCCTCCCCATGCTCCAGCATATATAACTGATGCCCGGTCAGTACCGTCAGGTCCACCTTCACCAGCGTGTCGATGGCCATGCCAAAATAGTCGGAAAACAACACCAACGCCGGAATATTGGGCATGGCTACCTCATTCTCATAACCGCTCAGCGTCGGCCGCTTCATCCCTAACGCCTCCGCTACCTCATCCTGCGTACGGTTTTTCCGCTTCCGCAAAAATTTAATGTTCTTCGCAAAGTACATATCTCAAAAATGATTAATTTAATGACGAATATAGTGATTATATTTTAATCATCACGGCCGGAAAGGGAAAAAGATCAGGAGAATAATCATTTTTCAGGAGAGCCTGGCAGGGAATTTTCCTTTACGGGTGAGCCTGACCGGGCTTACCTCCGGAAGGGGTGGCTAAAAAAGTGAAAGGGATGGAACGGAGCATAGCACATATAGATATGGACACCTTTTTTGTATCGGTGGAGCGGTTGATCAATCCGGGGCTGGTGGGGAAGCCTGTGATTGTGGGGGGGGTCTCCGACCGGGGGGTGGTGGCGGGCTGCAGTTACGAGGCGCGGGCTTTCGGGGTT
>Ga0116142_10006382_pt1 | contig 10176 bp, 2 predicted proteins | sample AD_UKC033_MetaG_FD_89785 | JGI IMG/M metagenome (GOLD analysis project Ga0116142, IMG submission 89785) | Active sludge microbial communities of municipal wastewater-treating anaerobic digesters from USA - AD_UKC033_MetaG | ecosystem: Engineered > Bioreactor > Anaerobic > Digestate | place: USA... | reverse complement strand
GTTTTTTCATCAACCTTGAAAAATAGCGAAGAATGGCTGGAAAATCTATTGACTTTGGATGAAAAAACAAGAAAGTATCTTGTTGAGACTATATCATCATCCTTCCCGGATTTTATAAACTGTTGTAGAACCCTCACAGAAATGCTCGGATTCAATTTGAATCAATGCTGTGGAGCATCTCAAATCATGGAGATCAAATTTGAACAGTTAAAATCATTGCTGGCAGATTTAAAGTTATTGATTCCGGATTTGCAGAACATTAAAAAAATTAAAGAATTCTTGGTCAATATCAAAAACAAGGATTTATTTGATTTCTCAAAAAGGGTTTCAGACATATCATATCAGGATAAAATTGATGAAATATTTGAGCAGTCATTTTACAGAGCATGGTTTCGCGCCTATGCCAGTGAAAATGATGCCATAAGTGGTTTTATCAGGGTTTTGCACGACCAGCACGCAAGTAATTTTGCTAAAGAAGATGAATTCCTTTTAGATAATGCCAAGGATTTTTTTGCCAGTAGAATTTTAAGGTCAATAAAAGAGAATACTAAAAAATATGCAGAGAAGAAAACAATCCTGGCTGCTGAAACTCGTAGAACCAGAAGAGTAATGCCTATCAGAAAACTTTTAAGCACTCTCGAGGCTAGATATGTAACTGCGCTGCGGCCTTGTTTTATTCTAAGCCCTGTGCAGGTTGCAGAACACATTCCTTTGGATTTTACCTTTGACATGGTTATTTTTGATGAAGCCTCCCAGGTCGAGCCAGCTTTCGCTATTCCTGCACTGCGACGGGCAAAACAATGGCTCATTGTCGGTGATAGCAAGCAGTTGCCGCCAACCCCCTCGGGTTCGGGGAAAGTTCAATCTGATGAAGAGGAGTTGGATGACACATCAGCAGCCGATCTGGAGAGCATCCTTGATGAATGCACCAGGGTTCTGAGTAATACCTATTGGCTGTCATGGCACTATCGAAGCAAGGATGAAAGACTGATCAGTTTCAGTAATCAGAAGTTTTACAATGGCAAACTGGTAACCTTCCCTGGTGCCGACGATGGCAGTGGAAACTTTGGAATCGTCTATCAGAAGGAGAAGGGCTATTTTGACAATGGCATTAATTTGGCAGAAGCCAGTTTCATCGTTGATTACCTGGCAGACAAGTTGCGTGACGAAGTATATAAGAAGAGATCATATGGCATTATCACTTCAAATAAAACGCAGGCCGAACTGATAACTGAAATGCTCAAGAAAAAACTCAGCTTGACAGAAAGATTGCTGTTTCTGGACGAAGATGGAACTGGTCTCAAAAAGGCATCTCAGAAAACATATGAGTCATTATGGATTAAGCCATTAGAGCAGGTGCAGGGGGATGAACGCGATGTAATTCTACTTTCTACCGGATTTAGCGCTATAAAGCAGGGCACAGAATCTCCGGCTGGCAAGATAAGTCACCTCGGGCCATTAGACAAGGTGGGAGCCGAAAGAAGGCTTAATGTGGCTCTGACTAGAGCGCGAGAACAGCTTGTAGTGGTTACCAGCATGCATTCTAACGATATTTCCGATAACTTTAAGAACCTGGGCCCCAAATATCTTACGGAATTTTTAAGATTTTTAGAGGTTGAAAGCCAGAAAGGCACAGCTTCGCATAAGCCTTATGTGCCACCTGGCAAAAGCATACTTGACAGTTTATCACCGATGGTAAGAAACATCACAGAACAGCTCCTGGCCAGAGGTTATCAGGTTGAAAACAATGTTGGCTACTCAAGCTATAAAATTGAGATTGCAGTAAAAGACCCCGACAATCCCTCAAGATATCTACTTGCAATAGAGACTGATGGTCTAACCTATCAGACGACCGCGACCTCAAGAGATCGTGATATTCTCAGGCCATCCATACTAAAGGTTTTTGGCTGGGGTGATGTTTATCGCGTGTGGTTGCTGGAATATATGAAATCGCCAAAAGAGGAACTGGAGCGAATTGTATCAGCAATTGAAGCTGCCAGAAGTCGTCCGGTTAGAGAGCCGCTCTTTACCAATAAAAATGTTCCAGAGAATTCTGAAGACCTGCAGGATATTGAAACCGATGACGCTTCGATTGCTGATTTTTCGCAGCCAGATGAACCGCCGACGCAGTCTTTGGTTTTCAGGCCATATACTGCCTATAACGAGCGCTTTGAGATTGATGCCGGGCTTTTTGGTGATGAAGCAAGGAGAAACGAATTATGCGAAAGAATTTATCCGATTATACAGCACGAAAGCCCTATTCTTTTCGATGTCCTGAAGAAAAGAATCACGTCTCTTTCTGGTTTTAACTGGGGGGCTAAACGCATTGAATCTTTTAAAGCTATTTTGGGTAGCCTGCAGTTTAAAACCAGGATGCGCTATGATGAAGAAAATCAGACAATATGGGACGCCAGAACTGTTGACACAAGTAATTTCATGCCAAGGCAGGCATGCCAGGGAAGAAATATGTCACAAACTCCACCAGAAGAAATTCGCATCGGAACTCACCTGGTTCTTAACAATATTGTAGCAGCAGACCCTGATACCATAATAGCAGAAACTTGCAAGGCTTTTAATGTTAGAGCCACAAAAGATAATAGAGAGACAATAATTAAGGCTATTGAAGAATTAAAACGTAAAAATCAGTGTTACGATGATAATGGAATAATCAGAATTGCATAAAATGTGTTGGGCCAACACCATCGCACGTACAATTTGCAGAAGTGGGGAGGTCTTTTTATGACGAAGCAAATAGTGCGTATTCTGGCGACAAGTGAATTATCAGGGATAAATCGCAATGATGAGACAGAGTTCACCTTGTCATTTGAGTTATATCATAACCCGTCGTTTTCAGCCCCCTGTTTGAGTCAGACAATAAGCTTTACAACCTTGGGCCCGGAAGGATTAACAGAAAGCGACAGGGAAATAGGCGAGACATGGGGTTATCTTGTCAGGCAGATTTTTGCTGCTGACCTTGATTTTGAAACAATTCTTGGGAATTTCGACAATTTTCTGCATGAGATTGCAAAGACGGTTTGGCCTCAGGCAAGTTTTTTCACCAGCTTTGATGTAGTCGGTTTTAACGAATATTCAAATGAGCCGGTAGCGGTTGATGAAGAAAAAATATGGGCATCCGAAACAGAAACAAGACCAGATACTGAGTATCTGTTCAATTTGTTTGATCAGTGGCTGGAGCTTTCAGAAAAGTCGAGCGACCATGATTTGCTGCTGAGACAGTTTAATGACTTTGGCTTTTTCATGGGTGGAAAGCTTATGAAAAGGCTGCCCATGACAAGCCATGTAAACTTTTTCATATCGCCCCTTAACGATCTGTTCAATGTTGACGAGCTGGTTGTCGCTTCTGAAAACAACACTGGAACCATGTGGTCAACCAATCGTTATTGTAGTTATGGTGATGTGATACTTTTCTATTTCACCAAATCCGGGGGTAAGATTCTAGCCGATCAGAAGTTTGAAGGCGATAATCAGGAGTTCTTTGAACGACTTCCCGGCAGCATTTTTGCGGCTGGCCGTCTTCTTACCGACAGCATGCGGCAGCATAAAAAGGGTCTTTTCTACTGGAACAGTAAGGCTTTTATTGGTGACATCCTGATTTTTGACAGGCCGATTGCAACCGATGACATTATAGCGGCAGACGGTATATCTTTGACAAGGCATTTTCGTGACAGCCGTGGCGGCCTGAGACAGCCAAAGTCACTATACGGTCATGATGAGTATTTGAGCGTATTCAAGGAGCTGTTGTTTAAAGATAACCCATCCCTTGCCGATTCTTACCTGAATCTTGAATCTTTCTGGCCAGAATCGATTCCTTCGCCAGATTCACAGAACTGGGCAGAAGAGATGGGCAAAGCAGATGTAAGAATATTCAAGGATAAGGATATTAACCGCAATTTAAACCAGAAGCACCTGAGCAATTTTTTCCAGGATGAAGAGGGTGTAAGAAAAATGTTTATCGACCCGCTGCTTCAAAGAATCGTGCCACCAGATGCACGCATCCTGCAGGAGTTCGAAACTCATAAGGGGAAGAGCATCAAGGTTGACTATTGCATCGAAAAGGGAGCTCTCAAATTGCCTGTTGAGGCAAAATTTGACATCTACACTGACCACAGCTTCAGCTGGGAGCGTGTTTTTGAGTATCTTGACGTCTCTCACAACGGCAAAGGGCTCCTGATTGATATTAATGGTGTGTTTGAGCTTGACCAGAAGCAGAAATCAAAGCAGATCATTTTTGAACGCATCGGAATGAATGAGGAAAGCGTAAAAAAGTTACAAAAATGGCTGCAGAATTTCTTCAAAACTAAGTAATTCTGCTGGTTCAGAATTTAACTTTAATGTCTCTCACAAAATTGATCTTCTCAATGCTGTAAGAAATAAGATCGGAGGCCTGTATGGCAAAGCTGATTCCTGAAGTGAGTGTAACAGATATTATTACTCGTTCTGAACGAGACGTAGCTGTCGCATTGACGGATTTGCCAGATGAGTTTCTGGTTTTTCACAGCTATCCGTGGATCAGAAACAACGGAACACGACTGTACAAGGGTGAGATTGATTTTCTCATTTTTAATCGAAAGACTGGTGGACTTCTGGTGCTTGAGGTCAAGGGTGGCGCTATTGGTTATGAACCTGTTTCGGGCAGATGGTACAGTGAAAGCAATAAAAAATATCTCATCAAGAATCCTTTTGAGCAGGCTTCAGAAAGTATGTTCACTATTGCCAGCAGGATAAAGAAAAGCGTGTTTCCAACGCTGGACCATATTCCTTTCCCGCATGGCTATGCAGTTGTTTTTCCTGATTGCGATTACACGGGAGATGTACCTCCAGGCGCAGACCGCTCGATTCTGTTCACCTGGAAAGATCTGCCAAGACTTGGAAAGGGGTTGATTTCTGTTCTCGATGCCTGGTCAGGAAAACCGCAGATTTTTTCTCCTGATAATGTTGCAAAGATCCGGGAAGCTATTCTGCCTGAATTCAAGCTGATTCCGGTTGCGTCACGTCGGGTGGCCCAGGATGAAGAAGTTCTGCTTCGACTGACTGAGCAGCAGCAGATTATCCTTGATATGCTGGCAAACCGTCCGCAGGCTCTCGTAGAAGGGGTGGCAGGGTCCGGCAAAACTCTGCTGGCAATGGAACAGGCGAAGCGTTTTGCGGCGCAGGGGCGCAGGGTACTGCTGACCTGCTACAATAAGCGCCTGGCTGAATGGCTTTCTAAAAGTGTTCCTGAGCAATTGAAGAATAATATCAAGATTCGCCATTTTCATGGTCTTGCTTATGATTTGTGCCGTGCCGCCGAAATTGAGTTCAGTATCCCGGAAAATGAGGATGAGGCAGATAAATACTGGCGCCAGCAGATCCCTGAAATGATGCTGGTTGCAGCCAGTTCTCAGAGCCAGTTGTTCGATGCAGTCGTGGTGGATGAAGGTCAGGATTTTCTGCCGGAATGGTGGGGTGCTTTGCATTGCCTGAATGACGGAGGGCCTGAAGGCAAGTTTTACGTCTTCTACGACCCGGCTCAGAATCTATATTCTGGTGCACAGTTCAAGCCGCCGCTGGATTCAAAACCCTACCCGCTTCCGCATAACTGCCGTAATACCAGGCTTATTGCGGGTCATTGTTCAGAGATAATCAAAACAGAAATAAAACTGCACCAGCATGCGCCGACAGGCGTTCCGTGTGAAATCAAAACTGTGGCCGATGAAGTCGCGGCTGTCCATGCGTTACAGCAGGCCCTTAACCGCCTGCTGCATGAAGGCATGAAGAGCTCTCAAATTGCGATACTGAGCCCACATAAGAGAGCAGAAACACTGCTTAAAGGGAAGCAAAAAGTTGGCAACGGCAAGATCACCGGAGAACTGGAAAAGTGGTATAAAAATGAAGCGGTGCTTTTCGAGACAATCCGCTCATTTAAGGGTCTCGAGGCCGATGCGATAATTCTCTACGCCCTGCCGGCGCCAGACGATAATTCGCATTTCACCCGGGCCGATTATTACGTAGCCTCGTCCCGCGCCAAGCATATTCTACAGGTAATCGAAGTCAAAAAACCTTCTGCCCAAAAGTGAAATTAGCCTCCAACGCTGTTTTAAAATGAATAGAGTGTTCATGGCCTGTTGATAAATTCGGCATCAGGAATGACCGGGCTCTTGCCCGTTTTGTAACAGATAAGCATTACAGGCTTTTTATGAATTCGATTTGTCTAGAATTTTTTGGGCTGTTTTCATGAACTCTAGCTTAGTTTTTACCGGGAGCTCTTTGAACTTCTCAACTAGCCATTCTACTTCCAGAGCTTCGAGGCGTTTGGTCAACTGGGTAATCAATTTTTTAACCGATTTCATGTGCGAGTCAGCAATGAATGAAGGCGGGGCGTTCAGTTTGTTCAACAAGCTGTTGGCCTCAGCTGCGCTCATGGTTGCAAGCGATGAAGAGGAGTTCTCAATTTCGTCCAGCCATGCCTGGCTTCTTTCTTTGCGAATTTTTGTTTGTGACTTGTAGAACATTTCTACAATATCTTCTGGTGACCATGGAATCTCGTCTTCGCCGAGAGCTTTTTCCGCTTCTGTCTGGCAATTCTTTGCTGTGGCCTCAAATTCGGCCCAGTTCAAAGAAAAATCTGCAAGTCTTTGATGAAACGACCTGTACAGCCGCAACATTTTTCTCATCAGATGCAGATCTTCAAGATCCTCAGGCAGACCTTCAAATGCTGCAACAAGATTCTCTATTTCGCCGAGAATTTTGTCTATATCACTTTCAGAAGATATTTTGGCGTCCCATATGTTTGAATTGCGCTTTACAAGATCTTCTTCGCAGTCCTTGAGCTTTTTTACAAACTCAAAGAGTGTTGTCCGTGTTTCGTTTATTTCTGACAGCTGTGCTCTTTGCGCCATACCTCTCAGCTTGTTCGCAAAATCTTTGCCGGTTTGAAAAAGCGCTCTGATTTCCGCTACCCGGGCTAATCGCGTTGTGCTGGCATAAGTGGTGACCCAGTTTTTTGCGCTGTGAACCAGCTGATGCGCCTCTGCGATAATTTCGGCATTTTTGATCACGGAGCTCGTATGTGTCTCAAGTTGTGCATATTCGTCATCCAGCTTGAGAGATTTCAAATTTGCCCCGATTTTTTTCAACATTATATGTTTGAAATCACCTACTTCCGAAGGCGTTGCATTTCTTGGTGTCTGCATTGGCAGCCATTCAGAGAATATCTGTATGATCATTTGCCTGCCGGTTTCAATATGCGGGGTGATTTCATTTATCTGAGAATCGAGCCACATTCCTTCGCCAATCATTCGTTCCTGGAGTTCATTCATAAGAGCTACTCCATGTGACAAACTGCCAACATCTTTTTTGTTGCTGCCCATTTCAGCTTTGCTCAGAGCTTCTTTGAACTCCTTATCGAAAGCCCGGAGTGCATGAAAAGAAGCTTGTGTCTGTTGGCTGAGCGCGTCTTCACGATATGCCTGAACCGAAGGCAAGGGCTTTCGCGTCTTCAAATCCTGTGCTCTCTGGTAACATTTAAGCTTGGCATCATGGCTTGCACAGTGTTCCCATTCGTCGAGCAATAATTCCCATTCAGAAGAAGCTTCGCCCTGCTGTACTATAAATGTATCCTGCAGCAGCGGTAGATGAATGTAGTGACCTTTGAATAAATCATCTTTAACCCACTGTGAAAAACTAATTTCGCGATTTCCCTTCACGACAACAATTTTTTCAGATCGTGGCGCGATGTAAGCTCCAAGAAACAGGCCGGCCGAAGCCAGGTTTGCGCCGTAAGGCGGCAGACACAGCTGCTTAACACAATCGGGCAGTGAAAATTTGCCATCTTTGTTCAACAAATCGTCATAAATGACTGACAAACCATTTATCACCGTATTTTCTGGTCGGCGTGATATAGTGCCGTTTTTGTTGAATATCTTCCAGGCCTGGTTTAATACTGTTATTGCCCGGTTTTTAACTTTCTCAGGCTTCACCATTATCCCGTTATAATCGAGTTTACCAAGCACCAGTTCCCTGATGAGCTCATGGCAGGTATCGGCTGCATTGCCTCTTGCGGTGTTAAAACCATCAAAAGGAAAAGTGATGGGGTTGGGATAAATCTCTTTAAATATTTCAGTGCACAGGGCTCTTAGCTTTCTTGTCTCTGGAGCCTTTTCAAGCCCGGCAACCCAGATTCTAGCTCTCAATAGAGATTCTATCTGCTCCTGCAGAGTGGCGAATAGCTTTTCTTTGTGTGCGCCGACAAGGTTGCCAAATCTTAATTTGTCGCTCTCAGTCATGCTTTCCAGAACATGATATTCTGCAAAGTTTTTACCCAGCTCGCCAATTTCATCATTCAAGAAAACAACAATCACCGGTACATTCTTATAGCCTGATTCTTTAGCCATCTGCCTTAGAGAAATTGTCGTTTTTTTCTTTATTTCATCAATGTTTTCTGATGGCGTTACATATGTGTAGATTATCGTTCCTCTTGGCTTATCTACCTCTACCGATTCCAGCCATCTGTCGATCGCCATTTTTATGATTTGTGGAAGTACCAACGAATTGGTTACGTAACATTGGAATTTCCATTCTTGCGTAGTGATTCTATTCTCTTCTGCAAAATCACTGTCTAAATCTACAAATACATTGCTAAACCAGTCTTTGGCCTTGTTTGTAAACAGCTGTGCTTTTGCTGTTTCGTCAAAGGCGCTGCTGACCTTCTGCCGAAGAAAAGCTATGAATTGTGTTCTAGGTACCGCATCGCCGACGATATCAAACGCCTTGAATGAATTATCCCATTCGATGAGGTTGTATTCTTCCTGCAGTTGTTTAATTTCATTTTCGGCTGTGGTTTCATCTAGTCCGGCCAGTTGCCCCAATGCTTTTACTGCCTCAATTTTATCGCCGGCAACCAGGCCAAGCTTAGATGCGATTACTACTGCACGCAAAATTGCTACCTGTCCTGCGGTAAAACGGGCACCATGTTTTGAAATGGCAGAAGCATATGAGTGAGTGATTGAACCTTGCTGACCGGCTTCTTCAGATGTGATGAATTCCTGTTGTAACACATCAGACCATAGCTCTGCCGGTGCAATCGACCAACCTGCAACATCTGATACGGTCTTATTTTCGAAGCGTTGCATCACCTCGCCGAGTATGGCCAGGGCAGAACGCTCCTGCAGATGCTTGCCGGCTGCGGCCAGATAAAAAAGAAACCATGTCGAATATGGCGACAGCGGCCAGCAACCTTCGCGAATAATCTGATGAAAGAGAGTTGGGTCAGACCAGACGCGGTAATTTCTCGAATTGGGAAACCAGCTATTAATGCTGTCCATGTAATCCTGAGACACACCTTTGGTTACTCGCAGCAAGGCCTGAAGGCGGTTGCGCTCTATTTTCTCAAGAAGGCTGGCGATAAGGGTTTCCAGGTTTATTGACAGGTAGAGCTTGTTAACGTTCTGAAATCTGGTGATATAACGCAGAATCTCATTGCGTAATTCAGGCGCAACCCTTTGCACATAAGCATTCAGCTCGAACTGAATAAAGCCGACAAAACACGCTTTTGCCGAGTTGGCTTGCACCGCCTCAAAAAGATCCTGCAAAACGCCATTTCCTGCTATCTGGCTTTTTACTGTTGCAAACTCGGTATATTTGCCAAATTCATCAAAAAGGAGCACAAGTGAGCGGTATGGCTTATCCGGGCCGCAATATTCACGGGTAGTGATTTCTATGATGTCTCTTATCGATTCACCCCTCAGGGCCGCTATTGGTATCCCTTTGGCGGCAAAAAAATCGTGTACTTTCGCGTAAGTGATCTCGTTTTGTTGTTCCAAATCCTGGATTATCTGTTCCAATGAAGTTGCTGCCAGAGCTGCGAGCAGCTCTGATTTTAGCGCGTCGTTGCATAGCCTGGTTAAGCTCGCTGCCTGAATGAACCTGGGCCTGAGATCAGCCAACGGCTTGGTGTCGAGCTTATCATTTTTAAGAGCAGATGCGATCTGACGGCTGACTTCTGCGGCCAGGTCAAAGCCCTGCATTCCATTGATGGTAATGGCTAGACAAGGTTGTGGTGCTTCCTGAAAAAGCAGGCCTAATTCATTGCCAATCTCAGGATCTGCAGCTTTCACCGCATCAATAATCGTATTGGATGTTTCGCTGGTCGGATTGCCCAGCAGAGTTGCCAGTGTC
>Ga0116142_10006377_pt1 | contig 10185 bp, 8 predicted proteins | sample AD_UKC033_MetaG_FD_89785 | JGI IMG/M metagenome (GOLD analysis project Ga0116142, IMG submission 89785) | Active sludge microbial communities of municipal wastewater-treating anaerobic digesters from USA - AD_UKC033_MetaG | ecosystem: Engineered > Bioreactor > Anaerobic > Digestate | place: USA... | reverse complement strand
GGCGCGCGATGCGCGCGCCCGTAGATAGTGGTGTTTCAGGCGTCTCGCTTTCTTGTGTTCGGGGCGAGGCGTTTTCCGTGAAGTCACAGGTTGTTTGCACGCGGTAGGAAACCGCGCGGTGTAAGGAGGAACCCGACAATGATCCCAAATTGGCTGAAAGTGATGTTCCTGTTCTCGCTGTTCGGAGCGGTGGGTATCACGCTCGTGGGCGGCTGGTACACCTTCGAGGCGGCGCCGCCGTATCCGACTACGGTGCTGAACCACGAGGGCAATCTTTACACGGACCACGCCGGCATCATGGCGGGCCAGCACGTCTGGCAGAAATATGGACTCATGGACAACGGCTCGGTGTGGGGCCACGGCACGTATCGCGGCAACGACTACACGGCCACGTCGTTGCATCTTCTCGGCCAGCACATGCGCGCGTTCCACGCACGGCGCGACCAGGGCGTCGAATTTGACGCCCTTACGCTCGAACAACAGAGCGCGATCAGCGACCGTGTCATTCGCGAACTGAAGGAAAACCGGATCGACGAGGCGACGCTTACGCTGCATCTGACGGAGGCGCAGACCTACGCCTTCGATCGTGTGCGCGAACACTGGGAGAAAGTCTTCGGCGAAGGCGACAAGGCGACCGTCGTGGCCGCCGAGGCCGTGAAGACCGCCGACGAGCGCCGGGCACTGGCGGACTTCTTCCTGTGGACCGCGTGGGCGGCGGGCACGTTGCGCCCTGGGAAAGAACTGACCTACACCAACAACTGGCCGCCGGACCGCAGCGTGGGCAACGACATCGCGCCCGAGGCGGTGCTGTGGTCCATCGTCTCGCTGCTGGCCCTTATGGCGGCCATCGGCGGCGCGCTCGCCCTGTTCTTCAAGGGCAACTTCGACAAGGACTCGTCGGGGCTCGCGCTCGACGAGCGTGTGGGCGACAAGCTGATTCATCTGCCCATCTCGTCAAGCCAACGCAAGACGGCGAAGTACTTCCTGATCGTGATGACGCTGTTTCTCCTGCAACTCACGATGGGCGGCCTCATGGCGCACTACACGGTGCATCCGGGTGAGTTCTACGGCATCAAGACGGTCTCGGACAATGTTCCCTATAACCTGCCGAAATCGTGGCACCTCCAACTCGCCATCTTCTGGATTGCGACGGCCTGGATCGCGGCGGCGCTGTATCTTGCGCCCATTGCGGGTCGGAAGGAGCCGCGCAAGCAGGGTCTGCTTGTCGACATACTGTTCGGCGCGGTGGCGGTGGTCGTGGGCGGATCGCTCGTGGGCACCGCGCTGGGCGTGAAGGGGCTGGGCGGCACGGCGTGGTTCTGGCTTGCGCATCAGGGTTGGGAGTTTCTTGAACTCGGCCGGCTCTGGCAGATTCTGTTGTTTGTCGGGTTGATCATCTGGATCATGATCGTGGCGCGGGCCGTCAAACCGAATTTTGGCCGCGGCCAGGACCGCTGGGGCACAGTGCCGTTCTACACCTACTCGGCGATTGCCATTGTCTCGTTCTTTGCCTTCGGCCTGTTCTATACGCCGAACACCCACCTTACCGTCGCCGACTTCTGGCGCTGGTGGGTGGTGCACACCTGGGTCGAGGGCATCTTCGAGTTCTTCGCCGCGGCCGCCATCGCCTACGTGGTGATAACGCTCGGTCTCGCCCCGAAGAAGAAGGCGATGCGCGCGGCCTACCTGACCGCGAGTCTGGCCCTGTTCAGCGGCATCATCGGCGTCGGCCACCATTACTACTGGTTCGGCGACCCGGACATCTGGCTGGCGCTGGGCGGCGTGATCTCGACGATGGAGCCGGTGCCCATACTGCTGCTGCTGCTGAAGGTGGTCCTGGATTCGCGGAACTCGCCGGCGATCAAGGAATCGTTCGCGTACAAGTGGCCCATGATGTTCATGGGCGCGTCGGCGGGCTGGGCCTTCCTGGGCGCGGGTGTGTTCGGGTTCATCATCACGACGCCCATGGTCAATTACTACGAGCACTCGACGTACCTGACTATGAACCACGGCCACACGGCGCTGTTCGGCACGTACGGCATGCTGGCCATCGGGCTGATGCTCTTCGCGCTGCGCGGCATTGTGGACCCGAAGCGCTGGAATAACACGCTCCTCAAGATCGGGTTCGTGGGCACGAACGGCGGCCTGTTCCTCATGGCCATCTTCACCCTGTTCCCCGTCGGCCTGATGCAGACCTGGGACTCGTTCAAGTACGGCCTGTGGCACGCGCGCAGCGCGGCCTTCTACGAGCAGCCCGTGGTCCAGTTCATCGGGCAGTGGCGTATCGTGCCGGACCTCATCATCATCGCGGGCGCGCTTTGCCTGTTCGCGTTTGTGGTTCAGGCGATGCGCAACCTGAAGCCCGTGGGCATCGAGGAAGAAACCGCCATTGAAATTCCCAGCGCCGAATTGGGTGTTGCAACAGCGGCGAAGTGATAGCGCGCCCATTGGCGCGCCGCGCCCTTGTCTGTCCGTTCAAGGGCAAGAGCGAGAACGAGTACGAAACGCAAGATAAGGAGACGTGATATGAGCACGATCAACCTGGAACGCACGGTCGGGGAGTTGGTGGCGGAGCGGCCCGCCCGGTCGCGGGCCTTCGAAGAGTTCGGGATCGACTACTGCTGCGGCGGCAAGAAGCCGCTCGAGGACGCCTGCCGCGAGAAGGGGCTCAGCCCGGCGGCGGTGGTCGAACGGCTACTGGCCGCGGAGGCGGCGTCTGAGCCGGACGAAAACGTCGATTGCCTGGGCATGGGCCTGACGGCGCTCATTGATCACATTGTCAATACGCATCACGCGTATCTGCGGAACGAACTGCCGCGGCTGGTGGAATTGCTGGCCAAGGTCGCCGGGCGACACGGCGGCAAGGAGCCGCGCCTGGCCGAGGCCGAGGAGGTGTTTCATGGCCTGAAGGCGGAGTTGGAAATGCACATGATAAAGGAGGAGCAGGTGCTCTTTCCCGCCATTCGCGAGATGGATGCGACAAATGCGCCGCCGTCGTTCGGCTGCGGCTCTATCACTGCTCCCATTGTCGTGATGGAGATGGAGCACGACAACGCCGGTGAGGCGCTCGAGCGGCTGCGGACGCTGACGGACGGGTACACGCCGCCGGATTGGGCCTGCAACTCATATCGCGCGGTGCTGGACGGTCTTCAGTCGCTCGAACGGGACCTGCACCAGCACATCCACAAGGAAAACAACATTCTGTTTCCGCGCGCGGTGGCGATGGAACAGCAAGTCGCGGGAGGCGCATAAGCCATGGACGCGCCCGTCACCCGACCGCATAAGCCCGTGAAACTCGACGATGGCGCCTTCGAGGCGCTGCCGTTCCCGGCGCTCATCGAACAGGTGCGCAAGGAGCCCGCGTTCGCGGATGCGGGCCGGAGCGGTCTCACGCTGGTGCGCGACCCCGCGATGACAGTCGTGCTCACGGTAATGCGCGCGGGCGCAACGCTCGCGGAACACCGCGCGCCCGGCCCGATTACGGTGGTCGTGCTGGAAGGCAGTATCTCGTTCGCCTCCGGGGCGCGACGGACAACGCTGAGGCAAGGCATGGGCGCGGTCTGCGCGCGCGGGCTGCCCCACACGGTCGAGGCGATCGAAGACACCGCATTTCTGATCATTCTCGGCGGCGCGGGGGCCTGACGTCCGCCAACGCCGTGAAGAGGAGTACACGCATGAAGCTGACGGGCAATACGCGAATCGGAAAGCTGATCGAGCGGTATCCGTTCCTCATCGAGTTTCTGGGCGATTACGCCCAGGAGTTCCAGATGTTGCGCAACGCGGTTATGCGCAAGACCGTGGCCCGATTTGCCACGCTCGACAAGGCCGCCGGCATGGCCCGGATCGACCGCGACCAGCTGTTGCGCGACGTGGCCGGCGCGATTGCGCGCGAAACGGGCGAGACGGTCGAGGTGGATGCCGCCGCGATCGAGGACGCCGTAGATGCGGAACGGGTCGAGACCCTCAAGCAAATCGTCACGGGGCTGCACGAAGGCAAGAGCCTCGATGAAGTGAAGGCGCAATTCGCGGCCCTTGCCGAGGAGGTCTCTCCCGCCGAGATCGCCGCGATGGAACAGCGGCTGGTCCAGGACGGCATCGCGCCGGAAGAGATCAAGCGGCTATGCGACGTACACGTCGCCGTGTTCAAGGACGCCCTCGCCGGCGAGCAACAGACAGCGGTTCCGCCGGGGCATCCCGTGGACACCTTCAAGCGGGAGAACGAGGCGTTGGGCCGGGTCATCCGCGCGTTACGCGCCTTCTTTGACGCGGCGGGCGCGCCGCCGGACCCGGGGCGGCTGGCCGACGCGCACCGCGGACTCGCTGCGGGCTTCGAGCGGCTGGGCGAGGTGGACAAGCACTATCTGCGCAAGGAGCACCAGTTGTTTCCCCAGTTGGAGAAGCACGGGATCACCGCGCCGCCGAAGGTCATGTGGGCGGTGCACGACGACATCCGCGCGGTGTTCAAGCAGGTGCGCGCGGCCATCGAAGGGAAGGATTACGCCGCCCTCGCGACCGCCGGCCCGGAACTGCTCACCGCCGTTGACGAGATGGTCTACAAGGAGGAGAACATCCTTTTCCCCATGTCCTTGCAGGTCCTCTCCGAGCGCGATTGGGTCGCGGTGCGCGAAGGCGAGGAGGAGATCGGTTACGCCTTGGCGACGCCCGCCGCCGAGTGGCGTCCCGCGCTCGCTGACGATACGGGCGAAGGCCAGGCAAGTGTGCGGACCGGCCTGGACGTCATACCGTTGGATACGGGGCTGCTGAACCTGGAACAGGTCAATCTGCTCCTGACCCATCTGCCGGTCGAAATATCGTTCGTTGATGATAATGACGAGGTTCGTTACTATTCGGACGGGAAAGAGCGGTTGTTTCCGCGCAGTCCCGGCGCTATCGGGCGCAAAGTGCAGGATTGCCACCCGCAGAAGAGCGTGCATATCGTCAACCGCATCCTCGACGAATTCCGTGCCGGGACCCGCGACGTAGCCGAGTTCTGGATTCCGTTCAAGGGCCGGTTCGTGCAAATTCGCTACTTCGCGGTGCGCAACGTCGAAGGACAATACCGGGGTTGCCTCGAGGTCACCCAGGATGTCACGGCCATCCGCGCGCTCGAGGGCGAGCGGCGCCTGCTGGACTGGAACTGACGCGAATATGCGGAATCCGGGAAAAATACGGTTGACAAGCCGGAGGCGCATTATGGATAATAGGCTCCAGAATAAGGCGGCGGGACGTCTTATGCACCCGAGGTGGCCATGTTCCGGTTGTATTCGAAGGGTTGCGAATATGCAATACGCGCCCTGGTCTGTGTCGTGCCCAGGGGAGAAGCGCGGCGTTTCCAGGCGGCGGAAATTTGCCGGCGGGTCGGAATACCCGAGCCGTACACCCGCAAGGTGTTTCAGGCGCTGGTGCACGGCGGGTTTCTGAGTGCGGTGCGCGGCCCGGGCGGCGGGTACGAACTGACGCGGGACCCGCGGGCGATCACGCTGCTCGAGGTTATCCGCGCGGTCGATGGCGAGGAGACGTTCGACCATTGCGTGATGGGATTGCCGGAATGCGGCAGCGAGCATCCGTGTCCGCTCCATCCGTTGTGGAGCGAGACCAAGAAAAGGCTCTTGGGCCGATTGGCGGGACAGACCTTGCAGGACTTGGCGGACCTCGGCGGCGATTGCGAGGAATCGCCGACGCACGGCGGGACGCGCAAACGCGGCGCGGCCGCGAAGCGGTAAGCGTTCAGAGTGCGGGCTTCAGCCCGTTGTCGATATGAGACGGACGTTGGTCGGAATCGAATTTGGGTTGGAACAATAGGTAAACAAAAGCACGGGGGAACGAGCGATGAGAACGCCAGAAGAACGGCAGTTAGCGCAGTGCACGTTGACGGCGGGTGAACACGCGGCCGCGCATCAGATGTGCGTGTGCATGCAGTACGCGGACACGCTGCGCGCGGTAGCGCTGCGCATGACCGGGAACAAGGCCCAGGCGGAGTCGCTTGTGCAGGAGGCGTACCGCGATTTCCTGCGCGCGAACGGGCCGAGTCAGCCGGTCGACACCATCAAGTTCAATCTTCTTTCGCGTTTACGGGAGTGCTTCCGGGCGCGGGGCCGCGCGTCCCTGGGCACGCTCGCGCACGGCGCCGGCGCGTAGACCCGGCTTTGCTACGTTACGCCGTGGCGAGCCCGCCGCCTCGGCAAGAGGGCAGGCTTCAGCGGTTGGACGCGTGCCTGTGCAGGCTTGGCGGGCGCGGCTCATACCGTCAATTCGGGCTTGGACACGTCCGCCGGGGGCGTGGTAGGATCGCGCGCCTTTCACTTTGGCCTCGATAGGCATCATCCCGCACGCAGGAAGGAGTTACGAAATGGCGAAATACAAGATTGCCCTGCTGCCCGGCGACGGCACCGGCCCGGAGGTGCTTCGAGAAGGCGTCAAGGTGGCGGAGGCCGCGGCGCGGCGCTTCGGATTCTCCATCGAGACGACGCAGTACGATTTCGGCGGCGATCGCTATCTTGCCACGGGCGAAGTGCTTCCGGACTCGGCCATCGACGAACTGCGCCAATATGACGCCATCTTTCTGGGCGCCATCGGGCACCCCGACGTCAAGCCGGGCATTCTCGAAAAGGGCATTCTGCTTCGGGTGCGCTTTGAACTGGACCAGTACATCAACCTTCGTCCCGTCAAACTGTATCCGAATGTCGAGACCCCGCTGAAGGACAAGGGACCGGAAGATATCGACTTCGTGGTGGTGCGCGAGAATTCGGCGGACATGTACACGGGCATCGGCGGCGTACAGCGCAAGGGCACGCCGTTCGAGGTGGCGATGCAGTGCAGCGTATACACGCGCAATGAGGTGGACCGCTGTCTCAAGTACGCCTTCGAATACACGCGCAAACGGAACAAGCGAAACACGCTGGCGCTGTCCGGCAAGACCAATGTGCTTACGTACGTTTACGATCTGTGGGAGCGCGCCTTTCACGAAATGGGGGCGAGGGACTACCCGGACATCAAGCGGGAATACTATCACGTGGACGCCACGACCATGTGGATGGTGAAGAACCCAGAGTGGTTCGACGTGATCGTCACCGGCAACATGTTCGGCGACATCATCACGGACCTCGGCGCGATGGTCCAGGGCGGCATGGGCGTGGCTGCGGGCGGCAACATCAACCCCGAGGGGGTCTCGATGTTCGAGCCCATCGGCGGCAGCGCGCCAAAATACACCGGCCAGGGCGTCATCAACCCGATGGCGTGTATCTGTGCCGGGCAAATGCTCCTCGAACACCTGGGTGAAGCCGAAGCGGGCGCGGCCATCGAAAAAGCCGTTATCGCATTCCTTCAATCGGATCAGTACCCCGGCATGTCCGCGAAGGAAATTAAGGAAAAGGGCAGTTCGACCGCGAAGATCGGCGACGCCATCGCGGAGTTCGTCGCTACGGTCTGAATCAAAGTTAGTCCACCGGCTCTGCCGTTCCCACGTGATATTTCGTGCTCGTAATCGGGAGTTCGACTCGTTGTCGTGCCCTTGCTCGTTCACTTGCACGAGCGGAAGACTCGATTACGATTACGATTACGATTACGATCACGAGCATGAGCACGAAATCGGTTCTTTGGCCCCTTTATGGGGCCAGCCTTATACCACCCGTTCTACGGGTGGTTGCTGATTCCGCGTCAGTGTTCCCTCTCCCCGAGGGAGAGGGCGGGGTGAGGGTTTCGATCATGGGCAGGATGCCCATGCCACGTGCTATGCTGCCCGCAATCTGATACCCAGCGGACGCGGGCAATACCATGTGCGGGATAGCAGGCATAGCGGGCCGTCGCGATGAAGACGCGGTGCGCCGGATGACCGAAGCGCTGGCCCATCGCGGGCCGGACGACGCGGGTCTCTACGCGGACGAGTCCGTCACGCTGGGCCACCGGCGGCTGAGCATCATCGACCTCGCGGGCGGACACCAGCCCATGGCCTACGCGGACGGCGCGCTCCAAATCGTCTACAACGGCGAGGTCTATAACTTCCTCGAACTGCGCGCCGAACTCGAAGCAAGAGGGCACGAATTCCGCACGCACTGCGATACGGAGGTGATCCTCGCCGCGTATGCCGAGTACGGCGAGACGTGCGTCGAACGGCTGCGCGGCATGTTCGCGTTCGCGCTGTGGGACGCGCGCGCGCGGACGCTCTTTGCCGCGCGCGACCCCGTCGGCGTCAAGCCGTTCTATTACGCGCAGGTCGGCGACGCGCTGTATTTCGCCTCCGAGATCAAGGGGTTGCTGACGCAGCCGGAAATCCCGCGCGACCTGGACCTCGAAAGCGTGGACGATTTCTTCGCCTACCTGTATACCGTGCCGCCGCGCACCCTGTTCGCGGCGGTCCGGCAATTGCCGCCCGCGCACGTCGGCGTCTGGCGCGATGGGCGCTGGACCACGCGGCGATACTGGCGGCCCGAGTTCGCGCCGGAGACGCGCCCCGAAGGGGAGTGGGTCGAGGCGCTCGACGCGCGACTGCGCGAAACCATCGAGAAGCACTTGATCGCGGACGTGTCCCTCGGCGCGTTCCTTAGCGGCGGACTGGACTCGGCGACCATCGTGCACTACATGAGCCGCGTTGTCGATGCGCCCGTGAACACGTTCACCATCGGCTTCGGGAGCGAGGGCGTGCGCTACGATGAAACCGCCCACGCGCGCGCGATTTCCCATGAGTTCGGGACGCGCCACCGCGAACTGACCGCCGAGGCGGACATCGTCGACCTGCTGCCGCGCATGGTGCGCTGTTTCGACGAGCCCTTCGGCAACCCGTCGGCCATCCTTTTCTACGTCCTGTGCAAGCTGATTCGCGAGCATGTCACCGTCGTGCTTTCGGGCGACGGCGGCGACGAGTGCTTCGGCGGGTATCCGCGGCATATCGGGGCGCGGCTGGCCCTGCACTATCGGCGGTTGCCCGCGTGGCTGCGCCGTGGCGTGATAGACCCGGTTGCGCGTATACTCCCCGAGAACACGCGCGGTTTCCACGCGCCGCGGCGAATCCGCGAGTTCTCCGCGGGGAGCCTGCTCGACCCGGTCGATATGTATGCGTCGTGGATCGGCTATTACAGCGCGGACGAGCGCGCGCGCCTGTTCACGCAAGACATCGCCGCGCCGCTCGCCGGGCGCGACGCTTTCGACTACCTGCGCGGCCTTTTCCGCGAGTGCGAGGGGCTCGATTTCGTGTCGCGGGTGTTGTATGTGGACCTGCTGTCGTTCCTGCCGCATAACCTGCTGCAATGCACGGACCGCATGAGCATGGCCCACGGCCTCGAATCGCGCGTTCCCCTCGCGGACCAGGAACTCATCGCGCTGCTGGGCCGCGTGCCGAGCACGCTTAAGACGCGCGGCCTCACGACCAAGTACCTGCTGCGTCGCTGCATGCGGGGGCGTCTTCCCGCGGATACGGTGCGCCGCGGCAAGCGCGGCTTCAACCCGCCGTTGGGCGTGTGGCTCAACACGGCGCTGCGCCCGATGATCGAGGAATACCTTTCGGAATCCGCGCTGCGCGCGGGCGGGTTCATCGAGCCGGGGTTCGTCGCCGAGATGCTCCGCGAACACCGCGCGGGCCGCCGCGATCACACCTGGCGGCTCTGGGCGCTGCTCCTTTTCGAGCACTGGCGGCGGGAGTATCTTGGTTCCGTTTGTTCGTAGTACACGCTCGAGCTTGCCGCCCCTATCGAATAACCTGAAGACAGGCTGAAGCCTGAACTACAAACCTGTTCCCGCGAAGTCATCGCTCAGGGCCGGGACAATAGCCGTCTTCTGTCCCTTGCTCGGGACATGAGTAATAGCCGCCGACGTTGAAGAATTGGATCACCCGCAGCAATTCGGACAGGCCGATCCGCCAATCGTGCGGATCGTAGTCCGCGGCGTGACGGGCACAATTCTCTTGGGCGGGGTTGAGGTCCGGCACGTAACCGTCTTCCGTGGTCTCGGGCGGAATCGCGCAATGAAATCCGTCCGAATTGAAGAACTGGATGACCCGTAGTAACTCCGTGAGACTGATCTGTGAATCGCCATTCTGATCGGCAGTGTGTACGCCGGTCAAGTACTCACCTTCGCGTTCCGCTTCTCCGCCTTCGGCGGACTCGCCCTCGCCTTCGCCTTCACCCTCGCCCTCGCCTTCGCCTTCACCCTCGCCCTCGCCTTCGCCTTCACCCTCGCCTTCGCCTTCGCCTT
>Ga0116142_10006376_pt1 | contig 10187 bp, 7 predicted proteins | sample AD_UKC033_MetaG_FD_89785 | JGI IMG/M metagenome (GOLD analysis project Ga0116142, IMG submission 89785) | Active sludge microbial communities of municipal wastewater-treating anaerobic digesters from USA - AD_UKC033_MetaG | ecosystem: Engineered > Bioreactor > Anaerobic > Digestate | place: USA... | reverse complement strand
CGCCGGCCTGCGGATAGTCGATGCGCACGTGCAGCAGGAAGCGGTCGAGTTGCGCTTCCGGCAGCGGATAGGTGCCTTCCTGTTCGATCGGGTTCTGCGTCGCCATGACGAGGAACAGCGGCGGCAATGCGAACGTCGCACGCCCGACCGTGACCTGCCGCTCGCCCATCGCTTCGAGCAGGGCCGACTGCACCTTGGCCGGGGCACGGTTGACCTCGTCGGCGAGGATCAGGTTGTGGAACAGCGGACCGCGCTGGAACTCGAACTGCGCTGTCTGCGGCCGGTAGATCTCAGTGCCGGTGAGGTCGGCAGGCAACAGGTCCGGGGTGAATTGCACGCGATGGAAGTCGGCCTCGATGCGTGCGGCGAGTTCCTTGATCGCGGTGGTCTTGGCCAGACCGGGCGCGCCTTCGACGAGCAGGTGGCCGTCGGCGAGCAGGGCGATCAGCAGGCGCTCGACGAGGGCCTGCTGGCCGATGATGCAGCGAGAGAGTTCGTCGTGCAGGCGGGCGAACGCGCCGGCGGCGGCGCTCTGGGTGGATTCGGGCATGTCCATGGAATCGTTGCGGTCGGTTCGGCCAATGATGTCACGTCGGAACACGTGCGCGCTTGGACAACAGACGGAGCCCCGGGTTTCCCCAACCTATGGCATGGGTGCAACCACACTCACGACCGCAACACATCCTCGAGTGTGACCGGGCGCCCGGTCAGCCAGCCTTGTGCGTAGTCGCAGCCCATCTCGCCGAGCATGCGCAACTGGTCCGTGGTCTCGACGCCTTCGGCGATCATTTCGCAGCCGAGCGCCTCGGTCATCGCCAGCACGGCCTTGACCAGGGCGACGCCGCGTGGCCGGTCGAGGGCACGAACGAAACTCTGATCGAGCTTGATGCGGTCGAAGTCGAGCGACAGCAAGGGGCCGAGGTTCGAATATCCGGTGCCGAAGTCATCGAGCGCGACCTCCATGCCGGCCTCGTGGCAGCACGTGATCAGCGCGGCGATCTCGGGGCGATCGAGGACCAGGCTTTCGGTGATCTCGACTTCGAGGCAGGCCGGCGGCAGTCCACGCGACCGCAAATGGGCGAGCATGCGCTCGACCAGAGCCGGATCCTCGATCTGGCGCGCCGACACGTTCAAGGCGATGAACGGCAACGGCTTGCGGCCACGCCGTTGCAGTTCGGCGAGCATGTCACATACACGTTCGAGTACGTATTCACCAACCGGTACGATCAGCGAGGTTTCTTCGGCCAGGCGGATGAACTCACCGGGAGAGACCGCTCCGCGCTCAGGGTGCTGCCAGCGGATCAATGCTTCGTAGCCAGCGACGACACCATGCTCGATGTGCAGGATCGGCTGCAGGCACACGTCGAGCGCGGCATTTTCGAGCGCCATGCGCAACTCGCTCTCGAGACGGATCTTGTCCATCGCACCAGCGTCGCTCTCACTTGCCGAGTGCAATCCGTCAACTTCACCGGTGAGTCTTGCCAGTGCCGAACGATAACGCTTGAGCTGACTCATCAACAGGGCGCGCACCACCGGGTCGGCTGCGGCAAGCCGCTCCGCGAACTGACTGCGATCGACCGGTGTGAGCACGCAGTCCGTCAGAGCAAGCGCCGTGGCCGAGCGTGGCGCATCATCGAGCACGGCCATCTCGCCGAGCAGGGCGCCCGGCCCGAGTTCCGCAAGCAGGCACTCCTCGCCGTGCTGGAGAGTGCTCACGGCAATCCGCCCGGACTCTATGAGGAAGGCGGTCGTCGGCGCATCGCCTTCACGGAAGACGATGTTGCCTGCACCGACACGCTGTCGCTGTGCCTGGTCCATATCGCGTCCCCTGCCTTGGCTCTGCGAGATGCCCATGGTGCCATCGCGACTCGATGAATGTCAGTGCTCGCCCGCTGGCGTGTCCATGAAAGCGAAGGGGCCGCTTGCGCAGCCCCTTCGATCACATGGTTGATGCAAGCACCTCAGTCACAGGGACTGAAGTCACATGCAGCTCCCACCGGTCCGAGCCTGACCGTCGCAGAAAGCCCCTGCGGCGTCGTGTAGACGCAGACACCCGTCGCCAGCGTGTTCGGTGGCGTGGCGGTGTCGGCGAAGCCCTGGGCAGTGATCGTGTGATGGGTCGTGCCACTGGTACCGGTCACGCCCGAGAACGTCGACGGCACGATCGAGGCGCCACTGCTGGATCCCGACGCGGTGACCGTACACGTGCCGTTGACCTGCACCCCGGAAACCGGGTTGCCGGCGGTGTCGCGGGCAGTCAGCGTGATCGTGCGGGTCACGGGCGCATTGCCAACCTGTACGAAGCCGGGCGAGGCCTGCAGGGTCGCCAGATTGACGATGATGTCGACGCTCGCCGCTGCGCCGCCGAAGAAGAAGCGCAGCACGCCGCTCGGAGCCGAGTCGGTGCTCGCACCGAGACCCGAGGTGACCACGGTCGCCGTCGCGCAGCCGTTCGCTCCCGTGCTCGAAGCGAGCACGCCGGAACCGAGCACGCCGTCGACACGCCCGGTACCTTGCGGCAGCTGGAACGAGAAGCCGATGCGCGCACGCTGGATCGGTGCCAGCATCGCATCGGTCAGGCAGACGATGACCTGTTGAGTGGTGTTGCCAAGGATCGGCGACGGCGCGGCTGTCAGGGTCGCCGGCGCGAGGCCCGGATACGAACCGATCTCGGCATCCGTTACACGCTTGGCACCGCCCGTCACCGAGTCGACGCTCTCACCCTGCGCCCAGATGACATTGAGGTATCCAAGGGTGGAGATCGTGTAGTTCAACGTCGCCGAGGCACGGCCGATGTCGTTGGTGACGCCGGTGGCCGTGATGTTGCCGTGCTGGGCACGCGCCACGACATACGGCAGAACCGGTCCATAGTTGACGCTGCTGCCGGTCGTGTTGTTGAGGTTGAAATTCGAACTCGTATTGAGGCTGGTCTGCGAATTGATGTTGGCAACGGTCAGCGCGCTCTCGAGGTCGCTGTTGCCCTGCACGTCCTTGCCGAACACGACGAGCACGTCACCCGGGCCCGCTCCGCCGCCACCGGTGACGAACTGGCCGCTCACCGAGGTGAACAGGCTGCCACCCTCCTGCGCATCGCCGTCGATGCCCGACATCGAGAAACGGTCGGCGGGTACGTTGTACGGTTCGTCGATGACGCCGAAGCGGATCACCGTGCCGGGAACGACAGGATTGCCCTGGCGGTCATTGGCCAGCGCGCTGATGGTCAGACTGTAGGTCGCATCGGGATCGGGCGGAATGCCGTCGTCACCGGGCGGATCGAGGTCTTCCGGCGGAACCACGCCATCGGAGACGCGGTTAACGCGCAGCGCATTGATGATCGGCGAGGTCAGGGTCAGGCTGAACAGCTTGCCGTCGGAAACGACCACGGTCGTGGTCGCCGAGATCGGGTCGCCGATGCCGTTGCTGGTGTTGTTGTCGGCACGGTCGACGGTCGCACGTACCTGAATCGGCCCCTGGGTCGAGCCGGCCTGGAACGAAGCCGTGGCGATGCCGTTGACCGTGCGCGTTTGAACCGTGGTCCCGGTGACGGGGCCGCCCGACGAGGTTGCCGAGAGGATCGCACCACCGGCGGCGCCGACGATCTCGAGGCGCACGTTGTCGGCCGAGCCCGGATCGGGCACCGGCTGGTTGGCGCCGTCGCGGACGCGGACGGTGATGATGGAACTGGTATTGCCACCCGCACCCGGGACGTACACGCTGGTCGGCGAGGGCGCGATGTCAAGCGCGGCCGGCAGCGGGGTCGCGCCGGCGACGGTGAAGTTGAGCGTGCTGGTGACGGTGCGGCTGGTCAGCGGATCGACCGCCGAGACCGTCAGCGTAGCCGTGCCGGCGACGTCATAGGACGTCACGAACACCGAGTTCGAGCCGTTGTTGAGCACGATCGGCAAGGTCACGTTGCGTGTTGCAAATTCGTTGATATCCGTCGACGGATCGTCCGGGGGCGACAGACTGGCGACCGTCACCGGGCTGATCGTCGCGGTTGCCGGCCCGTTCGGTGCGGTCAGGGTTCCGCTGGAATTGCGAAACGCGATCGCAACCTCGGCCACGAAGGGCGAGCCAGGATAGGGCAGCACATTGTTCGAGTTGAGCGGCAGGCTGGTCCGTGTCGCGGTCAGCGTGATCGTGCCGTTGGCCGGCGGCGAAGCGGCACCGCCGCCATCACCACCGCCGCCGCCGCAGCTCGAAAGGACCAGGCTGGCGAGCAGCAGTCCAAGGGTCTTGAAGGGGAATCTCATGGGGGTTCTCCAGGCTCGCAATGGGGTAGTCACGGTCACGTCTCGAAGGCGCGCGGTTCAGCGCGCCCTGCCCCTGGACGTCTATCTAAGGCTTTCGCTGAGGATGCGCGGGGTGACGAAGATCAGCAGTTCGGCCTTCGTGTCCGTGCGTCCATTCCTCTTGAACAGGTTGCCGAGCACCGGCAGGTCACCAAGGAACGGAACCTTGGTCAGGTCGTCACGCTTCTCAACTTCGTACACGCCACCGAGGACGACGGTCTGGCCATTGTCGACCAGCACCGAGGTATTGATCTCACGCTTGTCGAGCTGCGGGACCTGGCCACCACCCGGGTTGTCGATGAAGCCGGCGATCGCGTCCTTCTTGACCGCGAGGTTCAGCACGACGCGGTCGTCGGCAGTAATCGTCGGTGTGACCTTGAGTTCGAGCACGGCTTCCTTGAACTGCACGGTCGCGGTGCCCTGGCCAGCACCACCACCAGAGTTCTGGAAGGTCACATAGCCGATTTCCTGGCCCTGCTTGATCACTGCTTCCTTCTGGTTGGCGGTGACCACACGCGGGCTCGAAACCACCTCGCCACGCCCTTCGGTCTGCGCTGCCGAGAGCTCGAGGTCGAGCAGGTAGTCGGCACCGAGGATGGCAAGGCCGAAGCTGCCGGCCGGATTCGTTGCCGGCAGGTTGACGTTCAAGCGGTCGCCACCGGGCACGAGTACACCGCCACCGGTCGTGGTCGACGGACTGATGACCGGCAGACCATTGCCGCCGGCAAAGCGGTTGCGCAGGGCGAGATTGGTCATGCGGTCGACTGCTGCGGAGTTGCCCGAGGTCGAAATGACGTTGCCGTGGCGATCCTCGTAGCCACCGCTGATGCCGAAGCGGACGCCCAGCTCGCGTGCGAACGAGTCGGTCGCGATGACGATGCGCGATTCGATCAGGACCTGCTGGACCGGACGGTCGAGCACGGCGATGAGCTGGCGAATCTCCAGCACCTTGGCCGGCGTGTCGCTGACCAGCAGGGTGTTGGTGCGGTCGTCGTAGCTGACCGTGCCGCGCTGCGAGAGAAAGCCGCGCGCCTGGTTCTGTTGACTGGCGCCACCGCTCCCCTGATTACCCTTCGACTCCTGGGTCAACAGTGCAGCGATGTCCCGGGCGTTGCCGTAGCTGATCGGGATGTAGTCGGAAACGAGCTCGACCTTGTCTTCCATTTGCAGCCGTGCGTCAGCCAAGGCCTGTTCACGGTCGGCGATTTCCTTCTGCGGCGCGACCCAGATTACGTTGCCCTGCTTGCGCTGGTCGAGACCCTTGGCCTGCAGGACGATGTGCAAGGCCTGGTCCCAAGGCACATTGATCAGACGCAGGGTAACGTTGCCCTGCACGCTGTCCGCGACAACGATGTTGAGATCGGAGACATCGGCGATCAGCTGCAGGACCGAACGTGTCGGAATGTCCTGGAAGTTGAAGGTGACACGGCTGCCGCTGAAGGTCGGTTCGGCATTCTTGCCCTTGGCCTTGTCGTCTTCGCGCTTCGGCGCGATCTCGACGACGTATTCATTGCCCGCCTGGTAGGCCAGCTGCTCGAATGGCGGCTGCACGGCGATGTCCAGGCGCACGCCGGCACCGCGCGAGCGCGTCTCGATCGACTGCACGGGAGTGGCGAAGTCCAGCACGTCAAGGCGCCGGGCAAGGTTCGGCGGCAGCTTGACATTCGGCACGTCGAGGATCACGCGATCGCCTTCTCGACGCAGGTCGGCGGCGGCACCTGGAGCCGAGAAGTTGACGATGATGCGGCCTTCGCCAGCCTTGCCGCGGCGGAAGTCGACATTGGTCAGTTCGACACCATGGGCGGCAACCGACTTGGTCGGATTCGCCGCGGCCGCCGAGGCGGCGGCGGGTGTAGCACCGCTCGCATTGGACGCGACACTCAACACGAGTTCGCGACCATTGATGCGGGTCTCGTACGCGGCGGGGCGGAACAGGTCGACGACGACTCGTGTGCGTCCGGCCGCCTCAACCGCAGAAGCCCCTGCTGTGGCGCCAGCACCGATCTCGATACGTCGCTGACTGAGTCCATTGCGCGTGTCCGGCAGGTCGAGCGCAATGCGTGGCGGCGAGTCGGTGGTGAAGGCCTGCGGCTCACCGACCGCCTCGGCGAAGCGCAAGGTGATCTCGACACGCCCACCCGGCTGCGCCGTGTAGCTCATGTCTTCGAGCACGTTGTCGGCCTGGGCGGTGCCCGCAATTGCGAGCCCGAACAGGGCGAACAGACCCGCAAGGCGGTTCTTCTTCCTGACTGCGCCGGGCGCCTGCCCGAGGATGTGCTTGGCTGTCGTGGTCATCTCATCACCCCCAAACGGGTCGGTCATTTCTTGTCGTCGGACAACGCGATCGAGGCCTGCCGTTCGACCCAGCCGCCCGTATCGTTTGCAACGAGTTCCACCAGCTGGATCTCGTTCTCGTTGATGGCGGTGATCCGCCCGTAGTTCTGGCCAACATAGTTACCTGGCCTGACGCGCCGGATCACACCTTCGGGATCCTTGAGCAATCCCTCCGGTGCAGCGGCGGCCCCCAGCGTTCCAACCATCTTCAGGCCGTCGAGCGGATAAGCCTCGAGCGGTTCGGGGGTCCGGTTCTTGTCGGGGCGCGGTCCGGCCGTGCTTTCCTCGGCCTCGGACTTGTCGAAGGGCACGTTGAACGGATCACGATCGTCGGGTGCCTTCAGCGTGTACTGGAACGTCTCGAACGTCTTTATGACGGGCGGCGGTTGCAGCGGCGGTCCCTTCTTCGCCTTTTCCGCGGCGACCCACTGCCTGACCTCGTCGAGGCCCGACGTGCAGGCCGACGTCCCGATGACCAGGGCGGCGACCAGGCATGCACGCAATGCGTTAAAGATGATGGGGGACATCATTTGCCTCCCGCGGGCTTATTCGCGCCTGCAGGCGCATTGGCCGCCTCGAACGCAGCGATTTCTTCGTCATCGAGGTAACGGTAGGTCTTCACCGTGCCCTCGAGCGTCAGCACGCCACCGACAGGTGGAGCAGCGTTGCCGGGCCGATTCGTGGCAGTTCCGGCCCCGGGGCGCAGAGAAACATCGTGCATGGTCAGGATGACCACGCGCGGCAGCGAAGCCACGGCGCTGATGAAAGCGCCGAACTGATGATAAGTGCCGGTCATGCGCAGCTGGATCGGTTTCTCGGCATAGAACCCCTTCATCACCTCAGGGCCCGGCTGGAACAGATCGTTGGTGATGCCAGCTCCGAGCGCCGCCTGCGAGATCGCCAGGATCAGCTTCGGCATCTCGGTCCTGCCGGGCAACTGGCTGATGAGTTGGCGCAGCTCTTCCTTCATGTCCTCGAGCTGCTTCTCGTAGGCCTCGAGATTGACCACCTGGGCCTGCTTCTTGGAGAAGTCGCCTTTCAGCGTCTGCTCCTTTCGCTCGAGACCTTCGAGCTCATCCTGCTGGTCACGGATCTTGAGATACCAGCCAAGGAACAGGATCAAGCCAACCAGAAGGATGGCGAAGAACGCCTTGATCGACTTCGGCCAGCCGCCGACGTTGTTGCGGTCGAGGTTACGCAGATCGTCGAAGAAACTCACGGCTTCTTCTCCTCGGTGTTCGCCGCAGGCGTCGCCGGCGGCGGCGTGTTGGCGGGGGCAGGCTTCGCCGTCAGCTTGCTGGCCGCGTCCTCGAGCTGGGCGCCGAGGTCGACGGCCGGCTTCGGCGCCTCGGTCGCGGCATCCGTCGCGCCCGGCACGGGCATCTCGTCGGCCTTGGCCTCTTCGGCCTTCTTGGTCTTGACCGACAGCGCGAAGATGTTAGGCATCTTCTTGTCCATGTTCGGTTTGCCTTCCTGGTTCTCGATCTTGCCCAGGTCGGCACGGCCGAACTGCGGCGAGTTCTCCATGTTGCGCATGTAGGTGGCCACGCGCGTACTGGATTCGGCGAGCCCTTCCAGCGTGAGGACATCGTTGGCCTGCTTGAGCGACGTCAGGCGTGTGCCGTTCGGGATTGTCTTGGCGAGTTGGTCGAACAGGTGAACCATCTGCGATCGATTGGATTGCAGGTCTTCGATGATCTGCTTGCGCGCGAGCAGTTGTGCGCGCGTCTTCTCCAGGTCCTTGATCTTTTCGATCTTGCCGTCGAGCTCCTTGATCTCGCGCTCGAGGTAGGCGTTGCGCTCGTTCTGGTTGTCGATGCGAAGTCCCATCCAGTACGAAGCCAAGAGAAACACGAGCACGGCGCCCAACGCGGACGCGCCGAGCATCATGTAGAACTCGCGTTCGCGCTGCTTGCGCCGTTCAGCGCGCCACGGCAGGAGGTTTATTCTGGCCATCAGTCGAAACTCCTCATCGCCAGTCCGCACGCGATCATCAGGGCCGGAGCATCCTGGGCGAGCGTCTGCACCTGCACGCGACTCGCCATCGACATGTTGGCGAGCGGATTGGCGACCACGCAAGGCACGCCGAGCTGCTCCTCGACCATGTCGGCGACACCGGGAATCGACGCGCAGCCGCCGGCGAGGACGACCTGGTCGACGCGGCTGTACTCGCTGCCGGCAAAGAAGAACTGCAGCAGGCGACTGATCTGCTGGACCATCGCCTCCTTGAACGGCTCAAGCACTTCGATCTCGTAGGATTCGGGCAGACCGCCCTGGCGCTTGGCGAGACCGGCTTCTTCGTAGCTGAGGCCATAGCGACGCATGACCTCGTCGGTCAGCTGTTTGCCACCGAAGACCTGTTCACGCGAATAGATCGTGCGCTGGTTGCGCAGCACGATCAGCGTGGTCATCGTCGCGCCGACATCGATGACCGCGACCACCGCGTCTTTCGGCACGGAAAGCTGATCGGCGATCAGGCGGAACGCGTTCTCCATCGCGAAGGCCTCAACGTCGATGGTCTTCGCGCTCAGCCCACCCAGGTCCAGCGCGGCTACACGCAGGTCGACGTTCTCGGTACGCGAGGCGGCGAGCAGCACATTGACCATGTCAGGGTTGTCCTTGACCGGCCCCAGCACCTCGAAATCGAGGCTGACCTCCTCGATCGGATAGGGGATGTACTGGTTCGCCTCGATCTGGATCTGCGCCTCCATGTCCTCCTCGGACAGGTCGGCGGGCATCGGCACGATCTTGGTGATGACCGCGGAGCCAGCCACGGCCGCGGAAGCGAACTTGGTCTTGGCGCCCGAGCGGGCCAGGCCGCGACGGATCGCCTCACCCACCGCCTCGACCTCGACAATGTTCTTTTCGACCACGGCATTGGGCGGCAGGGGCTCGACCGCGTAGTGCTCCACGCGGTACTTGCCGCCGGTCTGGCCCAGCTGCAGCAACTTGACTGCCGTGGAACTGATGTCCACGCCAATCAGGGGTGTAGTGTTGGTAGCGAACAGCGCCACGATTTCTCCCCTTCCAACGGAGTCTTACGCGCAACTCCTGCGTTGGCACATTAGATAACGAGTCTTAACGGTTTGGCAACAGCACATCCCATCGCCCCACGAAATCCCCCCCGTTCCAGCGCGCCAGCCCTGACGATACGTCACCACAGCCAGCTACGGCTACATTCTATACTCTTCTTTAAGAAGCAACGCAAACCTCTGGTATTCACGCAAAAATGTCCCTGCTGCGCCGCCTCCTGAAGTGGTCGTTCACACTCGGCCTGATCCTTGCCCTCTGCGGGCTTGGCACACTCGCCGTCCTCTATTGGCTGATGGCGCCCGGCCTGCCGTCGGTGCAGGTGCTGCGCGATGTCGAGTACCAGGTGCCTCTGTCGGTCTACAGCGCCGACGGCAAGCTGGTGGCGCTGTTCGGCGAGACTCGCCGCAGCCCGGTGGCGATCGCCGAGGTTCCCCAGCGCGTGCGGCAGGCCTTCATCGCCATCGAGGATGCGCGCTTCTACGAACATCCGGGCGTCGACTGGCGCGGCACCGCGCGCGCGATCTGGCT
>Ga0116142_10006375_pt1 | contig 10188 bp, 10 predicted proteins | sample AD_UKC033_MetaG_FD_89785 | JGI IMG/M metagenome (GOLD analysis project Ga0116142, IMG submission 89785) | Active sludge microbial communities of municipal wastewater-treating anaerobic digesters from USA - AD_UKC033_MetaG | ecosystem: Engineered > Bioreactor > Anaerobic > Digestate | place: USA... | reverse complement strand
GGGCACTTCTGGCTCAACCTCACCATGCCCAAAGTAATCCAGAACAGCATGCACATCCCCATTCCAGCGATTGCTGTCTACATAATACGATGATACGCCGACTTCTTTGCCAGAGTACTTCTCACCTGTCTGGTGGATAAGCCAGCCCGTAACGCCATTAGGTAAGGTCGGTGGACTTGATGCTTCAGGCGTAAAGAGCGGATAAGGCAGAGCATATTTATACTGTGCCAACCATAGGTCTGCTTTTGGCAAATCGGATAGACTTAAATGCAAGTCAATCCAGTTGGCTCGGCTGTATAGAATAGGATATAAACCAGTCCTCGCCTTGCAGATTTCCATAACCTCTTTGGTCGTTTGAGTGATTTTAGCTTTACTGTTTCCACCGTCCACTTCCAAATCCAGAACAAGCCGGTCATGTGCCCAATCAACTGGCGTTACAATCTTAAATAAATTGTCTGCTTGACGCTGTGCGTTTTCGCCAAAGTACAAGACGTGGTATGCCATTCTGCACATACCCTTAGCACCTGCCCAGTTATGGGTAAACCAGGGGTCGGTATATCCCCAACTCACACCGCTACGAATAGCAATGAAGTTGCAGGATGCTTTCACTTGCGACCAGTCAGGCGTCTTATTATCTTTTATATTCCATTTACTTATGTCAATTCCAAATGCGTTCATAACCAGTAACCCCAGATTCTCAAATATACATCCATACTATTGGTGTCACTCGCTGTTATCTGATAATAGATGTCGCCATTAGCATTGCAAGGGCAAATACCTGACGAAACATTATATTGGTCATTAGCTCTTCCCGTTAGATAACATTCCATCGCACTTGAATTTGCTGTATCGTTAGGGGAAAATCTTATTCTTGTTTCTACTCCAGCACTACCAGAATCTCGTGCAGCCACTTCTAATAGTACTGCCTTGATTCCAGCAGGTACGCTGAACACTTCACTTAAATCTATTAGTGTCTTAGCAGTTGTACTTCTTGCATCCCCATCCCAAGAGGTGCTAGTTAGGGGTGTGGTAAGGGGAATGAAGTTAGGATAGACTTTACCTCTAACAGTTGGTGCTACAGTACGCTGGTATATTTTAGCAGGATTAGAAGTTCTCTTCTGACTTAATTCTAAATGGCGGATGCGTTCTGCCATTGCTTCTGGTCTATCCATTTTTTCTGTCATTTGACTTTGCTCAATCTAGGATTTTTTTTCTTAGCTGCTTTGCTAGCGTTCCTACTTTTACTTGCGAGAATAGCACCTGCAGCTTTCTCACCATAAGGTTTTCCAGTCTTAGGATTTTTACGCTTAGCAATATCTGACTGTACCTTCTTGAACCCTGGATGTTTATTAGTTTTCTTAGCCATAGGTCACCTCACTTGAAATACTCATTGACTATCTTGCGAGCATCTTCTTCTGTTTCGCATTCATGTTCCCATATAATTATAGCATCAGCCCAAGTGCCACGTGAGATTCTATTTATCTCTGCCATCTTGAATGACTCTTCTTCACTATTCCAGGCTGCATGCCAGTATTCACCATGTATGAATAATGGTGTAGGTTTAGGTGCAGTCTTTACCAAGAAGTCTATTGATTGAGAACCTCTGATATTGATTGCACCTACAAAGTATTGAAAGTTGTAATCTAAATTCAATGCATCTAGAGCTAATGATACATAATATTCATTGATAGAATCTACAGGCTTGCCATGTACAGTAACTTCTTTTTGATTGAGCTTAGCCATCATACCTCATATATAGTTAGCTGTCCTATATGTCTGTATTCTTTTTGTTTAGAACCTGCACCCATGATTTGCAGTGCCTGGAAACTAGATACACTGGCAGGGTCTATAAATACATATTTATTATCTGTGATGATATCGTTAGTATTCATCAGCAGTGGCGTGGCATGTGTCTCACTATCCGACCAGGCGAATAGCTTATCATATATCATCCCTGGTGTATCTGTCAGTGGTTTATCCTGCAGGTCTTTCATCGGTTCTAGATGTACTGTGATATTCCAGGAACGTTTCACTGGCATACGTAGGACACCATTCACTACTATTGCTTTCAATATAGGTGTTTGGTATGCGCTTGCCACTGGGCGCATATATATTCTGAACTTGATTTTTTTACCGAATACGTTATGCCCATTATAAGATGCAGGTACATAAGCTTCAGGATACTGTATCATTAATTCCTTAGTGACTTCTGCCCTGGTAAAACCTATATCAATCCAGTCAGTATCTATGTCTGTTTTGAACTGTACATTTATCTTATATTCCTGCCCAGATGATATATCATCACTGTAATCACTGAATATTTTTATTGAATGAAAATATTTATTGACATCTTTCAAACCAAAATCTATCCAGGATGTTTCTATATATCCCACATTAGATAAAGTCGTAGTACCATGCCCGAAGAATTCATATTGATATTGCTGTAGTGGTGTAATCGCAATAGGTAATGCTATCAAATTAGAGCCTTCTGATATCCAGAGTCTATCAGGATAGTTATTACCTGGTATTGCTTGCATATATATATCCGTGATAGGTGCGCCTACAGTATCTGAGCGGTAGATTTCGTGCCATCCTAATTCATTGTTGCACATAACCGATGATATACCATACAGTCCTGCGTTGATAGCAGCATAGTATCTGCCTGGATAAGGCAGCATCTTAGCTATCTCACCCATCCTGATAGATGGTAAGCCCTCATCCCTGGTAACTGAAACATCATCAAGACGCATGTCGTAGTATCTTTCTATCCTGCAGCCTTCTAAGTTGAAGTATAGATAGACCCCATAATGCATAGCAGCAGTTCCATTTATCTCTGACCTGACTGAATGCAGTTCCTCAATAGGTATCTCTTGATAGATATTGTTGTAGATATTACCGATGCTATCTTCTTTCATGATGTAAGGTATCTTAGGCGTACCATACATAATCATATTGGTAATGTCTGATTTAGTATTACCGCAAGTAATATAGTAAGGCAGGAACTTATGCTCTGTTCTGAATGTACCATCCCAGTTATCAGAGCCAGCAGAGTCACCTACCTGAGCTGTAGCTGTCTTAGTAATCTGCCAGGTATAATCTTCCATCTGGTTCTCTAATGAGTTCTTGAAGAATACATCTTGTTCGTCATTAGGTTTTGCTAGTTCATCTACCTTATCTTCTTCTGCCCTTGCCCTGGCAATCTTCATATCATTGCGCAGGTTGCGATTGATATCAAAGTAAAGCATTGCGCTTGTACCTAAATAAGAATTGCCTGACTCTGCATCCCATGCACCGATATAGCTGAAGTCTACCTTGCTGTTATCCGCTCGTGCACGCCAGAGTACAGTCTCCCCTGTTTCTAATACACCAACCTCTAAGAAATCTGCATAACATGTGGCATCTTGCTCATCGTCTGATTCTTCCCATTGCGTGGCTGCCAGTCCTGCGAACTCTCTAGTCCAAGTACCTGAGTTATTATATTCACGCATGAACCTGATGGCTGCCCTGTTACTGACATATGCGCCCTGGGCGAATACTACATATTCAGCTTTAGTTGTAGGGCTTACGACCTCTACATCTGTAACTGCTTTAGTCAATCCATGAGATGCTGGTGGGTCTCCTGATGCACCTATCTCAGTCCAGACATTAGAGCCTAAAATGACATACTCGGTTGTGGTATCAGGTGTTATTTTCCAGGGGGATAAGACTGTCAGTACACCAGACGCAGAGCTTGTAATCAATCGCCAGGGTTGGTCTTCTGCTTCACCTGTACCATTCGTAATAAGCACCACACACCCCTTAGCAGCGTCATTCGCCCAACCTGTTTGTGTTGCATCCGCAAGCGTACTTGCAGTGCTTGCATCAGCTACACCACGCCAGCCATTCATATAGAGTGCTGCACCGCCTTTACTTACATTATTGCATATAGCATATAGCTGACGTTTATACTCGAATAACTTGACATTATAATCATTAGCTTCTGTATAAATATTTGTATAAAGATAAGTGTTTTCTTTAACTGAAGCCCACGAATCTTCTACATCATAGTAAATATCGCCTGAATTATTAGCAGAAGTTTTTACATATACAGCAGAATTATAAAAATATTCCCAATTAGGTGCATATTTTATAAATACAGTTAACCATAAATAGCTTGTTGTTGTTACAGGCGTGAAATTTAATTCTATTGTTTGGTAATCCCCATTACCAACTAATAATTTACTATAACTTTGTTCTGCATACGAGTCATAATCAGCACATGTAGGTTCACTTGCTCCTACATGTGCTGTATAATGAATGAATATTGCATCATCAGTTTTTATAGACATAGTAATTTTATTGACAGTTGTAGAATCTAAGGCGTAAGTAAATAAATATCCTTTAATTAGAATCCAATTAATATAGCTTGGGGAAGCAGTAGATGATATATTATTAGCACCACTCAACCCTGTCTGTGCTATGACATCAGGTGCGCATACAGGATATTGCTTCGTTGTATCTATACGATAGCTGTCATAGAACCTGGTTCTATCATTACTGAATGTTTCCTGTCCTCTTCCACCTATCCAGGTTTCCTGTACTTCTGTGGTAAAGGGCAACTCTAAATCATCATACCCTGCTGAACCTTGCGCAGTACGCATAGCAGTTCTCGGCATTGCCGATATCACCATAGCCTTCGGGTCATTCTTCCCCATACGATTAGCCAGTATCAATCCTAACTTGTTGCCATCTTTATCAGTAAACTTGATATCATGGGTAGGAGTAGGTTCGGCTGGGCCTACTTTTATTAATGAGGTTTCAGTAGTAGTGTATAGGGATTTATTAGTTGTCATTAATACCTCGCTAGTATCGGGTCTCTTTCTATTTTGCTAACAGGGAATGCGGATGCTAATCTCTGTACCTGCATCTGTGCGTTCTGGAACAACAGCATTTCACGTTCATCTGAATTGCCTGAGTACTGCATTCTGTTCATCAAGAACATAGCAGTAGCCGTCCAGGCTAATCGTTTTATGTTGAATAAGTCATTGATGGCATCGGCATCAGCGTTCACGTGGCTGTGATGCTTGTTGTAATATATCCTGATTGTATTGCCAGCAGTTCTGTTTATCTCTGCAGGGAGATATATCTTACCGCCTAACTCACGCCAGGTGAATAAAGGATTGAAGCCATAAGGTGCTGTGCTGACTGTGTATACCTCTATGCGTTTGACATTGCTTACGCCTGTGGGCAGTGTATATTCTGTGGCATTGTCTACTACAGTGAGTGTCTCATCTACTTCTGTATATTCACCCATCATCAGCAACGCTTCATTGATAGCCTGCACTAGTTCATCACGGATAGTATTAGTTGCAGTGTAGTAAATGCCTGATGCAATAGATATAGCAGTGCTTGTGGCAGCGAATGTAATCACACCTGTAGTCATCACATAATCAGTAATACGCCTGGTAGACCCTGCATATGTGCCAGAGCGGATAAACAATAAACCATTATTGAAGTAATCATCTGGCTCATATCTATTCGTATCTATCAGATTAGTTGCTGGTGTACTGTGCTGAGCTGTAGTCTGTCCACCCTTAGTCACGCCACACAACATTGCTGTTTCTAATAGAGCATCATATAAAGTTGTCATTTCTTTATCCTTTGATATATATTGAACATGCCTACACTGCCCTGCAATCTATATCCCTTGAAATCATAATGTATTCCTACCCCACCTGGCATATCTACAATCCAGTCAGCAGGGTATTCATATAGCCTAATTAGCATTTTTTCTCTACGCTCTATTGCTACATGGTTTATCTCTACCAGTTCTAACATTCCATATGGGGGTTTCTTTTTAGCCCAGATATATATTTCTGGATTAGTTGAATTCACCCAGAGCGTACCCTGTAATTCACGTAATGCTAGTCCTATCTTACGTGCATCCTCAATGGTTTGTTTCATGCCAGAGTAAAAACGATTCCAGATATCCCCGATATATAATCCTGCTGCGCTGTAATCTATTATCGTTAAGGCGATTGCTATCTCTACTGGCATTCCTGCCCCTGCTATCCAGGCTATAACAGGCATCATATGCTGTGTTCTTATTACTTTACCCAGTGCTATAAAGCCTATGTATAGAAACATAGGCAGCCAGTATAGTATGTCTGGTTTGTAATAAATACCTATTGCGAATAAGGGAAATAGATATAAGAATACTGAAGAAGTATAACCAGGCATGAACATATATAATCCTTTGCGGTATTTCGTCATGCGCTTAGGTATAGTTATATTCTGATACCAGAGGTTCTGCCAGATTTCATGCTTGTAGTACCAGAGATATCCTGCGATTACCAGCAGTACAGCACCCCAGGTCAGGGTAGGCAGCCAGATATCTGTAATGCGATAGAGCATCATTGCCAGTACGGATAGCACCAGCTTAGGTTCGTAGAATACTATCAGTACCATCAGGGTTACGAATATCCAGGGGTTCGTTATCGTAAATGATATGAGTATCAAGCCTGCAGGTATATCCCCAACATTACCATTGAACGCATAGAGAAAACCTGAATGCACCAGCACAATAAATATAGCTGTGCCAGTGGCATCCTTGCTCAACAGATAATAAATCAATCCCAGTACAGATAAGAAACTGTAATGGATGAAACGCATTACCTGATGGTCTTGTTTTATTTTAGAAAGGAGTAGATACCAGAGATGTACCGCAGGTGTTTTACAATCAAGAAAGTCTTTACCATAGACTGCACCAGTTATACCCCAGAGTGCCCAGGTCGCAAAGTCTAATTCTATATCTATCCTGGCATAACGATAAGCTTGATAAATAGAAAAGACAAATACAATCCCAAGTAATAGTAGCTCATTCATTTTTAGTAGCTACCAGTACATGCATGGGTATTTGAGTAGACTCATTTGTATCTGGTTTGCGTACTTCCATGAGACCAGCTTCTGTTCTGCGCAGTATCAAGCCTACTGATTCTATTATGTCTCTCATTGCCAGTAATGTATAACAAGCTCTAAAAGGATTAGCCTTAGTACCATATAGCATGGTATAGGGTACTACCTGTAGGATAGGGTCAGTGATTTCATGATACTTATAGATACGCTTAGCTGCATACTCTGCACTGGGTATCATGATTTGTATCTCACCGAATGGTCTAATCAGTTCCATCATCCTGGTTAGCGCACCTGGTACTTCATCTCTTTCCAGCTCTGGCAGGGTGTTCATACAGTAAATCATGTCATAAACATTCTCACCTTCAGCTGGCAGTTCTCTAATCAAACACTTGTCTATCTGTGTGCCTTCCTCTGGTTTTATATTCAGATTGCCGATTGCTAATACTTTTGCTTTGATAGGTATCATTCTAATCCTTCATCCTTGAAGTATTTGTTGTAGTAATTATTCTTATTGATAGGTATATTTTTCCAGTGGTCGCATAGTATGCTGGTATCTACATATATTTTATTGCCTGCTTCTTGTGCCATCTCACAAAACATATGGTCTTCAGTACGATTATGCTCTAACATAAAGTATGGAAATACATCTTCTGTATCTTTATCTACAATTGTTAACTGTTCACGATAAATGCCATTCTTAATATACGCATGTTCTTTTACTGTATGCATTGTCTTGATTGGCTTCTGTACATATTTCTTATGGATTGGCTGTAATGAACCATTGTTCCTGCGATATAAATCATACTGGTCTAGTATCTTTTCGTATACAGACCTGTGAATTAGAGCGCAGCCCATACCAACAGAATCTACTTCCATGATTGCGCCTTCTTGCCAGTCATCTATCGCATTGTAAAATCCTTGTGGATTTCTTACATAGGCAATCGGGTTATATGGTTCTGCACCTAGAAAATAAATTCCTGAAATAAACTCATGTCCTGATTTTAGTAATTTATAAATGGCATCATGAGGTGGTACAGTGTCATCATCAATCCAGAATATGTAATCAGCATCCGTTGCGAGGAATCCTTTAGTTACTTTATTCCTTCCCTCATCCGTCATATTGAGTCTCTGTATACTATTACCTATGATAGCATTTTTATTTCTATCATTCAGCATTCCTACAGATAGTTGAACGCCTGTGATATCTACTTTATTTTCTTTGTTTGCATAGATTATCATTTGCATAATGTTAGACCACCATGCAGCGTTCTGCATTCCTAAGCAAGCTACCCCAAGCTCTACTTTTGGCTTTGTCATTATCGGTAATTCCTTTCTATTATAATTATTGGAGATTTTTCTTTTCGTTTACATTCAGCGCATATTGCATCTTGACTTAAATTTTTCAACATATCATTAAGGATATGATGCTCTGGGTCATCTAAATAAATTGACAACTCCTTTACGTACATTAATTTCCCGCATCTAATACATTTAACTACTGTAGGTGTTTTTAATTGTGACATATTCAATTAGGTCTAGGATGCCTGACTTTCGCCAGGCATCCTAGAATAACTATTTTAGCTTACGCCAGACAAGAGCGCATGTGATTCGTTAGCTTTGATTGCTAATGTGAACTCACCGACTAGCTCGGTCTTCATCGCATCACCAGTCTTCGCCAGTTCTTCAACTGCGAATGGGCGTAATGTTACCATCCCGATATTGTTCAAGTCTAATATCGGAATGTATGAATCAGAAATCCATCTGTCCATAACTAAATCTACTTCACCGAATGGCGTGATAATGCCATTGATGCGCATACCTACTGTAGTTTCTGTCCTATCCACACGCAGGAAGCTAGAAGAATCATAGAAATTCTTGATTTTCTGCATGTTAGTTGGAGAACAGATAGCAGTATATTTGCCAGACCCACCATCAGCATAGATGAGTTTGATTGCATTCTCAAATGTGGCTTGAGTCATGCTTGCGCCTGACAGTGTGTTGCTGGTAATAAAGGTACGATACCCACCCATTGCACGTGGGGTAGTAGCAGAACCAGCTGTACGATAGCCATTGAGAATTGATAGTTCAATCAGGCGCATCATTTCTGGCATGGACTTAGCAGCCTGATATTGATAGGCGTCAGAGAAACCATAGTTGTCAATGACCCTTTCTGTTTCAGTTACTTTGATTTCCTTGTGGAAAATCTGGGTATAGTTGTAGTTAGTGCTGATGTCGGTAAATCCGATGGAGTCGGAGTCATCGCCTTCTAGACGTGCCATACCTACAACGCTGAATGCAGCAGTTGTCAGGATAGAAGCGGAGCTAGTACCGAAAGCACGTGTCACTATGATAACCCCAGTTGAAGGAGTGACCGCAGAGACCCAGAGCATTTCACTGTTAGCAGTTAATAGGATATGCCCTGGTTGGAGCATGTTGCCATCAGCTACAGTGAGCGTTACTACATTACCGACTGTTTCGTTAGCAGCAAGGGAGAATGTGCCAGAGAGGGGAGTCAAGGTGTCTTCCAACCATTCTACCATTTTGCCTTTGCCGATGAATTTAAATTTGCCAGAACCCCCATCAAGACCGCCAATAATATCAAGGAATGGCGTATCATAGGGGGATATCATTGTTATAACATCAGAGATAATCCGCTTCTGCGGAGTAGTATCTGAATAGGTTGAATACGGACTAGCTATGTTAGCCATCGTTTTACCTCACTTGTTTAGTAAATGCCCCTCAATCCTTTCTTGGCGTATTCAGCTTTCATAGCAGTAATCTTTTCGTTCTGTCCTCGCTTGATACTGGGGTGTGTACCTGCCATTATCTGAGCGATTTCATTCTGGTATTGTTGTTTCAATACCTCTTCACTGCCTGGTGTGCCACCTGTAGTAGCCAGTGTCGGAATCCGTGTCGGGGCATTCTGTTGGTTATTTTTCTTAGCTTCAGCAACTTCATGGAATCTGCGCAGAAACTGGTAGGGTGATAACTGATTTGCTTCAGGTATCAAGGTCTTAGCTTCCGCAGGTGTAATGTCTACACCTAATTCTTCTAGTATCTTAGCTGCTTCGCTATTCACAAATTGTGCTATTACATTGCCAGCATCTTGATTACCAGACGCCTGAGTAGGTTCTGGTTGAGCGGTGTCGAGCATTGCATCCTCTATCATACTTCGTGAGATTCTAGTTTCATCTTCTGGTGTCAGTTTGATACCAGACTTCTTTAGTTTCTCAATAGCAATATCAGATTCTTTCTTTGCTGCAGCCACCCTTTTGTCAATCAAACTGACAACTC
>Ga0116142_10006368_pt1 | contig 10199 bp, 9 predicted proteins | sample AD_UKC033_MetaG_FD_89785 | JGI IMG/M metagenome (GOLD analysis project Ga0116142, IMG submission 89785) | Active sludge microbial communities of municipal wastewater-treating anaerobic digesters from USA - AD_UKC033_MetaG | ecosystem: Engineered > Bioreactor > Anaerobic > Digestate | place: USA... | reverse complement strand
TTGATCACCGCACCGATGCCGGTCGTTACGCCGCAGCCGATGTAGCAGACCTTCTCGAAGGGCGCGTCCTCGCGGATCTTCGCGAGCGCGATCTCGGGAAGGACCGTGTAGTTCGCGAATGTCGAACAGCCCATGTAGTGATGGATCTTCTCGCCGCCGATTGAGAAGCGGCTGGTGCCGTCGGGCATCACGCCCTGGCCCTGCGTTGTGCGAATGGCGGTACAGAGGTTCGTCTTGCGCGACAGGCAGGACTTGCACTGCCGGCACTCCGGCGTGTAGAGCGGGATCACATGGTCGCCCTTGCGCAGCGAAGTCACGCCAGGGCCGACATCGACGACGACACCCGCGCCCTCGTGGCCGAAGATCACCGGAAAGAGGCCCTCGGGGTCGGCACCCGAGCGGGTGAACTCGTCGGTGTGGCACACGCCGCTCGCCTTCACCTCGACCAGCACCTCGCCCGCCCTCGGACCCTCGAGCTGCACGGTCTCGATCGAGAGCGGTTTGCCCGCCTGCCATGCCACCGCCGCCTTGACGTCCATCGCCACCTCCTGAAACCCGGCACCAACTGAAGTACACGATCATTCTGGCACAATGGGCGCGGCGCCGCGGCTTGGCGCGCGTGAAGAGAGGGAGAACCGCGATCATGCGTATACGCATCTCAACTCTGCTGTGCCTGCTGGCATTGGCCGCGGCGGCAGGCTGCGCGAGACCGGAGGCCGGCGCGACGGCGGCGCCGGAGGGCGTCGTGCGCGAATTCAATGCGGCGATCTCCGCGCGCGAGCTCGACGCTGCGCTCGCACGGCTCGAACCCGGCGCGGTGAACTTCAATTTCGGCTCCGCGCATTCCTTCAGCGCCGCGCCGGGCGTCAAGGAACCGTTGACAAGCGACCTCGCACTGCACTGGCGCACCATCACGCCCGTGCTCTACGGCACGAGCCGCAGCTACGTGCGCAGCATCGAGGCGGCCACGACGCATGTCGACGGCGCACTCGCGATCGTCTGGGCGCGCGTACGCACGGTCACGGAGCCCCCGCAAGGGAGTCCGACGACGCGCGAGTTCGCGGAAACCTATGTGATGCGGCTCGACGAGGGCACTTGGCGCATCGCAGGAATCGCCAGCTCGCGCGCCACGCGCTAACATCCCGACCAGGTGCCGGGTATTCGGTATTTCGCTTGCTCGCGGGCTTCGCCCGAATAACCGAGATATCGAATACCCGGCACCGACTCGGAGGATCACCATGCGTACATCGAAGAGGCGGTTCGTCCAGTCACTTGGCGCGGTTGCTGCGGCAGCAACACTTGCACCCCGTACCGTCGGCGCACGTGAGGCGCGCCGGCGCCGCGACCTGCTGGTCATCGGAGCCGGTACCGCGGGATTACCCGCATCAATCTTCGCCGCACAGCGCGGCGCGAGCGTGCTGGTCATCGATGCCGCGGCGCAGATCGGCGGTACACTGCTGTTGTCGAGCGGGCAGATGAGCGCCGCCGGCACGCGACTGCAGCGCGCGAAGGGCATCTCCGACACGCCCCAGGAGCACTTCGACGACCTGATGCGGATCAGCCGGGGCACGATCGATCCGGTGATCGCGCGGCTGGCCGTCGACCATGCGGCCCCGACTTTCGACTGGCTGATGGAGCAGGGATACCAGGTACTGCCGGACTACCCCGTCGACGGCGTCGCGCACGAGCCATACAGCAAGCCGCGTTACTACTGGAGCGCAAAACGCGGCATCGCGGTACTCGATGCGATGCGCCCCGCGTTCTCGAGAGCGGTGGCCAGCGGACGGGTCGAAGTCCTCCTCGAGCATCGCGCGGTGGCGCTGCAACTCGCACCTTCGGGCGCGGTCAGCGGTATCCTGGTCGAGGACTCTGCCGGCAAACGCAGCGAGCTGCGGGCGCGCAACGTGCTGATCGCAACAGGCGGCTATGCGTCGAATGCCGCGCTGTTCGAGAAATTGAGCGGCCTCCCGAAATTCCTCGACCGCTCATACCCGTGGGCGCAGGGCGAGGGCCTCGCGCTGGCCGAGTCCGCGGGTGGCTATGTCCGTGGAGCGGAGAAGTATCTCACCAACTTCGGCGTAATCCTCGCGTCCGACGACGTGCCGACATCACAGCTAGCCCGTGCGGACTTCTATCCCGAGCGGCGGCAGCCTTGGGAAGTCTACGTCAACAGCCACGCGCAGCGCTTCGTGAGGGAGGACGTGCCGAGCGTCGACGCACGTGAACAGGCGCTGCGCTTCCAACCCATGATGCGGCACTGGGTCGTCTTCGACCAATCGGTCGTCGAACAGGCACCGCCGCTGATCGAAGACTGGACGACGCAGGACATGCTCGATGCGTTCGACGGCGAATTGCCCTTCTTCCACCGGGCCGGTTCGGTCGAAGCGCTCGCCCGGGCCGCGGGGCTACCTGAACGCAGCCTCGCTGCGACGCTCGACGCATACAACTATGGCGTGCACACGGGCAATGATTTTCTCGGGCGCAAACACCTGCCGTGCAAGCTCGACAAACCTCCCTTCTACGCTATCCGGCACCAGGGGACATCCATCACCAGCACCGCGGGCGTCGCGGTGAACGAACGGTTGCAGATCGTGCGGCGCGATGGTTCCGCGGTGCCCAATCTCTACGCGGCGGGCGAAATCCTTGGCTCGGGCGCGACGCAGGGACAGGCCTTCTGCGGCGGAATGATGGTGACCCCGGCCATTGCTTTCGGGCGGCTGCTCGGCCAGCAGCTCATCCGCTTCACTTAGTGAAGTCGTGCCGGCTCAGAACCATTCGTCGCGCATCTCGCGACATACCGGGTCGCAGCTGGAGACCACTGTGAGCCAGGCGGCTGTCTGCGGCAGTTCGTAAGCGTAGAAGTAACGCATCGCCTGCAGCTTGCCACGCAGGAAATCGGCGTCGCCTTGGCCGGACGCCAATTGCCGCAGGGCCGCGCGCGTCACGTCGAGCCAGATCCATGCGATCACCGTATGGCCGAAGGCCTGCATATACGCCATCGCGTTGCTGAGCGCTTCGGTGGGTTCGCCGGAGGCCCAGGCGGCGCGCGTGGCGGCACCCACGCCCTCGATCGCCGCGGCCAGCGCCTGCGCGTTCGCCTGCAGCTCCGGATAGCGCGCAGCAGCCGAGATGCTCGATTGCATGCGGTTCACGAGCAACGCGAGACCGCCGCCGCCATCCATTAACACCTTGCGACCCAGCAGGTCGAGCGCCTGGATGCCGTGCGTACCCTCGTGAATCATGTTCAGCCGGTTGTCGCGCCAGTACTGCTCGACCGGGAAATCGCGCGTATATCCGTAGCCACCGTGGACCTGGATTGCCAGCGAGTTGGCCTCGAGGCACCACTGGCTCGGCCAGCTCTTGGCGATGGGTGTCAATACCTCGAGAAGCGTGACCGCCTCGCGCGCCGCCTGCGGCGTGCCTGTGTGCTGCTCGTCGACGAGGCGCGCACAGTACAGAGCCAACGCTAGCCCGCCTTCCACATAAGCCTTCTGCGCGAGCAGCATGCGCTTCACGTCGGCATGCTCGACGATTCGTACTGGCGGCCGAGACGCGTCCTTGCCGCCAGGCCCCGTCGGCCGGCCCTGTACCCGATCGCGCGCGTACCGCAAACTCGCCTCGTACCCCGCGTAGCCCAGCATCGCCGCACCGAGGCCGATCGCGATGCGTGCCTCGTTCATCATGTGGAACATGCACCGCAGGCCCTCGCCCGGCTGGCCGACCAGGTAGCCGATGGCACCGGCACCGCGACCATCGAGGCCGCCTCCCGCGTCCGCGCGCACCGGAAACCTGCCATCGCCGAAGTTGAGCAGCGTGTTCGGAATGCCGCGATAGCCGAGCTTGTGGTTCAGGCCCGCGAGTACGACATCGTTGCGCTCACCGGTCAGGCGGGCCTCGGCGTCTACCAAATACTTCGGCACGATGAAGAGCGATATGCCCTTCGTACCGGGAACCAGCCGCCCGTCCGGCCCGGGAACCTTGGCCAGTACCAGATGCACGATATTCTCGGTCAATTCGTGCTCGCCGTTGCTGATCCACATTTTCTGGCCACGCAGCCGGTACCGCGGACCGAGCGGATCGCCGTCGTGCCACGCGCCATCCGGCTCGGCGCGCATGGCGATGTCGCTGAGCGACGAGCCGGCCTGCGGCTCCGACAGGCACATCGTGCCGAACCAGCGTCCGGTGAACTCCTGTTTCGCGAACACGGCCTTCTGCAGGGGCGTGCCATGTGCCATCAGCAGGTTCGCATTGCCGGCGGTGAGCATCCCCGCACCACCGAGCCCGATGCCGGCCTTGGAGAAGAAGGCCTGTGCCGCCATCTCTACCGTGCATGGCAGCTGCATGCCCCCCATCTCGTAATCCTGGGCCGCAGACAGCATGCCGGAGTCGACATAGGCCTTCGCCGCTTCGACCGCACACGCAGGCAGTATGACTTTGCCGTCTTCGACCCGGGGCTCCTCGGTGTCGACCAGGCGATTGAACGGTGCGAACTTCTCGCGTGCGATGCGCTCGCAGGCATCGAGCACCGAGGCGAAGGTCTCGAGGGAATGGTCCGAGTAGCGCGGCCGCGCGAGCAGCTCGCCGACGTTGAGCCAGTCGTGCAGCAGGAAATCGAGTGTTCGACGCATGGTGTGCATTCCGCCCGCGGGCCGAACGATTCTAGCGTCGGACCCGAAGCAAGTAATGCACCATCAGCTCGATGCGCTGCCGCGAAGCCATGCCGAACAGCGCGGCCGGGGGCGCGGGCACTGCAGGCGGCGCGCTGACGGCCTTGGCCGCCGTGCGGAAATGCGTGCTGCCTGCGGGCGCCATGAAATGCCTGAGTTGACCCAAGCCCAAGACTGTTCCCTCCGACGCTGCTATCCTCGTTGCGGACGGGAACATCTACATTATCGATTGGTGGCAGACCCTCAATATGATTAATCATCCTGATTTCCAACGGCGCGGCGAGGGCCTTGGCTCCCTGCGCCGCGGACTCGCGGCGCTGTTCATCGCGGTGCCGCTCGTACTCGCCGGTGGCTGTCAGACGACGCAGCGGGCCCCCGGCACGGAATTCACCGATTGCGAGAATTGCCCGGTGATGGTCGTCGTCGCGCCCGGCCGGTTCATGATGGGATCCGATGAAGGTGAGGAAGGTCGCCCGAACGGCCCGGTGCACGAGGTCACAATCGGCTACCCGCTCGCGGTCGGCAAATTCGAAGTCACCGTCGCCCAGTTCCGCCAGTTCGTCGAGGAGTCGGGGCACCGGCCCGGCGAACCTTGCACCGTGTTCACCGACAAGTGGGAAGCCGTGCCGGGCACAGGTTGGCACAACCCCGGCTTTGGACGGGCACCGCTCGACGACGAGCCGGTGGGCTGCATCAGCTGGCTCGATGCGAAGGCCTACGCGGCCTGGCTGGCCCGCAAGACCGGCCAGCCCTACCGCCTGCCGACGGAAGCGGAGTGGGAATACGCCGCGCGCGCCGGCACGACCACCCGGTATTACTGGGGCGACAGCGACGAAGGGATATGCCAACGCGTCAACCTCTTCGAGCAGTCCGGCCGCAAGGCCTCCGCGCTTTCATACATACCCGCCGAATGCGACGACGGCTATCCGTTTGCGGCTCCCGTGGGCAGCTTCCCGCCCAATCCTTTCGGTCTTCACGACATCACCGGAAACGTGTGGGAGTGGACCGAGGACTGCTATGTCGTCCCCTACCCGGAAGGTCCCGCGGACGGCAGCAGCTATCAGGTGGATGGGCCATGCGAGCGGCGATCGGTTCGCGGTGGCAGCTGGATCACGAGCCCTCCGCGCCAGCGCCCGGCGTGGCGGGGCCGCGATCCCGAGCCGCTGGTCTTCAGTCCGTTCGGCCTGCGCGTCGTGCGCGACCTGCAATGATGCCGGAGTGACTCGCTAGGGCAGCTTCGCGGCGACCGCCTCGATCTCGATGCGCACATCCGGCCTGGCCAGGGCTTTGACATACACCAGCGTGCCCGCCTGCTGGCCGGAAGGGTTATACTTGCGACCCGCCTCGAGCAACGCACCGATATCGGCCGGGTCGATCAGGTAGACGGTCGTCTTGACGAGATCGCCCATGGACATGCCCGCATCCGCCAGTGAGCGCGCGATCTTCTGATAGACGATCTCCGCCTGTGTGCGCGCATCGGCTGGCGTGCGGCCCTCCGCGTCGGTTGCGGTCTGCCCGCTGATGTACAGGATTCTGGATCCGGGCGGGATTTCCACCGTCCGATGGGTGTAACCGCCCGTCGGGTTTCGCAGCACATTGCTCGACGGTGACTCCGGCCCGGCCGCCTGTCCGGTCGCAATGAACGACGCGGCGGCGAGCACCATCAGCACAGGAATGCGGCGTTGCATCGGAGCCTCCTTCAGTTGTACCGGCTTCTCAGCGCCTTCTTGTCGAGCTTGCCCACACTGGTACGCGGCAACGCGTCGACCAGCTCGATCCGGTCGGGCAGCGCATACCTCGGGATCGTGCCGGCTTCCACATACACCTCGAGATGGCGGGTCATGTCTGCGAGCGTCGGAGGGTCGCCCGCTTCACCGCGCGGCACGATCACGGCCAGCGGCCGCTCGCCCCAGCGTTCGTCTTTCACGGCGATCACGGCAGCCTCGGCGACACCCGGATGCCGTGCGATCAGCTCCTCGAGCTGCAGCGACGAGATCCACTCGCCGCCACTCTTGATCATGTCCTTCGCACGATCGCGGATTTGCACGTACCCGGCCCGATCGATGCTCGCGATGTCCCGCGTATGCAGGTAGCCGCCGGCCCACAGTTCCGCCGAGGTCTCTGCGTCACCGACGTAGCCCGCCGTCAGCCACGGCGCACGGACCACCAGTTCGCCGACCGTATGCCCGTCATGCGGCACGTCGTTCATCTGCTCATCCACGACGCGTAAGTCGACCAGCGGCAATGGCAGTCCGGTGAGACAGCGTGTCGCCACCTCGGCATCGCCCGCCTCGTCATCGACCTGCCCGACCCCGCTACGCTCCAGCAGCCGGTTGGCCAGCAGGAACGGGCAGGTCTCGGACATGCCGTATGCAGCGAACACGTCGATGCCGCGATCGAGCGCCTGGCGCGCCAGTGCCGTGCTCATCGCGGAACCGCCCACCGTGATCTTCCAGCCACTGAAGTCGGTGGCTGGTGCCGATGGTGCCGACAGCAGCATCTGCAGGATGGTGGGCACGCAATGCGAATAGGTCACCTGCTCGTCGCGGCGCAGCGCAAGGATGCGGTCTGCGTCGTACCTTCCGGGATAGACCTGCTTCAGCCCGAGCAGCGTTGCGACGTACGGCAGCCCCCATGCGTGCACGTGGAACATCGGCGTGAGCGGCATGTAGACATCGCCGTGTCGCACCGACTGGCCGAACTGCGGGCTCGCCAGCGCACCGAGTACGCCGAGCGTGTGCAGGACCAGTTGCCGGTGACTGAAGCACACGGCCTTGGGAGCGCCGGTCGTACCCGTCGTGTAGAACGTGGTGGCCACCGCGTTCTCATCGAACTCGCGGAACGGGAAGGCTGCCGATTCGCGGGCGAGCAGCGCCTCGTACTCGCCAGCCACGCCCGCCGGGTCGGCACCGGCGGGGGGCTCGAGCACGACAACGCGCCTGAGACGCGGCAGCGCACCGGTCAGCCGCCCGACCAGGTCGAGGAAGTCCGCGTGGACCAGCAGCACCTCGGCCTGCGCATGATCCAGCGTATGGCGGATCTGCTCGGCGGACAGGCGCAGGTTCACCGTCATCAGCACGGCGCCCATCATCGGCACGGCAAAGTACGCCTCGAGGTAGCGATGACTGTCCCAGTCCATCATTGCGACCGTCGTGCCCTCGGTCACTCCGAGGCGCGCGAGGCTCGACGCCAGTCGCCCGATGCGTTGCTGCAGGGTCCGGTAGTCGTAGCGCGACTCGCCGCGATACACGATCTCCTGCGCCGGCGACACCGCGAGCGGCGTGCGCAGCAGCTTGCCGACCAGCAGCGGCTCGGCGGGACGCCCGCCGGGGACCTCGAGCAGCCGGATCATGTTCCGCTCACTTGTAGCCCCGGCCACAGATCTCAGCCGGCTCCGTTCCAGGTCGCGATGATCTCGGCCGTCGTCGGGCACGGCGTGCGCCCGAGCCAGCCGGCCATCACGCGATCGTGCCTCTCCCTGCTGGTCGAGCCGATCACATCCTTCGCAAGCACGGTGTAATAGTCGGTGTCGCGCGCCGCGCGAATGGTGCTCTCGACGCAACCCTCGGTCACCTGCCCGGCGATGATCAGGGTCTTGATGCCACGCTGTTTCAGCAGGAACTCGAGGAACGTGTCCTTGAAGCACGATGCGCGGTACTTCCGGATGATGTGATCGGTCGGCTCGACGACCATCTCCTCGTACAGCTCGACGCCCCAGGTTCCGTCCATCGTGTAGAAGCGCTCCTGATCGAGCGACTTCAGCCCGGCGTTGGCATGCATGGCCAGCCACATCGGTGAATCGGTGGCGAAGCCCTTGCCGATCACGAACTGCGAGAAAATCACCATCGCACCCTTGGCGCGGGCCGCGGTGGTCAGCTGGTTGATGGACCCGGTCATCCCGCGCGTCATCGATACATCGAGCTTGAGCACCTCCGCGTAATAACCCTTCGGGTGGCAGAAGTCGTTCTGCTGGTCGATCACCAGCACGGCCGTATGCGCCGGATCGATGATCTCGTTCAGCTCGGTGAGGTACTCTCGATTGCCAATCTTTTTCATGTTCCGCTCTCAGTCAAGGTAGTTCTTGAGGACCGCATCGATCGCCTTGCGTTCCTCGGCGCGTGCCGGAAACATCGGCATCCGGATGTTCGGCGTCGGGATCCAGCCGGCCGCGTGCAGCGCGTACTTGAGGCGCGCGGACCAGCGATAGCTGGGCCGGCCGTAGATCGCGTCCGAAAGCGGCATCAGGCGGGCCGAGGCCGCGCGCGCGCCGACGAGATCATTGGCCCAGAGACGGTCCTGCAGCGCCTTCACCGGCTTGACGAAATTGGCGAGCCCGATCGTGCAACCGTCGGCACCCAGCGCGTAGTTGCCGAACAGGCCGCAGTCGGTCGCGCAGAAGACCGTCAGCTTCGGGTTGGCCTCGCGCAGCGCCACGAGGTCGCGCTCGTATTCGATATCATCCTCGACCTCCTGCTTGATGCCCATGACGTTCGGCAGCGATGCGACCGCCTTCAGTACATGACGCGGCATCATCAGGTTGGTCAGCGGACGATACTGCATGAACCACATCGGGATCGGCGTGAGCTCCGCCGCCTTGCGGTAGTAGTCGATCACCGCCTCGGGGGCGAACTGGAACGCACCGCGCGCGAACGAAAACGGCGAAAACACCAGCACCGCATCGGCACCGCACTCGGCCGCCGATTCGCACTGCGACGCGAACTTGCGACCCAGCCCCTGCGTATGCACGCCGGCAATGATCGGCAGGTCGTTGCCGACGGCGGCCCGGACGGTTCTGATGGCCTCGCGGCGCTCGTCTCCGCTCAGCACGCTCAGTTCGCCGGTGTGGCCGTTGACCAGGAAGCCGCCGGCGCCGTGACCTACCTGGCGCCTGGCGAGATCTCCCATCACGTCGAAGAGGATCGAATTATGGTCGTCCTGCGGCGCAACGATCGCGGGGAATACACCTCTGTATGTCTTCATCTTTCACTTCTCCAGCATCAACTCGGCTTGTCTGAACCCAAATCGGTGGCGAGGGGGCCCAGCGTCATCAGGCGACGTGCCGGCCAGGCCGGCAACGTCCATCCGGTATCCCGGAGCACGCAGCTCGTCACCTCGACCGGCCCGAGGAGTCCAAGCTCCTCGTCGGGCGCATCGCCGAACTCGACCGTCGCCGTGCCCCATACGGCATTCCTGAACCAGCCGTCGCGGGGCTCGATGACCAGCAGCTCGCGAATGTCCTCGCCGCCGCCGACAGGCGCCGGAATGTGGCGCACGGTATAAAAGCCGTTGAACGGCCTGCCCTGCGCCGCCGGCGCATTGCGATCGAGCCGTGCGCGGACGCGGATCAGCGCATAGCCGTAACGATCGACATCGACGTCGAAGCCGCCGTCGTCAGTCCCGTCACGATCATCGGGCGGGTATGTGGAAGTCAGCGCGATGTTCGCGATTTTCTTCGGCCAGCCGAGTGCGGCGCGCGCCTTGAATATTGCCCAGTCGTGCGTGACCCACATGAACAGGTTGTAGTGGCGCGGA
>Ga0116142_10006367_pt1 | contig 10199 bp, 9 predicted proteins | sample AD_UKC033_MetaG_FD_89785 | JGI IMG/M metagenome (GOLD analysis project Ga0116142, IMG submission 89785) | Active sludge microbial communities of municipal wastewater-treating anaerobic digesters from USA - AD_UKC033_MetaG | ecosystem: Engineered > Bioreactor > Anaerobic > Digestate | place: USA... | reverse complement strand
GTGGAGGGCCGCTGGGTCAAGGTCCCGCAGGTAGGCCGCGTCGTGCTGGGCGACGACGTCGAGGTAGGCAGTAACACGGCCATTGACCGGGCGACCTTCGGCGAGACGCGCATCGGACAGGGTACGAAGATTGACAATCTCGTGCAGATTGGCCACAATGTCCGGATAGGCGAACACTGCGTGATCGCCGGGAAAGTCGGCATCGCCGGCAGCGCCGTCATCGGCAGCCATGTGCGGATAGGGGCGCAGGCCGGCGTCAATGGGCACATCGAGGTCGGCGACGGCGCCACCATAGGCGCCCGCGCCGGCGTGACGGGGTCGGTACCGGCCGGGGCTACCGTGTCGGGCTTCCCCGCCATAGACCACAGTCAACAGCGGCGCGTGATGGTGGCGCAGACGCACCTGCCCGAAATGGGGCGCCGGCTGCGCCAAGTCGAGCGTCGCATGGACGCGCTGGAACAGCAACGCCATGAGTAAACAGCGAACCATCGCCAATAAGGTGTCGTTTTCGGGGGTCGGGCTGCATCAGGGGACGCTCACCACGGTGACCTTCCTGCCCGCGCCCGAAAACAGCGGTATTGTCTTTCGCCGCGTGGACCTGCCCGGAAGTCCGCCTATCCCAGCGGATATCGACCACGTCGTCGACGTGTCGCGAGGCACCACCATCGGTATCGGCAACGCCCACGTCCATACCGTCGAGCACGCGCTGTCGGCCATGGTCGGCCTTGGCGTGGACAACCTCATTGTCGAACTCGACGGGGACGAAATCCCGAACGGCGACGGCAGCGCGCTTCCCGTCATGACAACGCTGCTCAAAGCGGGCATCGTCGAGCTGGACGCCGAAAAACAGTACATCACCGTCGATCGGCCCGTGTACTACCGCCAAGACGACGTAACCCTCAGCGTTCTGCCGTCAGACGAACTGCGCGTGACCATGACCATCGCCTACGACCACGTGGCGATAGGCACGCAATACGCCTCGTTCACCATCAACGAGACCACCTTCCGCGAACAAATCGCCCCGGCGCGCACCTTCTGTTTCCTGCGCGAAGTCAAGATGCTTCAGGAACAAGGTCTCATCAAGGGCGGCAGCCTCGAGAGCGCCGTCGTCATCGGCGACGAAAGCATCCTCAACGAAGACCTCCGATTTCCCGACGAATTTGTCCGCCATAAGATTCTCGACCTGCTGGGCGACATGTACCTGCTCGGGCGTCCCGTACGCGGGCACATCGTCGGCGTCAAGGCCGGCCACGAAAAGAACGTGCTCTTCTCCCGGCAGATTCGCAAGGCCTATCTTAACGGCAACGGCGCCGCGCGCCGACTCAAGGACTACCGGGTTACACGCCGCCAGGAATCTGCGCTCGATGTCAACAAAATCATGCGCATACTGCCGCACCGCTACCCATTTCTACTGGTCGACCGCGTCCTCAGCTTCGAGCCCTTCAAGCACGTCACCGGCATCAAGAACGTAACCGTGAACGAGCCCTTCTTCCAGGGGCATTGGCCCGACATCCCCGTCATGCCCGGCGTCCTCATCATCGAGGCCATGGCCCAGGTCAGCTCCGTCCTCATCTTCGGCGAAGACGGCGAGCCCCACGGCAAACTTGCCTTCTTCATGGGCATCGACAGCGCCAAATTCCGCCGCACGGTCGTTCCCGGCGATCAGCTTCTCATCGAAGCCGAGATGCTCCACTTCCGCCACAATGCTTGCAAGGCGCGGGCCCGCGCCTACGTCGACAACGACCTGTGCGCCGAGGCAATCATGTCCTTCAGCCTGATGGACATCCAGGATTGACCCCTTTCCGCGCCCGTGCTCGCTCCGGTTCGCGCCCACCCCCCTGCCGTCTTTGCTCCGTCCGATCCGTCGTTCGCCCCACGCCCCCGCAGTCTCTGCTATACTGAGTGCACCGGTTAATACCGGAACCCCGCGAGGCGATTATGGTCCTTTACCGATGCGACGGCTGCGGCGCGGAAATCCCCCGCCAAGCGCTCCGTTATACCGTCGCCATTGACGTGCGCGCCGCCTACGACGAGATCGAGGTGCATCTTGCCGACCTCATCCGCGACCATCGCGCCGAGATACTTGCCCTCCTCGAACGCATGCGCCAACGCGATCCCCAGGAAGTCGAAGATCAGGTCTACAAACGGTTCCAGTTTGATCTGTGCCCCGCCTGCCACCGTGCGTACCTTCGCGATCCGCTCCGGTTCCACGTGGGATCCGCCGCACTCGCGGAAGACATCGATATCGACGGCTTCCTGCGATCCCTGGGCTTCGGCCAGACGCGTGAAGAGCCCTGAGACGTCGGCCGGCGCCTGTGGTAGAAGCTTCAGATTGCATCAGACGGCAGCCTGAAGGCTGAACTACGAACCCGTCCGGCCTTTCCCCGCGCCGTCCCCGCGAAACGCAACCACCAACCACAACACCAACACGATGGTCAGCAGGACCATATAGGAGATGTAGGCGATCATGCTTGCGCGTCCTCTGGATGTAATCTTGAAGAAGTCAAGTCCAGCATACCCCATACGCACACCGGAACGCCTGCCTTATCGCGCCCCCGCCCGAATGAACATGGGACACAAACCCAAGTCTTGTTCGCAGTGTCTTGTTCGTAGTGCAGCCTTTAGGCTGTCTTCAAGACCACGCCGAAGCGTGTACTACGAACGATCCTTGACGCGGGTGCTGTCGGCCAGATCGTTGGGCGGGTCGGCGACGAAACGGTCTTCGGGGCCGAGCCCCGCGGTGATCTCGGCCCATTCTTCGTTCTTGAGGCCTACGCCGACGGGGGTGAGGCGGGCGACGCCGCCCTCGACCTTGAAGACGTGCCACGCGCCCTGGTGCTGGAACACGGCGCGTTCGGGAACGGCGAGGGTGTCGGGTTGTTCGGCGGTGATGATCCTGACATCGAGGCTCGTGCCGGGACGCAGCGGATGGGCTTTGCCGTCGTAGTCGATAAGCACGCGCACGCGCTGTTGTTCGATGCCGAGGGCCGAAATCTTCTTGAACGCGGCGGGGAATATCCGCTTGACGGTCCCGGCGATGGTCTCGCCGCCGAGGGCTTTGCCCGTGATCTCGACGGGCGCGCTTGGCTTCACGCGCACGACCTCCTCCGAGAGCACGTCGCACACGATTTCACTCGACGCGGGGTCGCCCGTTTGGAGCAGCGGCGTGCCCGCGAGCAGGGTGCGCCGGTCCTCGACGAACTTGACGAGCACCGGACCGGTGACGGGCGCGCGGATGGTCGTCTTTTCGAGGTCGTCGCGCAGGACGCGCAGTTGCGCCTCGAAGTGCTCGATCTGGGCCCGGTGCGCCTCGCGCATGAATTCGTTGTCGTCCACGGACGCGGCCAGTTGCCGCGACGCAAGCGCTGCTATCTCGAGACCCTTCTCGCCGGCTTGCTCCGCAAGACGCGCCCGGGCCAGGTCCTGTTCGAGGGCGCGGTAGGCGCTTTCCGCCGCGTCGAAGTCCCGTTGGCTCATGACCCGCTCCGCCTGGAGGCGTTGCGCGCGTTCGTAGTCCTTGCGCGCCTGTTCGAGGTTGATTGCGACGACGGCGCGGGCCTTGCGCGCCATTTCCAGGGAGGCCGCGACCTCCTTCACGCGCTGTTCCGCCGCCTCGAGGGCCTCCGGCTTCGGCTTGGTCACGTCCACGCCGGTGATTTGCGCCCGCGTCTGTGCGATCAGCGCCTCAAGCGCCTTGATCTGCTCCTCGATGGGCAGCGACTCGACATGCGTCAGTACCTCACCCTGCTGGACGACGTCGCCGACCTGCCATTCGATGCGCGCGACGGTGCCCGAGACGGGCATGTCGACGGTGAACGTCCGCGCGAGTTGGGTCTCCGCGTCCTCGGCGATGTACTCGCGCACCGTCATGCGAACCGGGGTTCCAATTTCGACGAACACGGGGCGCGGCCGCATCGAGACCGCCACGCCCGCCGCGACGGCCACCGCCAATAACGCCCAGAGCGATCTGCGTCTCATGCGATTCCCGCCGTGCCGTATCGGCGTTCGCTATCGGTGCATGAAAGCATGCGGCCTTCCCGTGCGCTCCGTCACTCTCCGTCCCGGTGCGCCTCTCGCCGTTCTTCGATCTGGATGCGCTTCTGCCGGAGCACAAGGTCCTTGACGGCCCCGGGGCCGGGTACGCCGAAGACCTCCTCTTCCCATCCTTCGGTGCCCGCCGTACCGATGCGCACGGTGCCAATGTTGACGACACGCTGGAGCAGCGACTGCTGCGTTTCGATGGCGCGGACGTCGGCGCAGGAGATGTGGTTCTCGGTCTTGCTGAGCACGCCGCGGCTCGACACCACCTGATCCTCGAACACGGTGAGACGCATGGCGGCGCGCTTCCACAGGATCACGACCAGCGGGATGACGAGCAGGCACAGGACCAACCAGCCGTAAGCGTTCTCGGCCAGGACCGCCACCGCCACGGCTGCCGCAATGAGAATCAGGGAAGACAAATACCACCCTGTGAAATTCCACAGCGATGGCCGCACCTCCAGCAACTTCTTGCCCTCGATCATGATCAGACCCTCCCTTGCTTTTCGGACAGAATCGCATCATAGGGCAGCGCCCCGGAACCGGTCAAGCGGCGCAAGCACGCCCGGGCCTTCTCATGTCTGATCCGCCTGATCCGACCGATCCGACCGATCCGACCGATCCGACCGCCGCCAACCGCTAACGCTTCTCAATAACGACCTCGTCGCGGAGCATGCCTTCGGCGTCGTAGGCGCGGTAGGTCAGCTTGTGACCGCCCTCGGTCTCGATGTCGATAATCTGATACGTGGCCACATTCGTGAAGCCGACGGCGGTATAGTCGCGCGGCTCCTGATCATAATGCTTCGCGCCGGAATTCGAGACCACGTAGATCGTGCCCTTTGCGGGCGAGGCGACGGGTTTTTTCGCGCGCATCGGATAGGTGCGCAGGTAGGCGTGATCGTGCCCCTGGAAGACCATGTCCACGTGATACTTATCGAAGAGGGAGCCCCACTCCTTGCGGAGTTTCGGATTGTCGCGCCTTGGCGCGGAGGAATAGATCGGCTGATGGAAGACCGCGAATTTCCAGGTGCAATCCGTGCCGGCAAGTTGCTGTTCGAGCCAGGGCCGCTGTTTCGCGGGCGGCAGATTCGCATCGAGGACCACGAACAGCGCATCGCGATACCGCAGACTATAGATGCGCTCCGGGAAATAACCTTCCGGCCCGTTTTCCGGCAGCGTAAGCAATTCGAGATATAGACGCGGGTTCATCTCCCGAGTGTACTCGTGGTTGCCGACGGCCGGAACCAGCGGGCAATGGTCGAAAACGCCGCCCGCTGCCTGGAAGAAGCCGTCCCAGTCCTCGCGGTCATTGCCGCGGTTCACCAGGTCGCCCGCGACAGTGAAAAACGCCGTCTCGGGCCGGTGATCGCGCGCCTTGCGCAACAGGCCGCTCCACTCCTCGAAGCCCATCTGCGCGTCCCCGAGATACACGAACGAGAACGGCCCCGCGTCCGCCGGGGCGGTCGTGAACTCCGTCCAATCGGACCACCTGTCCGCCGCCGGGTCGCCCACGCGATAGGCGTAGGTCGTGGCCGGAGCGAGGCCCGTCATAGCGGCGGAGAAACGATGGTTGACCGGGTCATTGACGACCAGCGGGTCCTCGATGACGCTGCGATCCGCCTTCACCCGGATACTTTCGGTCGATTCCCGGCCTTTGACCCGGTACTCGACCGCGCCCTCCGCCACATCGGGCGCGGTGCGCCACTGGACCGTCTGCGTTGTGGCCGGGTCGCCGCTCCAGGTGAGGCATACCTGGTCCGGCGCGAGCGATGCCGGGAACGGCGTCGTTCTCGTTGGAACATCCGCGCGGGCCCAACTGAACGGGATGCCGACTTCCGCCAGGAACAGCGAACCGGTCATCAACGCGATAACGAAAGACAGGAAAAGCCAGGAGATGCGCCGTTTATTCACGGGGGAATTCCTTTTCGTTTTCCGTGCCCGATGCCGCACGCCGGTGACTCCAACAACAGTTCAATCATCGGCATGGTAACGAAGCGGTTCCCCAAAGGCAAGGCCCATCCGAGGAGGCCGGACGCAAGTCGGGCAAAAAATCATCTCGGGCCCGGGTTCGCGATCAACTCATAGAGTTCCGGGCGCCGGTCCCGGAGGTGGTTGTCGTCGGTGGCGCGATCGAGCAGAAGTCCGCAGACGAGCACGCCGGCACGCCGCCCGCGATGCCGCGCGACGACCTCCCCTTTGGGGCCGGTGACCAGGCTTTCCTCGGGATGGGTAAAGGCGATGAAGCACTGGTTCTCGAAGGACCGTGTGCGCATCATGGCCTCGTTGAAATCGCCGTGGAACCCATAGGTCGGGTTGAGGATCAACCGCGCTCCGCGCAGACGCAGCACACGCGCTGTCTCCGGCCACCGCCGGTCCGCGCAGATCATGATGCCCAGCGGTCCCCACGGTGACGGCCATACCGGCAACTCTGTCCCCGGCGCATACTGCAAGTCATGCGCTTGCAGGTGCGTCTTGTGATACACGCCCACGCGCCGGCCTTCGGCGTCCCACAGGCCCGCGGCGTTGGAGACCGCGCCGTCTCCCAGGGACGTGAATCCGAAGCAAATGTACATACGGTGGCGCGCGGCCTCCTCCGCGACGCGCTTCAGGTATGGGCTCACGTCAAGGTCCTGTGCGATGCTCCGCAACCGGTCCGGCGTCGATCCGTCGTCCGGGGCGGCATAGCCGTCGAGCCAGCACTCGGGAGTGATAAAGAGTTCGGCCCCTTGGGCGGCCGCTTTGTCGAGCAACTTCAAGAAAACGGCGAAATTCGCGTCGAGGTCCCACTTGCGGGGTACGCCGCGCATCAGCGCCACGCGCACCGAGTCGCGCATGGGCGATTCCGCGTCCGTCGCGGCAAGGAGCGGCATGCACAAGGGGCCTGCAAACAAGCAGGCAAAAGCGATCACCGCGCAGGACAACATAATCTGCCTCTCCTTCGATGGGTACGCGCGCCGGTCAGAGCTTGCGCACGAATATGTTGCGATACCAGACCTCGCCGCCGTGGTCCTGCAACGCGATCAGCCCCTCGAGCGGCAACTGCGCGAACGGTGTCGAGAATTTCCCGATCGGCGCGTTCATTTGGGCGAAGTCCGTGTCGATCACCTTCCAGCCGTTCATGACAACGATAACTTGCCGACCCCGAACGGTGATGTCGTAGGAATTCCACTCGCCGCGCGGCAAGGCCATATTGAACATGGGCGAGGCGACGTCATAGATCGAGCCGCTGCCGTTCTTGTTCGGCGCCTGCGTGTGATCGTCGAGCACCTGCACCTCGAAACCTCGGTGCACCGGGTCTTCTGGGTGAACTCGGAGGAACACGCCGCTGTTTGCGCGCCACGTGACCTTGAACTCGATGTGCAGTTCGAGATCGCCGAAGCGTTCGCCCGTGTATGCCGCGTAGCGAAGCGGGGCGGCGGAACCGCCGGGGATATGCAAGATGCCATCGCGAATGGCGAAGATATCGCGATCGTCCGTGATGTTTCGCCACTGCGGCGCGTGGGCCGCGTCGAGCAGGTTAATCCAGCCGTTGCCCTCGGGCCGCGGCGTGGGCGCGCCCCGAGGCATCGGGCCGACCTTCCAGAACATCGCCAATTGTACGACCACCGCAATGGCGGCCACGACCGCCAACGTTCCCATGATTTGACGCATGCCGTTCCCGCCCTTCCCTGATTGAAACCGCCCGCCGGCCCGGCCTCGCCTACTCGCTGAAACCGCTTACCTCGGGTAGCTTGTCCTCATACACGCTCACGTCGTGATCCTCGCGGAGCCGCTGCATCATGGCCGCGGTGTAAAGCGGCACGATCAACCCGGGCGCCGCCTCCTCGATGGTCATGGGCCGCGCGGGGCGGCGCTCGAGCACCTCGAGGACGAGGTACGCATCCGGCATTTCCACGCTGGCCACTTCATCGCCGACTATCCGCTGCTGCGTGTACGTGGGCAAATAGACCGGCCCGACGATCTCGCCGGCTTCGGCCCCGGAGGCGTTTTCCCAGAAACCGCGGAACTTCTCGAGCGCGGGATTGTTCTCGATCTCGCTTTCCATGACGAACTGCGGGCCCCGCGCCGCGAACTCCTCGAATAGTGCGTCGAAACTCGTATCGTTCTCCATGCGCCGGCGCACCTCGGCGCTGGCGGCGATCCCTTGCGGCGTCGCCGGGAAACGCAGGGCGCGAAACCGCATCCACTCGAAGGTGAGATACTCGTTCTTGTGCAGTTCATACTCACGTTCGAGCGCCTCGCGCGAGATTTGCAGGCCCCCCGACTCGAAGGCCGTACGGCCCCGCAGGCCGAGGGCCAGGGTTCCGAGGAGTTTCCGGTAAACCTCCTCGGTGTTATTGTCGATGAGGTCTTTCATGTTGCGGAGGCCGCGCGACGTGATATTATACGTCTGCATGGCGGGCGTCTCCTGGTCGTCCGGCGGGACCTCCATGGCGTAGATTTGCCGGTAGTTGTAGTCCTCGTACCGCCGGAAGACCTCCTCGCGGGCCTGCGCGCGCAGCATCTCGCGCCGGCTTTCCTCAAGTTGCCGGTCCAATTCCGCCGCCAGCGGCTCCTTGATCTCTTCATCGATATAATTGTTGAGTACCCGCAACAGGTCGCCTTTATTCCGGATGTGCGGGCGCTCGTCGTCCGGCATTTCCCGAATGATACGGAATAGATCGCCCCGGGTGATCGGCTGCCCGTCGAGTTCCGCCACCACGATCCGGTCCTTGTCCGCGATCCAGCCGCATCCCGACGTCAGGCAGACCACCGCGCTGCAACCCGCGACAACCAACAGCCGCCATCCGCGCCGCGAACCCATGTGCATCAAGTCTGAGTCTCCTCTGCTCCGTCCGCCAGTCGTCAACCCTTTCGGTCATGGTAGCACGCGCCCCCCGCGAAGGCGAACTTCCGCGACACCCTCCTTCGCCGAACGCGGCTATATGAGTGTAACGGCACAGAGTTCCTTGAACCCGCGCGCGCCCGTTGCTAGACTGCCCTTCTCCAAGGGTGTGAACGGACCGAGGCCCGCGTGCCTCGGGCGTCCGTCTCTCTTCCAGCGGGATACGCATAAGGTGTTTACGTATTATGACTTCCTATGTCTTGAAACCGCTCCGGGGCTATACGCCGTTCGACGGCCCCGTGGTGCTGGTCATAATGGACGGTGTCGGACTCGGGAAACGGGATGAATCGGACGGCGTGTTCCTCGCATATACGCCCGTGCTCGACGGCCTGATGACGGAGCCGCTGTACGCGACGCTGAAGGCGCACGGCGCGGCGGTCGGCCTGCCCAGCGACGACGATATGGGCAATTCCGAGGTGGGCCACAACGCCTTGGGCGCGGGCCGGGTCTTCGACCAGGGCGCGAAACTGGTCAACGCGGCTATCGCCTCGAAGCGGCTGTTCGAGGGCGAGGCGTGGAAGGCCGTGGCCGCGCGGGCGCTCTCGGGCGGCGCGGTGCATTTCATCGGCCTGCTCTCGGACGGTAACGTCCACAGCCACATTGATCAACTGCTGGCGTTGCTCGATCGCTGCGGCAAGGAAGGATTCCCGCGCGTGCGGGTCCACATGCTGACCGACGGCCGCGACGTAGACGAGCGTTCCGCCCTGCGATATATCGCGCCGCTCGAAGAGAAATTGCGCGCCCTCAGTGTCGAGGGCCGCGACTACCGCATCGCCTCGGGCGGCGGACGCATGTGGGTGACGATGGACCGCTACGAGGCGGACTGGTCGATTGTCGAGCGCGGTTGGCGCGCCCATGTACTCGGGAAAGGACGGCCCTTCGCGTCCGCCGCCGAGGCGGTCCAGACGTTCTACGATGAAGACCCCGGCGTTAACGACCAGCACCTTGGCGAATTCGTCATCGTCGAGAACGGGCGGCCCGTGGGAACAATCGAGGACGGGGACACCGTGGTGTGTTTCAACTTCCGCGGTGACCGCGCCATCGAGCTATCGCGGGCATTCGAGGAGGCGGAATTTCCGTACTTCGATCGGGAACGCACACCGGACGTGTTCTACGCCGGGCTGATGCAGTACGACGGCGACAAGATGATCCCGAGGCATTTCCTGGTTGAACCGCCCGAGATCAAGGGCACCATCAGCGAATACCTCTGCGCCGCGGGCGTCACCTCATTCGCCGTCTCCGAGACGCAGAAATACGGCCACGTGACCTACTTCTG
>Ga0116142_10006366_pt1 | contig 10199 bp, 10 predicted proteins | sample AD_UKC033_MetaG_FD_89785 | JGI IMG/M metagenome (GOLD analysis project Ga0116142, IMG submission 89785) | Active sludge microbial communities of municipal wastewater-treating anaerobic digesters from USA - AD_UKC033_MetaG | ecosystem: Engineered > Bioreactor > Anaerobic > Digestate | place: USA... | reverse complement strand
CAGAATCAACTTCCAACGTTTCTTAAGTGTCGAAAGTAATTGTGTTTTCAATTTAAAAATTCTGCTTTTCATAGATTTAAGAAGTCTATTTTACCATGAGTTACGGTATAATACTCTGGCTTGTAGTAGTACGAGACAGTGCGTGTGTAGCTCAATCGGTTAGAGCACCAAGCTTATACCTTGGTGGTTCCAGGTTCGAGTCCTGGCACACGCACCACACGACAGACGCATGAGATATTATTTGGTTTTCGGAAACCTGAGGCGTGAATAATTTCTCTCAAGCTTATTAATAGTCCAATTTATTGAGTCACAATATAACCCTCTTTGCCGACCATGTATGGTAAAGCGTATTTTAAAAGTAAAGCGATTATTTAAAAGTAAAGTCGCTCTATGGTAACTATAGTGGCATAATTGGTACCAGACCGATGGGGTTACACTGGCTTTTGGTATACTTTCTCTATGTCCACTTATTATTTAGTTCGTCATGGTTTAAGAGTAAGTAGGGATGAGGATACCCTTCTAAGTGATATGGGTATTAGACAAGCCGAACTAACTGGTGAATATCTACAGTCAAAAAACATTCACCATATTTTTGTCAGCCCCGTAAAACGAACACTTCACACTGCAGAGATTATCTATAGCTATCTCCAAGTACCACAATCAACTGACGCGCGGTTAAAAGAACGAATGGAATATGAGCCAAAGCAAGGTAGTTTTGAATCGTTTTTAGGTGAGTGGGATAAAACGATGGCCGATCGTATGTATCAGCCGCCGTACGGAGATTCAGCAGTTCATGCGGGAGATAGAATTGTCAGCTTACTTGAAGAAATAAACGATGATAACAATTATGTTTGTATTTCACATGGCGGAGTTATTGGTGATGTAGTAAGAAATTTATTTCCAGAGAGGTTGTATGCGCTTAAAGCCGACCCAATAAAACCATTGAAATGGTTGAACATTCCAGAAGCTTCGGTTACAGAGATTCAGAAAATTGGGGACACTTACACCCTAAAAATGGTTGGGAATATCTCGCACCTCACTCGCAAATAAAACATAGTTTAGATCGCCAGCCAGCCACGAAAACCTCTAGAACTATAGTAGGAAGACGCCCCATTGTGGTACACAAAAACGGTGTTATAACGTCGATCAGCGAACAGTGCTCCACCGAGTTTTCTGATTTCCGCAGGTGTTTTGATCCAACTTGATGTTTTAGTGTCAAACTCGCCAAGTTGCTGTAGTTTTTTATATTGTGTTTCGGTCAGCAGTTCAATACCCATATCGGTTGACATGCCAAGAGCGCTCAGTTCGGGTTTATGTTCTTTCCTTGAGTCTAGTGCCTCCTTGTCATAACAACAGCTTCTGCGGCCACTTGGACTTTCTACAGCACAGTCAATGAATAGATATTCACCGGTGGTATTATCTTGACCCACAACATCTGGTTCACCACCGGTTCTTTCCATTTCATTGAGAGACCAAAGTTTTGTTGGGTTGATCTTCAATTTTGCTTTGATTTTTTCCCACTTTAAATCTGGGTGCCTATCTGGGTTTTGATTAAACCGTTTCTCGAGAACCATCAGCAACTGATCGCCGACTTTAGGAAGTAAAGCTTTAAGGACTTTCATAATAATAATACTTACTAGAGTTCGCTTAAGCTAATTTCAAAAAGGGGATTGGTGATATCATCAAATTCATCTACTAAAACAACAGATGTGTCGGTCAAACGGATTGCTTTAGCAATGCCTTTTGCATCATCTAGGTCTCGTTCAAAGACAAAGGGGTTGAGAGTCTCAGTACTGAGGTCACCTTCTGGTGGAACATCTACTAGTAATGGTTCAAGACTTGGTACGTCATACAACCGCAAGCTTTGTTTACCACTGATTCCTTGACTATATAGTACGAGCAATCGATTGCTGGGTAAAAATACCATATCTAGCACGGATTCAGTACCAAAATCATCCAAAGTGTAAACCCGATCGTTGGATAGTTCATATAATGACACTACTGCGTCAATACCTGAACTTGATAGGTCCTCAAAAGCAACGTAGTTTCCAGAAGGAGAAAGTGAGCTTACGGTGTATTTTTCACATTTGGCGATCGCAGGGTCAAATGCTGTTGGTAAAGTTTTCATGTTGCCATTAATTGTTAGCTGGACAGTGCAGTCAGCAAGCATAGCAACCTGGGTGATTTTTGGTTCAGAAAGGGCAAGATTCGTGGTTTGATCCGATTGATTCCCCTCAGGGTTGTCATTTTGCTGTAAAAACAGCAACCCGCCAGCTACAACAATAAGAAAAATGCCAATCAAAAAAAAACTTCGCGACATATATTTACTCAACAACGTACTTTGTGTTTAAAGCATTAGTAGAAGGGCAGCGCCAATTCCCAGGATGGCCAGACCAGCTTTGAGCCAGTTACCCCAATCTTCTGGGCCGGTTTCTGGTAAAGTTTCTGGCAATGCTGGTTGTTGCGCCACCTCAGCTGGTTCGGTTACCGCTGCAACTGGGTTTTGACAATTCATGTCCATTGGATTGGATTCCAACCTGCAACGATTTTCCGTTTCATTGACTACAAAGCAGATGTGAGCTGGATTACTACAGTCAGCATTCGTGACACAAATTGCATTACATCCAATAACCGGTGTTACTCTAGTGGTTGGTGTAGCAGTTGCTCCGGGAACAGTGGTAGGTGTTGGAGTAGGCGTAGAGCTTGGATTGGTGGTTGGTGTTGCAGTCGCACTGGGGTTGGGAGTAGCTGTTGGTCCTGTAATGGTGAATTGGAGTGTACATTGACCAACTGGAGGTCCACCAATTGCTCCTGGAGCTAATGCCCATTGGTTGTAGCATTGTGGAGCTCCGTCAGCCGAATAATTAATGGCCCTGATGAGGAAGCGATACGAGGGCAAATTTTGATATTTTTCTGGAAGAGAGAGACGAAGACTCTTAGAATTTGGATCGACATTGTCTGCTAATAGAGCAATATAGTATCGATCATTTCCAATCTCTTCAGGCGTGCCTTCTGCAATGAGCCAGATTTGATATTTTTGTTGTGGTGCTTGGACAGGATTCCATTCAAAAAGAGCAGTATTTTTATCTGGCATAGTGACCTTTCGGTCAAGCACAACGGGAGGTAAGCAGAGTGCCCATTGATCGTAACAGGCTGGAGCTCGCTGGGCATTTCTTTGAGAAACAGCACGAATGAGGAATCTTCTAGTTTTTAGAGTATTTGGGTTAGCAACTGTATATGAAGTAGCAGTGCGTGGTAGTGGTTGGGTTGTGAGATTGCTTAAGTAATATTTTTCTGGAGCTTGTTCGTTGAGTGGTTCGTAACTGATATTCCAAATTTCATAATCGGTAACCTCTCCGCTGGTAAGTTTCCAGCTGAGTTGAATTTTGGAATTGTTTTCAATCCAATTGACCTGTCTGTCATCTACAACCGGTCTATTTTCAGTACAGGCTCCTACAAAAGTACTGGTTGGAGTGGGAGTGGCGGCAGGACTGGTATACGTACCGATTGCAGCCTGAGAAGTACAACTTGTGCCTGTCTTGAAAGCAAATACTAAAAATCTGTAATACGGTCGCTCTCTAACTACTTTCCCTTCCAAATCAATCACATCGTTGGTAGGTAAGGTCCAGACATACTCTGTTTGAGTGGGAGAGAGAGATTTTGCATTTGCAGGTACAATTGGTGCGAATTGAGGAGTTTCGCTCACTTCAGAAGAATTATCAAGTACGTTGAAAATAATATATTTCCCCGATGGATGAGTTCCCGCTTCTCCCTCTGTAATTAGAAAGATGCGATAACCGCTTGCACCAGCAACTTGGTTCCACTGAAGTTTAAATTGAGTATCGTTGACTTTCGTAACAGCAGGGTTGCGAGCCAGCGGAGCGTCCATACAAGCGTCAGTTGATGCTTGATTTCTAGTATCTTGTTCTTCTTGGGATAAAAAGAGAGCTACTCCGCCACCAGCTAGCAACACAAACATCATTAGTCCAGCCATGGCAAGTTTAAAGTTCTTTTTCATCTGATTAATGCCATTGGGCTTGGTTGTCTGCATCACGGCAGCTTGTGTTGGGGATGGTGGTTGAGGACCAGCACTCACCGGCTGAAGAGTAGGTGGTAGCTGGGTTGAGTTGGTAGTTTGAGTTGTTGCGTTTACCATAGTTTATCTTGATTGCGTTGTGATAGTTGGATCCCAACCCCAATTTGGATCGTTACAATAGGTGTTTGAGCTAGTAACCGGAGGACAGATTCGGCATTGGGCTGTGTAAGTACCAGCCTTCGTGACTTTGATAGCTTTTGAAACATTGCCAGAACTTGCATCCAATTTTGTGGGCGTTAACACCCCTGGTTCGAAATAGCGGAATTCATATTTTGCTACACCTTGAACCAGACCGCAGGTGAAAGTCACAGAGTCGTTATATGCAGGGGTAGCAGGACTCATACTGATGCTTAGACACATGCCTCCAAAGGGAGGTGGTGTGGGCGTAGCGGTTGGTCGACCACTTGGCGTAGGAGTGGCGCTAGGCACACCAGGTGGAAGTGTAGCTGTCGGTGTTGGAGTGTTAGTTGGTCCAACTGGAGTGGTTGGTGTGGGCGTAATGGTGGCCGTTGGTGAAGGACTCACTGGCGTGGAACACTGCGCCGTATTTGACGCATATGACCATGGTCCATCGGTAGTTTGTCGAGTATAGGTGTAAGTTCGATATGTAGTTCCATCGATTGGCCTACAATTAATTGAAAGCTCCGAAATATTTGGGTCAAATTGAACGCAGCCACAACCATACTCAGTATTTGTGACAGAAAACGACAGAGATCCTTGAAAGACTTTGCACTCATCACCACAACCGGAGGGGCCATAGAGCCGAACTACTTCAGAACTAGAACAATTTGGATCGTCTCCGCATTGACTTACTGGTCTATTACAATTTGCATTCACTGTGGGAGTATTGTGTGTTAGGTTGCCTGGATAATTAGGATCGCTCGTGTTAGTGAGAAATGTATAATGCACCAGATTGGCAGTGTTGGTTCCACATCGCATTGTCATTCCTGTATTTATTTCAGTTATTTCAAACTTAACATTGGTGGTACAACTCATGTTGGCATTGCAACTTGGGTTATTTTCAAAGACGAATTTGCCTTTAACCTGCGATGGAGCTTCCTCGGGCTCGCCAGGTTTTGGAATAAAAGTTAAATCAAGATTTTGGATATCCTGAAACGTAAATGGATTTTGAGTGTACTGATCAGCTTGACTCGCTTGCTGGCGGATTTCTTGTTGTTGTTGAGACAAAACATAGGCGGTGATCAGACCGCCAATGAGTACTACCAAGACCACTCCTAGACCAAAAAGTTTAAAGAAAGAACCAGAACTTTTTTTCTTTGCAGGGGGAGTTGGGTTGCTATACGCTGGAGGAACTGCGGGGGGTGCTGGAGGTACTACTCCTGGTTGAGATGAAATAGGAACAGAAGCGCTGGAATAATCAGTACCCACACCAGAACTGGTAGGCGCAAACGCAGAATCTATCATCTGTTACTAGAATACTCACGTTTCCACCCATGCGTCAAGGGTTGATTATTTATTTTGTTAGAACTTCTAAGCCAGGCAACTCAGTTCCGCTAAGAAACTCGAGGGAGGCGCCGCCGCCAGTAGAAATATATGAATAGGCGGCGCCTAAACCAAATTGGTCTATGGCGGCGATGGTATCGCCGCCACCGATTACCGATGTTGCGGCGGCATCCGCCACCGCACAAGCTAATTTATGAGTGCCATCAGCAAATAACTTATTTTCCCAAACCCCCATTGGTCCATTCCAAAAAATTGTTTCTGCCTGCAATAATAGCTCTCGGTACAGTCGAACAGTTTTTGGCCCAATATCGGCATAAACCAATTTTTCGTGCTCAGGTTTATCCAACATGTCGTGGGTCAAATCTAGCATTTGTACTTTTCTTCGATCAGTTTCGGTTATACTGGGAGCGGCCACAACATCAATAGGATAGATAATTTTGGGAAGTGGAATGTACCCGTCTTTGAGCACCCGTTCGTGTTTGTGTTCGGCGATCAACTGACCGGCCATCTGACTGTAGTCCACTTTTCCATCATTAGTTACTACATTTGATTCTTGAGTAAACGAACGATAAATTTCTAAACCCTCTGCTTTAAAGAAGTTATTGGCGATACCTCCACCAATCAGAATGGCATCTGCTTTTGAGGCGAGTACTTTTATTGCATCAACTTTATCTGAAATTTTAGCTCCACCAATTAGACAAATGAATGGTCTTCTTGGCTCAGTGAGTAGTTTGTTCAAAGTTGCGACTTCTCTGGCCAAATCAAATCCAGCAAAATTGGGTAGTAACTGTGGTAGTACATACGTTGAAGCGTGTTTGCGATGTAATGAGGAGAAAGCTTCATTAATATAGACATCGCCCAAACTGGCTAATTGTTTAGCAAATGTTGTATCAGCAGCTTTTTCTTCCGAGTGAAATCGTAAATTTTCAAGCAATACTACTTCGCCAGGCTGTAATTGAGCGATGGTAGCTACAACGTTCTCTCCAACAGTTTCAGGAATAAATGTGCACGGAATATGAAACTTTTTTTGCAAATGTTGAGCAACCGGTGCCAAAGAGAGATGAGTATCGCCTGCGCTCTTGGGTCGCCCCAAATGCGACAACAATACTATCTTGGCACCTGCTTTAATTAAAAAATGAATGGTTTCAACCGATTGAGCAATTCTTTTGTCATCTTTGACAACAATCGTAGAATGCTGACTTTCAAGCGGGACGTTGTAATCTACCCTCACTAATACTGTCTTATTTGCCACATTGGCGATTTTTGGTGTTTTTAGATTGTGATAGCTTTTCATGCGCAATCCTCCAGAGAAATTTACTGTTGTGTATGGTATACTCCCTCGCACTCGTTTAAGAAAGGGGATATATATAGTATGACAGTAACAACTCGTAAAACCAATGCGAGTCCTAAGGTGGCTTCTCACATAACAATGGATGATCTTTTGGCAATGCCGAAGAACACCGTGGTGGTTGCCAAAAAAGGAGAGACAATTATCGGTACAGTTACCGGAATTGATAATAAGGCCGTTCGGGTCGATATTGGTTCAAAAACTGAGGGTTTAGTAACAGAAAGAGAGTATGATCTCGCCCGAGATTATATTGGTGAACTAAAAATCGGAGACAAAGTTGAAGTCACGGTTTTTTCCACAGAAAATAGTCAAGGTCAGGTACTGCTTTCATTGAAGCACGCTGCCCTTGATGCCCGATGGGATTACTTTGCTGAAACCATGGAGAAATCTGAGGTACTAGAAGCAAAAGGTGTGGAAGTAAATAAAGGTGGGTTAATTGTGGTTGTGAATGGAGTGCGCGGATTCGTGCCTTCAAGCCAATTTGGTAAAGAACTCGTGGGCAAATTCCAAACCCTTAAGGGAAAATCTTTCAAAGTTAAAGCGATTGAAGTTGATAGAGAAAAAAATCGCTTAATTTTTTCTGAGCGTCATGTTTCTGAAGAAAAGGAGTTGGCTCAAAAGGAGCAGGCAATTAGCTCACTTGAAACCGGTAAGATTTATGAAGGTGTGGTTTCTGGCGTGATGCACTTCGGATTATTTGTGACAGTGGAAGTGCCAATTGAAGACAAAGAAAACGTGGGTCACGTTGAGGGATTGGTCCATATTTCCGAGATTTCTTGGGAAAAAGTTAATCATCCAAAAGATTTTCACCAAGTTGGAGATCGGATCCAAGTGAAAGTACTCGGCCAAGATGAGCGCACGGGTAAACTCAACCTTTCGATCAAGCAACTAAAAGATGATCCTTGGATTGGGATAGATACCAAGTATCCCGTTGGAACCACGTTAACTGGGAAAGTTTCTCGTGTTGAATCATTTGGTGTATTTGTGAACATTGATCAAGGAATAGATGGACTCATCCACAATTCCAAGTTGGAATCAAGTCATAACTTCAAGAAGGGTGATGACGTCACAGTGTATGTGGAGAGCGTCAGTCCTGATCAAAAACGCATGAGCTTGAGTCCAGTGATGACCGAGCGCCCAGTTGAATACCGTTAATATATAGTACAAAGCCAAAAAAGGGAGATTCATGGCAAAACAAAGAATGATTGTCACCGATGACCAATTACTAATTGACATGGATTTGTTGTTTAACGCTATTCGTGAGGCTGATGGTGACTGGAAAAAGGTTGAGTCAGAAATGAAGGCCTACCTCGAGGCAGTGACTGGCATGGTTGATTCTGGCCACGACGATTAAGAGTAACTATTATACTCAGACTGCTTTTTTAGCAAGATTATTCGTGGTATAATGATCGGGTTAATTTATGACAAATGCCGCTTCCCAGCCGTTTGTGATCACCTGTGGTGATGAAGGAGTTCAAATTAATGTTGGACGCCGATTGGGTTTTGTTGGCGCAGGATTTCGCTTGGAAGGTTTCGATCAAGTAGTTCCCGTGCTCAATAAGCTTTTTGGTGAAACGATGGCAATTTGTTCCAGTGAGGAAAATGATTGGGCGAAACAAAAATTATCGCTTGTGGAGTGGGGGCAAGTGAATGCTAGCATGCAACAACATATTGAGGCATTGGCTGACCAACTAAAAATAAACTATGCTGGCTATCTGCCTTTCTCCGACCCAAAACAATTAAAGTATGATGTGAAGGGTCATATGGTTCGCCCTCACAAAGTTCATATAGCAAACAAAATTTCTTTTACCTGTGGTGGTGGAGAGCAAATTTACAATTTGGGCAACTATGTTATTTCAGCCGACTGGGTGCATTTGGTACCAAAGAAACTGGCTAAAGCCTTGATTACAGACCAAGTGGCATTTTACCAATCGTTAGCTGGCAAAACTCAGCTAAATTTTGTGTTTGAAACCAATGGTGTATTGGGAGAAAAAATTGCACTTAAGAATCAGAAGATTGTTGAATCAGTTCTCTAGTTTTCAATTCTCATGTCTGGTATTTATTTCTTGATCATTTTGCAGTGGTGCTGATATAATTCCGCCTTCAGAAATTATTAGATCGATGAAAAGTGGTTGGCGAGCAACCATAAGAAAGTATTTATGCATGATCAAGAGAAAGGACCTCAAATGTTAGATGCTCAAACAGCTGAAGAAAAAACTCCAGAAGAAAAATTACGTGCAGCAACTGAGTACGTTGAAAGAGCCAAAGTTGAGCAAGTTATTCCGGTTGAGCAACAGTGTATTGATGGCAGGACAGAGTCATCCGACTTATTGAGTGCTGATGATAAAAAGGAAGTAATGCTTCGTCCAGCGGGTGCTGCTGGATGGTCCCTAATTTTGCTTGCACTTGGATATACTCCAGATTTAGCGTATCGATCAGTATTTGACTTTTTACAAACAAAAAATATGCGCTATGGTTGGCACACTGACGATTATTCTCAACATGATAACCATGATGATAGTGTGGTAGGTAGTAGTACTTCACATCGATCTATTTCTCTTAAAGGAAAACACAAAGAAAGCTTTGTCTTAATCAATACTAGTAAGCAATGGGGTATTTTGCCCTCAGTAGAAGGAGTCAGTGCATTTGTGTATGATCAGGGTTTAGACGATGAGTTGTTAGCTGAGTTTGTAAAGTGGTTTAATAGTTCAAAATATGCAGAGGCACAGGAGCTGAATCTAGATGCAGTTATCAACGTGAGAAATATGCAAGATACCGCAACCCTAAGATTGTTAGCTTTTGATAAGGATGTTTATTCAGTTGATTTTGATGAAGTTGGGACACCAACGCTGTCTTTACAGTTTAAAGTTGAGCAGCATTCTCAGGACGAATTGACTAAAATTACCTCAGAAAAACAGCAGGGTGTAACTGGTTGTGGTCATTTGCAAAGAGCGATTAATTATTGTAAAGCATATGGCGTCAACCAAAATGATGTCACCACGCTTTATCAGCTAATTCAAGCAGAGACAGCGGCAAGTATTACCTACAATTAGTTTTGCTGACTTTTTAAATTCCCTCACTCCATGTCACGTGAGCATCTTTTAATGCCGTTGGGAAGTTTCTGACCAAGGTTGGATTGAAGAGGAAAACTTCCGACGCATAGTCGTCATTGACTGAAGCTGCAAATTCTCGATCCAGTTCTACTCCTCCACAGCCAATGAAACTTCCTGATCCAACAAACTGTTTTTCTGTGGCAGTATCATTGGTAGAGAGGACTTGGATTTGTCCGCT
>Ga0116142_10006365_pt1 | contig 10199 bp, 8 predicted proteins | sample AD_UKC033_MetaG_FD_89785 | JGI IMG/M metagenome (GOLD analysis project Ga0116142, IMG submission 89785) | Active sludge microbial communities of municipal wastewater-treating anaerobic digesters from USA - AD_UKC033_MetaG | ecosystem: Engineered > Bioreactor > Anaerobic > Digestate | place: USA... | reverse complement strand
AGTCAATCGAAAGAGTCCTGATCAGGGCAAACTGAAATTCCTCAAAATCAGAAACATCCTTATATGTGTTGACTACATTCTCTGTCACGTCATACATCATGTTTGCAATGTCAACACTGAGTCTTTCTCCGAGAAGTGCATGGCGGCGCTTGCTGTAGATGACCTCCCTCTGAGAGTTCATCACATCATCATACTCCAGCAATCTCTTCCTGATGCCGAAGTTATTCTCCTCCACCTTTTTCTGGGCTCTTTCTATCGATTTGGTGATCATGGGATGCTGTATCATCTCTCCGTCCTTCAGGCCCAGTTTGTCCATGATACCTGATATCCTTTCCGATCCGAACAGGCGCATCAGGTCATCCTCAAGCGAGACGAAGAACTGTGATGATCCGGGGTCACCCTGTCGGCCTGCGCGGCCCCTCAGCTGACGGTCAACGCGCCGTGACTCATGCCTTTCTGTGCCAATGATTGCAAGTCCGCCTGCCTTCTTCACTTCCGGGGTTAGCTTGATGTCAGTACCACGACCTGCCATGTTTGTGGCAATTGTTATGGTACCGCTCTTTCCTGCCTCCGCAACTATGTCTGCCTCACGCTGGTGCAACTTGGCATTCAGCACGTTGTGTTTCAGCCCCTTCATCTTGAGCATGCGACTCAGCAATTCGGATATTTCAACAGAAGTAGTACCCACCAGAACTGGTCTGCCTGCCTTGTGAAGCTTCAGTATCTCATCGATGACCGCATTGTATTTCTCGCGCTTGGTTTTGTAGACAAGGTCCTCATGGTCATTCCTGATAACCGGGACGTTGGTAGGGATGACCACCACATCAAGCTTGTATATATTCCAGAACTCACCTGCTTCGGTAATGGCAGTACCGGTCATGCCTGCCAGCTTGTGGTACATCCTGAAGTAATTCTGCAGGGTGATGGTGGCATAGGTCTGCGTGGAGGCCTCAATCTTCACGTTTTCTTTTGCCTCGATAGCCTGATGGAGGCCGTCTGAATAACGGCGTCCCTCAAGGATTCGACCCGTCTGCTCGTCAACAATCTTAACCTTGTTATCCATGACCACGTACTCCACATCCTTCTCGAAGAGGGTATAAGCCTTCATCAGCTGGGTCATGGTATGGACGCGCTCTGACTTGACCGCAAACTCCTGCAGGAGTTCATCCTTGGCCTTCCTTCTTTCATTCTCGTCAATGATTGTTCTTTCGATGTCAGCTACCTTACTTCCGACATCCGGCAGAACAAAGAAGCTGGAGTCCTCAACTGATGTTGAAATCAGGTCATGTCCCTTTTCAGTCAGCTCGATGGAGTTTGCCTTTTCGTCGATGACGAAAAACAGTTCCTCTGTAACTTTAGGCATCTCCTTGGAGTTGTTCTGCATGTAGAAGTTTTCTGTCTTCTGGAGCAGTGTTCTCACCCCTTCTTCACTCAGGTACTTTATGAGAGCACTGTTCTTCGGGAGGCCCTTGTAGGCTCTCAGAAGGAGCAGGCCACCCTGTTCGTTGTCGCCCTGGGTGATAAGCCTCTTGGAGTCGGCAAGCAGTTGGGTCACCTGTTTACGCTGTGCATTTACCAGCTTCTCCACCTTGAACTTGTACTCGTCGAACTGTGAGGTATCACTCTTGGCGGTGGGGCCGGATATGATAAGGGGCGTACGGGCATCATCGATGAGTACGGAGTCTACCTCGTCAACTATGGCGTAGTGATGTTTCCTCTGAACCAGGTCTTCAGGGTTTACTGCCATATTGTCACGGAGGTAGTCAAATCCGAATTCGTTGTTGGTCCCGAAAGTGATGTCAGAGTTGTATGCCTTGCGTCGTGCATTCGAGTTGGGTTCATGCTTGTCAATGCAGTCTACTGAAAGCCCGTGGAACTCATACAGTGGCCCCATCCATTCGGAGTCACGTTTCGACAGGTAATCATTTACCGTGACTATATGGACGCCTTTCCCTGCCAGGGCGTTAAGGAACACCGGCAGTGTGGCCACGAGGGTCTTGCCCTCACCAGTGGCCATCTCGGAAATCTTACCCTTGTGCAGTGCCACCCCGCCAATGAGCTGGACATCATAGTGTACCATGTCCCATACAATCTCATTTCCTCCTGCCATCCAGCGGTTTTTCCAGTATGCCTTATCTCCCTCTACGGTAATTGAGGGGCGTGTGGCAGCAAGGTTGCGGTCCCACTCCCTGGCGGTCACCTCAAGCACCTCGTTCTCCTTGAAGCGGCGTGCTGTCTCCTTTACTATGGCGAATGCCGCGGGAAGAATTTCGTCGAGCTTCTCTTCGATCTTTTCGAGAACCTCTTTTACCAGTTTGTCAACATGGTTATAGAGTTCTTCCTTCCGGTAGACATCTTCTTCATTTTCCGCTTCGGCCCTCAGATCGGCAATTTCCTTCTCCTCAGCCGCGATATGGTCCTGTATCTCCTGTTTGAGTGCTGCTGTCCTGTCACGGAGGGCATCATTGGAAAGTGCAGAGATCAGGGCGCTCTCCTTCCGTATCTTATCAACGAACGGATTGATTTCCTTGAGGTCACGTTCCTCCTTGTTTCCGAGGAACAGGGAGAGGACTTTGTTAATGATGCTCATTTACCGTCTATTTAAAAACAGTTGTAAAAATAATACATTTTATGGTTCCATGTGGGAGAAAGGTTCATCAGATGAGATGTTGTCAGTCCGCAGGGCTCACTAGACTGTAAGCCGGGGGAGCTGCAAGCCATAAAAAAACCGGGGGCTGTCCCGGTTTTTATTGTCTCTTTTGTCAGCGATCTGCTATTCACCCCTGAAGTTCATGATGTCACGGTCAAGGAAGTAAATGCCGTGTTCACCTGCAAGTTTGATCTTGTCTATGATCATCTGGGCGCTGCTCTCTTCCTCAACCTGTTCATCAACGAACCACTGTATCCAGTTGACTGTTGCATAATCCTTGTCAGCTATGGCTGCCTCCAGCACCTCGTTGATGCTGGCACTAATGAACTTCTCATGTTTAAGCACCTCGTCGAACAATTCGGGGATGCCCTTGTATTTCACCGGGGGCTTCTTGAATTCGGGCACAATGGCAGTACCGTTACGCTCATTTACATATCTGAAAAACTTCAGCATATGTGCTCTCTCCTCCTCAGCCTGTGCATAGAGCCATTCTGCAATACCTGACATCCCTTTTGTCTCTGCCCATGAAGCCATGGCAAGATAGAGGTTTGACGAGTACCCTTCTCTTTCGATCTGCCTGTTGCAGAGATCTTCAATTTTTTTTGTCAACATAGTTTTATCTGTTTATTGGTTCTTCTTTCCAAGAAACAATCCAGGAATGATAATGTTTACTCCAGAAGTTCCTTTACTTTCATTACCAGTTCTGATGGAAGGAATGGTTTGGATATCACTGCGTCGGCTCCCAGTTTGCTGGCCATCATCAGATAGCTTCCCGGGCCTGCCATCCCTCCTCCACTGATGGCTATCACTTTGGTTGACGGCTTGATTTCACGAATCTTCATTATCACCATCAGCCCGTCCTCCTCCGGCATCAGGAGGTCAGTAATCACAAGGTCAACTATTGAGGGGCGGAATTTTGCCAGTGCCTCCTTTCCGTCAGCAGCAGCAATAACCGTATACTTGCGTTTTTCGAGGGCATCCCTGAGCAGTTCGCGCAGGGCGGAATCATCCTCAACTATCATTACTCCTGCCATATGATTTCAGTGCTGTTCCGGCGGCGCAAGTTAATGTTTTTCAGGGAGAGTGCCAAAAAATGCACCGGGTATGATAATATCAAAAGCACTCCCCACACCGGGTTCTGAACTGACGGTGATGGTACCTCCCAACTCCCTGATTGCATCTGCAACAACTGACAGGCCAAGACCTGTTCCATGCTCCTTGCCGGCCGAGACGAAAGGCTTGAATACCTCCTGCTGCAACGCTTTATCCATCCCTTTTCCGGTATCGCTGAAGCGGATGTGCAGTTCCCTGCACTGGTCACCCTGGTGAATACCCGTTTCATCTTCGCGGCAGCCGATGGTGACTGTCAGGGTCCCTCCTTTTGGTGTCATCGCCTGAACAGCATTCATTGTCAGGTTCAAAAAAACCCTGAAGAGCTGGTCAGGCACGGCATTTACATATGCGTCAGGGGCAGTCACCCGGCGCAATATGCGTATTCCCTCCGGAACTGATGGCCTGATAAAATCAATGGTATCATCAAGCACCGCAGCCACCCTGACCGGCACCTTCTCACGGGCTGCCTGACGACTCAGGTCAAGAAGTTGACGTGTAAGCATCCTGGCCCTGTCGGCTGCTCCTATGATTCTCCGGACGTTTTCGGCAGCCTCAGGGGAGTCGGCAAGGCCCTCAAGCGCCATCTCACTGTATCCGTATATAGTGGTAATTACTGTATTGAGGTCATGTGCGATCCCGCCGGCAAGCGCTCCCAGTCGCGAGTCGGCTACCGGGTCATTCACGGGGGTTATCTGACTGTTGTCAGCCTGGTTTTTATCTTTTCTGGCACTCACGCTCTTCTGTTAAGTCTCTATTCAAAATCGAGGTTGAATGTTCTCTTCAGTTCCCTGAGAGCCGGATTCTTCTCTGCCAGGTGATTGAACTTCTGTTCAGGTGAGTAGAGTATTTCTCCCCTGTCGGTGGCTTCCACGATGGTCTGAAGCCTGATGGAGCCGTTCCGGAGTGTCCGCCGCAGGTGACCCTCAAGTCGCTGTCTGAAATTATCATCAAAACTCTCCTTGAGGGTCAGGTTGTCAAGCTTCAGCAGTATAGTCTTGTCGGCAAGCAGTTCAGGTGTCACTGAAGAGAGTGTCACAGATATCCTTGGGCTCTCCTCCCTTATTTCTTCGGCGAAGCTGGCCCATACCTCATGAAACTCCTCCGTGGTGAACTCGTTGTCAGGGGAGGTCAATATGGTATCTGGCTGTGGTTCACTGACAATGGCATCCCGGGACTTTGCATCTTCAATGATGCTTTTTATGGAAACCTTTTTGGGTTCATCACCGGTCACAGGGGGTTTGGGTCTTTGTGTTGCCGGTGCCGGTGAAAGGGATGCTTCCTGTGATGCCCTGGCTGTTGATGCCTCCTGTGATGTCCGGACTGTTGATGCCCGGGGCCGGGCAACGAAACGCGGCGGAGCCACACTGTAATGCTCTTCCTCGTCTAAACGCCCCGGTTCAGCTTTTTTTTTTATCTCTTCCTTTTCTGTTGCTTCCGAAAGGTTACACATGCGGAGGAGTGCCAGTTCGACGTGCAGGCGCTGGTTCTTGCTTGCCTTGAAGTTGAGCATGCAGTGTGATCCGATGTCGAGAGCCGGGTAGATGAACTGCAGGGAAGCTTTTACAGCCTGTTCGCGGTAGCGCTGCCTGATAGAGGGTGAGGTCTCAAGCAGTTTGACAGTGGCCTCGTCACGGCTTACCAGGAGGTCACGAAGGTGGTTATTCAGTCCTGCCATGAAGTTATAACCGTCGAAGCCCTTTTTGAGGATCTCGTCGTACGTAAGGAGCACCGATGAAACATCGCCCTCCATCGCGGCAGCGGTAATGCGGAAATAGTACTCGTAATCAAGTACGTTCAGGTTGGCGATCACATCGGCATAGGTGATCGTTTTGCCACTGAAGCTCACTATCTGGTCAAAGATTGAGAGTGCATCGCGCATAGCGCCGTCAGCCTTGGTGGCGATGACGTGGAGTGCTTCATGTTCGGCTTCCACCCCTTCTTTTCCTGCTACCCAGCTCAGCCGCTGAACGATGTCATCAACATTAATGCGGTTGAAGTCGAATATCTGGCAGCGCGAAAGTATTGTGGGAATGATCTTGTGCTTTTCGGTGGTTGCGAGGATAAATATGGCATGAGAAGGGGGCTCTTCGAGGGTCTTCAGGAAAGCGTTGAAGGCGGCTGAGGAGAGCATGTGCACCTCGTCAATTATGTATACACTGAACCTTCCTATCTGCGGAGGTATCCGCACCTGGTCAGTCAGGTTCCGGATGTCTTCAACACTGTTGTTCGATGCAGCATCGAGCTCATGTATATTGAAGGATGCCTGTGAATTGAATGACCTGCATGATTCGCACTTGTCGCATGCTTCGCCGTCAGGCCCGGTATCCGGACAGTTTATGGTTTTGGCGAAGATTCTGGCACAGGTTGTTTTTCCAACTCCGCGGGGGCCGCAGAAAAGATATGCCTGGGCCAGAAGGTTATTCCTGATCGCATTACGCAAAGTGGTGGTAATGGTATCCTGCCCTACAACCATATCAAAGGTGGCAGGTCTGTATTTGCGGGCAGAAACAATAAAATTATCCATACCGGGTTTTAACAGTATATGTACATATCCGTCACAAATATAGTCAAATAGTTTTCGGAATATTTTTTTTAAAGATTTATTGTTTTACTTTTGCAACCCAAATTTATTAACACCAATACAAACCAATTAAGAGATGTTGAATCAGTACGAAACCGTTTTCATTGCAACTCCCGTTTTGTCTGAGAATCAGATGAAGGAAGCGGTTCAGAAGTTCAAGAAGATCATCACTGACAATGAAGGTGAGATTGTTCATGAAGAGAACTGGGGTCTGAAGAAACTCGCTTATCCCATTCAGAAAAAATCGACCGGGTTTTATTACCTGATCGAGTTCAGGGGGCCGGGTGAGCTCATTGACAAGCTGGAAGTTCAGTACAGGAGAGATGAAAGGATCATCCGTTTCCTGACATTCCGTATGGACAAGTATGCTATTGAGTATGCTGAGAAAAAGAGAAAGATGAAAGAAACCGAAAAAGTCAGGGAGGAGTAATCATGGCACAAGGCAGTTCAGAAATCAGGTACCTGACACCACCTACAGTAGAGATCAAGAAGAAGAAATACTGCAGGTTCAGGAAGAACAAGATCAAGTACATCGATTACAAGGATCCCGAGTTTCTAAAGAAGTTTCTCAACGAGCAGGGCAAGATACTTCCCCGCCGCATAACAGGCACCTCGCTGAAATACCAGAGGAGGGTTGCCAGGGCAATCAAGCGTTCGCGTCATCTTGCCATGCTTCCGTATGTAACTGATCTTTTAAAGTAAGGAGGAAGTGATATGAAGATTATTCTCAGGCAGGATATAGAGAAGCTGGGACAGAAGGACGATGTTGTTACCGTCAAGACCGGCTATGCAAGAAATTACCTTATTCCCAATGGTTTAGCCATTCAGGCAACTGACTCCGCGCTGAAGATTCACAATGAGAATCTGAAGCAGAGGGCCCATAAGGAGGAAAAGATCAGAGGTGAAGCTGAAGAGCTTGCAAAGAAGCTTGCTGAAGTGAAGCTTGTGATCGGAGCCAAGGTCAGCTCGGCTGGCAAGATCTTCGGATCAGTCAATAACATTCAGCTGGCAGAAGCCCTTAATGAAAAGGGATACGAGATTGACCGCAGAAACATTCTCCTTGGCGACGATGCCATCAAGGAGGTAGGAAACTACAAGGCGGTTGTCAAACTGCACCGTGATGTAAAGGTGGATCTGGAATTCGAGGTTATTGCCGAATAATTACCACAAACCATATTGATATTCATGCAGCGACGGGTCTGAGACCCGTCGTTACGGAATAATGATCACATATCTGCATGGCAGGATACAAATCTACATGGCAGGCAGGTGGCGGCGGGTCTGAGACCCGCCGTTACGGAATCATAAATACATATCTGCCTTATGGGCAGGTGAATAATCTATTCTTTAACCGCCACCGTCTCAATCTCGATGAGGGCGCCCAGCGGCAGACCCTTAACGGCAAATGCTGCCCTGGCAGGCTGGTCAGCAGTGTAGAACTGCGCGTAAACCTCATTCATTGCCTTGAAGTCAGACATGTCTGACAACAGGCAGGTTGACTTGACGACATCATTCATCGTATAGCCCGCTGCTGTCAGTATAGCTCTGATATTTTTCAGTACCTGTCTGGTCTGTTCGGCAATACCCCCCTCTACCAACTTCCCCGTTGCAGGATCAATAGGTACCTGCCCGGAGATATAGAGGGTGCCGCCGGCCTCAACGGCCTGGCTGTAAGGTCCAATTGCACCCGGTGCGCCAGTAGTGCTGATGATTCTTTTCATTCCTGATATCTTTGATTCGTTAGTAGTTTTCATGGTAATCCTTCCTCCTTTCATACTTGAGATCCTGAAGCATGCTTGCCTTTGCCCTGATAGTGAAGTTCCAGCTCTTCATGTAACCGGTGGGAATCCATGAAAAGCTCATCTCCCAGCAATGGAGATCACGACTGATACCCACTCTCGTCATGGTTATCTCCTTCTGTCTGAAGTCGTATCCGGTATTGTAGGTGAGAGCCATCTTCGGGGTCAGCTTCAGGTCTCCTGACATGGTCATGGCCTGGGATATATTGGTACGCAGTCCGGGTTTGCTGTAGCTGAAGTTATATGCCATTCTGAGCGACCACGGCACGTCGAACCTGACATATCCGAACTCATCAAGGTTTCTGTTGGAGAGAGGGAGATTATCCGGTGCTGCTCCGCCCTGTGCTCCTGGTCCGCCCGGTTGACGGCCCGTGGACATCTGTCCGCCCTGCCCCCCGGATTGTTGCTTTTTGTTTTTGTTCCCCAGCAACTGCCCCAGGTCAAGGTCAAAACTCATATTAAAGCCCGTCATCCTGGCAAGGCCGAGCCCCTGTCTGATGGCAAGCTCGTTAACAGCGCCCCCCGTGGCGTTCATTCCATAGATCGAAAAACTGCTGCTTGCCTGTATATTTATGTTCTGTGCCAGGGTAGTCCGGAAAGAGATATTGACAGGCGACCAGTTCAGGGAGTCGGAAAACAGATTATAAGAGGTATTAAGCGACAGATTATCAATTAATTTAATCTTTCTGGGCTTACCGGTGGTGTCATTCCTGGAATAGACCTTGGCTTCTACTATATTTGAAAGGCTGAAGGCGACTGATCCTGACCTGTTACCTGTTGACGGGGTCCCGAAGACGCTTCCTTCATAGATGGAATAGGTTCGCATCCTGCCAACAGTATCGTACTGAACTGTCCTGTACATGTCACTCGAAAGCTTATCCGCCTCAGGCGAGTAGGAAAAGCTGACGGAGGGTTTCATTACATGCCGTATTGCCTCAATCCCTGATCCCTTTTTTGTGAACGCAAAAGTTCCATAGATGGAAGGGTTGAACGATGCGCTCACGGTTGGTACAAGTGCATGGCCATAGGTCACTCCCCTGACGGTGTCATTCACCACCGAGGGGACAACCATGTTCCTTCTTTCATCATAGTAGTCAGGGTCCCATCTCTTGTGTATCTGCTGTGTGTAAAGCACTCCGGTATAGCGGAGAGAGGGCGAGATTGAGAAGTTATTGAAAGGTCTGAACTGGAGGCTCAGGGGTATTTCATGCTTGAACCCGTTCTGCATACTCTTCCAGACAGCACTGGTAAAAAGAAGACTGTCATAGGTGTTGATCTTGTTCTCAAAAGAGGCCGTGTACTGGGTTGTGATATCATGATACCACTTGCTCTTCCCCACCAGCTTTTTAGGCTTGAAGGGGTAGATGCGCGAGACGTTCAGGCTTCCCCTTGGCAGGTTGAGCATCATTGTCTTGTTCTGCACGTTCTGCGACTGGTTGATGCTTGTGGAAAAGCTTACAGGTGCTCCTGACCATGTTTTTGAATAGCTGATGCTCGACTGTCTGGTAGTGGTAACGTGGTCTGCCACTTCGTAGCTGTTGTTCTTGTCATAGCCGCTGGAGCTCATATTCACGCTGGCGGAGAACCGCGAGCCGGGATTGGCCTTTGCATCCTGCGAATGCGACCAGCTGATGCGGTAATTGGTATTCTTCCCGTAATCGGGCAGTCCCTTGTAGCTGGTAACGTTGTTGGCGTAACTGAAACTGAATGATCCCGAAAAGCGGTACCGAAGCCGGTATGAGGTGGCTGCATCGGCAAGCCATGTGCCGTTTGTGTAAAGAGTACCCGTCAGTTTCAGGTCAAAGTAGTCGCTTAACGCGAAATAGTACCCCCCGTTGGAAAGGAAATACCCCCTCCGTGCTTCCTGGCCGTATTTGGGCATGACAATTCCGGATGCCCTCTTCTGCTGTACCGGGAAGAATCCGAAAGGCAAGACTAGAGGAAGGGGAATATCGGCAACAACCATATATGCAGGTCCTGACACGATTTTCTCTCCCGGGTAAACCTTGGCTCTCGGGAGCGAGAGATAGAAATGAGGCTCATCAGCGTCACAGGT
>Ga0116142_10006363_pt1 | contig 10202 bp, 12 predicted proteins | sample AD_UKC033_MetaG_FD_89785 | JGI IMG/M metagenome (GOLD analysis project Ga0116142, IMG submission 89785) | Active sludge microbial communities of municipal wastewater-treating anaerobic digesters from USA - AD_UKC033_MetaG | ecosystem: Engineered > Bioreactor > Anaerobic > Digestate | place: USA... | reverse complement strand
ATATCGCTCTCGACGGCGTTTTGATCGGTATTCGTTCGTTGCGGCAGCATATGTAAGGAGAAATAGAATGGCTTGGTATTCCAGTCTGTTCGATAAACTCCAGTCGTATACCATCGAGAAACTCCGGCAGATTGAATTCTTGTTCTCGAAGGGTTTATCGCCATCGGCGATGAACCATCAATTACGGGAGCAGTCTGCTATCGATCCGGATCGAAAACGCGGTATTGTGCCTTGGGACGCGTTGAATCTTTGGCGTGCGTTTCGTTCCGAACATCGGGAATCGATCGGTTCTTTGCCATCGCGCCGTTCTGATTACCTGAGAGCCTACATGGCACAGGAGACGAAGTGGTCGAGCAATTTTGGTTATCGGTATCTCATGGATTTCAGTTATACCGTGCGTGATCCTCTAACAGGAGCAACAAATGAAGTCTCTTTGACCTATGGATTTCGCCGTCTCGTCCGATGGGGAAAGATTCTCGACGCGCTTCAGTCACGTATTCATGAGATCGAGGAAATTCCATCATCAGAAGGTGATCCGTATAACATTCAAGGCCGTGAATTCGTACCCGGATCGATCCGGGTAACGGGATTTTATCGGACGATCAATGCCTGACAATGGGGGTAGAATACGTTGAAACGACGATCCCGGTTTCATCACGTCTTGAAACGCAATTGCCGGAATGCGTGTCCGGAACGGATCGTGTACGTGGACACGGAGACGCTTCCAACTGAGATCGAGCCGGGAGTCGTCGAACAGATTTTTCGGTTCGGCGTGGCGTATTATGTGGACTATAGCGGACACACAGCCGAAGACGAGATCGTATTTGAGGATGTATCTCTGTTTTGGGATTGGATTATCTCCAAAACGGGTAACAAGAAAAAACTCTATTTCATTGCTCATAACGTCGATTTCGATTTCCGTGTTCTGGACGGTTTCCGTCATCTCCGTGAACGCGGTTTCGAGACGACGAATCTGATTGCAGATGCCGGGAAATGGATTTCCGATCATCGTAGTATAATAGATACAATACCGGCTGGGGAGTCATCGATTGAGAGCCGATCTAACAATAATAACTCTAGTATTACAGTATTGGATTCTCTCAATTGGTTCAAGTCGTCTCTGTCGTGTTTGGGTGAAACGGTTGGACTCCCCAAACTCTCCATGCCGGATTTTTCCGATTCGCTCGATGTCTGGATTCCGTACTGCCAGCGAGACGTACAAATACTGCGTCGAACTGTCGAAGGTCTCATGGATTTCGTCAAGTCGGAGAATATGGGTAATTTTGGATGCACGTTGGCCAAACAGGCGATGAACGCTTATCGTCATCGATTCATGACTCATGAGATCGTGATTCATACCCAGCCGGATGTAATCGAGATTGAACGATCCGCCTATTGTGGCGGACGGACTGAGGCTTTTGTCATTGGACGTTTACCCATTCAGGAGTACTACAAATTAGATATCAATTCCCAATATCCTTACGTTATGCGGCAGAATCCGTTTCCCCGTCATTATCTGGGACGCCGTTTGATCGGTCTTTCGGAATGGACGGATTCTCCGAAGCCGGGAATCATGTTTATTGCCGATTGCACGATTGAGACGGATACTCCGAACGTTCCCGTCCGTCATCATAATCGTCTCTGTTTCCCGGTTGGATCGTTCCGCGTCCGTCTCTGTGAACCGGAGTACCGGCTAGCCGTAGCATCGGCTCGTTCCGTCCATTGTCACGCGCTCTATCTGTATGCGTCCGATCTTCTTTTTCGGGAATGGGTGGATGTCCTTTATGAACTGCGAAAGAAATTTCGTAGTGAAGGCAACCAGCAATATCAGTATTTTGTCAAAATCCTCATGAATTCGTTATACGGCAAGTTTGGCCAGCGGTGCGAAGAATGGGAGATCGTTGAATCGTGTCCGGTTGATGAGTCGTGGTATCGCACGCTCATTGATTTGGAAACAGGCACGGAACGGACGCTCAAAGCGGTTGGCGGACAGATTTGGGAAAGGGTAGGAAAGAAGGAAGGATGGGATTCTCTGGTAGCCATAGCCGCTTGTGTCACGTCCTACGCACGAGCGTATCTCTGGGAATTGATCGTCCAAGCCGGAAGGGAGAACGTATTTTATTGCGATACTGACTCCCTGATTGTCAATGAAAAAGGACGTGCTCGATTGGAGAATCGTATTGATCCGGATCGTTTGGGAGCCTTGAAGGTTGAGGGTGTATCGCAAGATTTTGTAATACGAAACTTGAAAGATTATACGTTCGGAAATGAGACGAAAGTGAAAGGCGTCTCAAAGAAGGCCATTCAAACGGACGAGAACACGTATATCGTTGAGCAGTGGGAACATCTATCTGGAGCCGTCCATCGGGGACACGTCGAAAGCGTCCGCGTCAATCAAGTCGTAAAGGTATTACGACGTATGTATGAAAAGGGATCCGTTCAAGACGATGGAACGGTACAACCCTTTGTTTTGAACATGGAAATAGACTCTTTGGTATAAAATCGTACACCATCCACATCGATTATAGGACTCCCGTTAAACTGGCATTTCGATCCAAAACATTCATCAATAACGTAGTAATAAGGCGAATCCATACGCCTGAATGGTGGATGGATGAGTAATGGTACGGTTAGGGACACTAACGGCAACCATTCCGTCAACGGTGGACTGAACAAACTGTTAAACATGACGTGTCCCGGTTTGAACGCTCTTATGTTGCCGTCATGATTTACGTGATAACCAAAAAGAAAATCCCGCAACGATTCGCCTATCTGTTCCTGCCGATCCATCCATTGATGTAGTAGACATTCGCCTAAGAGCCGTCGAGTATCATGGGAACATCCCATTCCTTCTCCCCATACGGCTAACGCGAATATTATGAAATCCAATTGACGATCTAACGGCGTATTCGGTAACGGATAGAGGTTTGATAGATCGACGGGTACGCTCGTTGCCATGATTTGCATGGATACTTCTACCTGTTTCCTCGAAGGATACCGTCCTCTATAAATTTTCCCATTCATCTTCATCGGGTAACCCCATTTCTTTTTTAATGGAATCATTCAATGGCCGTCCGGATGATTTGGCATACAGATCAATCCATTCATCCCGGTAGCCGATCCTGCGCATGATCCGGACGAATCGGACTCCATTGATAATCTCATTCTGATACCATCCCATTACATCGTCAAGACTGGGTAACTTATCCGGGAAGGTCTTGCTCTTCCCCATTAATTTTAGAATCAAATCAATATCTTTGCTGATGTATCCCAGATTGGCAAACGCTTTCCGGAATTCTTTTTCCGTGATGATTCCTTCCCGGTAGAGTGTCTGGATATCGGTTCGGGAGAGACGGGACTGACGTTTCACCTTCTCCGATTCGAATTGTTTCATTAACGAGGAAACCTTCGTTTGTTCGAGAGGAATTGCCGTCAATTTACTATGCAATTCCGCTTCCGTCTCGATGACTCCGTTAATCCATTGTTCCCGGATTGCTTCGATTTTCCCTTTTTCTTCTTCGTCGATATGGCGCAGATCGGCCATTCGCAGAATGAGTTTTGCCTGTTCGACATCATAGCCGATCTTACCCAGTTCGGCTTCCGCTTTCTCAACCGAATCCTCTCCCCAAATTTTGTTTAGATAGAAACTTTCTATCTGTGCACGAGTGAAACGCTTCCGTCCGGCTCCATAGGATTGGATGGTGAAATCGGCCAGGATCGCAGCATTATCGGGCGCGTAACCGATCTGACGGTATTCCCGGATCAAACGCGCCTTGGCTGCTTGTCCATCGCCCCATAGCCCCATGGCGTAAATACGGCGGATATCGACGCGAGTGAGTGGACTGTATGAAATCGCCTTGAGCCTCTCCCGGAATCCCGGCGCGATATCAGCCAAATTGAAAAATGTGTCCATATCGTCATCGGTAAATGTAGTACTATATCCCGATCCGGGATAGAGCCGGTGGAGCATCTCATAGACGTGATTGATTCCCGGCAGGCTCCAATGTGCTCCCCAGTAGAGACGAGCGTCCGATTCGGAGAGTCCCCGTTTTTTCGCTTCTGTCAAATACGCTTCCGGGAGTCCCTGGAAGAGTCCCGCCAGTTCGGCGGCTTCTTTCTCAAATACATCCCGTACGGCGAACGTAATAATGTCCTGGAGCAAGGGAACGGGACGGTTTGCCTCGATGGTCTCGTCCAGGACGCGTGAATCGATACCGGCCTGCACAAGACGCTTGTCCAACCATTCCCGATTAATGCCATACGGATTCTCCGGCTCGTCCTTGTACCGATGCCACAGGACTAACGCTTCCGTAGTACTTAGTTGATCGGGATAGGAAGCCAGGAGTGCGTTCGCATTGACAGGCGCGTAGCCGCAATATTTCATCAACGACTCAAAATCGTCTTGCGTGATCTGGCCTTTGGTTCTCATGCGGACGAGATCGCGTTCCGTGACGATTCGAGCCTGGAATATCCGATTCAGCGTCTTGGAGATGACATCGCCGCTCCCTGCGCCGAAACAGGCGATGGACAGGAATCCGCCTACGAGTGCTCCTGCTCCTGCGGCAAGTAGTGGCAGTGCCATGACATCACTCCTTCGATCCTAACCAGGGGCATTCGTCTTTGAGGCGTTCTGCCAGACGATAGAACTGGCAGAGCCATTTTATCAGATCGTCTTCACCGATACTCATCCAATCGCCTATCGTGTCCGTCAGTGCCGTAGGTACTTTAGCGATTGTCTCTCCTACATTCATAACGGCTGTCTTGATTCCCGCAATCCCGGATGCCAGTCCGCCAATGGCGGATGACAGCGTTGACGCTAGAGACTCATAGATATCAGCGAGTCTATTCTCTAACCAATTCGTAATATTATTGTCAGACGAGGTCACAGGCTTCAACCCGGTTAATAGTGCGTCTTTTAATTCTGTAATACTATGAGATTGATTCTCTTTAATCTCGTCCGTCTGATTCCGGATTTCGGATCGAATAACACCCGATAAATCGGTAAACGAATCGGAGAGACCGTCTGTCATCTCTCCGATTTTCCCTACGATCCGGTCTCCCATCGATGATAGACCGTCCTGGATCGAATTCAGACCGGATGCAATCGACGTATAGGCAGACAGGATGGTATCCCGTGTTTTCTGTCCCTGTTCACGGATTTCGTTTAGTATTTGACGCAGAATTCCGGCTATATCTTCTCCCGGTTTCTCGTCCGGTTTCGGTTCGTCTTCCGATTCCGGCCCGTCTCCCGGTTCCGGCTCGTCTCCCGGTTCAGGCTCGTCTCCCGGTTCCGGTTCCTTTTCCGGTTGCCGGATCACAGGTAACGGTATTTCTCGTCCCGTCTCAACGGTGTATTCAGGAGCGTGAAGGATCGGGTTTGTTTCTCGATCCGGATAGGATGATGGCTCCCGTGCCAACGGGTTAAACGGATCGTACGGCGTACTACTCCAATTCGTTCCCTGTGGATTCGGCGGTGTACCCTGCGGATAGGGATGGGGATACGGATCAATTCCGGACGGTAAAGGGAACGGATTCTCGTCGATTCGTGCTGTTTCGCCTTCGGTTGGATCGACAGGAGGCTCTTCCGTTCGATAGGTCTGCACGATATAGACAACGGCTTCTCCATCATCAGGAGTCCTTCTCGTCTTTCGTTCGAGTTTGATCGTGAGATTGTCGTCCAGGGAATGGGAAACGAGATAGGGATACAAGCGGTTCAGGGTTGCGTCGATGATCTGAGTGGCAAAAGCCGCAAACCCTTGCTTCGGATTGTCATAGCGGCTTACGATCTCTCCCGTCAACGCGTCGATCTCTGTCTGTTGTTCGTTGTCCGGAGTCCATCCCGTCTCCTGCTGCAGCCAATTGGAGACGGATATCACCAGATTAGCCGCGTCAGACGGTTTCCCTATGATCCAATACGAATCGACAGAAAGATAACTCATAGGAGAGCCTGGAGCCGTTGTACAGTATCTTGTGCTTTGAGATACTGCGTTTCCAAGTCTATGACTGGAATACCGGCTTGTTTTAACTTATCGATCCAAGATTGAATCTCCGCGAGTTTCGTTTGAGAGTCTTGGATCGTCGATTCCACGATCCGATTTAGATGGTCGGTTAATCCATTCATTATTCGATTTTTCCTTTCCTGATAGAACGCTCCAGGGAACGCTAACTCCTACAAATATACCTTCGGATGGTTTGATCGAAACCGAAAAACATCCTATTTCTAGTATTAGTAATAATATAATAAGCAAGAGTAGTAATTCTCTCATGAATTTAACTCCTTGTGTCATTTTTTCCTTTCAAGCCGTTTGGCCGTCAAATAACCAAGAAAGGCACTCACAACCATTTTTGTAAGACTTCCGTCATCCAGACCAAGCATAGCAAGGCTAATGGAAGCCAATACGATTGAGATTGCAATAAGGTTTTCATTCACCTTTCACCATCCTATGTTATATTTAGGATAACACTATGATGCTGATACCGAGAGAATCGGACGATCTTTAGCGTCTGCAGCCTGGACAGACGAAGGCGTAACCACGTTGAGACCGTCTACCGTCCCAAAATACATACAGATTCCGTTATTCGTTAGCGTTCCGTTGATCCATTCCTGAACGAGACTGGTTAGGTCAAACGTATATCGTACGTTCGCTGTAATACTAATATTACCCTGCCAATTGGGAACCGTACGGTAATCCACACCAGCCTGCATCCCAGCCGCTCCCCAATTGACACCCGTTTTTCGGATATTCCAGGTTGCTTCCAGATCAACCCAATCTACCAACATGGCATGGATCCGCCAATCCGTAACCAGACGAGTCGAACCGGACTTGAGCGATAACGACGCCATATTGATCGTAGCCGCTCCCGCCAATGCGGATAAGTCGAATTTCATCAATGAATGACAGTCCGATCCGGCTCCCGTATTCCGCAATTGTATCGTAGCCGCGTTCCCGTAGTTCGTTGTTTCATACGCTTCGTTGAGATAAGTATCTCCAGCCGGGTAGAGTATCTGAGACAACGATCCACCCACAAGAGATATCTGATAACTTACATTCAAGTAATTCGTGCCATCCCCTTGCGCGTAAATCGCCCATCCCTGAGGACTGAACAGAAGCGTTGGAATGGGCACTTTACATTCTCCCCCTGAGAACACGCAGTACATAATCAATGGCGAACCTTCATCGGCTCCCGCATGTATCCAGATTTGACCGCCTGAAGCCGCCACGTCGAGATAAGCCGTCAATGCCAAATAGGATGGTGTATTAATCGAATAAATTAACGTCTTGGTATTTGCCTTCGTTGAACCCGTTTTGATGGTGAGATTCGATAATATAGAACCCGGCATGATCGATTGACGCTCTCCGATCGTATCCGTGTCCGCCTGGATTGCAGCCGTTGAATAGGCAAATTTATTTGTAGCCATGACGATGCCCTCTATTGATACGCCGTGATCTGGTACGTCCCTGCTGTAGCGATTCGCTTTCTCACTTGGATCACAGACGTTGAAAATTCCAGCGAATGATAGCCAACCGGTAATGGTATTGCGTCTCCCCACATTGCTTGACGATCCATATAAAATCGTATCTCTATATCTTGGGATTCTACCAAGATATCAAAACGATGCCATGTTCCAGACGATGCCGCTAATTGATCGGCGGCAGAGAACGCGGCTGGAGCCGTACCGGATAAGGTATCATACACGTCGAATCCCGATCCGTAAGCGGCTACCTTGAGCGCGTTCGCTACGGTTGCGTCAATCGCTCTCCCGCCATCGGGAGACTGACCAAACGGTTGCGCAAATACCACTATTGCCGATGGATCGATCCGCAAATCAGACGGGAAAGCCGGTTCAGTTTCCACGTTTTGCGGTAGAAACCGAACCTTCCGGACTTGTAGTTCTAATTTTTTAGGAATATTAGCCATGACGGCTACTCCAAATCTTCATATGCGAATTGGAGATTACCACCCGGAGTCGCTCCCGCATTGTAGAGACCGATCTTGAACCCATCGCCTTTTTCAAGCGGTAAGTCCAATTCCCAAGTATTTTCCGCGCTGTATCCGCCTGTAGTAGAATACAGCGCGAAATCGAACGACGCCAACGCGACATCTACAATTTGATCCTGATTTTTGTAGGCTCGAATTCGCGTAGCACGGTTCAGAATCGCACCCGTTGTGGAAAAATCGGGGACGTATGTAAGCGTTTTGATTTTTCTCTTGCGTTCCCCAAGTCCGGCTAAAGCGTTCACGAGCGTCTCTCCGGACGCGCTCGCTCCAACGTCGATGTATTTATGTCGAATCATGATTTTACTCCTTTACTCAAAAATTGACGAGTCGCTCATCAGGAATTGACTTGGACATCAAATATGAGTCCCACTTCTGCTGCTGCCGCCGGAATATTCGGTGATCCAGTTACGAGAGCCGTCGTTACGTAGAGATCAACCGATTCACCTTCAGTAAAGACAAGCGGCTTTGGAAAAAGAAACGGTAATCGCCGATCCGTATCGTCGTAACTCCCGATCACGCTTTGCCCCGTACCGATGACGTAAGCGTTCGATACGAATGTCCCTGAACCATAAAACGGGAGACCGTTCAAATCGTCGTCAAAGAGGGTTTTTCTGTTCTTGACGAGTTTCAGATAGGTCGTCCGTTGCCGGTTGTTCGAGGCAGTGTAACGGTTCACATCACTTCCGATCACACCATAGAGCGTCATAATATGTTTGGCTGGAACAACTTCACCGAACGGAAAAGCCGGGAATTGCACCGGGCTTTGCTGCGTCTGGTAACGATTATCACCAGACGCCAACGTAGTACTATACCGACCGTAATTGATGAACTGGAAACGACTGGAGTCGCTCCCGTTAATCTCATTCGGTCTGACATCGTTCGCGTCATACTCATCATAAAGCACACTTACGAGAGAACCAACTTGATGGACTCCTGTAATCGTCAACGTCTGTCCACTGGCTACCGGGATGGGCATGAATCCCAACGTATCAATCAACCATCGATAGAGGGTAGGATTTTCTTCATCCGCGATTGGATAAGGCAAGTGATTACCCAACGTTCCACCACCAACACGGAAATACGCCACGGTCGTTTTGTTGACCGTGAAGGTAGCGTACTGAGTCGAGGGATTGAAGATATGGATGTCACGGATTCTGCAAGAGCGATTAGCAGGCATTGTTAAAGAAAACTGCGTATTGCCGTCAACCGTTTTTACTTTCGAGTATTCAATGATTGCCATGATAATTTATCCTTTCTGTGAGAAAAAGTGGATTCCGGCAGGGAATGGGGAGCCTGCCGGAATCCTAACCGGACGGTATGGAGGAGTCAGGAAAATGCTTGCTGCATCGCTCGTGCCATATGAGTTACCCTCGCCATGTTCTCTTCCAACGTCATGCCGCGTCCAGGGATGTTAGACAAAGCGTCATTGATGGCTGGGATGAGTTTTGCCGCCACGTTCTGGACTTTACCCTTTGCCAACGGAACGGCTGTCTGAATGGCTGGGATGCCTTTCTTTTTGGCGGCCTCTTTCCAATCTGATAAACTCACTGCCGCCACGTTTCGAGCGAACTTATCCTTAGAATTCTGAATTCGACGAAGCCAAAGGTCTGCTTGAGCCGCGGCTTTCGCTCCGGGCGCTTCGGTAACGGCATCGATCCCGGACTGAATCTTTTCCGAAGAACCTTGCATCCCTTTCACCCATCGTTCAGCAAAAACCTGTGCACTTATATTGACTTTCTTTGCCATGATCATTCTCCTTATTAGTGTATAATTCATGAATTATCGTATTCATACCTATGTAACAAATACTATGCCAGTTTTTTGGATTGTCAAGGAATATTTTTAGGTGAATTTTATGTACAATCAATTGAAATTGTTTATCTCAAATGAAATCAGTAAAATAGACGAGAATAATTATCTGGAACATCCGTACGCCCATAAGGTGGAATGGCGCGACAATCAGTGTCATAATGTACATCTATTCAAATCTATCCTTAGTATTGCCTTGCGTTTATATGGAACTGTAAAAATTCTCGAATGTCAAAAAATGCATCCTGCCCTACCGGATATACAAATAAGTAGAATCGTGGATGTAATAGTTCGTTTGAAGGAATTGGTTCGATCCATTTCGGGTTAATGGAGTGGTGTAGTATGAATAATGAAGGATTAGAGTTGGCACAGTTCTTGCTAGCGGTTTATGT
>Ga0116142_10006362_pt1 | contig 10203 bp, 5 predicted proteins | sample AD_UKC033_MetaG_FD_89785 | JGI IMG/M metagenome (GOLD analysis project Ga0116142, IMG submission 89785) | Active sludge microbial communities of municipal wastewater-treating anaerobic digesters from USA - AD_UKC033_MetaG | ecosystem: Engineered > Bioreactor > Anaerobic > Digestate | place: USA... | reverse complement strand
GCGCAGGCATGCGCTGAAGCGGCCCCCGCCAGCCAGGACGAACCGGACGGCGTCGGACGGGCTGCCGGCAACCCGATCGACGTCATCACCGGCAACAAGTACCAGAACGAGACCGACCTGCCCGCGCTACCCGGCCCCCTCGGTCTTGAGATCGTGCGCCACTACAACAGCACTCAGGCCGGCACAGACTCGCAGCTCGGGCTGCTCGGTCGCGGCTGGCGGCTGTCGTACGAGACCGACCTCCACGCCAATGGCGACCAGTTGCTCATCATCCAGGCCGACGGCAAGCACCTGAGCTTTGCCGCAACGGACGCGGGCGGGCGCCGGTACTCCCACGCCGACCCGGCGCGCGGGACGGTCATTGCCCTGCGCTCCCCCCAATCCCCGGGCAGGCAAGGTCATCGCTGGACCTGGCCAGACGGTCGCGAGCTCGACTTCGATGCGCGCGGCAAGCTCGTGCAGATCCGTCTGCCAAGCGGCGAATTCCTCAGTCTCACACGCGGTCTCGACGGCGAACTGATGAAAGTCACCGACCCGCAGGGACGCAGCCTGAACTTCGAGTACGCCCCACGCACGAGCCGCGGCTTCCGTGGCGTCGTGGCCATCACCAGCCCGCTCGGGCGCTTTACCTATTCGCACCAGAACGAGCGCACCCTGCCCGGCCTGAGCAACCTGGTCGCCGCGACGCTGCCCGACGGCACAACCCGGCGCTATCACTACGGCGCCGACATCGGCGAGTCCGCACCCGGGTGGCCCCACCATCTCACGGGGATCACCGTCGTCGGCAAGCGCCCCGATGGCACCGCCGCCGACGCCCAACGCCTGTCGACCTATGCCTACGACGCCGCCGGCCGCGCGGTAATGAGCGTGCGCGGTACCCCGCGACAGCTCGACGCATCAGGCCAACTGCTGCGTGGCAGCGGAATCGAACAGGTGGACCTGCGCTTCAGCGCCCCGGACCGCACCGAGCTCACCAACAGCCTGGGCGAGACTACCCGCTACCGCCACACGCGCATCAACGGCGAACCGCGCCTGCTCGAAGCCATCGGCCCAGGCTGCGCGCGCTGTGGCGAGACGAACGTACGCTACGCATACGACCGCTACGGCGCCCTGACCGAGATCACCCGCCTCGATCCGGGCGCCCGCCCGCTTGCCTCCACGAAGATCGAGCGCGATGCACTAGGGCGCGTGGTGCGCGAGAGCCGCGTCGACTACGCCAATGGCCGCCCCCTGCCGGAACGGCTCATCGCCCGCTACGAGTACGCCGACGCAAGCCCCCGCCCTGCCCTCGTCGCCCGGCCCAGCGTAATCCCTGGCAAGGAACACCAGATCCGCTTCTCCTACAACGATCGCGGCCAGCGGATCGAAGTGACCGAGTCCGGCTTCAGCCCACTGGACGCCGCCGGCGAGCCCGCTGCCTCCGCCGAGGCGGCCACGCCGATCAGCCGCACCACCACCTACGCCTACACCGCGATCAACGGCCGCAGCCTGCTCGCCCAGATCGACGGGCCGCTGCCCAATGGGCCCAATGGAGATCCAGGTGATTCGGATGTCACACGCTTCGACTGGGATACTCACGGTAGCTTCGTGATCAGGCTCACGCAGCCCGGCGGGCTGCAAAGCGCGCTGCAGCATCACCCCCAGACCGGATTGCTGCGACGTGTGGTCAATGACGAGGGCTTCGAGACCACATTCACCTACAACGCACGCCAGCAAATCACGAGCGTACGCAGCCGGGGGCCGGGCTGGTCAATACCCCTCGAGCAGCGAATCCACTACGACGAACTCGGCAACCCGACCGAGGAAGCGCACCTCGGTCAAGCTGCCGCGAGCTGGCGCCGGCAGTGGGACACCCAGGGCCGCCTGCTGTGGCATGCCAGCGCCCTCGGAGTGCTGAGCAGCTACACCTACGACACCGAAAGCCGCCTGACCGAGCACACGCTCCAGAGCGCGAGCCTCACGCAGTCACGGCACCGTCGCTACGACGACCGGGGCCGGCTCGCACACGCCTGGGACAACACCGGGCGCAGCTTGAAATGGCGCTACGACGAGCACGGACAACTCGAACGCGTGATCGACGCCCTCGGGTTCGAACACGCGGTGCCGGCGCGCATATCCCCACTTCCGCATGAGCTCGCCCAGGCCACCCAGGTGCAAGCGCTGCGCGACGACTTCGGCCGCCTGGTATGGCGGCGCAGCCCCGACACCGGGACCGTGCTGCGCGAGCTCGACGCCGCCGATCGCATCGCCGCGATGCGTGATGCGCGCGGCAACCTCGCCCGCTACGAATACGACGCGCAAGGCCGCATCCTGCGCCAGGTCATCACCGACGCGGCGTCGAGCAAGGCGGAAACGACCCACTGGCGCTACGCCGGCAGGCGTCTGATCGAGCTTGTTCATCCCACTCAGAGCGAACGCTACGAATACGACGCGCGCGGCCTGCGCAGCGCGCGGATCGTGCGACTCGCCACCGAACAGGGCGAGCTGACCTCAGTCACCCGCTACGAGCACGACGAGGTCGGCCGGCTCGTCGCCACCACCCTGCCCGACGGCAGCCGCCTGCGCTACGAGCGCAACGGCCAGGGCCAGGTCGTCGCACTCATGCTTGGCAGCGTCCAGACGCCGTGGCTGCGCCAGCTCGAACGCGAGCAACTCATCGCGAGCGACTTCGAGCGCGACCTCGCGGGCCTGCGCGCTCACACCGCCGGCAACGGTATCCAGACCCTCTACCAGCGCAGCCGCGAAGGCGTGCTGGCACGGGTGGTGCATCGCCACCGCACACCCGAGCGGGTGCGCCTGGCCCGTTACCCGTCGGATCCCGTCCAGCTTGGGCTCAGCCGACAGGAGGTAATCGAAAGGCTGCTCGGCATTGCACCCGCCCGCGCTCAATCCCCGAGCGGCACGCGAAGTCACGCATCCGTGGCGGAAAGCTCCCCCGCCGAGGCGACCCCCGATGCGGCCCTCTTGCCGGGCGCCCTGGGCCTTCCCGAAGATCCCTCGGCACTGCTGGACCACCGCTACGTCTGGGACGCACGCGGCAACCTGCTGCATAGCCGCCAGCAGGCAGCCCACGCCGGCGCGCAGCCCACCTGGCATAGCCACGCCTACGACCGGCACAACCAGCTGCTGGTCTCGGTCGAGTGGCACGCGCAAGACAAGGCGCTGGCCGAACAGGCCGTGTGGCGCTATGCGTACGACCCGGCCCAGCGCCGCGTGCTCAGCCAGCAGGGCGTCGGCTCGCAAGCCGAGCTGCGCGCAGGCACGCGCCGTAGCGCCTTCGAGCTCGGCAGCCACCGACGCATCGATGCGGACCGCCCCCCCGCCCGCTACAGCGCCAGCGGCCAACCCGAGCAACTGGGCAGCCGCGAATACGACTGGGACGCCCGCGGCCGCCTGGTCCAGGTACGCGAGCACGGCAAGACGCTGGCACGCTACGCTTACGACCACCGTGGCCTGCGCAACGTCAAGCATGCAAACGGCCAGACCCGCTACACCCTCTACGACGACGCGCGCGAGCCGCTGGCCGAATTCGACGCCCACGGGCGCATCCTGCGCCAGTACGTGTGGCTGGCCGATCTGCCCGTGGCCGTCATCGACCGGCCCCAAGGCGCCGCGCCGGCGCCGGCCGCGCAAGGCACCGCCGCCCGCATCATCGGCGACCTGATACGCGTCGCTCAAAGCTGGCTCGCCGGCTCCAACGGCATCGTCTGGCTGCACGGCAACCACCTCGGCGCGCCGGAACTCGCCACCGACACTCAAGGCCAAGTGCTGTGGCGTGCGCACTACGCGCCCTTCGGGGCGGCCAACGTCCACTCGGGCGGCTTCACCCTCAATCTGCGCCTGCCCGGCCAGTACCTTGATGCCGAGACCGGGCTGCACTACAACCGCACACGCTACTACGACCCGGAACAAGGCCAGTACCTCAGCCCCGACCCACTCGGCACCCCGGACGGGCCCAACCCCTACGCCTACGTCGCGTACAACCCGCTCCGGTTCATCGATCCGGACGGGCTGATCCTGTTTGCGTTCGATGGTACGGACAACTCCCGCGATCAACGCGAACTTAAGCGCCTCGGTGGCTCCCTGACGAACGTCGCGCGGTTTGCGCAACTTTATGAAATCGGTGGCGCCGTGAACTACGTCTCAGGAGTGGGCACGCACCACTTCGAGGATGAAAGCACCAACTACCTGGGCGATGAGTATCAGGCCATCCTGCCCAAAGGCCTCGGTCCGATCCCCGATCGCGGCGGCAACTTCACCGGACGCACGCGCATCGAGCGCATGTGGAGTTACTTCGTCGACGAGGCCGAGGGCCATCCCGACCACGAGACCCTGGACATCGACATCGTGGGCTTCAGCCGTGGGGCGGCGCAGGCGCGCGAGTTCGCCAACCGGCTGGTGACGGCCAGCGTCATCCATGACGGGGTTCGCTACATCCGGTACACGGCCCTCGACAGCGTCACGCGCCAGGAGGTCACCCGCTGCCAGCCGGTCAACCTGCGCTTCATGGGCTTGTTCGACACCGTCCTGAGCACCGATCTGCCTTGGGGCGCTGCCTATCGCCTGGCGATACCGGCGGAGTTTGCCCATGTGGCGCACGCCGTGGCACTCAACGAGTACCGCAGCCAGCCCTATTCGTCCGACGTGTTCGGCTACCCCTTGAATGCGGCCTTCTGGAATGCGACCCGCCGCAACCTGCTCGACGACCTGCACCAGGGCGGCTTCCCGCTGGAATCCATCGGCGCGAGTAGCTACACGCCTGGGCAGACGCGCATCGAGCGCGGCTTCATCGGCGCGCATGCCGATATCGGCGGCGGCTACGACGAGGGTGAAAACCAGCTGTCCTTCGTTGCACTGAACTGGATGGTCGATCAGGCGCAGAAGGCGGGGGTGGATATACGTCCCCCAGATGCCGATAGCAGCATTCCCTTAGCCGACCCCATCATCCACGACCAGAGCAACGCGTTGCGCATCGGCGACCCGCGCGAGACGCCGACGATCTCACGCGAGGTCCAGCAAGGGGACATGACGTTCATCGAAACGGAACGCCTGCGCGCCGAAGACCGCGAGGTGCGTGGCGCCGTCGGCGGCACTACCCAGCGCAACATGGGCTTCACCGCCTTCGGCCCCGACGACCGAAGCCTGACCACGGGCGAGACGCACGACTTCATTGCCTACACCGAGCGTCCTGTGACGGGCAATCCAAGTGATACCTGGAATGCGCTCACGGGCAACCGGACCGGGCTGGTGGACATCGCTGCATACATGGGCTGGCTGTGCCAACACGGCTATTTCGAGCAAAGCTCGGCACATTGCGCATCTGGAGGAACGCCATGACAAAGAGACCACACCCCCCGCTGCCATCCCCTTCCCGGCGCACGCTGCTGGCGCTGAGCGCCGCCTTCCTGGCTGGCTGCCGCGGCAGCGCTCCCCGGCGGGAGCAGGCCCCACGCCCCCCTTTGAGCGCGGAGGACGAGGCGCTCAAGCGCAAGTTCCGAGGGCTCGATGGCGGCCAGTTGCGGGTCGATTCATTGTTTATTGTTCATGGGCTGAACATCTTTGACGAAAGCGGGCTGTTGTTCTTCAGTCGCGCGGGGATGAGCCCCCCCCGCGGTAACTTCATCGGTAGCTATGGCGCGGAGTTCGGGGTGCCGAAGTTCTTACGGGTGGAATGGCGGGATCGCTACGTCACCGCATACGATCCGCCGCAACCTCGGCCGTCAGGTCATGTGACTGGGGCGTTTTTTGGAGGCACCGTTCTGGGTGACTACACGATCCCCGTGGCCTCCCGCATCCCCGACGCGCTGCTCGAGGAAAAACGCCGGAACGGCGGCGGGTTCCGGCTGAAGATCCGCATCCATCCCGACGGGCCGCTCATCGGCTGGGACCTGGCGCGCGCTCCAGGCTCGGCGCCCGACGGCTCGAAGTTCCATCATGCCGGCGGTGACTTCCAGGAGGCCTACATCTATCAAGGCAAGATCCTGCGCAAGGGCTGGTACATCCACCCTCGGACCGGTGAGCGCATCGAAACGGATTTCTGAGCGAGGCAACGATCATGACATTATCGAAACGCGACGCGACGCGAGGCGGGCGACTGTCCCGTGCGACGGCAGCGGCGGCGGCGAGCGCTGCGATCCTCCTGGCAGCTTCTGCCCATGCACAGAGCGGGCAGTCTGGCGCCATCTCGGCGACCGCGCAGCCTGGGGACGGAGATCACGCCAGCCAGCGCTGGCACCTGACGCCTCAGGTGCAGCCGTTGATGGCCTATCTGCGCTGCGAGGAAGTCCCGCTGAACCCGTTCGGTGAGGCCGAGCATCCCATCAAGGCGCTGTCGTTTCTCGCCGAACGTTTCCATGCACTCGAGGCAGGGCGCGAGCCGCCGCTGATTCCGTTGGAGGTATGGCCTGGCATACGGGCGCAGTTGCAGGTGCTGGCGGGATACGGCTTTTTCGGCGTGGTCCAGTTCTATGCGACAGACGACAGGGAGGGGCTGTTCAAGGCGCTGACAGCAGCGGGATGGGCGCTGAAACGCGTCCCTTCGGACGCCGCGGCACAGAGTCTTCCTGCGCTTGCCCTCGTTCCCGTGTACCGGGCCTCGAAACCCATGGGCAAGCTTGCCCGTGAGCTGACGCTCATGGACGCATACGTAGACCAGCTCGCCGGAACGGTCGCCGAGAATGGTCTGACCGTGATCTGCACCTACAGAAAGATGGATGAACGATGATGCGCCTCTGGTCTTGCCTTTGGATCGTCGGCATCGCGGTGCTCGCGCTGCCCGGGGCGCGCGCGCAACAGGGCGGCGCCGCGTTTGACTGGATCGCCCGCACCAGCGAAGCCGCCCCCAATCCGGGGCTGGATCTCGCTGCGTTGTTCAAACCACGCGCTGCAGCGCTGCGACAGATTGGAGTTGACCGGGATCTCGTCAAGGTAAGTGACTTGTCGAACGGTCGCTGGGTTACCGTCCGTGCGGTGAGACACCAGATGCCTGGCAGATACGTCCCTCGTGTCGCCCCGAGTTTTGACGAGCAAGCCGCTTACCTCTGGAATTTTGACGGCGAACTGCGCATCTTCCATCTGAATGAACTGGAGAGTCCGGCGCACTTGTTTTCGCTCCAGGATCCGCGGCTGCGCCAACTCATGTACGCTCAAAGTGCCGGGCGAGTGAGTGGCGACGCTGCCCATGGCTTCTGGGTGACGAACAATTTCGTGGGCAGCGCCGTGTTCATCGAGCCGGGCACTTGGGCAATACGCGAGGTTTCGGGGCTCACCTTGCCACCGGGCGGCAGAAGCCCCCAACCGGCCTTTAGAGCGGCAGCGTTGGGCGCTGAGGGATCGCTGTGGGTGATCGAGCCGGGCTCGAGAGATATTGTCCGACGTGATCCGCGCGGAGAGGAGTTGGCCCGGGTTCCGTGGCCATTTGCTACGGATGTGCCGGCCGGCGTGAGTCTCTACGGCGACGGAGCCCTTGAACCATCCAAGGCCGGCGTGCTGGCAATCTCGAACACGCGGCTTGAGCTTGCGTCCGTCTACAACGCCGGCCAGATTCTGTGGCGACTGGCCGTGTGCCGTTCGGGCATCGGAGCCCGTTGCGCACAGGAGGCATCCCAGCGCGGTCAACTGTCGACAATCCAACGGGCGGTGGCAGACGAAGCGGGCCATGCCTGGATCGCCGACAACAACCGGTCACTGTTTTTCCACCGGGGTACAGGGGATCCGCAGCGCCTGTTCGGCAATCTGCCGCCGTGTCTGCCTGAGGGTTCGCCTGCGTCCGCGGGGAAGCAGCAGAATCCTCCCTGCGTGGGAGCAAACGACCGCCTGGTGCAACTGGCTGATGGCCGGTATCTCATCTATACCCGGACCGGCGGATTCTCGGCGCGCCACGTGATGCAGATCGAGCTAGGACAGCCATCACGCATCAGCTTCGAATCCCTGAAATCCGACGCGGCCGATCTCCCGCGGGCTGACCGTCAGGCGGTGCTTCAGAGTCTCGCTGACCTGCGCGTGTGGGGATTCAGCGAGAGGCAAAGCGGGTTGGCGGAGCGCTCGGACTCGACCGGCATGGGCGTGCCGACCGGTCGCGGCGTCGCGACCGCCTCAAAAATGATGAGCAAGTACCTGAGCCCGCCGGGAGACGCCATCCGCACGCCCGAAGATGCAGCCTTGGCCAAGCTGTTCGAACCAACCCGACCCTTCGATCCAGGCAGCCATTCGATGGCGCGCTTCGGGGAAGACGCCGTGGTGATCAAGGACCGGCGGGTCCCGCCAACGCAACTGGCCCTCTACGACATGCGAACCGGCGAACTTCGCCAGGGCATCGAGGTTCGCGGCCTGCAGGCACCGGCTGGCTGCGGGCAGGAGCACACCGCGCTGGAGTACGTCTTCAACGACAACGTCGACACGCTGTACTTGATGCGGGAATGGTCGGGCGAGGTGTTTGTCATCGATTCGACCTTCACGGCAACACGTTTGGCTCGCTTACCCCACGCGAACGCCGACCGGTCAACGGCGTGCGGAGCGGTGGTCGACGCCGGTGCGCGCGTCCCGCTTGCCGCGCGGACCCCGGGCGGAAATCTGGTGATCGCCACCGCCAATGGCGTGTTTGTCCAGCGCGGCGAAACGTTCGATCGCATCGAGGCACCCGCGTCGGTTGTGCAGTTGGTCGTTCTGAGCGACGCCGAGGCACTGGCGATCGCAAAAGAAGGTCTGGCCAGGCTCAGGTTGCCAAAGTGACAAGCTCGGACCAGAACGCCGCCTTGGCTGTATTCGCCGGAGGCGATGCAACCCGACCCACAGGATTCAACCCGTCAAACCAACGCATCGCAACAGCCCACCCGGCGGCGAATTCAAACGGGCCCGAGTTCATTCAGCAGGCCCGGGTTCTTCAGAAACAATTCGAACCCATCCGCTTCAGCGCATCCCCTTTGGCGCCCCCGGTCCCTGGCACGTCCTGATTCTCACCCTTCCCTCAGGAGGAATTGCCATGTCATCGAATCTCAAGCACCCGCTCGCAGTGGCGGCAATGACGCTGCTGTCGTTCTCCGCCCATGCCTTCGATGTCACCGACGTGCTGCGCCGCATCCCCGGCGGCCAGGCGCGCGAACTGGTCGATGTGATCGGCGCCCTCCAATCCATCACCCAGGCGGCATCGGCGCCGCGCAACAACAATGTGGCCACCGACGGCGAGCGGGTCGTGCTCTAAAGCACAGCCTGGTGCGGCTACTGCACGCGCGCCCGCAACCACATGCAGGCACAACGGATTCCCTTCGTCGAGTACGACATCGAGAAGAATCCCCGTGCCCACGGCGACTACCGCGCCGCCGGCGGCACCGGCGGCGTGCCGCTGCTGCTCATCGGTCGGCAGAAGCTGGCCGGCTTCGACGCCGGCCGCTTCGACAACCTCTACGCCGAGTCCAGGGCAGAAGCAGCCCGGACCGCAACGACAGGCCCGGTCGTCGATGCCCCGTACGAAGGCGCGCCGGCACGGGCCGGAGGCGTCCTGCAGGCGCGTATCGCCAACGTTCCGCTCTATGCCCGGCCCGAAGCCACCTCTGCCGTTGTCGTCCAGCTCAAGAAAGGCGAAGAGGTGGTGGTCCTCGGCGAGGACACCGGCACGCTGATCAAGGTGCAGAGCGCGCAAGGCAGCGGCTGGGGCGACAAGGTTCTCTTGAAGCCCTAGCGTACCCAACTCATTGGCATGCTTGGATGGCGAGCCTGGATGATGCCCTCGAGAACCTCTCCCTGCGCGTGCCCGCGCAGCCGGTCAAGCTCGTGGTCTCGGCCATGCGCATCGCCTCCGGGCGTGTGGCTGCGCAACCGCATCGAGGCGCGCCGCCGCCAGACCTTCAAGTCGCTGCCCTTCATGCTCGACCTCATTGAGACCACTGGCACACCATCAAGAACACTCGCGTCAATGAACACGGAAGTTATGCTTGCCAACCAGACAAGACAATGTCATTGTCTTACTTCTTAGTACCCCATCGTCATTATCTGGTGAATGAGTGTTCAGCAGCCTGTACCAACTCAAGCCAATCTTCCAAGCCTTGCTCCGTCCTGCGGTAGCTCGACTCGCCGCTGCCGGCATCACCGCCAACGGCGTAACCGGCGCTGCGATGCTGTTGTCTTTGGCCCTGGGCGCTCTGCTGCTTGCGTTTCCGAGTCCAGCGCTGTTCCTGCTGTTGCCGGTGTGGATGCTCGTGCGCATGG
>Ga0116142_10006361_pt1 | contig 10204 bp, 7 predicted proteins | sample AD_UKC033_MetaG_FD_89785 | JGI IMG/M metagenome (GOLD analysis project Ga0116142, IMG submission 89785) | Active sludge microbial communities of municipal wastewater-treating anaerobic digesters from USA - AD_UKC033_MetaG | ecosystem: Engineered > Bioreactor > Anaerobic > Digestate | place: USA... | reverse complement strand
CTTAATCGGTCAGGGATGCACAACCGGAATCTCAGCATCAGATAGAGCAAAAACCATTTACGCTTTGGTAGATGACAAGACCAAGCCGGAAGATTTGGCTCGTCCCGGGCATATTTTTCCGCTTATGGCCAGAGAAAATGGAGTTTTACGACGTGCCGGACATACAGAAGCTGTTGTTGACCTTACCAGATTAGCCGGTCTAAAACCAGGAGGTGCTCTTGTTGAAATAATGAATGATGACGGGACTATGGCCAGATTACCTCAACTAATTGAAATCGCCAATAAATTTAACTTAAAAATTATAAGCATTGCAGACCTGATAAAATATCGTCTGGAATTTGACAGCCTTATCGAAAAAGGCACCAAAGTTCATTTGCCAACTGAATACGGTAATTTTGAAATGATTCCTTTTAAACATAAAACATCAGGACTTGAACATTCTGCATTAATCAAAGGTACTTGGACAGATAAGGATACTGTTCTCGTCAGAGTTCATTCAAGTTGCGTAACCGGAGATATTTTCGGTTCTTACAAATGTGATTGCGGACCACAGTTGCATGAAGCAATGAGAATTATTGATAAAGCTGGTAGAGGTGTTGTTCTTTATCTAAATCAAGAAGGTCGTGGAATTGGTCTTATGAATAAAATTGCAGCATACAAATTACAAGAAGACGGACTTGATACTGTTGAGGCAAATATTCATCTGGGATTTCAACCGGATGAGCGTGACTACGGTGTTGGTGCACAAATATTACGTAGTCTAGGTATAAAGAAAATGATCTTACTGACGAATAATCCACAGAAAAAAGCCGGATTAAAAGGTTATGGATTAGAAATATGCGGCACACAGCATATCGAAATAAAACCTAATAAATTCAACAAGTTTTATCTCGAAACAAAAAAGAAAAAAATGGGGCACGAATTGGATTTTAACGAATAATGAACCCAAAAGAACTCAATATTATCTACATGGGTACGCCTGCATTTGCAGTAGAACCACTTAAATCTATAATAAACAATGGATACAAAGTAAGTGCTGTTGTTACATCAACTGATAAGCCAGCTGGCAGAGGTTGTAAATTAAAATTCTCGGATGTGAAAAATTTTGCACTTGATAAAAATATTCAAGTATTACAACCATTAAATTTGAAAGATCCCGATTTTGTAAATCAATCGAAAAATATAAAACCTGATTTATTTATTGTGGTAGCTTTTAGGATGTTACCCGAAGAAGTCTGGAAAATACCGAAATTTGGGACTTTCAACCTACATGCCTCACTCCTGCCAGATTATCGTGGTGCTGCTCCTATAAATCATGCAATAATAAACGGAGAAACAAAAACAGGATTGACAACATTCTTTATTGATAAAGAAATTGACACCGGCAATATTATATTACAAGAAAAATGTGCAATTGAAGAATCTGATGATGCTGGTAGTCTGCACGACAAACTTATGATGAAAGGCGGTAATTTGATTATTAAAACTATTGATATTATAAATAAAGGTACAATTAATCCTATTTCTCAAAATAGTTTAATTAAATCTGAAATAAAATTAGCGCCAAAAATAAATAAAGAATTTTGCAAAATTGATTTTAATTTGTCTTGCATTAAAGTACACAACTTCATAAGAGGACTCTCCCCGTACCCTGCTGCGTGGTGTAATATCAACGAAATTGCAGATTTAGTTAAAATATTCAAAAGCACATATTTATTTGAGAAACATTCTTATGCGAATGGCAAATTACTGACAGACAATAAAAATTTTATTAAAATAGCAGTTTCAGACGGGTTTATAATAATAGATGAACTACAATTACCAGGAAAGAAGCGAATGTCAGTTAAAGAATTTCTTAACGGAAATAATTTTGGTTTTGAGGCATTGTGTTTTTAAAAACAACTATTTATTCACCGAGTTAAATACCGAGAAATATATTAAACGATCGTAAGAACTACCTATTTCCCTATAATACAACAATAACAAATAATTATTTTCAGTCTGCTGATGACTACCTTCAAAAAAGCTATGGTCAGGGCTCTTTGTTACATCTTTATCAACTAGTAAATACTTGTAATTATAGTATCCTTGTTTTAAAAACAATAACTTCTCGTATGACCTTGATTCAAGATTATAAAGCAATTTGCTGTTTTCATTTATTTCATATCCTGTTAAGTCACCATATAAATAAATGTCTGCATTGTTTATCGGAGTGTTGTATTCAAGGCTGAATTTTACAATCGCATACTCTGATTGAATTTCAGGGAAATTTTTATTAGCAAATCTATTGGTTCTAATAACATAACTACCATTAATATCCTGAGAACTTCTGTACGGAGAAAACATTTCTGATTTGTCATTAACTAGGCTGATATAATAATATGGCTTCTTAAACTCAATATTTTCTACTCTTTCAGAGTTTAATTCCAGATTGTTAAAATTGAAATACCTATATTCATTGGAAGCATCAAAACAAGATTTGTCATCCCACTCATAAGAAATTCTTTCATTGTCAATAAAGTTGTAAGGAAGGTTAAACAGAGCATTATTCCATTGATAATTCTGTAAAACAACCGGTTTAAGCTCAGATTGTGCATCATAGATATTTATTCCTTTTCTCAATACTGTAAAGTCAAGTTTTTGATATGCTTTTCGATATTCTCCTTCAATACATGGATTTATTCTCCCAGTTACTTCTACAATATTTTCATAAATCATAAATCTTTTTGTAATAAGGATTTGAATATTGTCATCATTTTTGGAATAAACAACTAACAGATAATTCCCTGATTTAGTCAATGATACATCTGTGTTTGGTATTTCAAGAGTAAAATGCGTATATTGAACAAAAGTACTCTGAGACTCTTCGTAATCAAGTATTTCGTTTTCTTCAAACCCATCAGCATATTCAAAAAACATCAAATTTGAGGGCTGCCAATTATATGTACAATGAATAAATGTGTAATAAAAATTATCTGCCGGCGATTCAATTTGATCAAAATTAAACAAAAGATAATTATCCGAATTCAAATCTAAAACAGGATACCCCGACTCCCAATCAGGCGGATGTAATCGAACTGTTTTTAGATTTTTTTCATATACTTTATCAATACATGCAATGCTATCAGGATTTATGGAAAAAATTAGATTATTTATAAATATTAAAGCAACCGATAATAAAAAAAGCTGTTTTCTATATGGCATAAGTATTGTTAACATACAAAAATTTAATTTTACTAAGTAAAACATATTATTTAACTTTATGAAAAATTTCTTTATGAAAAAACATATCGTGCTGTGTATAATTTTTCTATTGCCAATACTGTCATTTTCGCAAAGTATTAATTCAAAAGCGATCCAAATAACTAACAATCTTGATGCCAATTATGTTGATGTTACGGGTACTAAAATAAAAATCATACCACCAAAAGGCTTTATTAAAAGCACATCATATATGGGTTTCAGTCATCAAATTGCAGGAAGCAGCATAGTTATAACCGAAATACCGGGTGATGTAAACAGAAATTTTATTGGATTTGATAAAAAATTCTTGTTTAAGTCAGGAGTTATTGTTGAAGAAGAAACATTTTACCAGATAAATGGATACGATGCATTACTTATCAAAGGACAGCAGGCGGCTTACGGAAAAACCTACATCAGATTAATGCTAGTTATCGGGGATATTTACAGAACATATCTGTTAAGTGCATCAATGCTGTCAACTTCTTCGGACAAACATATAAATGAAGTTAAAACATCATTATTGGGGGTAATTTATGATCCTGAAAAGAAATCTGACATCACAGATAGATTTGATTTTACTGTTGATGTAAGTGGTACTATTCTTAAAAAAGCTAATTTAATGTTGAGTTCTCTTACTTATACAGACGACGGTAATGTGCCATCAAAGACATCAGAAAAGACATCAATGACTATTAGAAAATCAACAATGACCAAATCAGTGTCTGACGATGAAAAAAAAGTACTTTGTAAACAACTTTTTGAAATGTATCCATTGGAATGGGTTGCTGATATGAAACAAGATCCTAAAACTATTACCATTGGCAATTTATCAGGTTATGAGATATATTCCATGGGTAAGAACAAAGAACTCTATAAAATGGAGTTAATATATCAGACGGTCTTGTTTGATAATCTTGACTATTATGTTATTACCGGCATAACTTATGGTAAGTTTGAAGAAAACCTGGCACTATTTAAAAAAGTAACTAAAACTTTTAAGCCTGTAAAATAATTAAAGAATAGTTTTAACCATATTCCGATCAAAATTTCAATTTAATCTTTTATTAAGTAAGTTTTAACAATTTAGCTTATTATAAACCTGTCATTGTAGTATTTTAGCACTATAAAAATCTATCAACTATAAACAGTTTGAACAAATGAGAAAAATTGAAAAGAATATGAAGTATTTAGGATTCCTGGGTTTCTTTAGTTTTATGGGCTTTCGCTATTTCCAAACCCACGAATGGATGTATTTATTATTCTTCTTATGGGCTTTGTGGTTTTTGTTTTTTATACCCGGCTTGACCAAAAAGAAAGAAAAAATTTAATTTTCAAAAGATTTAGTATTACTTATTGTATAAAAATCAATCTATGAAAATGTCATTTATGTTTAATAATTACAGATTCTTCAGAAATTGACTTATGATTAATTGGATAACTTAAAACAACAACTCTCTTTGTCTCTTCCGCTTCATTCAGCATCAAATGCTCCAATTGCTCACCATCAGTAAATAATAATTGTCCGTCAACACTAATAATTAAAAATTCATCTTCGTTTTTCAATTCAACTTTTTCTCCACTTCCATTCCAATCTCTATAATATTCTATAGTTTCATCCGGCTTTATAATAGTTAATGAATTGTCCTTATATTTCTTTAGTATTTCAGTTTTGTTGATTATGGTGTCCGGAATGATTTGCTCTTCATCAATAACCTCTCTATATGGTTTATTATAAATGCCCCATTGATTAGGATATACAACTTTCCAATAATCAGTTAAATCAATTCCAATGTTTTTAGAACTTATATTTTTTACAGTAAATTTCATCAAAAAATTGTTTTCTGTAGTTGAATAAAATATTGCTTTTTCTACATATAATTCAACAAGTCTTCCTTTGTAGATTAAATGTTGATATGTTGTATCAGTTTGAATTACTGTTACAGGAGTTTGCTCGATTTCAAAGCTATTGCCCGGCTGTCCACATTTTATAATCATCGTTATTCCAAATAAAATTGTAAAAAATGTATTCATAATTATAAGATTAAATATATTGGTCAAAGATGCTTTAATTTTTTAATTCCATAAGCTTTGCGAAAACATTTCCGACTATCGGCTAAACTATAATTGGTAAAATTACATATAATTATTTAGCCAGCATCTAATATCGCTTTTGTAATAGTATTTGTACCCACCCTATAAGGCTATAATTTGACAAATACAATTCCAAAAGCTTCTTGACTAGTTCTTCATTATTCTTCGGTATCTAATTCTCTGTGAACCAGTTTAACAGAAACCTTATATTTATTTCGGATATATTTTGATACCTTTTCGGCACAATAAACACTTCGATGTTGTCCACCTGTACAACCGAAGCTCACCATCAATGAATTAAATCCTCTCCCGATATAATTTTCAATTGTCGGGCTAATCATTGTTATTGCATTATCAACAAAAACATCTATTCCGGGATGTTTTTTAAAGAAATCTTTAACTTCTTTATCTTTTCCTGTTTTAGTTTTATATTCAGCATATCTGCCCGGATTATCCAATCCACGACAATCAAATACAAAACCTCCACCATTGCCGGTTTTATCTCCAGGTAATCCTTTTTTATAACTAAAACTACTAACTGTAACCGTAAATTCCGGATATATCTGATTCTCAAAAGCATTTTTAACTGCTATTTCATTGATTACTCTATTTAATTCTTCAAAAACAGATAACACAGGGTTAGTTTTTAGTAATGTTCTTAAATTTTCAAGCGCAAAAGGAATACTTTCAACAAAATGTTGTTTCATTTCAATAATTCCCCTTAAACCGTAAGCACCTAATGTTTGTAAAATTCTTAAATACACATAAAAATAATATCTATTATAAAAACTTTGCTTGTCAACACTGACATAAGAATTAAATTGTTCGTAATAATAATCCAACAATTCCAGTTTTTTATCCTCTGGAATAGCCGCTTTTGCCTGATATAACAAAGACGCTACATCATATTCAGGTGCTCCTTTCCTACCCCCTTGATAATCAATAAAATACGGTTTCGAGTTTTTAATAATAATATTCCTTGCCTGAAAATCCCTGAACATAAAAAACTTCCAGCCACTCATAGAGAGAATATCAGCAAATCTTTCAAAATCATCTTGTAGTTTTTTCTCGTCATAAGTAACACCGCAACGATTTAAAAAGTAATATTTAAAATAATTCAAATCAAAAAGTATAGATTGCGAATTAAACTCACTTATTGAGTAAGCTTTAGAGAAATCAATATAAGAAGCCGCAGCAATCTGCATTTCAACTAAAGCACTTAGTGATTTCTTATACAGATCGGTCAGATAGTTGTTAAATCCTCCATTTTTATACTCTTTTACTACGATATCCAGTAACAAGTCATCACCAAGATCTTCCAACAGGTAACAAGTCTTATCTTCCGACACATAAAAAACTTCAGGCACATTTAGTTTGCAACTTTTAAATACCTGAGTGAAGTATAAGAAGGTCTCGGTCTCAACTATATTATTGCTATAAACTCCAATAACCGTTTTATCTCCTTTTATAAGCCTGAAATAGTTACGATTTGAGCCCGCCTGCTTAATAATTGAATAATTTTCAGGTTTTGTACCGTAACATTCTAAATACAAATCGGAAAGAATTTGATATTTTTCATTCATTTTTCCGGACTATTTATTAATAGTTCAAAGTTATCGGATAATTGATTTGTATTTTTGATAATACAGTTTTTTTTTTAACCTTTAATTGTTGGTATGATTAATTATAAATAAATCTGATGGATAAGAAATTATCCCACAACACGAATCTGTTTTCGCACCGGTTACAGAAGACAAACAATTAATTTCGCTTCTATAACGTAACAGTCCCAGAAAAGCAAATACGATGGCTTCTTTAAAATCAACCAGCTCTTTTTCTGGAATAATTATTTCCGTATTTGTATTTTCTTTGATTTTTGAAATCAGGTAATCATTATAAGCTCCTCCACCGGTTATAAGAACATTCTTTTTACCCATCAATATATCAGTAATTCTTCTTGCAGTGTGTAGAGTAAATGTTGCCAGCAAATCTTCGATTTTACTCTCAGAATATTCATCCAGCAAGGGGTGAATAGATTTCTCCACCCACTCTCTTGATAGAGATTTTGGAGGCATTTGTTTATAATAATCAATATTTTCGAGTTTTTCGAACAAATCATCTATTACATTTCCTGAGGCGGCTATTTTGCCTTTATCGTCAAACAAATAGCCTATTTTATCTGCAAGTTCGTTTAAAACAATATTTACAGGAGAAATATCAAAAGCTATTCTTTTACCGGAGGTATCAGCATAAGATATATTTGAAAACCCACCCAAATTCAGACAAGAATCATATTGCCCGAATAACAATGCATCACCTATCGGCACAAGGGGAGCGCCTTGTCCACCAAGTGCTACATCACCAGACCTAAAATCACTAATGACAGATATACCACATAACTTTGCTATTATTTCACCACTACCTATTTGCATGGTTAATTTATTTTCGGGTTGGTGAAAAACAGTATGTCCGTGAGAAGAAATCAGGTCAATTTTATCATTAAAATCCGATTTAAAATCATTTATATGTTTTGCACAAAACTCAGAAAATTCTATTTCAAGTTTTTTTAAATTAATACCTGATAAAAGATATGATTTAAGTAAATATTGTCGCAATTCTTCCGGATAAACAACTGATTTAGATTTTAGGATTTCACATTTCCATCCATTTTTGATTTTAATAAAACTACACATAGCAATATCCAAACCATCCACAGAAGTTCCGGACATCAATCCTATAACATTATAATATTGCTTCATTTGTAACAAATTATTAGTCAAAATTAGGATTTTTTAAACTTATTCTATATTTTAGCAGTAAAATAAATTTTATTATGAAAAGAATAATAGTTCCATTAGATTTCTCCAAAGAATCTATCAAAGGTCTTGAATTGGCTATTTTGTATGCCAATAAGTTTAATTCAGATTTACAAATGGTATTCGTTCAAAGCGACAAAGCAGGAAAATTCAGCATTAAATTAAAAAATCAATACGATGCTGCAATGGATGAATTTGAAACAATTATACGTAAATACAAGAAAAAACTACATGCTGAATGCGATTTTTCATATATAATTAAATCAGGAAAAGTACATGAGGAGGTTGCACATCAGGCAGAAGCATTTGATGATTCTATGATTATATGTTCTACCAACGGAGAATCGGGATTATCTGATTATATTATTGGAAGCAATGCTTATAGAATTGTTCAGGAAACAGACAGACCTGTAATAACTGTTACTTCTGACAAATATATTGGTGAGGTAAAAAAAATAGTTTTACCTATAGATATAACCAAAGAAACTAGAGAAAAAGTTCCTCTGGTGGCTCGTATTGCCAAAGCTTTCGATTCAGAAATACATATTATTAAAGTAACTGGCTCTACAAATGAAGGAATACATAATAAATTGAGAATGTACGCGACCCAAATAAAGAAATTTTTTGATGAACAAGGAATTAAATACCAATCTACGCTATTGGTTGGAGATAATATTACAGACTCAACCATTGAATATGCAAAAACAATTGATGCCGATTTAATAGCAATTATGACTGAACAAACTACAACTATTACAAATTTCTTACTTGGATCATTTGCATATCAAATGCTCAACACTTCTCCTATACCGGTTCTTAGTGTTACACCAAAAGGCTTGTTCTTTACTCATGGTTTAAGGACTACCGGAGGGTAAAATAAATTAAAAAACTCAATATTGAACAGGTGGCTTCGAGACGATTCTCGTGCCTCGAATCCCTCAGCCACCTTACATTCGTGATTCAAGGGGACTGAGGAATTCGACCATAGGGAGAATTGTCTCGAAGTCCCCGACAAATCCAAATACAAAACACCCCTCGCAAGATTCGGATACGCCGCTCCAGCAAGGTCTATCCCTATTTAGCGGGGACTGTGTCTCGTGGTTTTGCAGCCCAAAGCTGCAAGTAAATTCTTTTAAGTTATTGCTTTTCAAAACTCCTCACCAATACATTTCCATTTCCATCAGTTATCTTAATCTGGTAAACCCCACTTGCAAAATCCTTAACATTTATTACAGTCAAATTATTTGATAATTGCAATGTTTTTACAAGTTGTCCAACAGAATTGAAAATTTCACAGTTAACTGGGAAAACAGTGTAAGCCACATCCAAATACAAAACATCTTTCGTCGGATTTGGGTATAAACTTATTGGATTTGTAGCTTCATCCGCAATTCCACTTCCACAATTATCATTTACAAAAACCTCTTTTGTAATTGTTTTACTTTCGCCGTAGGCATCGGTAACTGTAATGCTAATTTGTTGGCTGCCAGAAGTATGCGGTGTGTAAAACTCAATTGGTTTTGCAATGCACTGACCCCATTCGTGGTTGCTGAGTGTTGCTTCGGTAATAGTTTCCTCGAAATAAGTTGAGTTGTCCCATTCAAGATTAATATGTGTAAGTCCAATCTCGACGGGCACAAAGGTCGGCGGGTAATAAATACTGTCTATAAGTTGCCCTACACTTGTCTCAATTGTATAGGGTGCCGACTTTCCTGCAATATAAGCATATACAGTAATTGTATCGCTACAGTTTACTGTTGCGGGTAAAACAATATCAATATTTAGTTCTGGTAACTCTATGTTACTTAATCCATCCAAACCTAAACTATCTGTTTTTACAAGCCAAGCTTGCTGAGGCGGATCATATCCAAACAAATCATATTCGTTGCCATAACCTGCTATTATAAAACCCTTGTCCGAAGTCGGTTGAGATGATGAAAAATACTGCCATCGTGAATTAGTAGCAATAGCATAATAATATCTATGCCATTTGATTTGTCCGTCAGAGTTTACTTTCATTAAGAATCCCCTATGCAACGGATAGTAGCCTAACG
>Ga0116142_10006351_pt1 | contig 10218 bp, 6 predicted proteins | sample AD_UKC033_MetaG_FD_89785 | JGI IMG/M metagenome (GOLD analysis project Ga0116142, IMG submission 89785) | Active sludge microbial communities of municipal wastewater-treating anaerobic digesters from USA - AD_UKC033_MetaG | ecosystem: Engineered > Bioreactor > Anaerobic > Digestate | place: USA... | reverse complement strand
TGTGTTTATTGCGACAAGGCCCTGGACATCCATACCGGCCTGAAACGGTGGTTCGGTTTCGATTCATACAGGACCTACGCCGGTGAACCGTTGCAGGAAAGAGCAGTCAAAGCGGCTATCGACAATAAATCCATCCTGGCGGTGTTCCCTACGGGCGGCGGAAAGTCGATCACCTTCCAGGTCCCGGCCCTGATGAGCGGCGAAACAGCCGGCGGACTGACCATCGTCATTTCTCCGCTTCAATCGCTGATGAAAGACCAGGTGGATAACCTGGAAAAAATTGGCATCACCGAAGCGGTGACCATCAATGGCTTGCTCGACCCGATTGAAAAAGCCAAATCCTTTGAACGGGTGGAAGACGGCTCGGCATCCATTCTTTATATCTCTCCCGAGTCATTGCGATCGCGATCCATCGAACGGTTGATCCTGGGCAGAAAAATCATCCGTTTCGTAATCGACGAAGCACACTGCTTTTCCGCCTGGGGACAGGATTTCAGGGTCGATTACATGTACATTGGCGATTTCATAAAGTCGATCCAGGAGAAGAAAAATCTGGAAAATGGCATTCCCGTTTCCTGCTTTACGGCTACCGCCAAGCAAAAAGTGATCGAAGATATCCGGGATTACTTCCAGGAAAAGCTTTCGCTGGAACTGGAACTGTTTACGTCTAAAACATCAAGAACCAATCTTCATTATAAAGTATTTCAAAAGGGAAATGAAGAGGACAAGTATCAGACGGTAAGGGATTTGATTGAGGAAAAGCATTGCCCGACAATCATTTACGTTTCGAGAACCCTGAAGGCATATAAACTTGCAGAGAGGCTGACACAGGATGGTTTTGATGCGAAGCCCTACCACGGTAAAATGGATGTGCAGGAAAAAACGGCTAATCAGAATGCTTTTATTTCCGGTGAAGTTTCAACGATGGTCGCTACATCTGCATTCGGTATGGGTGTCGATAAAAAGGATGTCGGCATGGTAATTCACTACGAGATCTCCGACTCGCTGGAGAATTACGTCCAGGAAGCGGGAAGAGCCGGACGCGATGAAAAGATTTCCGCCGACTGCTTTGTCCTGTTCAATGAGGACGACCTTGGCAAACATTTTATTCTGTTGAATCAGACCAAGCTGTCGATCAAGGAGATCCAGCAGGTGTGGAAGGCGATCAAAGACATCACCCGGTTCCGCTCGACAGTCTCTAACTCGGCCCTGGAAATAGCACGGAAGGCGGGCTGGGACGACAATGTCGTGGAAATCGAAACACGGGTAACGACCGCCATCGCCGCGCTGGAAGATGCCGGCTACCTGAAGCGCGGGCAAAATATGCCGAGGGTTTTCGCTAACAGCATCCTATCCAGGAATGCGCAGGAAGCCATAGATAAAATCATGGACTCCGATAGATTTGAAGGAAAACAGAAAGAAAAGGCTATCCGGATAATTAAGAAACTCTTTTCAAGTAAAAGTCACAAACTATCCACCGATGATACGGGCGAATCAAGAGTTGATTACCTCAGCGATATTTTGGGGATTGTTAAGGAGGAAGTGATCGAAATCGTGAATCTCCTTCGCGAAGAAAAGATACTGGCTGATGCAAAAGATTTAACTGCTTTCATCCGGAAAGGAGAGAATGTAAACCGTTCTCTCAATATTGTCAATACATTCAGTAAAATTGAGAAGTTTTTGCTGCCAGAACTTAATGAAGAAGAAAAAACCATTTCGCTCAAGGAAGTGAACGAAGAGGCGGAATCGAATAGTTGTGGAGAGGTAAGCGTTAACAAGATCAAAACCATCCTCAACTTTTGGGCGATCAAGAACTGGATCAAGCGGCGCATCACAGATTACTCGAAAAACCATATGGTTGTGATCGCACTTCATTCGGAGGAAATACTAAAAGAAAAACTGGAAAAGCGCCATGAGCTGGCAAAGTTCCTGGTTGAATATCTTTATAAAAAAAGCAGCGCTAATACTTCTAAAGAAGATGAAGCAAATGAAGAAGTGCTGGTTGAGTTTTCGGTCCAAGAATTAAAAACAGCTTATGAAAACAGCCAGAAGCTCTTCCAGCTTAAGATTGATCTTGACGATATCGAGGATTCGCTCTTTTATCTTTCTAAAATTGAAGCCATTAAAATTGAAGGAGGCTTCATGGTGGTGTATAATCGCCTGACAATTGAGCGTTTGGAACCGGACAACAGAAAGAAATATACCAAAGAAGATTACGGGAAGCTGGATCAGTTCTACGAAAACAAAGTTCAGCAAATCCATATTGTCGGTGAGTATGCAAAAAAAATGATCAGCGATTATCGAAATGCACTGCAATTTGTTGATGATTATTTTCAGTTAAACTATGACTCTTTTCTGCGAAAACACTTTCCCGGTAGCAAGGTTGATGATCTTAAGCTGAAAATGACCCCTGCCAAATTCAGGCAATTGTTCGGAGAACTGTCGCCGGCACAATTAAATATTATCAACGACAGCAAGTCGAATCACATTGTTGTTGCAGCCGGTCCGGGTAGCGGAAAAACACGGGTGCTGGTTCACAAACTGGCTTCTTTGCTGTTAATGGAAGACGTTAAGCATGAGCAATTGCTAATGCTAACTTTTTCAAGAGCCGCCGCCACCGAATTCAAAAAACGTTTGCTTAAACTCATTGGCAATGCGGCCAACTTTGTTGAGATCAAGACCTTTCACTCCTACTGCTTCGATCTGTTGGGTAAGGTCGGGAACCTGGAGAAATCAGACGATATCCTGAAGAAAACCATTGAGAAAATCAGGAACAAAGAAGTTGAAGTCAGCCGGATCACCAAAACCGTGCTGGTGATCGACGAAGCCCAGGATATGAATGAAGACGAGTTCAGCCTGATCAATGTGCTGATGGAGCAGAATGAAGAAATGCGGGTAATCGCAGTAGGTGATGACGATCAGAATATTTTCGAATTCAGGGGAGCCAGTTCCAGGTACCTGGAACAGTTTATCAAGGTGAACAATGCAAAGAAACATGAATTGATTGTGAATTACCGGAGCAAGAGCAACCTTGTTTTATTCACTAATCAATTCGTGAAGCGGATCCGGCATCGTTTGAAAGATACCCATATCATAGCAAAACAAACCGATAATGGCAAAATAAAACTGGTCCGGTACGAAAGCAGCAATTTAATAACACCGTTGGTGAATGATCTGGTTACTGCTGAGATTACAGGAACCACCTGTGTGCTGACTAATACGAATGAGGAAGCATTACAGATCGCCGGTTTGCTTTTAAAAAACCGGATACAGGCGAAACTCATCCAATCCAATGAAGGCTTCAGTTTGTTTAATCTAGTCGAAGTAAGGTTTTTACTAGATCAATTGAAACTGGCCGACGATGTTTTCATCATTAGCGATGAGGTGTGGGATGCTGCGAAGAGGAAGTTTAGAGCTACTTTTCAATACAGCAATAAACTGGACATATGTAACAACCTCATTAAAGAATTTGAAGCGACCAATCCAAAGAAGAAATACAAATCCGACCTGGTGGAATTCATAAGGGAATCTAAGCTGGAAGACTTCTCAGGCGGTAACGGAGAGACCGTTTTTGTTTCGACCATTCACAAAGCCAAAGGGAAAGAGTTTGATAATGTTTTCCTGATGCTTGAAAACTTTAACCCAGCCACAGACGAAGCCCGGAGGCAGTTGTACGTTGCCATGACCAGGGCAAAGCAGAACCTGGTGATTCATTTGAATTCAAATTTTCTTAACGATATATCAGCAGAAAACCTGGAACGGGTTGAGGACAAAGGGAATTACCTGCCTCCAAAAGAATTGGCCATGCAATTGACTCATGAGGATGTTAACCTTGGCTATTTTGAATTTGTTCAGCATCACGTAAGTAGCCTTACGAGCGGAGAAGCACTAAAAATCAAAGCAGAAGGATGTGAATTATCCAAAGATAAATTTGTACTCAAGTTTTCTAAAAAATTCCTTGAAATTCTAAAATCAAACGCTGAGAAGGGATATTTGCCGACAAGGGCTAAAGTCAACTTCATGGTTTACTGGAAAAATGAAGAGAAAGAAAAAGAGGTGAAAATCGTTCTACCGGAGTTGAACTTTGAGAAAAATCATGACCCTGACACCTGATGCATCATATGAACAATGGACAATGGACAATGCAAAATGAATCCACCTCCCTCCCCTTGATCCCCTCCCGTGCCGGCCATGTCGGATAAAAATGCGTTTTTATGGGAGGGGAGAATTGTTCTGATCCGTCGTTGGTGCTACAGACGGGGGAGCTCCTTTGGAGCATGTGGTCACTGGTCATTTGTAGTCAGAAGGTGGTCATAAAATGGTCAGAAAGTGGTCAGAAAGTTGTGTTTTTGAATTTGAATTTTATAATCTGTTTGGTGCTTGGAATTTGGAATTTGGAATTTGGAACCTGGAACCTAGAACCCGTGGTCATAAAGTGGTCAGAACATGATCGAAAAATTGGTACCGCCGTTTTTCCCCGCTTCACCGATTTACCCTCGTGCTCTTAATCCCGAATAATGTTATATTTGATCTCCCGACAAAAGAATTCTTGACTAGCGAAAAAGTACTGGCAGCATGAGAATGAAGAGGATGTGGTAATAGTTCTTCGTGGAATTTCGTGAAACCTTCGTGGGCCTTCGTGTAACTTTCAATGTTCACTATTACACGAAGTTACACGAAGAAGACACAAAGATACACGAAGAATTCTTAGATAAAAGCTTTCTTTTAGAGATCTTGTGAAGAAAGAAATCGAAAAAAAACGCAATGGAAAAGCAAAATGAAATTAAAATTTTTGAAGACAAAAAGGTGAGAACACTTTGGGATGCAGAGCAGGAAAAGTGGTATTTGTCGATTGTTGATGTGATTGCTGTTTTGACTAATAGTCCTAGTCCTCAGGTGTATTGGCGTGTATTAAAAATGAGATTAAAAGAAGAAGGCAATGAAACCGTTACAAACTGTAACGCTTTGAAAATGCCTGCTCCTGACGGGAAAATGAGATTGACCGATGTCGCTGATACTGAACAACTTTTTCGTCTTATTCAATCCATTCCATCTCCAAAAGCAGAACCTTTTAAGCAATGGCTGGCACAGGTTGCCGCAGAGCGCCTTGACGAAATGCAAGACCCTGAGCTAAGCATAGACAGGGCACTGGAACAATACATGAGACTTGGATATTCGGAAAACTGGATTAACCAGCGCCTAAAAAGTATTGAAGTACGCAAAGAATTGACCGACGAATGGAAAAAGAGAGGATTGAAAGAAGGTATGCAGTTTGCCACGCTAACCGATATTATTACTAAAGCATGGAGTGATAAAACAACCAAAGAATATAAAGTTCTGAAAGGTTTGAAAAAGGAAAACCTGCGGGATAACATGACTAATACGGAACTCATCCTGAATATGCTGGCCGAAGCATCCACAAAAGACATTTCGGAAGCCACGAAACCGAAAGATTTTGAAGAAAGCAGGAAAGTAGCCAAACAGGGCGGCAATGTCGCTAAAGTTGCACGCAAAGAACTGGAAGCCAAAACAGGCAAAAAGGTCGTGACCGCTCTCAATGCCAAATCCGCGTTGCAATTGAATGAAGGTGACAAGAAAAAACCGAAAAATAAAAAGAAGTAGATGCTCCAAAACAACGCATAGCTAAAATCCCTCATCGACAAACTCTGGCAGAACTTCCGGGGAGTATTATATACCACCTCTACCGCCTGTTAAATCTGGACGAAGAGGTAAAATGTAGTGGACATTGGTAGTCATAAGGTGGTCAGAAAGTGGTCAGAAGGTGGTCAGAAGGTAGTCATAAAGTTGTCAGAAGGTTGTCATAAGGGGGTCATAAGATTGTGATTTTGAATTTGAGTTTTGGATTTTGTTTGGTGCTTGGTGCTTGGAATTTGGAATTTGTTTGGTCCCGAGTACTCGGGATGGTGCCTGGAATTTGGAATTTGTTTTTTGCTTGGTCTGCCAGCTGGCGGATGGAATTTTCCCTCATCTCTTCATTATCTTCACACTCAGCCCTTTCTGTGCCGACCAGCCTTCGGCATCGGTCAGGCTGATGAAGAAATGATAGTCGCCTTCATCGTACTCGCCGCAGCAGTCGGATGGGAGAGAAAGCGTTATGTCGGTCACGTGCTCGGTTAGACCGGCAGGAATTTCATAGTCCTGGATAAAAACCCAGGGGTTCACCGGCTCCTTCTCAGGATCATGCTCACATTCCTCCACGTCGGTGCTGTGCGAATGATGTTCGAAGTTGTGATGTATTTCGATGCTGTAGGTACCCAGCTCTGCATTGTCGGTGAAGCGTATTTTCAGGGTGTAGGATTCGCCGAAATAAAGGGTATCGCAATTGATGGGGAAGGCATCCTGGATGCTTATGTCGATGACGGGCTTCTCTTTGTCGATGTTCTTATCCTTGCTGCAGGCGCTGAACGACATGATCCCGGCGATAATTAAGATGGTTGTTATGATGTTTTTTGTTTTCATGATTCTTATTATTCAATCGTTATAAACTTAGTTTTTCTTCCGACGAGCGTCCCGTCGGTTCCAATATTGTTAATTTTCCCGGAACCACAAAGGCGCACGAAGGAATTGATTATCTGTATAATCCATTGTGTTCCTTTGTGCATTCCTTTGTGTTCCTTTGTGGTTAAGTCCTCTGTCTCCGAACGGAACGGAAACATGGATGATCAGATTCAGTCCCGGCTCCGGCACATTCAACAGCCTGTAATAGCTGGTGTGATTGTAATACTTGTTGTTCAGCAGGTTCTGCACCTGGACTGAAAGGCTTATGTTCTGGTCTTTCATCCGGATATCAGCTCCCAGGCCGAGGTTGACCACCTGGTACCCTTTGGTAACCTCTTCGGGCGGCACAATGTGTTTCTGGGTGGCGGTCACCCTGTAATCGAGAGATACGTAGGCATTCCTGAGAAATCCAACCTTTGGTTTCAGGTACCTGATATTTACTATTCCCGAAGCGGGCGGGGCAAAGGGAAGGGTAAAGCCCTTTTTTTCACCCGACAACTGCTCCGAATAAACATACTCGATGACCAGTCCGAGCTGCAGGGGCTTAATTAGCTGGTAATGGGCATGAACTTCAAATCCGTAACGGAAGACCCGGGCCTGGGTATAGTTGAACACCTGGTTCCCGTTGCCGTAAAGCCGGTCGTGCTGAGCGGTCGGGTTGAGGTAGATATAGTTGCGGAAATAGTTCACAAAGGGGGTGAGGCCCAATGCCAGTTTCTCCGCCCCGTATTCAGCGCCGGCGTCGAGCTGCCAGGCCACTTCGGGAGAGAGGCCGGCATCGCCGACTTCGTAGCTGAAGGTGTGGTAGTTCACCCCGTTGGCGGCCAGCTCCTTGGCGATGGGCATCCGGAAGCTCTTGCCGAGATTGGCTTTAAACGACCACTTCCCGGGGTTGTAGTTATATCCCACCGACCACGACACGCTGGAAAAATCCCGGTTGATCTCCGCGGCCCGCTGCAGGTGCTCATACGCCGTATCACTTTCGTTTATCACCGGCGACGGGTACCAGTCGCGGTACTCCGCTGTACGGATATGGCCGTAGTCGTACCGGACCGCCGCCTGCAGGATGCTCTTCTGCGAAAACGAGTACTTTCCGAGCGCAAAGCCACCAATCGTGAATTGCTTATAGGCGGGGATGATGAATGCCCATCCCCCGATCCGGTTGTCGTGGAATTCGCTGTTCAGCCCGAAATCGAATTCGGATCTGTCGTTCCGGTCGTACCTGATCTTCAGGTTCCCGGAATAGATGTACTTCTTAAATTCCCGCTCGAGGTCGGCGCTGTAGCCTGTGTTACCGGGGAAAGCCGCCGGCATGTAGCCATGGGCAATATATCTGCTCCATTCCTGTATGAAATTGCGCTGAAAGCCCAGGCCGGCCTCCACCGTTACCTTTTCCAGGTCAAGCCGGCTCTGATTGATGATCTTGAGATGGTTTACGTAATGATAGGGCATGTTGATATCGCGGTTCGACGCGTCGTGCAGTCCGGTATCGACATTGCGCGGTTCCAGCCCGTGCGCGTTGGCAAAGAACCCGGTCTTTCCGTTCAGGTCGCTGATAAAGAGGCGGCTCCGGAATTTAGTCCCCAGGTAACCGACGGAGAGGTTCACACTCTGCTCGTTGCCGGCGGTGTTGCGCATACGGCGACGGTCGAGGGCGGCACGGTAGGAGTAGATATCGATACTGTCGGCCGGTACGCGGTAGTCGGCAAAGCCCAGGAGCGTCACGCGGAGGTTGGCGTGGAGCGCATGCTTCCGTGCGTACAGCATGACGGATCCACCGCCGAAGTCGTTGTTGCTCTTGCCGGAGATATCAACGCTGCCTCCGACGGTGTTTTCGGCGGGGATGTGGTTTGTTTGCAGATCGATCACACCGCCGATGGCATCCGAACCATACAGGATCGACGCGGGGCCTTTCACCACCTCCACCCGGCCGACGGCATACTGGTCGATCTCCAGCCCGTGGTCGGCGCCCCACTGCTGCCCTTCGTGCCGGATATCGTTTTCCAATACCACCACACGGTTAAAGCCCAGGCCCCGGATCACCGGTTTGGATTGCCCCGGTCCGATGTCGATCGTGGAGAGGCCCGGCAGGCGTTCGAGCGACTGCATGACGCTGCCGCCCAGGTTTTGCCTGAGGTACCGGTCGTTCACGATTTCGATGTTCAGCGGCTCTTCCTTTTTGCGTTCTTCGGAATAGTTATCGCTGATAACCACTTCATGCAGAGTAAGAGGGCTTAAGGAAAGCTGTGCCCGGTAAGTCGTATTCCCGTTCATGGTCACGGTATCCTGCAAAGGCTTGTACCCGATAAAAGATATTTCAATCCGGTAGGTGCCCTGCTCCAGGCCGGATATCGTGAAATTTCCTTGAAAACCGGTCGTGGTGGCTTTTTCTCCCGGGAACAGGATTATAGTGGCTCCTGACAAGGGCTGGTTGTTTTCGTCGACAACCAAGCCTTCCAGTTCATAAATACTTTGCCCGAACGAAACACAGTGCAAAAGATTTATGCTTATCAGAAGCAGAATTATTTTTCTCACATTAAATGAATTGAAAATGAACTTCAACTGTAAAAAGAGGATGTTTCAAAAAGTTAGATTTCTTTCAAAATAACTTCGTGGATCTTCGTGCCTTCTTCGTGATCCTCTGTGTAACAATCATTTATAAGTTCCACGAAGGTTTCACGAAGGTTTCACGAAGGTTTCACGAAGCTACACGAAGGGGTTATGAAACAACCTCTTAGATAAAATACCCGTTCCGTAAGGCGGGGATTTGACCTTGAGGAGATTAGCTGATGGCAGGCGGGGCTCTGGGTGATTTGATAGAAAAAGCATCATTTATGTCTGCTGATAAAATGATTTCGCAGATTGTTCCGGTGATAACCGGGGCTATCGTTGAATAAAGTGATAATTCGGGCAGTTTATTCACCGGGAACTGGTATTTACACACCGGGCATTTCTTTTCCTTTGATTGTTCAGCAAGGGAATTGGTATGCAGATCCTTATGCGGTAAAACAGACTCACAGAAGTTTTCATAGCCTGAACAGCATTTCTTTTTATGGCCGGTTGAATGAACCGATTGGAACAGGACCGGGAAAAGAAATATTCCCAGCAAGATCAGGGCTATATAGAGTCGGAATGGCTTCAAATGCGTGTCTGGATATTTTTACAGTCAGGGCAGGTACCTTTGATCAGGATCTCTTTTTCGGCAATGGTAAAGCCGTTGGGAAGCCGGACCTCCTGGACGGGGATGGAATACAGGCATGTAACGGTCTGACAATCATTACAGTAGAAATGAGCATGTTCACTTTTATGGGTCACAGAGTTATCCAGTGAGTATTTACTCAACTGATTATCAATAATTATCTTATGGATGATTTTATATTCTTCCAGCGTTTTAAAGGAGCGGTAGAATGTAGTGCGGTCGTAGTTACCCGGAAGGCGTTCTCTGATTTCATTTTCCGACAGGGCGCGGCCTGCGGCCATCATCACGTCGATGATCCCTTCGCGGCAGCTTGTCCGCTTCAGTTGGCGGGAGTACAGAACTTCAGAAGCTTTCATGGATGCAAATATATTTCAAATGCAACAATGTTGCAAAGATATTAAGTTTTTTGTTTGATAGGGTTTCTTCAAACGACTAGATAGGTTTTCTTCCGACGACTGAAGCCGTCGGTTCCTTTAATGTTTTCTTCCGACGACTGAAGC